>Ga0184612_10001082_pt1 | contig 13104 bp, 10 predicted proteins | sample PLM3_60_coex_FD_133163 | JGI IMG/M metagenome (GOLD analysis project Ga0184612, IMG submission 133163) | Groundwater sediment microbial communities from an aquifer in East River, Colorado, USA - PLM3_60_coex | ecosystem: Environmental > Terrestrial > Soil > Riparian zone | place: USA: East...
GCATCCAGGTGTGGCTTAAAGAACATCAACAGACGTTTCATGTTCAGACAGGCAGCAGGTAATGCAATCGCGAAACATGTAGGGGCAGACCCGCGTGTCTGCCCTCTCGGATGGGCGACCACACAGGGTCGCCCCTACATCGCGATCCTCGATCCTCCATCTTCAATCCTCGACGACGTTTCTACTACGGCAATTCCTCCAGCAGGCGGCCGTAGCCCTTTACGGGCTCGCGCACGCGGAAGCGCTTTTGCACGTCCCAAAGTTTAGTCGCGAGATTGTAGATCACCGGTACCTGCAGATCTTGTTCGAGTAGCCGGACGACTTTCAGCAAGCGCCAGCCGGAGCCGAGCATGTAGATCGCTTCGGCGTCGGCATGTTTCAAAAACGCCTTCTTGGTGTGTTTGTAGATCTCTTCTCCCGATAGCCGGCCCACGTCCTTGAATGCGACTTCGATCCCCTCCATCGCTTTTACGTCGATCCCCGCTTCGGTGAAGTAGCGCGCGAAAATCTGATTCAGCTTGTCGTTGAAATAGGTCACGCCGACGAAGTTTTTGACCCCGAGCGCGTGCATCGCCTCGATCTGAGATTTGCCCGAAGTGCTCACCGGCACGCCGATTTTCGCTTCGAGGTCTTTGACGATTTTATCTTCGCCCGCAAAGCCATGCACCATCATCGGCGGCGAGCCGCCAATATGAATCAAGTCCGCGCCCAGCTCTGCCAGCTGGGTGGCTTTCTGCTTGTAATCGTCCAGCACGGCACGAAATTCCTGTTCGGTTCCCGAGCGGATGCCGACCGTGAGCGGAATCACGCCGATGCCTTCGGGAAGCAGGCGGATGAAATCTTCCAATGAGCCCGGCCGATGGGTGGGCTTGATATCGCCGACGACTCCCCGCCAACTTTCAAACATTTATCACCTCCTGTTAAGTTGTCATGCCGCGCTTACTCGGTAGAGAACGTTTCGTGTGATACAACGAGTGACCTTTGTCGGAAACAATCCGGAACGGCGCATGCGTCGGGAAAATATGCGCAACGGTCTGAAACGTCAAGCAGTAGAAATCGCCCACGGTAGGCTTGACCTGAAGCCGACCGCAGTGTTACGCAATTTCACACGAGAATAAGCGGGAGGACAAACATGAAGATCCTAGTGTTCGGACCGGAACGGCGAGTCGGAGCGTTGATGGGCGAGCGAGTCATCGACCTCAATCGCGGCTTGGCGAAGTATTTAACCGAACGTGGCGAAGCGAATGCGGCGGAACAGGCGGCCTCCCGGCTACCGTCGCGGTTGTTAGCGCTAATCGAACGCGGTCCCGCCGGAGTGGCAGACGCACAGGCGGTGATCGATCACTTCAGCAAATCTACCGCCGACGACCGCGGCGATCCGAGAGTCGTTCACAACGCTGCTGACGTCAAACTGCACGCGCCGTGGCCGGAAAGACGCATCGCTTGTGTCGGCGGCAATTATGCGGCCCATCTCGCCGGCATGTGGGCGAATCGGCTGGGCAAAACCGACGTCGGCGTCGAGCAAATTACCGAGGAAGCGAAGAAGGCCGGCCAGTGGGGATTTTGGAAAGTGCCGGCGGAAGTCGCGGGACCCAATGAATCCATCCCCTTTCCCAAGCGCGTGACCTATTTCGACTACGAAGGCGAAGTGGCGATCGTCATCGGCAAGCGCGGCAAGAATATCCCCGCGGCGAAAATCTCCGAATACGTTTGGGGCGTCACTTTATTTCACGACTGGAGCATCCGCGACGCCGGCGGCGTCGATCGCGTTGTCAGTTACAACTTGCAGAAAAATTTCGACGGCGCCGTGTCCATGGGACCTTGCATCGTCGTCAACGAATTGGACCATCAAGCCGTCGAAGCCGAAACCCGCGTCAACGGTGTGGTGCGCCAGAGTTACAACACCAAAGAGATGATCTGGTCCTTCGGCGACGTTTTGGAATACCTGTCGCAGGACTTTACCTTTGTCCACGGCGACGTCATCGCCGGTGGAACTTCGGCCGGAACCGCCGCGGATAAGTCGCGCCGCGGCCCGGACGGCAAGCGGCCGCTCGATCTGTTTCTCAAAATCGGCGACAGCGTCGAAGTCTCATCGCCGCAGATCGGCGCGCTGGTGAACAAGATCATGGCGAGTGAGTGAATAACCGCCTTGCGACTGTGAGGATTGGGCTCTGAAGCAGTCGTTCGCCCTTCGACTAAGCTCAGGGCGAACGGATTCGTTGAATTCAATAATCCGTTCATGCTGAGCCTGTCGAAGCATTCATTTCTTCTTTTGAGCCACTGCTAGTCATTGTGAAAGAGAGATATTCATGGACTTCAATCTGCCCGAAGAGATTCAAATCCTAAAAGACACCGCGACGATTCGTCGACAAGGAGTTGATTCCTCTCGAACGAGTTTACCGGCACGACAGCGAGGGGCCGATGCCGGAGCATCTGCTCAAGCCGCTGCAGGAAAAAACCCAAGCAATGGGTCTGTGGATGCTCGACGTGCCGGCGGAGTACGGCGGCGCCGGGCTAGGCCTTCTGCCGCGCTGTATTATACATGAAGAAATTGCCCGCGCAGCTTGTTTACCGTTCCGCAGTCTCGAGCTCTTCGGCCCCGAAGTTCGGCCCGTGCTCTTTCATTGCAACGATGAACAAAAGGAACGATTCTTAAAGCCGGTGCTGCGCGGGGAGATCAAATTCTGTTTTGCCCAGACCGAGCCCGACGCCGGCAGCGATCCCGCCAACATGCGCACGCGCGCCGTGCGCGATGGCGACTATTTTATCATCAACGGCACCAAGCGTTTCATCACCGGCGCGGGGCGCGCCGATTACACCCAACTAATGGCGGTCACCGATCCGGAAAAGAAAGCGCGCGGCGGCATCACCTGCTTCGCTGTGGACTTGAAGACCCCGGGAGTCCTTCTGGAGCGTCAGTGGCCGACGATGATGGGCGAAGCGCCGTGGCAAATTCTTTTCGACAATGTGCGCGTGCCGGCGGCAAATGTTATCGGTCCGATCGGCGGCGGTTTTTCACTGGCGCAAAAGTGGATCGGAGAAGGCAGGATCAGAGGTCACGGTGCACGGCCTGTGGGCATCGCCCAGCGCGCTCTCGACATGATGATCGAGTATTCCAAAGTCCGCGTGACTTTCGGCCGTCCGCTCGCGGACCGCCAAGCGATTCAGTTCATGATCGCCGACTCAGCGATGGAACTGCACGCGGTGCGCAACATGGTTTACGAGTGCGCCTGGCGCGTCGACCGCGACGAAGACGTGCGCGATCTATCTTATATGGTCAAAGTGATGGCGACGGAAATGGCGAGCCGCGTCGTCGACCGCTCGATTCAGGTTCACGGCGGTTTGGGGTTAATGAAGGAACTGCCCCTCGAATGGTGGTACCGGCAAATCCGTAGCACGCGTATCACTGAAGGCGCCAACGAAGTGCTGCGCTGGCGGCTGGGGCAAAATATCATCCGCGCGCACAATTAACGGATCTAAGAATGATCTAACATCCTCTCCCTCTGGGATTGAGGTGAGTGCGCGAGATCGACGACTCTTCGCTCACCCTTCCCTCTCCCCGGAGACTGTGTCACATTCCGAAAAATCGCGCCCACGTCATCCTGAGCCCTAGCGAAGGATCTGCTTTTCTTCCGTACTCGTGTCGAATCGGCGTTGGTGTTCCAAAACTACAAAACCAAAAAGCAGATTCTTCGTCGCTCCACTCCTCAGAATGACATTGCGACACAACCTCCAGTGGGAGAGTGTTGATGACACGAGCGAATTGCTGCATTGCGCGTGAGGAGAAATACCTCAATCCACCAAAATCTTCTTCACCCGTTCCATGACATCCGGCGGTTGGGTGGTCACTTCTCTTGCCAAGTTCTGCATCTCCTCCCAGGAAACCGGCTCCAGGTCGTAGCGACGTTTTTTTACCTCGGCGATAAATTCGGGGTCTTTGAGCATCTTTTCGTAACCCGCGCGGATCGTGCGCGCGAGGTCGGCGGCCATCCCGGGCGGTGCCACCATGGGCCGGCCGAACCCGCCTGATGAAAGAACCACGGTTGCCATGCGCCGAAGCGCATCAGGAGTTTTTTGCTTGTCCATTAACTCATAGAGGGTGGGCACGTCGCCGAGCCTGGCATCGCGCCTTCTGCCGGTTTGAATCAAGCTTTTTACATAGCCGTTTTTGAACCAGGTGCGCGTCGGATCCCGGCCGACGAAGCTACCGATGTCGAATGCGCGGCAATGGAGCTCGCCGCGCTCCACGGCGATATCGATCTCGCCGCCGCTTTGATAGCCCGTGACCGTCTTAAACTTGAGCCCGAGAGTTTCTTCCAAAACCTTTGGCACGAAATAGCCGGTCGCGCCCGTGCCCGCGCCGCCACAGCGCGGCGGTTCCGCGGCGCGCCGGATATCTTCGAGCGTCTTGTACTGGCTGTCCGCTCGCATATAAAGCTGTGCCTCGAGCCGTTCGGGTGAACCGATCCAGGTGAACTTGGCCCAGTCGAATTTCGCCGCGTCACGGCCCAAGATCTGATCGAAGAATGCTCCGCCTTGCAATGCACCCAGTGTCAGGCCGTCCGGCTTCGCCATGTTGTAGGTATAGTTAGCAGCCACGACGGAACTGGCGCCCGGCATGTTCTGCGGCAAAATCGTCGGCTCGCCGGGCAAATGCCTGCCGAGAAACTGGGCGACCACGCGCGCGTAAAGATCGACTCCGCCGCCGGTGCTCGTGCCGATAATGAGCCGGATCGTTTTCCCTTTGAAGTCAGTTTCGCTTTGCCCGGCAAGTTCGTCCGGTCTTGCAAAATTGATGGCAATAATTGCGAGCAGACAACACAGAAAGCTCTTTTGCGTTAGAATATTTTTCATCTCTCGCGCCTCCGCAGTCTTATACATGGATCTTGGCATCCAATACCGTCATTACCGGCGAACCCAAATTTACTCCGATCGGATTGATGTCCACGGCGCTGATCTTGCCCCGCAGATCGACGGCGAGTTCGGCGAGCCGGACAATCCCGTCAACTAGAGAATCTATATGCGCCGTGCCCTTGGGCGATTTCTTCAAAATCGCGAACGCTTTCAGAGAAGACAGCATCTCCTGGGCGTCCGTCATCGTCAGCGGCGCCAGTCGCAGCGCGTAGTCCTTGAGCACTTCGGTGAAGATGCCGCCAAGCCCGCACAAAATCACCGGCCCAAAGGTCTCATCGTATTTCACGCCGAGAATAACTTCGAAGTCATGCGGAACAAATCGCTCCACGCTAAACTCACCGGTTGCCCGCGAAATTGCGCGAGCTTTGCTCTCCAGTGCAGCGAATTCTTCGCGCAGCTCCGCGTCGTTGGAGATTTTGCCACTGACCAATCCAGCGTCGCTGCGATGCGCGACGTCTGGCACGATTCCCTTGATGATCACCGGGTAACCGATCTTGGTCGCCGCGCTCATTGCTTCAACGCTGTTGGAAACCAATCTAAACTTGGCAGAGGCAAAACCGTACGCGGCGAGCAACTCCACCGTCGCCGCGTGCGACAACATCGACGCGTTCCTGTGAACTTTCAAGATCTCTTCGGCGTGTGTTTTGGCAACACTCTCAGCGCGCGGAGTCAGCTGCACCTTGCGCCGTCGCTGAAGGAACTGCCCGTAATCGATGTAAGCGCGCAGCATCTTGAAGCACGCGTCCGTCGCTCCGTCGAAAACCGGAATATGCTGCGCTTGAAAAATATCGCGAACATCCGGCTCTGAGAGACAATTGATCGTGACGGCGGGCTTGCCGAACTTCACCGCCGCCGCGGCAAAATTTCTCGCGTACTCATGGCGCACCGCTAGCGGCCCGAGGTATATCAAAAGACAATCGTTGGCCGCGTCCGCCGCAAACGCTTCGCAGACGCTGGAGAGAAAACCCGGACTTCGCGAGGCGCCCGCGGTATCGAAGGGATTGGTCAGGATCGCCGTGCGCCGCTGCGGAATGCGCGCCTGCGCCTGCTCGGAAATGTCGGCGAGGTCGAGACCATATTCAGTTGCCTTGTCCGCCATCAGACTCGCGCCCGCGCCGCTCGAGGTCATGACCAATATGCGCCCGCCCCGTGGAACGGGTTGATGCGCGGCCATTTGCGCCGCGCCCAAAAACGTTTCCACCGTGTCCGTCGAGATGACGCCGTATTGTCGAAACGCCGCTTCGTACACTTCGCCGACGCCGGCCATGCGCGCCGTGTGGGCTAAAGTCGTGATCGCGCCGCGCTCGGACTTGCCGACTTTGAGCACGACGATTTTTTTGCCGAGCTCGTGCGCGCGCTCGGCCAACGTGAGAAAGCGCGGTCCGTTCTTGAGTCCCTCCATCAGCACGGCGACGACTTTTGTCGATGCGTCTTCGAGAAAGAACTCGGTAAAATCGCAGAGATCCAAATCCATTTCGTTGCCGTTGCTGACCAGATAGCTGAGTCCCTGATTGGCCTGCACCGCGCGATGGCCCAATACGCCGAGCAGCGCGCCGCTATGCGACGCGATGGCGACGGGACCGGGCGTGAGCGGCAAGGCGAACGCGTGATCGTAGCCGCAGGGAATCCCTTTGAGAACGTTGAACGTGCCGTGGCAGTTGGGACCGCATACGCGAATATCGTATTGCTTGGCGATGTCGCAGAGCTGCGCCTGGCGCTCGGCTCCTTCGGCTCCCGACTCGCTAAAGCCGGCCGAGCCGATAATCGCGGTCTTGACGCCTTTCTTCCCGCATTCTTCTAAAACTTGCGGCGATAGTTTCGCATCGACCATCAAGATCGCAACATCGGGCGCCTCGGGCAATTCGCTGACGTTCGGATAACACTGAAGACCGCCGATCTCCGACGCGCGCGGATTGACCGGATAAATTTTACCGGTGAACTTGGAATTGATAATATTGCGCAGCGGCAACCCCGACGCCTTTGCCGGATCGGATGAGGCGCCGACGACGGCGACTGACTTGGGGTCAAATAGTAAACGGACGCGTGGGTCGGACACGAAGACTTCCTCCAATGATCCTTAAGAATGATGAAAGAGTTTGGAACGCGATTAGATTAACGCGACGCTACGACGGCAGCCACCGGCCGCTGCCCGGCTCGGCTGAAGCTGTCGAAGCCGAATCGCTGTTGCCGTTCATGGTCTCCGGACGTTGCGGGCTCTTGATCGCTTCCTTCCACGGCGACGGCGCGCCTTTGTACGCCTCGGACCCTTTGATGAAGTGGCGCGCATCTTCGAGGCTCTCGATGAACGGCATGTTCATCGCGTAGAGCTTCTTTCCTTTCGGCCGCGGCCCGCCTTTGGAAACGTGACCCCAGAGCGGATGGCCGACGATTTCTTCCGCCAGCCAAACCGCTTCGATCAGCTTTTCCAGATCAACGCCGGGATCGATGCCCATCCCCTCCATCATGTGGATCAAATCTTCCGTCGGCGCCAAGCCCGCCGAGCGCCCGTTGCCGCAGAACGGACAGCCGCCCATGCCGCCAATTGCCGGCTGCAAGCGCAGCGTGTCCGTGGCATCGAGCACTCTCATCGCAACGTAGGATGACGTGAGCGCCATGCCGCGGGTATTGTGCAAATGCAGATTGAAGCTCTTGATCGACGGCCAGCGCTTTTTAATCGCGATCAATTGCCGCTCCACTTGATCCGGCATGTTCCATCCCATCGGGTCGGAGATACCTACTTTGGTCACTGCGATCCCGGCCTCTTCCCACAGCCGATACTGCTGCTCCAACATAATCATGCGGTCTTCTTGAGAAACCTCGCCGGTCCAGTTGGAACCCCACGACGCGCTGATGTTTATCCCCGCTTCTCTTTCACCTTTTCCCTTTGCTTCTTCGATCGCCTTGGGCCAGCGTGCTATCTGCTGAGCGATGGTGCGATTGATATTACGCTGGGCGAAAACGTCGCAGAGATAAACCTGGGTCTGCGCCTGGTAACGGGCATCGGAGAGCGGCGGGCAATACTGGCGCAGCCTTTCGCGCCCCATCTCATTGAGCGCGGTCGCGGAGTAGGTCACTCCAGGCTTGGGATGAAATCCTTTCACCAACTCGTCGATGCACGCCATCTGCGGCACCCAACGCGGGCTGACGAACGACCCAACAGCAATTTCTTTCAAACCGGTTTCCGATAGCATATCGAGCAGCCGAATCTTGTCGCCGACTGGAATATCGGCGCGTTCGATCTGCAAACCGTCGCGCATGCCTTCTTCGGTTAAAATCACTTTGGGATAGTTACTCATGGATTCCTCCTGAGAACCAATTACACCGGATGACTGATTTAGAGCATTACTTCCTCTCCCTTTGCGAGACGACTGAGGTGAGGGGCGAATCGCTCCGCGCGACCCTCATCCTGTCCTTCTCCGAAAGAGACTGTGTCGCAATCCGAAAAATCGCGCCCGCGTCATCCTGAGCCCTAGCGAAGGATCTGCTTTTCTTCCGTACTCGCGTCGAATCGGCGTTGGTGTTCCGAAACTACAAAATCAAAAAGCAGATTCTTCGTCGCTTCGCTCCTCAGAATGACATTGCGACACAACCTCAGAGGGAGAAGGTCGTTTAACTTCGATCATTCTCCCTTAAAATTCGTCGAGCGTTTCTCGGCGAAAGCCTTCGCGCCTTCTCTTGCGTCCTGACTTTCGTACGGGCTCGGCCCCGGCGCCATTTTGAGAGCAAAAAACAAAGGCGAGCCGATCGACTTCACCGACAACTCTTTGATGCGGCGCAATGAGACCGGCGCGTTTTCGGCGATTTTTTCCGCCAACGCGATCGCCGTCGGCAGAAGCTCGGGCAGCGGCACCACACGATTGACTAGGCCGAATCGCAGCGCATCCTGCGCCGAAATCGGCTCGCCGGTAAAAAGCATCTCCATGGCGATGCCGCGAGGAATCAGATACTGCAGCATGACGGTCGCGAAATTCGCGCCCCGTCCGCGCTTGGCTTCGGGCAAGCCGAAGCGCGCGTTTTCCGAAGCGATGCGAATATCGCAGGCCAGCGTCAACTCGCAGCCACCGGCCAGAGCGTAACCGTTCACGGCGGCGATTACCGGTTTGTAAGTTTCAATCGCAATCGTGCTCGAGTGCGGCGGCTCATCCAACGCGCCGTAATCCGGCCCGACGCGATAGGATTTCTTCTGGAAAAGTTCATTGTGCTCCTTAAGATCCGCGCCGGCCGAAAATGCTTTGTCGCCCGCGCCGGTGACGATCGCCACCCGAATCGACGGCTCATGGCGGATTTTTAGAAACGCATCGATGAGCCCCGTACGAACCTCGTGACCGAGCGCGTTCATCCGATCCGGCCGGTTGATGGTCACGATAGCCACGGGGCCTTTTTGCTCGAACAGAACGTAATCAGACATAGCTCAATTCCTTCGACAATAATTGCTCGATATCACAGCGAGAAGTAACACCGGGGCAAAGGAAGTTCAAGGAAACCTAGAACTGACTGGGACGAAACCAATCAATAAAAATATGCGTGGAATTCAACTGCATGTTCTAGTTCTCCTATGCACTGTCGTTTGAGCCGGTAACATAATTTGAAGTATATTTCGGATACGACCTCGCCGCTTTTGTAATTCTTATTTCTTGTCAATCTCTTTTATCGCGTCGCGCAGATAACTCTGATCAACGTATTTACTGGCCTCGGGCAGCGGTCCTTTCGCGCCGGTTTGCTCGGCGTAGATGCGGATATTGTTTTTCATTCCATCCATTGTCACGTCGCCGTCGGGCGGCCAGAAACGGTTTTGGGTATAGAACTCCCAACCTTTAAGCGCATGCGCCGGTTTGAGCTTCATTTCCATAGATAAGAACTGAACTGCAGCATCTCTATTCTCGAACATCCAGCGAAATGTCAGCACCATCGCTTTCATAAAGCGCACCATCACAGGGCGGTTTTTCTCGGCCCACGGGCGCCGCGCGACGAACGCATTCGTCTGAAAGTGCGGGATGCCTTCGCTCAGCCGGCCAATGACATTGAGCCCGGATTCTTCGGCAGCGTAATTGAGCGGCACGGCGACGGTTGTTGCGGCGATTTGACCGGACTGTAGCGCAGCCAGATTGGCCGACGAACCGCCAGCGATGATCAATAGTTTGTAATCGCGCGGATACTCGAGCCCTTTGAGTTTGAGCGCTTCTCTCAGCGCGGTGATCGTACCGCCGGTTAATGACGCGGTGCCGAAGGTCGCGCCGCGCAAATCTTCGTAGCTCTTATAATTCTTGCCGGCAATCAGAAATTGCGCGATGCCGTTGATGATTCCGCCGGTGGCGACGAAGTCGAGGCCGCGCTCCGACGCTTCGATATAGGGCTCGGGACCGCCGGATCCGAAATGCAATGAGCCCGCCGCCAGCGCCTGTACGGTCATCGGCACGCCGCGCAAAAGCACAAGCTGCACATCGAGTCCTTGCTGATCGAAAAACCCCTTCTTCGTCGCGACCCACAGCGGGCTATATCCGAGAGTTTTGCTCGACGCGCCGAGATAGATCTTGGCCTTCTCCTGCGCTGATGCAGGAAGCAAAATAAGCAGAACAAATTGAAGAGTAACCGCAATCCGTGCCAGGACGACCATGTCACCCTCCGATCAATGGTTTTCTGCGCCGGGTCTGCGCGCTGCGCTGTTCAAATTCCGCCCAAGCCTTACAACGGTGACGCGATTCTTTGCAAGTCTTCCGTCTCAGTGGTTGATAGCTACAAAAAATGCCTAGCCGCGTTGCTCTCGTTTTACGGATTTCCTCGTGCATTACAGTGAAACGACCAAACAATTTCGCTCTGCACCGGTAATTTTTACGCACAGCAGCGTCCTCCGTCCGCCGCTTACACAAGGCAAAATCAATGGTTAGCAAATGACCGGTGGTGGCACGTCGGTTGCTCTAACGACTGTACGATTTCGATGAAGGATGAACAGATGAAAAGGAGACCCGTAATGAAATTCTCAAAAACTTTTGCCTTAGCCGGACTACTCGCAGGTTCATTGATCCTCTCCGGTCCGATGACGACCGCCGAGGCCCATGGCAATGGCAACGGAAATGGTAACGGTAAGAGCAAACACAATTTCTGCTACGATAAGCATGGCCGTTGGCGCTCTCACCCCCATTGCCCGGCACCACAACGCAGCCATTCTCACGGTCATTATCGCAGCAGAGAACACTACCACAGCCACGCCCATGATTACCGACGCAGCGGTGGCCGCTACCAAAGCCAGCCCAAAGTGATCTACGTCAGGAAAGACGGTCCGTTCGATCACCGCAGTCGCAGCAACCCACCGGTCGTGCGCGATAATCTCAGGACAGTCAGGGACGCGCGCAAGGAAGTGCAACAAAGCCGCGACCAACTCCGAAAAGATCAAGCAGAGCTGAAAAGCGACCGGGCGGAGCTGCGCCGGGATATTCGCAATGGCGCCGGCAAAGACGAGATCAGAAGAGACCGGCAGGAAATCCGCGCTGACGTGAATCAAATTAAATCCACCAGAAATGAAATTCGCAGCGACCGCCGTGATCTGAGAAACGATTTAGCCCGGAGATAGCTATAACCTCGCCGCAAAGAAAAGACCTGACCGCCCTAAGAAGCGGTCAGGTCTAGGTGATTCTTCTCAGTACTCGCCTTCGCACTCAGCGTATCGAATCCCCACGTTTCTTGCCGCGAATGTGCTCAGCTCGGTGATTTGTTCGTCACCCGTTTCTCGCTAATTTTTCCGCAAAGCAAAAACGTTGTTTCTCAAAGCGATCACGGCTAAGGTGTGGCGCACTATTGGGGATGGAGGACCGGATGGCCACCAAGCGCTACAACGCCGGTATTCAACGCGCCAAAGGTTTACTAGAGCTCGCGGCCGCACTGTACGACGGCTCGCTTTCTTACCAGACCAAGCGCGCGGCGGAAGGCGTTCTGCAAACCGATACGCGAGTGGGACGCGTGGTAAGATTGTCGCTCGGCGCTAGGGCCAATGACATACCGATCTCATTCGCCACCGGTAGTTTCCGCGAGATCATCGCGGTAGCCGATGGCAAATATTCGATGGCATGGGTTAATCCGTCGGTGCTTCTCACGATGGCGTGCCGGGGTAAGGGTCCATTCCGCAAGCGCTTGCCGCTTCGCGCAGTCGCGGTGTTTCCGTCCTGGGACGTCATGGGCTTTGCCGTGCATGAATCCACCGGCATCACATCCCTCGCACAAATCGCTCGGGGGAAAATTCCGTTACGTCTTTCTACCGGGCGAATTCTCCAAAATGAGCTCGCCAGCAGTGCGACCATGTTCACGGTTTCGGCCGTGCTCAAGGCGGCAGGATTCTCGCTCTCTCAAGTGCGCCGCTGGGGCGGCAAAATCCATGAGGCGCCGCACCCCAGCGATCCGAGCCGGCGGGCGGCCATCGAGAGCGGCACAGTCAACGCGATCTTCGACGAAGGCATCAAGAGCTGGGGACAAACGGCATTAGAACATGGCTTCCGGTATCTGCCGGTGGATGGCAAGATTTTCAAACCTCTCGCCCAGTTGGGCTATCGGCCGGCGATTCTATCCGGAGCACAATTCAAGGGACTTACTGAGGATATTCCGACCATCGATTTCAGCGGCTGGCCGATGATCGTGCATGCGGACTTGGCCGACGAAGTCGCCTTCGCGCTCTGCGAGGCCATCGAACGACGACGGGATCTCATACCCACCGATAATTATAGACCGCTCGACATGGCCCAGCTCTGCGCCAACGATGCAGAAGCGCCCTACGACGTGCCATTGCATCCCGGCGCGAAACGCTTTTACCAAGAACGCGGTTGTTTCAAATAGCCGAGAGCAAAAGCCGTAGGTTTCTGTTGCTGGCAGAACGCGCCCTAGAACGAACCGCGTGCTGCGTGCAGATCCAAAATATGCCGTTTGCCCGACAATCCAATTCTATAGTAAAAACTACCGTCGCTTCGTTTCATTAAGGCTTGGGAACAAACTGAACCGAAGGAAATTAAAAAAGGCACGCGAGACTCGGAGGCTCAGATGAATGCGCAACCGGCAACGCTCGAGCATTACAACGCCGCGGTCGATTTGATCGAGCGTAATCTCGCGGTCAGACCCGACAAGATCGCCTATATCGACGAGCACGGCAGTTACAGTTTCGCCGAGCTTGCCGATCGCGTGAACCGCTGCGCCAACGCCCTCACCGCC
>Ga0184612_10001083_pt1 | contig 13093 bp, 9 predicted proteins | sample PLM3_60_coex_FD_133163 | JGI IMG/M metagenome (GOLD analysis project Ga0184612, IMG submission 133163) | Groundwater sediment microbial communities from an aquifer in East River, Colorado, USA - PLM3_60_coex | ecosystem: Environmental > Terrestrial > Soil > Riparian zone | place: USA: East...
AACGCTTGGGACGCGAAGCGCGCCGTTCTCAACGACGAGACCCGAAGCTGGATCGTCGGTCAGCGACTCAAATTCGCCGATCTCGGCACCGCCGAAGAGATCGGGAAGCGACGCGCAAAAATGAAGCTGAATCGCTTCCAGCAATTGACTCCCCGCCGTACTCCCCACGTGAACGCGGACGTTAGCAGCGTTGCACACCGACGCTATATCGCGCCCGCGGTAGAGCCCGCCCATCTTCCAGAGTTTGATGCTGACCGCGTCCATGGCGCCGGCCTCGATATGGCGCAAAGCATCCGTCGCCGTTTCAATCCCTTCGTCGGCCATAATCGGTACCGACACGTTCTGCCGCACGAACGCCATGCCGCGAACGTCATCGCGGCGCACGGGTTGTTCGACCAGGCCGAGACTTACGTTTTCGAGCTGCCGCAAGACCCGCACCGCCTGCATAGGCGCGTAGGCTTGATTGGCATCCGCCGAAAGGAAGACTTCTTCGCCGATCGTATCCCGCACTCTTCGGACGGTTTCAAGATCTCGTTTCTCGTCAAGACCGATTTTTACCTTGACGTGACGGTAGCCCAGATCGACAAGGGCTTTGGCTTCGGCGGCGGTTTCCTGCGGAGACTTTAGACCCAGCATGCGCATCACCGGTACTTCCAACCGGCAAGCTCCGCCGATGAGGTTGACCAGCGGAGTTTGCAGCTTCTTAGCCAGCAGGTCCCAGAGCGCCTCTTCGATGGCGAACTTCGTCTGGAAATTGGCCCCAAGAACTTGGTCGATCTCGCGCAGGACGGGTTGAATGCCGACAAAACTCCGATCTTTCATGACCGGAACCAGCAAGGTTTGAATCAAAGACTCCGACGAAAGCGGCGATTCTCCGACGATGGACATCGACGGCATATAGCCGTATCCCACCGTGCCGTCGGCGTCAGTAATTCCGACTACCGTCGCTTCAATGTCGCCTTTGGTATAACGCGCCGTTTTCCATGCCACGGCTCTGCGCAGAACTGCGCGCCAGGTTTGGACGGACTTGATAGTGAAGCCGGCACTTTCATGCGTCGGAACACTTTTTATTTGCTTAGCCAAGGTTGAATTCCCTCCGTGTTAAACCCCGAGTAATGAGTTCTCGTTGAAAAATTCTCCGTTCACCCTTCGACAGCGCTCAGGGCGAACGGAAGACCTCTCGGCTGACATAGATTTACCGTTCATGCTGAGCCTAGTCGAAGCATGACCTTGACCTTTTTTCAGCGAGAAGTACCATAGTCGACTTTCTTTCTATTACAGTCGGGGTGCAACGAACAAGCCTAAGCTGCCGTAGTTACCGTCGGAAAATCTTCTTCAGGATTGCTCAAAGGCTGCAACGCCGGCTTGGGCAATGTCGATATCATTTTTGGCGGCGCCGCTGGCTCCGACTGCACCGATACAACGGCCGTTCACCATGATCGGAAAGCCGCCGGGAATCGTCACAAAAGAACCCGGTCCGGCCGCCAAAGTTATCGCGATGGCATGATGATCATCGCGTTCGTTTCCGCTTGGACTTTTCTTTCCCGACGGGAAACGCGTGAGCGCAGCGCTACGTGCTTTGGCCTGCGAAATCGCGACGGAATATAACTCCGCCTCTTCAGACCGCCCAAAGGCGATCAGGTGCCCGCCATCATCCACCACGGCGACGCTCGCTGGAACACCAAGTTTGTGCGCCTCGTCCAGGGCTCCGCGTAAAATAGTCATGGCGCCCTCTTGGGTTAGCTTTACGGTTGTTACAGTCTTCATGCGCCGCCCTCCTTATGTTGTATACACTGCAAGTACGTCCGCACTAATCTATGGTGCGGCACTATTTCCTGTCAACTGAACCTCCAGCCTAAAGAAACCTTGACTTTGAATACCCATATCATCTAATAAGGCCGACATTCCTCAGAAGCTGAACTCACGACCGTCTTCGTCTGCCATAGAAAGGAGGCAACCTATGGCGCGAATTCCACTCAAAGTGAATGGCAAAACCAGCGTCGTCGAGGCTGATCCCCAAACACCACTGCTGTATGTTCTGCGCAACGATCTGCAGTTGAACGGACCCAAATTCGGCTGCGGCTTAGCCCAATGCGGTTCCTGCACTGTGATCATGGACGGAAATGCGATCCGATCGTGCGCCACGCCGGTTTCCGCGGCACAAGGCCGCGCGGTCACTACCCTCGAAGGTCTCGGGTCAACCAAGAAACTGCATCCCGTGCAAAAGGCTTTTATCGATGAGCAGGCTGTGCAGTGCGGTTACTGCATCAACGGCATGATCATGACCGCCAAGGCCCTGCTCGACAAAAACCCGAGGCCTACGGATAGCCAGATTAGAGAAGCCCTGGCCGGCAATCTCTGCCGCTGCGGCACGCACATCCGCATCCTCCGCGCCGTCAGACGGGCATCCGGGCAGACAGTCTAAAAAGGAGGCGCAAGATGAAACCATCAACGCTTTCACGCAGACAATTTCTCAAAGGCACCGGCGCGCTGATCGTCAGCTTCAACCTATTTCCTCCGGCAGGAAAGGTGTTCGCTCAATTCGCCAAGTTACCCTCCGGGGACATCGACCCGCAGTCACTGGATTCCTGGATCGCAATCAGCCCGGACGGCACCGTCACCTTCTTTACCAGCAAGGTTGAAATCGGCACCGGGATTCAGACCGCTCTGGCGCAGATTATTGCGGAAGAGCTGGACGTGCCATTTCACCGGGTCAAGCTCGATTCCGGCGATACGGAGAAGACCATCGAGCAGGGCTCTACGGTCGGGAGCCGGACCATCGAGCGCGCCGGCCCGCAAGTCCGACAAGCGGCGGCCGCGGCGCGTCACGAACTTTTGAAGCTCGCCGCCGAGCGGCTGAGCGCCCCCGCCGATAAGTTGGCCGTGCAAGACGGAGTGGTGGGGGTTATCGGCGATGCGACGAAAAAAGTCTCTTATGGCCAACTCATCGGCGGCAAACGGTTCAACACCAAGATCACTGCGACGGGCACGGGCTGGGACATGAAAGTCGCGCCCGAGGTCAAGGCCAAAGATCCCAAGAGCTACAAAATCGTTGGCCAGTCGATGGCGCGCGTCGAGATACCGGCAAAAGTTACGGGCGAGCATAGCTACATCCACGATGTCCGCATTCCGGGGATGCTCCACGGACGGGTGGTTCGGCCGCCGGTCATTAATACCGAGCCGGTGAGCATCGATCAGGATTCCATCAAGCGGATTCCCGGCGTGGTTATGATAGCCCGCGAGGGAAAGTTCGTCGGTGTGGTCGCGAAAACCGAATGGGCAGCCATTCAGGCTGCGCAGGCACTGAAAGTGACCTGGTCGAAGCCAACCAGTAAAGTCCCGGGCACTCCGGACGAGCTGTTTGCATATTTGAAAAACACCAAACCCGTCCGCTCGGTAAAACCAGTAGATAAGGGCAATCTGAACGCGGCCTTCAGCCAGGCGCAAAAGACCTACCAAGCCACTTACCGCTGGCCGTTCCAAATGCACGGCATGATCGGCCCGTCATGCGCCATCGCCGATGTCAAAGGTGACAAGGCAACAATCTGGTCGGGACCCCAGGGGCCATTTAGAACCCGCGGCACTATCGCAGCGCTGTTGAAGATTCCTGAACAAAACGTTCGCATCATTTACCACGAAGCCTCCGGCTCCTATGGCCGCATGAGCACCGACGATGGCGCCGAGGATGCGGCATTGCTTTCCCGAGCTGTCGGCGCCCCTGTGCGAGTTCAATGGTCGCGGCAGGACGAGCATGGCTGGGAACCCAAAGGCCCGGCCCAGTTGGATGAAGTCAAGGCGGCCATCGACGGCGACGGCAAACTTATCGCGTGGGATTTCGTCGACTACGGTCAACCATGGACCGCGTCCGGGACAACACCGCTGCTTGCTTCTTTGCAGGTCGGCATACAGCCAACCAATCCAGGCGGACCTAACGGCACCCAGGGCGCCGGCGAGGTTTATGCTATTCCGAATCAAAAAATCGTTGCCGAACATATCCCTTGGCATTTTCCAGAGCCGATTCCCCTGCGCACCAGTAATCTCCGGGCTCCGGGAGACCTCGCGCGTTGTTTCGCGAGCGAATCGCTCTTCGACGAGATCGCTGCCGATTTAAAAATGGATCCCGTGGAATTCAGACAGCGTCACCTCACTGAAAACAAGCGAGGGAGCGAATGCTTGAAGGCCGCCACCGATAGAGCCAAATGGGAGAAGCGGCCCTCGCCTGCGCCGGCGTCCGGCGGAAGCATCGCCAAAGGAAGAGGCGTCGCGCTAACCCAGCGGGCCAACGCTTATGTCGCCGCGGTGGCGGACATTGAAGTGGACAAATCTACCGGCAAGGTCGTCGTGAAGCGTATCGTTTGCTCCCATGACTGCGGCCTCATCGTCAACCCGGACGGCGTTAGAAATCAGGTGGAAGGCAACATCATTCAAGGCGTGAGCCGGGCGCTGTTGGAAGAAGTCACTTTCGACGGCAACGGCGTGACGAGTCTCGATTGGGCGACCTATCCGATTTTGAAATTTACTGAAGTACCGGAACTGGACATCGTCCTGATTAATCGGCCGGAGATGGCGCCGCTGGGAGCCGGGGAACAGGCGACGATCCATATTCCGGCAGCCATCGCCAACGCGATCTTCGACGCCGTCGGCGTGCGCCTGCGCGAGGCGCCGTTTATACCGGCGCGAGTGCTGGCCGGATTGAAGAAAGCATGAACGCGGTTCGGGGACTTGCTCGCGTCTTGCAGAGAAAAGTTTAGAGATGTCCCCTTTTTCCGCTGCAGCTCAAGAGAGCACGTCACAGTGACAGGGCTCGTGCATCCATGCCATCAGCTGGCCAGTGTCTACGGATGGGAGGTCTTAGGGTCATGTGAGAAGATTGCTTAACCCTCGCGCGGAGCGGAGACGCCGCTCACGCTTAACGTTGAGCCTGTAGAAAAAGTCTCGGACGCAACCGAGTAGAATTTAAACGCGATATGAGCGACGATCTTCCAAATTCCGACGTCGCTGACCAACGTCACGACGATCTCCTCTTGAAGCGGCTCACAGACAGTGACAGCACAGGATTTTCGAACGACTTGAAGAAAGGAGCGAGCTCGTTAGATCGCCCTAAGTAGGAGAAATGCGGGAAGGGTCTATCATACCGTATTGATAACTCGAAGCGCCTGTTATGAGAAAGAGCATATTTTGGGTAGCTATTTCGCTGTCCTTTCTAACGAGCTGTGACTTAGAAAAACCGCTTAAAACTCAAAGTGAAAAGCCACGCGCTTGCTCATTAAAAGCCGCTCAGCAGAATCAAACAGGAATTCGGAGGATTACGCCCGCTGATTTAAAGGTTGGTTTGGGTTACAGTACTCCCGTGATATCTAATGCACAGAAATTTATCATTCCAGTTCCGGCGTTTCTCCAGAGCGGAGACCCTCTAGTCTACCCTCAAAGCTACGAAAAGGCGGGGCAACCGATCTTAGATTACACGGGAAAACCAGTGGGCGATCGTGGGTTGGTCTTCTTCAATGGCAAGGATAAGTCCTGGCAAGCAGTTAAGGGCGATGGTGAGGGAGTTATTATCATCAATGAAGTCACTCAAGAACAAGCAAAAAAGCTCTATCAAAAAGTCCAAGAGCTCAAGCCAGACCCGAACAATTTGATTTTGGATGAACTGAAGCAAGTACTTTCTTTCGCACAGCAGCAGCTTGGATTGGTAGATATGTATAATTCTTCCCGCTCTTTCGTCCAAGAGAAAATGACTCCGGTGATCGCAGGGGAAGTTCCCAAAGTTAATGGGAACGAAATTAAAGCTTACGGATTCGTAAAGAGGGATGACCGCGATGTGAATCAGGCTATCTACATTCCAGGAGAGTTTGTATTTGAAGGACCCGCTGCAAGTCCACAGGAGTTCAAAGACGGAGGCGTGATTGTTGAACAAGGCGGCAAGATGCGAGGTGTTCAACCAGATATCTTTGTGCGGACTTATAAATTAAGTGATAGTCGCTCTATTTCTTCAGTTACCGCAGATTTAAAAACACAATGTAACTAATCGTTGTCTGGCGAGCCAGGCGATATCCGAGAATCCTGCGCGGACAACAGGCAGGTCATGCGTCAACTTTTCTTTCCCAAATCCACAAAGTTTGGTCGATGAAGCGCACGATTAATTCTCCGTGGCGTTTTATCGCCGCGCCCTTGCGACGTATCGTATCGACGTTTTTCGTCTTGATGCTTGCGATCCCGGTGGCGAACGAAACACACGCGGCGGCTCCGCGCCCATTGCGGATCGCGTACCTGCTAACCTCGGGCACCATGGCGTCACTCTGGATGGCAAAGGAGACCGGCGGTTTCGCCAAGGAGGGGTTGGACGTCGAAGTTATTTCCATGTCGTCGGTTCTAGCCCTACCGGCACTGATCGCCAACGAAGTCGATGTGATCCAAATCTCAGCGGTGCCACTGATCAACGCGTCGCTGCGGGGCTTCGATGTGGTCTTCGTCGCGGGACTGCTCAACACGATGATCTGGGATTTATACGCCAGGCCGGAAATAAAGAGCGCCGAGCAATTGAAAGGGAAAATCGTCGGCACGGAACGGCCGGGCAGCCCAGTTGCATACGGCACACTGGTTGCGTTGCGCAAGTTGGGACTCACGCCTAAAGATGTTCAGCTTCGACCCTTGGGCGGCACTGTCCAGACCGCCGCCGCGCTCCAAGCCGGCCAAATTTCCGCCGGTGCTGCGGCTCCGCCGGTGAGTTTCCAGCTAGAGCGAGCCGGCTTTCATTCGATGACCACTACGTTGGACCAGCCCTATCAAAATGTCGGCATCGTAGTCAGGCGCGGCCGCATGGATGAATTGGCCGGCCGCCTGGTTCCGTTGCTGCGCTCGATTCGCGCCGGCATCGACCGCTACTACAGCGACAAAGCCTTTACGCTGAAAGTCATCGCTAAATACACCAAGGAAACTGATCCCGATCTTATCGAACGGACCTACGAGTTTTATCGCAAGGCAGGTTTCAGGCGCGAACTGATGATTTCCGAGCCGGGAGTCCAGGGTATTCTGGATTTTCTGTCGGAAACCATTCCGGAAGCAAAGAAAGCCGTGCCTTCGCAATTCTTTGACGATCGCTTCGTGCGCCAATTGAACAGCGGAAGATAGAGGAAATTGTATAGTAGCTCTTGGTTTAGTCGAACGATTCCTTCACGCGGCACGTGACATATGAATAGTGAGTTGACGGTTGTTTTGCAGCAACTGATCCATGGCAGGATGATTGCCGCGCTCGGGACGCTGCATCAAGGAGCACCGTTTGTATCTATGGTGACCTATGCTGTCGCGAGGGATGGCAGTCTTATCTTGCATGTCAGCCGACTTGCGGCTCATACCCAGGACATGCTTGATAACCCAGAGGTGAGCTTGCTCATCACCGAATCGGAAGCATCGGGAAAGATGCCGCAGGCGCTGGCGCGCGTGACCGTGGAAGGACGGGCGGAGATGCTCGACCGCGACTCCGAAACAAACACCGATGCGCGAGAGATCTATCTCTCGCGATTCCCGGATGCAGCACCGCTATTTGAATTTTCGGATTTCAACATTTTCATCATCAAACCGGTTTCGGCCCGGGTCATCGCCGGGTTTGGCCAAGCTGTCACCATTACCGGTGAGGATTTCGCGACGGCTCTATCGGGGGCAACGTAAAATAGATTTAAGAACCTTGGGCTTGAATCGGCGCTGTTCCAAATAGTTTTTTCCCGCGAACTATTCCTTCTCCAGGATGAGGGGTGATAGGGAGAGGAAGTTAAACCTCTAAACCTTCGAATTTCCAGCGCACGATTACAAATACCATCGGTTTCCTCTCACAAATACCCTTTCTCCCGATAATACCTTCCCGCCCCCGGATGCAGGGGAAAATCGAGCGGCCCCGCTTCGGTGCTGGTGCAGAGCGATTTCATCGATGGAATTTCCGCTGCGTCGTAGGGAATTTCTTCGCGAATCTTCTCCAGCACTCCAGCAATGTGGTAGGCCAGATCATCAGGAAATTTTTCATGCACCACGATGGGCCAGCCGCTAAAGTCCACTACAGTCGTCGGATCGTTGATCCCGGCAACCCTGCCATGATCCACCCGCGCCCGCTGAAAACCGTAACGTTCAAGTTTTTTCAGTACTTTTTCAGAGTACGATAGAAAGACCATACCGTTTTCCACCGCCACATCGCCCCACGAATCCATTCCCTCGTCGATGACCATGTGAACGTCACCTGATATGATTCCGTCTCGCCGATGGGGATTGCTTGGCCGCACGACTTCATCCACCGTTCCGCCCCACTCGATAAAATCCTTCTGCGAGATGCCGTGCGCTTTGAGCAAGAATTTAATAGCGAAGTCGACGCAGTCATTGACCGCAATAGACACGTTCATCTTCGGCCGTTTCTCGATCAACTTCTCCATGGTGCGCACACCAAGCTTCGGCGAGACGGCAATTACCAACCGATCCCAAGAGGGAAAAACCGCCAAGGCGCGCAGCGGATACTTGCGCCGGAACGGCCCTTTCCCTGTATAAGCCATCGTTGGAATGATCGACGGATTGAGCCAGACAAGATCGAGTTTTCCTGTTCCCACGAGCTTTGCCCCGTTCACTCCGCTGCACCAGGCGGGACTCACGCCGATCGTGAACGGATAAGGCGGTCCGGAATGCGCTGATCCACCCGGCAACTCGACCATGAGACGAATTGCACTGGTCAGCATCGTTGGCACGTCTTCGTAGAGTCCAGACAGAATCTTCGTTGCAATCCGCGCCCGCATCAAGCTGGCGCTCATCGGTTTCACACTGCGATCATCGTAACTCACTGCATTCTCTCCCCTCACCAAGAGACTGTGTCGCAATACCGTTCATGGTTCGACAGGCCCACCACGAACGGTAACGCCTCGATGAAATAAAAGTACTTGCCCGTTCGTCCTGAGCTTGTCGAAGGGCGAACATTCGATTACGACCCAGTCTCTACGTCGTCGTGAACACTAGCGCTAAACTGAAAACATCCTACTGTCAACATCATCGGCGGTTTATCAAGCTCATTGGCCTTGAGAACCCACTACGCACATTTGCTGTCTCCCGTGCTTATCTATCGGCTCCTATTTCTGGCTCATCCTTGCCGTTTCCGCTTAAAATCCTTTTCTGTCCGCAGCGGACGATGTATAAAGAGCGGTTGAAACCCTGATTCCACACTGATCAAAAAGATCCCAGATGCGAGGCGCGCGACCGAAATCGCATATGGCTGATCGCTTATGGCATATAGATGAAACCAAGGAACCATACGCTATAAGCCATAGTCTATAAGCCAGCTGGAGCGAGGCGGTGGAGCGCAACGACGCAGATGGGTCTGTTTCAACAGTCTGGATGAGGCAACCGGAAGGACGACACTCATTCGCATTTTTTACTCGCTGCGCTACCGAGATTACGCGATTTTCTGGTCCATGGATCTGTTTGGCTCCATAGGACATTTCGTCCAGGAGGTCGCGCTCTATTGGATCGCTTATGAAATCACCGGATCCGCCATGGCATTGGGAATCCTCGGGCTGTGCGGCGCACTCCCCCGTTTGATATTCGGCGCGCTCGGAGGCGTGCTGGTGGACCGTTACGACCGCAAGCGCCTGTTGGTCCTGATTCAATTTTTCTCCACCCTTCCGGCGTTCATTTTCCTCGCCCTCTATGCCTTTGGAACGCTCGAGTTTTGGCACCTTCTCGCTCTAGAGATACTTTTCGGGTCGATCCGCGCCATAAACCCTTCCGCGGCTCAGTCGATTCTCGCCGAGCTCGTTCCGCGTGAGGATTTGCTGAATGCCGTTTCGCTTTACACGGTCGGCTTTAACGTCGCCCGCATCATGGGTCCATCTCTGGGAGGTGTTTTGGTTCTGTGGATCGGCATCGGAGGTTGTTATGCCGTTTTTGCGGCGAGCCTCATTGTTTCGGGAGTAGGAATGATGCTTATTCGGTCAAACGACCAAAGAGTCGTTAACTTGGAACAGAACTTTCTGCGTGAATTCAAGGAAGGCTTCCAGTATGTTTGGGCTTCACCCGTGATCTTGAGCAGCATTATGGCGGCTTACACCTTTGCCATTTGTATCGTCACCTATCAGGGATTTCTTCCGGTTTTCGCCAAAGAGGTTCTGGAGGTTGGTCCGGAGGGGCTGGGGTTGCTGATGGCGGCGCCGGGAATCGGCGGCATCGCATCCCTGACTTTCCTAGCCTCGGCGGGCGAACGATGGAGCCGGGCCAAGCTCTTGTGGATCACGACGACTGTTACGCCGATTTTTCTTATACTCTTTTGCGCGTCGCCGGATTTTTGGCTTTCGGTCGTTCTGCTCACGGTGGTGGGGGCGGGACAGGTTAGTTTCCGCACCATCAGCCGCGTAATCATTCAGATCGAGGCACCGCGGGATCTTCTCGGGCGGGCAATGAGCGTATTCAACATGGACCAAGGAATGCGCTCCCTCGGTTCCATCGTCATGGGCGCCTTCGCTACGATCTTTGGCGCTTCCCTTGGTATCGCGCTCACCGCGGGAATCTCGTTGATCGTTACTACAGCACTTTTTTATCGCTTGCTGGGGAAAAAAATTTAAAGTGGGCGCGATTTCTTCGACGTTATGTACCCAGCGCTTTGCGTAGCTGGATGAAAGATGCGAGCTGTCCTTGCGTGATTGAGACCTGATTGTCTTGAGCAACGTAGAGGCTGCGCTGAGTTTCCAGCAGGTTCAAATAATCCACGGCGCCGGCGTCAAAGCGCGCTTTGGCGATGTCGTACGCATTCTGCGACTCCCGTACTGACTCATCCGACAGCACCGCTTGCTCGTTGTTGCTTCTAAGCGCAGCGAGCGCGTCCTCCACTTCCTGAAACGAGATCAGCACAGTTTTCTGATACTGCGCCGCTAATTCCTTCTGTCGCGCAGTTACGTCTTCCAGATTCCCGGTGAGTCTGCCGCCGGTAAAGATTGGCGTCAAAATATTCGCCGCGAGGGAGGTGGCCGCGGCCGCCGGGTGGCCGAACCCCGCCGCGGTGCTCGTGTCGACCCCCAATGTCAGCGAGGGAAAGAAAGCGGCCCGCGCAATTCCGATGTCGGCATTGGCCGCGCGCAGGCTGGCTTCGGCACTCTCAATGTCGGGCCGGGCCGTCAGCAGAGAGGCTGGAGGGGTCAGATTGACTTCCGGTATCTTCAATGAAGAAAAATCCGTCTTCGGCGCTGGTATATTTTGCGGCGCCTGTCCAAGCAAGATGGCGAGGGCGTTCAGGTTCGTGCTCCGCTGTTCCGTAAGCGATGTCAACGCTGCTCGGATATTGTTAACCGCCACTCGCTGCTGTGACACTTCGAGTCCCGAGATGCTGCCTTCGCGAAATCGCGCCTCGGTAATGCGCAGCACTTCCTCGGCATTTCTTAAATTATTTTGGGCGATCCGAATGCGCTCGTTGAGGCTGAGAACCTGTGTATAGAAGGTGGCGGTATCGGAGACCACGATGAGCTGCAAAGCATCTCTATCATACTGGGTCGCGTCCGCGCGGTGGTTCGCCGCAGCCAACTGATTGCGGTTCTTGCCCCACAGATCGACTTCGTAACTGATGCTGCCGAGACCCCGTGCCGCCGTGGTATTATTCGGATCCTGGTAAGTGCGCGATGCGCCGGTGCTCGCGTCGATCGATGGATACAAAGCCGATCCGGCAACTTTTGCCTGGGCCCGCGCCTGCTCGATGCGATGCAGCGCCGCTTCGAGGTCGAGATTCTGCGCCAGCGCCGCTTCGATAACGCGATTCAACTCTTCGCTTCCTAGTTCTTGCCAAAACGCCAGGGCGCTCTGCTCTGATTTGAGACCGACTCCGGAAATGTTGCTCCAACCGCCGGGCATCGCCATTTCTGGGCGCTGGAATTCCGGCGCCAGGCTACAGGCCGACAACGCTATTGAGAAAAAGATCGTAGGACTGAGAAAGTATTTATTCATGACCACCTCACTCCGAAGCCAAAGCCACGACCGGATCCAGCTGCGCCGCCTTGCGCGCCGGCAGATAGCCGAAGATCAGCCCCGTAGCGGAGGCGCACACGAAAGCCAGCACGGCCGGCGTCACCGAAAAGATTACCGTCATACCGCTGTAGCGCAGCACCATTCCGGCAATGAGCCCGACGAGAATGCCGAGGACACCGCCGGCGGCGCATACAACAGCCGCTTCGATATTAAATTGCAGCAGGATGTCGCGCATGCGCGCGCCGGTGGCCATGCGGATGCCGATCTCGCGGGTGCGCTCCACCACGCTCACCAGCATGATGTTCATGACGCCGATGCCGCCCACCAAGAGAGAAATCGCCGCGACCGTGCCCAGGAGCAAGGTGAACGTATCCTGCGTCTCCATAGCCGCCTGAAGAATCGAGGCCATGTTGCGGACGCTGAAATCTTCAGTCCGATGCCTTTCTCTAAGTAAGGCCTCAACCCTTTCCTGCGTCGCCTCGATATCTCCAGCATCGATTACTTTTACGGTGATGCTGCTCAGATAGCTCTTGCCGAATAGACGCACCAGGCCGGTGTTGATGGGCACGAAGATCACATCGTCCTGGTCGCTGCCGTTGGGCGACGCTCCCTTTTCCGTCATGACGCCGATCACGAGAAACGGCACGTTTCTAAGCAGTACGTACTTGCCCACCGGGCTGCCGCCGTTGGGAAAGAGCGTTTGCGCTACGGTGCGACCGAGCACGACCACGGGGGCATAACCTTTGATGTCGTCCGTATGGAAAAACTGTCCTTCGGCGACTTTCCAATCTCGGGCCGATGGAAAATCTTCACCGGTTCCCTGCACCGATGTTTGATAGTCGATGTTGCCGTAGCGCACGGTCATGCGGCTGCTGCGCTCGGGCAAAGCCGTTTCGACATTGGGCAGCGCTTTAATCGCCGCGGCATCTTCGGGCACCAAGGTCACGATGTCCCCGGTATTACGAATGCCGGCGGCTCCTGGCCGTATCAGCATCAGATTGGTGCCGAAGGCGCTGATCCGATCGAGCACTTTTTGCCGGCTCCCTTCGCCCACCGCCAACATGGCGACTACCGCGGCAACGCCGATGATGATGCCCAGCAAGGTCAGCACTGTGCG
>Ga0184612_10001084_pt1 | contig 13092 bp, 13 predicted proteins | sample PLM3_60_coex_FD_133163 | JGI IMG/M metagenome (GOLD analysis project Ga0184612, IMG submission 133163) | Groundwater sediment microbial communities from an aquifer in East River, Colorado, USA - PLM3_60_coex | ecosystem: Environmental > Terrestrial > Soil > Riparian zone | place: USA: East...
AGAACCGGGGGGTTGCTCACGCCCTCGCTCCATCAGTGACGCCCGCTAAGTGCGTTTCGTGCGCGGCACAGAACGCCGCGCTTGTTGTTCTGCCTCTCAGCTTCCAAGTCGTCGGTGTGCAGAGACTTGCGACACCAGGCTTCGCGGACGCCGGTTCGTGGAGCATCGGTTTCGACTGACAACTTGGCGTTGCCGAACCGCGCCAACCACCGCTCTTTGTCGCGGCTCCCCTCGCGGCGTCAGCCATTCCAACCTGGATGCTGCGACCACGGTGGAAAAGACAGCCGAGAAGTTCACCAAGTTCTTGCTCAGATCACGGGTCGGACTCTCCGCCGCTTTCAGCGGACCGACCGCGCTCACACGGGACGCCAACACTCTTTCAGCGTGGCGTGAGCGACCACGTTCGTGGCCGCAGGCTTGGCAGGCCAAGCGGCCATTTCGGGTGGTCGCTCACGCCACGGCTGCCCTGAAGTGCGGGGCGGTCTGCAGGTGAGCGACAGCGGGCGGCATAGATCGCCGCCCGGACAGCGTGGTCGCAAACCGAGAGCGGGTAATGATTTCAGCTCACGCTGAATATCGCGCGCCCGACGCGAAACCATCCTCCAAGGAAGCACGCCGGCATCGGGTGGGGGGGAACACCTCGCGCGAGGCCCTGTTCCCCTTCCTGTTCCCCCTCGATGGTCCTCACGCCGAGCCGTCGATAGGCGACAGAGTCCAACGGCTCACCTGAAACGGTCGTTCCAGGCGCGGGCGCCTGACTCCCATGTCCGCTCAGCCAAATCGTCTCCGCGGCGGGTCGAAGCTGACATCGTTGCGTCAGTCAACGCAGTAGCTTCAAGAAAGCTACCATGTCCGCTTGATCCTGTTCCGTGAATACGAACCCCCGTGTACTCGGACTTGTGAGAAAGAAGAAGGCGTAGTGTTCCGCGACATCTTCGAGTGACTTCGCAGAGTTGTCGTGGAAGTACGGAGCGGTGTCTTTGACGCCCCAGAGCGTTGGGATTTTGAACAGGTTCGCGAAGAACGACCTCGGCGGCGTCGGTACTCCGGGAGGCGCGCTCGGCGGCGGATCGTTCAGCATCGCTCCCGGGTCGGGGGTAGTGACACTGACAACAGTTCCATCTGGATTCGTGACGATGAACGTATGGAGAGGGTTGCCGATCAGATTTCTCTCGTTGATTGCAATACCAGCGCGGAGACCACCAGGAGGTCCCCCAAATGGGTTGCCAGGGGCGAACCGGTTAAGCATCGGTCCCGAGTGACAGGCATTGCAGATGCCCCTTGTCGTGACGCCGTCGAAAGGCACGTTGTCGAACATCGCGCGCCCGCGCCGTTCGGATTCCGTGGTTCCGGCCGGAAGTTGCGGCGGCGGACCGCCGTTCGCGAACACTCGAAGCGCCTCGGAGGAGAAGAATCGCGGATCCGTCTGCTGGAACTCCTTGATGAGATCGAGCTCCAGCGCCGTGGGCTCGCGTGTGTTCTGCGCGTGACCGTGGATGGCATTGAACGCCTGCGACTGCAGATTTGGCTCACGCGTGTCGTACATCAGCATGGGATCCAAAGCGGGCGTGTTCAGTGTCGTGGGGGTCCCGCGGTTCAGAATGACGCTCCTGCGGGCCAGATCGTCCGCCAGGATGACGTCGGGGGGCAGCGGGATCTCGATCCGCACGGTCGCGTGTTCGGTGATCCGCGTAGTACCCGTAACGCCGTCGTCCAATCCGTCATGAACGAAGAGCGCATCGCTGGGATCCTCGATCAGGCGTGCGAACGCCTCTTCGGGCGAGAACGTTCCGGTTCGATTACTGTGGCACGTGCGGCACGTCCGGCCGTTACCGCCGAATTTCTCCACGTCGAAGAGCCTCCGGCCTTCCTTGAGCCGCGCCTTGGCACACGCGTCGGACACGGCTGGATTGCAGTTGAGGTCAATCTGCGGGCCCCGACTGCTCCTGGTTTTTCCGATCGCGCCGGGATTCGGCCAGGCGATGGCGAACAGGAAAGCGAATACAACTGCCGCAGCACCACGCTTCACATCCATGGCGAGCTCCCTTCCGGGGACATTCCCGGGTGCTGAGAATAGAAGCGCGATCCACGACCCTCAAGTGACAAGGTCAGACATCAAGCCGATGACCGACAATGTCCCTGATGGATCCGGAGCCCGGCTCGAATTCAGAAATCAAAACGGCTCAGCTCGGGGAGCGCCTGGATTCCTGGAAAGAGATTGCGCGCTACCTCAACCGGAGTGTTCGGACGCTTTATCGCTGGGAGAAGGAGGAGGGTCTCCCGGTTCACCGCCATCAGCACCGGGAGCTCGGCTCGGTGTTCGCGTACACGGCCGAGCTTGATGCGTGGCTCAACGCGCGACGTCCCGATGCGGACCGGCCGGCTGAGGATCATCAAACAGCCGCGCCCCGGCGGCGACCCATTCTGGCTGTCGCACTGGCACTGGTGACGGTCGCCGCCGTCGTGATCGGCTCGACGTTCTACATCCGCAGCCGGTGGTCACTCCGCAACGGAGAGCCACGTTCCGTTCACGTCGCCGCTCTCGAATTGATCTCGTCATTTGCTGGATCGCATCGTTGGCCTGCTCTCTCGCCGGACGGGCGCATGATTGCCTTTGTCAGCGACGCAGCGGGCACGCCGCAGGTGTGGGTGAAGAACCTGGGCAGTGGGGATCCCATTCAGATCACGTTCGGGGATCGCCCGGCGGTGCGCCCGCACTGGGCGGCGCGTGGAGATCGCATCATTTTCTCGATCCAAGGTGATGGGATTTGGTCTGTCGCAGCGCTCGGCGGGGACCCTCGCCGGATTGTGGAGCACGGGTGGAACGCAGACCTGTCGCCCGATGGCGAGCGCCTGACTTTCGAGCGCAGCGGTGAGGTCTTGGTCGCGAAGGCTGATGGAACGGGGATCACTCCGCTGACCGAATTCCCACAGGCGGTCCTGCCGTACTACGGCGACGCATGGCCGACGTTTTCACCAGACGGCAAGTCGATTGCGGTTTTCCTGGGTGAAGAAGGACGGTACGGAGATTACTGGGCCTTGCCGTCGCAAGGGGGCAAGGCCGTGCGACTGACGACTGATCTCGCAGAAGGTGGCGCGCCGGCGTGGACGCCGGATGGCAACTTCCTTGTCATTTCATCCGCGCGAACCGGCAGCATGAACCTGTGGCGGGTGCCGGCTTCCGGAGGTGCTCCCGAGGCGCTGACGACGGGGGCCGGTGACGATCTCGACCCCGTCGTCACGCCCGATGGCCGCGCGGTGCTGTTCACGAACGTCAAGCGCACGTGGGCGTTGGTGGTTCACGACCCGAACAGCGGGGTGCGCAAGACGCTGCTCGAGAAACGGACGCACCTCGCCTTCCCACGGTACTCGCCGGACGGCAGTCGCATCGCGTTCTTCGGGAAAAACGCGCAAGGGGATACGCATCTGTTCGTGATGGACTCGGATGCGACGAACATGAGGGCAGTCACTGATGGTGCCGGGGAACTCAACATCATGCCGCAGTGGGCTCACGACGGCCAGGCGCTCTATTTCTATCAGATACGTCCGACGCGGACGTTTCGGCGCGTTCCCGTCTCGGGCGGCGCGACGCGAGAAGTTGCCCCTTGGTCCTGGAGTCGACAGCGCGCGGCAGTAGTGGATCCTCAAGGGCGTGAGGCTCTCTATTCAGCGGTGGAGCGCGGACTCGTGCAGCATTCGCGGGTACGTGATCTCGAAAGCGGGCAGGAAACGACGCTGCCGGTCGCCCTGTTCAGCCTGCGATTCTCGCGCGACGGCCGTTGGATCGCCGGAGCGTCCAGGGAGGGCGAAGTCGTCGTGTGCGACGTTTCGGTCAACCGCTGCCGGCCGCTCACGCCGAAGCATGATTATGGTGTGGCGGCTCTGGCGTGGTCCGGGGACGGCACGCGACTCTTCTTTCTGCGCCATACGGGTGCGCGAGTTCTCGGTGAGCTCATGTCGGTCAACGTCAAGGGAGGCGCCGCGCAACCGCATGGACTGATCGGTCCGTTCCAGCAGCCATTCTTGCTGTGGATGGACGCCTCGCCGCGCGACGAGATCGTCTTTGCGCTCTGTCGTGAAAGCCCGTACGAGTTGTGGATGGCGAAGGTGCGTTGATGGCTCGCGAGACTTGGGTAGCGTTACCGTCGGGCTCACGAGGCCTCTGCTTGAGCCTCTACTGCCTCAGCGTCTCGTCTCAGGCCATCGATCTGATGAAGCCAGCCGAGGAGTGGGTTCCAACTGGCGATGGTCTGGTCCACCAACTCCAAACAACTGATTCTAAAGGGCCAAGATCGACCACCCAGATTGTCGATCGAACCAGCGTCCCTTCGGCTCAGCGTTCGCACGTTCCTCACTTTCTTCGAACCTGGCGCGCGCCCTTCCCTGTTGCGAGCTTGCCCCTTCTCCGTCGACGCTTGGTCGCGATAGGACGTCGTTTGAGATCTAGTCGTACTTCAAGATCTCATCGAGCAACTCGGCGGTGTGGATCAGTGGGGAATTGACTGCGGTGAAGCCTCCCCGAATCATCACAGTGCGCCGCCCGCGGCCAAAGTACCCGTTGTGCCACAAGAGCGGCTCGCGTGCTGGGTTCTCGCGCTTCTCCAAGACTTTCTCCAGGTAGCCGCCGGCGATCCGAACGCGTGGTGCCCACTGTCCCTCAACCAGCGTGACCGACGTCGCACTTGGATCGAGGGTACAGAAGCGACGAAGCTCTCATGCCGCCTGGTCGAGCGAGACGATCCACCGCCACTCGACAAAGAACGACGCCTCCATGTAGCGGCAGCGCCCGACCTCGTCGATGCGGTCGATGAATGTTCGACTGCGTTCGGTGAGATGCAGGCCGATGTCGTTCGCCTCGATGAGGTCGCGCGCTGGCGCGAGGTCGTGCTGACGTTCCCAGATCGCGGCCGGCCCGCAAGGCACAGCGTGGGCCTCGACATGCGCCTGCTCGAAGCCGTCGAGCGCTCGATCTTCGTCCGCAGCGCGTTACGGGATCATGTCCTGTCGCGGCAGAATGGCTTCTGCATCCTGCGAGCATGACGAGGCGAGCCTAAAGACCTGCAGGGAAAACTGCTTGCCTGATTGAAGTGTGATTGTCTTCTTCGACAGACATGCAAAACCTGCCGCTTCTGCGCTGTCACTCAAGTCCCCGGGTTGAACGAGCCGCATGATGGAGTTCAGTTTCTTCAAACTAGCAAACGGCGAATCGGTGACCGCATCTGGTCCCTGCTTGGGCAATTGCAGAAGGCCTGCCATAAGCCCGTTCGGCCGGCAAAGCCTGCTGATGTTTCTCAATGCCGCAGGGACATCGACGTACTCGAACACGAGGGCTGCATAGACCAGTTCCACGGCTTGCAGATCCGGCATGTCGCCCTGAATATCAGCACAATGGAGCTCCAAGCCTGGAATGGTGTCGGCGTAGCGATCCTTCGCGTCTGCGATGTAACGCGCGTTGATGTCGATTCCGACCAGGCGCGTAATTCCGACTTCAGCAGCCTTGTCAAATCCATTGCCGCCAGCACAACCGACGAGCGCAACGGTTTGCGGGGCATGACTCTTCAATAGCGCCTCGAACTCACTTGCGACCATCTCTGCCTGCCCTACGGCCGGCGATGCCATGTGTCCCTCATAGTCCGCCAGGGGAATAGCAAGCCACGGATTAGTCATGCAGTCCTCTCACAGAGTGGCCTCAGCTGGCGGGCGGCTCCGGCTTTTCGCTGAAGGCGTCCTTGAGGATCCTCGTCAATCGCTCCCTTCGCTCCGGTACCCAGCGGGCATAGTGATCGCGCACGGTCTTCTCGTCGTCGCCGAACAGGCAGGCATCGGTCCACGCGATAAGGTCCTCGCGCTATCGAAGTCGTGGCGGACTCATGCCACCTTGCGCGAACGGGGCACTTTCACTACAAGGCGCACACCGATCCCAAGCCTAGCCAACATGTCGATCAGGGCGTCTGTGCTGAACAGGTCGATGCGGCCGCGCAGGAGGTCGCTGACGCGTGGCTGCGTCACTCGCAGCACCTTCGCGGCCTCGGCCTGCTTGAGCCCTCTCGAGGTGATGGCCTTCTGCAGCTGGATCAGGAGGTCCGCCCGAACGAGGAGGTGCTCGGACTCCTCCTTCGAGAAGCCGAGGTCTCGGAAGACATTCCCACTGGACGGGGTGACCTTAGGGACGCCGTTCTTCGTCATCGCGTTACCTCAGCTTCTCCAGACTCCGAAATCGCTCCCGGCCAACTCGCAGATCCGCCGCGCTCGTCTTCTGCGTCTTCTTCTCGAACGCGTGGAGCACGTAAATCGCTTCCGGTCGCGTGGTCACGTAGAACACCCGGTGTGCACCGGCGATGTGGATTCGGATCTCCCTGACACCTGGGCCTACCGTCCGCATCGGCTTCCAGTCGTCCGGATCCAGTCCTTGCTGAACCCGCCGAAGCTGGAAGCCGGCCAGCCGGCGAGCGAGCGCGGGAAAGTCCTGCAGGTCCCGCAGCGAACTGCCGAGCCAGATGAGCTCCTTGTCCGGCATCGGTCTACGTCACCCGATTATACAAGTTTTTGTATTTCGCCGCGTCCGCTGTGACGCGGCCCACAACTGGCCAGAGCCACAAGTTGTGCCAATTGAAGGACTTGCGGCTTGTCGTCACGGTGGGAGCCAACCTCATGCGGCCTCGAATAGCCCTCGGCTTCCCTCAGCCAGTCGGCTACCCGGTTCCATCTGGGGAAAATCTGGGCCACCATCTCTAAGTCATTGATTCTAAACGGATGAAATCACCAACCCACGTCGTTTATCGAACCGCCGGTTGTTGAAGGTCCCATTGCGCAGCGGTCTCCTGAACCGATGGCGGTGAGTTCAGCCGACGGGATGGAGCCGACCACGCGGGCGCGGCTTTACGACTCTCTCGCCGCCTTCACTTTCTGCCTCTTAATGGTCGCCGCAGCGCTTCTTCTGCAGGCAAGATCGCGGTCCGTGCACCAGCACTCCAATTTCAACCAGTCCGTACGCGAACGGCGAGCACGATCAGGCACGCGAACCACACAGCACAGAGCACTCGTTGGATGAGGCCGGCCCATGCATGCAGCGGTGCACCGTCATCGATGGCAAAAAAGCCTACTGTGACGAACAGCAAGAGCACTGCGATTCCTGAGTACATGGTGTACGTCGCCAGATCGTGCCACCGAGGATCAGCGACCATGCGTCGAGAGAACACAATCAAGCCGAGCCCGGTCGCGGCGAACGTCATAACCGCGCCAACCACGTGAGGAGGCGTTTCGGTGGGTACGCCATCGACCATCCTCCACGGGAAGACACCTGCCAACACGAGGCCGATCCCGCCCATCACCAACAACGCGAATCCGGTGCGCCCCTGCCGCGTTGGCTGTACCGCGTGGTGCAAGCCAAAGCCGAACGCTATCGTGAGTGCACCGCTAACGTAGAAGTTGAGGGTTTGAATCCAGCCAGTCGGCCATGCGGCAAGCGCGCTGATGGGCATCCTCACATGGCTGTAGTCCGGCAGAAGGACACCCTGCACGACGACCAACGTGGTGAACCATATCGGTCCGATGATGCCCGCGAGCGCGAGTGTTCGCGTTCGCGAGCGCCTCTGTATTCCGGCGTTGCTGTCGATGTGCGTCTGCGCTGGCAACGACATGGCGGTTCCCTTTCAAGAACGTGTCGTGAGAACGGGATCAAGCCGAGACGAGCGGCGGAGGCGAGTGCCGGGATCGAGCCAACCGCGCAAAATCGATGTGGGCGACAATGTGCTCAGCATCACGTCCCACACCTCCGACCAGCGCCGAGCTTAGCGAGTAGAGGAAGGGAAGCCCTACGAAGTAGAGACCTGGACACGACGTGACGACGCCCCGATCGTGAATGGGAACACCGTCATGGGCGGGCAACGAGAGATCGATCCAGTCACAGTTCGACGTGAATCCGGTGCACCCAATAACGTTCGACACCTTGAGGGCCCTTCCATCCTCGAGGACTGGATAGCCGCTCCTCACCCCTGCTATTCGCGGCACTCTTTCGATACCTGCAGCTGCCAAGTCTTTCCGTCGCACCCGTCCCAGAGGAATCCCACGAGGAGGATCGAAAAAATGGTCGCGGAACTTTCTTCCAAATCGGTTCTTCACCGTCAACACCCGCGTCGCCATGAACCACATGAGGGGTGTGAAGAGGTGATCGGGAAGACTGCCGGCTCGCGTGGGCTCCTGTCCCGTGTCCCGACCCGATAACCATGTTTGGTGGCTACGAGCGAGTTCGATCGCGATCTCCGCGCCGGAGTTGCCGGCCCCCACGACCAGCACTCCGCCTTCCTTGATTTGGGATGGGTTGCGGTACTCCTTGGAATGGAGCTGGACGATGTTCCCGCCGAGCTCGCGTGCGAACGGCGGGATCCTGGGACTGTGAAGAGGGCGATCCCGGAAAGGGCATCCCCGGGAGTCCGTTGTAACGGCCCGGCGTAAACAGGCGCAGCGAATCCCACCGCTTTCGCCAGGCATCACCGATCCGATCGTTATCGTCCAGGATCACGAACGGCAGGCGCCGTTGCATAAGGTGATAGCCGACAGCCAAGCCAGCCTGGCTTCCACCGATGACCAAGGTTCCGAGCTGCTGATCACTCATTCTCAATTCGATAGATTTCGCGCCGGCCGCTCTCTATGAGGTCGTGATAATCCCCCATCGTTTTCCGGAGCGTTTCGTTCGCCTCGAGCTTTTGCTCCATCGCAAAAAAATCATCGATCCTCTCAACCTTAGCCTCCGCAACGATCGTCCAGTAGGGCTCGCCCGTCACGTCCGTGAGCAGGCGAAGTGGCTCTTGTCCCATTTCTTTCAGTACTGTTGAGATGCCTCTGAACTTCTCGACCATCTGGCGGACTTTCCCGGGTTTGCAGTGCAGGACCTCACGGATGACGTACATGGCGGACTCCTCTCAGATCGTCGCCCGCGCGTGGAGCTCCACATCCTGGGCGGCGGCCATGATGCGGCCGACGTTTTCGTCGGACATGAAATCAGGCAACGGAATGGCGCCCGTGATCGCGGAGAGAAACGCGTTCGTGGCGTCCTGGTTATGGCGCAGCGCACCGAAGAGGGCCTGCATCTCCAGCGGTGGCGGATCAAGTGTCGCGAGCTGGCTGGTGAACTCGTACATGGGTCGCACGCGCTCATTGCGCGCCGCTTCGTGAGCCTCCATCAGCTCTTCGAACATCCCGTCGCCCGCCAACCACGTGGTGAGCGCCTCGGCCAGCCTCTCGGCATCGATGAATGCGTCACTGATCCCCTGTGCGGTAATCGGATCGCGGTTGTAGCTGGCGTCCCCAACGAGCGCCCAGCCGCTGCCAAAGGGCTTGCGGAAATACCCAGGCACGCCTGCCGTGCCGTACCACTTCTCTTCGCGATGACCCTGGCGGACACAGGTGAGAAAGTCGGGCGCCTTCTCGAGCGCCCGCCAGACATGACCCTCGATGTCGGCGCGGACCTCAGGAAAGTCGCTGGCGGGCCAGTTCACCATCACGAGATGGAGACCGTCGTGGGTCGGGGCGCCACCAAACGCGCAGTGCTCACGCACGTACAATTCAATGTCGTCCTGCGCGACGCTGCTGAAATACGAGTAATAGCAACAGGCCGCCACCGGACGCACCTCGTACTCCGGCGCTCGCACCGCGCCGGCGACGAACGAGTTCACCCCGTCAGCGCCGATGATGACGCGCGCTCGCTCCTCGACTGCTGTTCCGCCCTTGCCGTGACCGCGGACGCCAACGACGGCGTCGCCACTCACCAGCAACTCGTCGACCGTGAACGATTCCCGAACCTCGACACCGCATTCGGCCGCCGCGTTCACCAGAAGGCTGTCGAGTACGGTGCGACGGGGACAGAACCCGCCCATGCCGTCATTCGCATCGGGAATCGTCCCGCGTAGCGCGAATGGTCCGACATCGAACGTCATCGACCGGCAGATGGGCGGCAGACCCGTCGCGGCCAGCCTGTCGAGGAGTCCCCACCGCGCCATCATCTCGGCGCCGTGGGGCCACAGGATGTGGGTCGAGATCGTATCGCTGGGGAAGGTTGCCCTTTCGACGAGCAAGACCTTTAAACCCCGGCGAGCCAGGAGCATAGCCGTTGACGAGCCGGCACAGCGCGCGCCGACGATGATCGCGTCGTACATCGCAGCCCTCCGCGTTACGAGACACGTTATCTAACGCGGACGGCGAGAACATCGGACGAATTACCCAAATCGCGCCCGACGCGAAATTGGGTAATCCTGTGTACGGGTTCAGATGAGGTCGTGCTGGTAGGCCCACGCGGTGGCGCCGGAACGGTTCGAGACGCCGAGTTTGTCGAAGATGTTGCTGACGTGGCGAGCGACCGTCTTTTCGCTGATGAATAGCGCCTCCGCGATGTCGCGATTCGTCTTGCCGGCCGCGAGCAGGCGAAGGACCTGCGCCTCCCGCTCGCTGAGCGAACCTGCCGGCCCACTGGTAGTGGCGCGCTCGAATTGGTCCGCGACGCGCACCAGGCAGGGCTCGGCGCCCAGCTGCGTGAACAGCTTTCGCGCGGCATCGAGCTCGAGACGGCGCCCGTCCTGGTCGCCGCGTCGCTCGCACACAGCTGCCATTAAGAGGCAGGTCTGCGCTTCTTCGTACGGCGTCTCGAGATCCCGCCAGATTTCCCACGCCTCACGCAGCGACCTTGACGCACCCGTAATCTCCCCTTCGGCATGGCGGATGGCGCCAGTCGCGTGCGCGGACGCTGCATGGAGAAGCGGCGCGCCGATGGTGCTGGCGATCTCCGCCAATTCTGCGGCGGCAGCGCGCGCGTTCTCGAGATCACCCGCGGCTAGCAGGATCTCGACCGCAGCGGCAAGCATTCTGGCGCGGGCGTCGCGAACGCGCGTGTCGAGCAGCACACCACGGATCGACGCGGCCGCCGCGTCGATCTGACCCTGCGCAAGACGAAGGAGCGACAAGCCTGGCTGTGGCTTTCGTCCGCGCTCGTTCGCGCGCGTGTATGCGGCTTCAGCGTTCGCGAAGTCCCCCCGCAGTCGATGGATCTCGCCGACGCGGTAGAAAGCCGCACCAGAGGCGGGCCGGGACGCCAGCAATTCACACGCGGCCTGCGCGTCCTGTGCGGCATCATTCCAGTTCCCGCGCAGCTGCATGACTTCGGCGCGATAGAGCAGGCACTCACCGCGGTAGCGTATTAGTTCGGGCTGAGAGTCACACCATTCGGCGAGCGACACGGTCCACTCGTAGGCGCGACGCAAATCGAAAGTCTCCTGACAGGCCTCGAGGACGATGCAATAGATGTCACCCGCGAGGATGGGTGTTACGTGGCCTGCAATCACCGCGACCATCGCTTCGTCGAGCAGCGCAACACCCCCCGGGACATTGTCGAGTCGAATGAGCGCGCGCCCGCGCCCCGCGCACGCAAGCGACGCCAGACCACGATCGCCAAACCGGCGAGCGATCTCGGCCGCCTGCGTGAATTCGGCGTGGCCTACCGTGGGATTGCCCTGCACAATGCGTTGGATGGCGGAAGGAATCAGCAGATACCCGCGCGCGACGGAGTCGAGCTGCGCCTCGTCCAGGATTCGTTCAGCTCTCGCGAACCAGCCCGAGGCGGGAGCCGCAGCGCCGCGCTGCAGGAGTCCAAACGCGAGCCAGAGGGCGGACCGAGCTGCCCCTTCGGGGTCGCCTCGATCGAGGAACGCCTGATGGGCACGCGCCCGGCAGGCCTCGCTCTCGGCCTCGCGGCCGATGAGGTAGGCGGCCGTCGCAAGTCGTTCGAGGTCTTCGGGTTCCAGGGGTGCTTCCCCGTCGGCCTCTTGGAAATGGCGATACGATTCCGCCCACGCCCTTCGCGCGAGTGACTCCCGGGCACGCCCGAGCGCCTGGATGTCAGTCATGTGGCTTCCGCTAAGAATGGTAGATCGTTGGGGGTGAAAGCCTCATGTCGACACGGACGTAGGTCCCTTCTCGCTGGGGAGAGCAGGACGAAACCGTCATCGGTCGATCGCAGCGAGTCCAAGGACAATTTTTGAGCCAAGCGGCGGGCCACAATCAACTCACATGTGCCCACGAGTTCAATTTGGCGCGGCTCTATGACGCAACATAAACCGTTCGCTCTCGTTTGTGCGCTCGGTCCACAAGCATACCTGCTAGGCCACCAAGACCCGACAGCAGCAAGGGGGCTCCCCATTTCGCCGATCGAAGAACGTAGCCGTCTTGCGAGCCAACTATCGCTAACACGGTGAGCGCCGCGCTCAAGCCAACGCCGGCTCCAATCAACGCACCGTTAGCGAGGTCATCCCTCACCTGGGCCACGATCGTGCCAACCTCCGATCTCGCGATGATGAATTCCTTTCCAGATGCATCTCCCTCATCCCGGATGTTCGGGTCGGCGCCGCGATCGAGCAGCGCTTTCACCACTGCTTCGTGGCCGACGCCGAAATGTAGCGCCGTCCGAAGTCCCGTGTTGGCTGGTAACGTTCCGCGTTGGTTGATGAGGTCCGGATGCTCGTCAAGGATCGCAGCAACTCTCGCCGCGTCGCCCTTGCCGGCCGCGTCGAGCAGCGCGATCAGCGGTGTCTCTGGCTTCGCGCGATCAGCGACCGCTCTTGAGAGCGCGATCCAGCTGTCGTGACCGCGTTCGCGCGCGAGCGCGTGCTGAACGTCTCGAAGGGTTGGCTGTTCCGGCGCGCCGGGATACGCGCGAACGAGCCGCGCGCGCGCCTGCGCATCGCCATCGCGCAGCGCTTGCAGCCAGCGCTTTGCGTTCTTCCGCAGATTGTCGAGGGTACTCACGAGACGCCTCCTTCCGTTCGATGCCTGGCGTCCGCTTAGGTCAGGCCGGAAGAAGGTTCGAGGTTAACGGTCGAACCAGGTGGGTGGGAGAGAACTCCCTTGCCGCGGACAGGAGGCGCCCCAGTGCGCGCTGCCAGCAGTGTCGCCAATGCTCGTCGCGCTGTCAACCAGTCCGTTTGTCACTGTCAAGGCGAAATAGAAATGTCCCCGTTCTTAGCGAAATAGAGATGTCCCCTGTGGTTCTTGTTCCTCAACACAACAGGGACGGCCTGTGGGCGCTGTGCGAAACGCGTCTGCGCG
>Ga0184612_10001085_pt1 | contig 13088 bp, 12 predicted proteins | sample PLM3_60_coex_FD_133163 | JGI IMG/M metagenome (GOLD analysis project Ga0184612, IMG submission 133163) | Groundwater sediment microbial communities from an aquifer in East River, Colorado, USA - PLM3_60_coex | ecosystem: Environmental > Terrestrial > Soil > Riparian zone | place: USA: East...
GAAGACTGGAGCGAGTCCGAAGTGAAGGTCGTAGGAACCGTCTACAACATCCAGGTACCTGGGGGCGGCAACCTGCTGCTCGATGCCGGGAAGGTCGTCATCGACCTCTCCACCGATCCTCCGTCGTTCCGCATCGCGGGCCCGCACCAGCAGTTCCTCGGTGACGTGGCCGGTCTGTGCGAGTACTTCGCGGCTCCGTAGCCCACGAAGCGGCCAGAAGGTCGGACTCTTTCTCGGGGTCCGGCCTCCTGGCTGGGTACCATCGCCAAATGGCCGACGCCGACGGCAAGCCGCTCGACGAGCGTCTCGAGGAGATCGGGGCCCAGCTCGCCTGGGTCCGTGATTACCTTTGACCCGGACCGACTAGCGCGGCGTCGGGCCGAGCTCGAGGGGGCGATGGGCGCATCCGGCTTCTGGGACGATCAAGCCGGAGCCGCGCGCATCTCGACCGAGCACTCGCGCATCACCCGCAAGCTGGAGCGCTACGAGCGACTGCAGGGCGAGTACGAGGACGCACGGGAACTGCTTGCGCTGGGCGAAGACGAGCGCGAGATCGCCGACAGCGTCGGCGCGCTCGAGCAGGAGCTCGGCCGGCTCGAAGAGGACGCCCTCTTCACGGGCCGGTACGACGCGGGCGATGCTGTCCTCGAGGTTCACGCGGGTACCGGCGGAACGGACGCCCAGGACTGGGCCGACATGCTGCTGCGCATGTATCTCCGCTGGACCGCCGACCGCGGGTTCGAGACCGAGGTTCTCGAGGCGAGTCCGGGCGAGGAAGCCGGGCTCAAGTCGACCACCGTCGCCGTTCGCGGCGAGAACGCCTACGGGACGCTGAAGGCCGAGCGGGGAGTCCACCGCCTTGTGCGGCTCTCGCCGTTCGACGCCGCGCACCGCCGGCACACGGCCTTCGCGCAGGTGGTCGTCGCGCCGCTTCTCGCCGACGACGCTCCGATCGAGATCGACGAGGCCGACCTGCGGATCGACACGTACCGCTCGAGCGGGGCGGGGGGGCAGCACGTGAACAAGACCGACTCGGCCGTGAGGATCACCCATCTCCCGACCGGCATCGTCGTCCAGTGCCAGAACGAGCGCTCGCAGACGTCGAACAAGCAGACCGCGCTTCGCATCCTCAAGTCCCGTCTCGCCGAGCTCGAGGAGGAGAAGCGCGAGGCCGAGCTCGCCCGGGAACGCGGGGCGGCGCAGGACATCGGGTTCGGGAGTCAAATCCGCTCGTACGTGCTCCACCCGTACCAGCTCGTCAAGGATCACCGGACCGACCACGAGGTCGGGAACGCACAGTCAGTCCTCGACGGCGCTCTCGACGGCTTCGTTCACTCCTATCTCCTCGCCAAGGCGGCGGGGAAGGTGCTTTAGGCAGCCGCAGTGTCAGCTACAATCGGCGCTCCTCAAGAACCGGAGCAGTCACGACAACAGGCTGCATCAGCTCTTCGCCCGGTGCTGGACGACGCCTTGGAGACAGACACGATGACCGTCCTCGCCGAGCCAGAAACGATCGCCGAGCCCCTCCCCGCGCAGGCGGACCCGAGCGGTTCGACGATGATCGTGTTCGAAGGCGTCCAGAAGGTCTACGAGCCGAACGTCACGGCCCTGCAGGGGGTCTCGTTCACGATCGAGAAGGGCGAGTTCGTCTTCGTCGTGGGCGCTTCGGGCTCGGGGAAGTCGACCGTCATCCGCCTCCTGCTCAAGGAGATCGAGCCGACGGAAGGCAGGATCATCGTCGGCGGGCGAGATCTCGGCCGGCTCAAGCGCTCGAAGGTGCCGCTGCTCCGCCGCAACCTCGGTTGCGTCTTCCAGGACTTCAAGCTGCTCCCGAACCGCACCGCCGCCGAGAACATCGGCTATGCGCTCCGCGTGCAGGGGGAGTCGGGCGGGCAGATCCGCAAGAAAGTACCGGAGGTGCTCAACCTCGTCGGGCTCGCGCACAAGATGAACTCGCGCCCCGAGGAGCTCTCGGGCGGCGAGCAGCAGCGCGTCTCGATCGCGCGTGCGTTCGTCAATCACCCGCCGCTCCTCGTGTGCGACGAGCCGACGGGGAACCTCGACCCGGACACGTCCGTCGGGATCATGCAGCTCCTCTACCGGATCAACCGCACCGGAACGACGATCCTCATGGTCACCCACGATCGTGAGATGGTCGACAAGATGCGAAAGCGCGTGATCGCGCTCGACGCCGGCAGGCTCATCCGCGACGAGCGGCGTGGGGGATACGCAGAGGGATGACGAAGATCCGCATGGTGCTCGCGGAGGCACTCAAGTCGATCGGCGCCAACGTGTCGACGACCGTCGCCTCGGCGGTCTCGGTGCTCATCGGAATGTTCCTCATCGGAGTCTTCATCGGCCTCGGGACGTGGCTCGTGTCGTGGTCCGACGACAAGAAGCGCGAGCTCGCCGTTCACCTCTACCTCTGCCCGCCGCCCTCGCAGGTCGACCCCAACCCGCGCTGCCCTCGCGAGGCGAGCACGAAAGAGATCAACGCCGTTCGCGCGCTCCTCGAGTCGGATAACCGGATCAAGGAGGGCGGGATCCGATTCATCTCCAAGGGAGAGGCGTTCAAGCGCATGCAGAAGCGGGAGCCCGAGCTGACGGCGCTCGTCGTGACGAATCCGCTCCCCGCATCGTTCGACGTCGTCCCGAAGCGAGGCGAGGACACGGAGGCGATAGCGCTCTCGGTGCGGAAGGCAAATCCCCCGGGAATGGACAAGGTCAACTACGGGAAAGAGGTCTCGCAGCGGATCCTGGGGATTGCGCGCGCGATCCAGATCGTCGCGCTCATCGCGGTCCTCATCCTCCTCGCCGCCTCGACGATCCTCATCGGGAACACGATCCGGCTCTCGATCTTCGCGCGCCGCCGTGAGATCGAGGTCATGAAGCTCGTCGGGGCGACGAACTGGTTCGTGCGAGGCCCGTTCATGCTCGAGGGTGTCCTCACGGGGCTTGCGGGATCGCTCGCGGCAGTGGTCCTGCTCTTCGTGTCGCGCGAGCTCGCGGTGCCGCGAATTCTCGGTCAGATCCAGAACGACCCGGACGTGCGCGCGCTCGCGTTCACGTGGACCGCGGCGATTCTCGTTCTGGTCGGGCTCGGCATCGGCGCCCTCGGCTCTGGCCTGACGCTCCGCCGCTTCCTCCGCGTCTGACCTCCTTTCGCGGCTCGTTGCGTCGGCTGCGACACAGACGGCAGCACGCGCGGGTAACGCCCGAGAGCCTGGTACGCCGGTACGGTGCGACGATGTCCCAGAGACGGTCTCCACGCGGACGGTCGAAGCGGCCGAGCCGGTCCGAGCGCGCGCGTCGCCGACCCGCGCAAGCGGTACGGCTTGCGGAGGGCCGGATCACGATCTCGTTACCCGCGCGGCGGCATCCGCCCGAGCGCGTCGTCGCGCACCTCGGCCCGACGAACTCGGGGAAGACCCATGCTGCGCTCGAGGAGCTCGCGGCGAAGCGATCGGGTGTCTACGCGGGGCCTCTTCGCATGCTTGCGCAGGAGGCACACCGGCGTCTCGGCGAGCGGATCGGCGCCGAGAACGTCGGGCTCGTCACGGGCGAGGAGCGCGTGAACGAACGCGCGCCGGTGATCTGCTCGACGGTCGAGATGGCGCCCTCCGCGGGCGAGCTCCTCGTCCTCGACGAGGTGCAGTGGGCCGACGACACCGAGCGTGGCTCCGCGTGGACCAGGCTTCTCCTCGCGGGCGAGTATCGGGAGATCCTCCTCCTCGGCGCGCTCGACGCCCTTCCTCTGGTGGAGCGGGCGTTTCCCGAGGCCGAGCTCAAGGTCTTCGAGCGCAAGCTCCCGCTCGAGTTCGTGGGCGCGCGAACGCTCCGTTCGCTGGGAACCGGAACGGTCGTCGTCGCCTTCAGCCGCAAGGCCGTGCTCGCGCTCGCGGGAGAGGTGAATCGCCTGCATCCAGGCCGCGTCGCCGTGCTCTACGGCGCAATGCCGCTCGCTTCGCGGCGTGAGGAGATCGAGCGTTTCCTCTCGGGCGCCGCTGACGTCTGCGTCGCGACGGACGTCCTCGGGCATGGCGTCAACCTCCCGTGCGAGACGCTGCTCTTCGCCGAGACGACGAAGTTCGACGGCGAGGAGCGGCGTGATCTCCGGCCGTGGGAGCTTGCCCAGATCGCGGGCCGCGCCGGACGCTTCGGTCTCGTCGAGCGCGGGCACGTCGGTGTCCTCGCCGGACTCGGCTGGGGAGTCGCCGATCCGCAGCTCGTCGAGTCGGCGCTCGAGCCGCACGTGACCCTTCCTGGCGGGCACCGCGGCTACCGCGTCGTAGACGAGGCGCGAATCAGACCGCGGCTCTCCGATCTCGGCGTCGACGACCCGCTCCAGCTCGACGCAGCGCTCGTCGCGTGGCACAGGGTGGCGCTTCGCGAGTGGGCGTTCGAGAGCTGGCTCGCCGTCGAGTCGCTGCAACCTCTCCGGCTTCGACTCGAAGCCGTTCAGCGGCGTCTTGCGGAGCGCGGCCGTGGCATCTCGCTCGAGGAGACGTGGAAGCTCGTCAACGCGCCCGTCGACGAGGACGGGCTCGAGTTGCTTGCGACCATGGCCCTGGCGCTCGCCGGCGACCGAGTCGCGCGGCCCCATCTCGTGTTCCTGCTCGACACCGCGCGCCTGCGCGGCGCCTCGCTCGAGGACGCGGAGCAGGCGGGACGCGAGGCGAGCATCCTGCGGTGGTTCGCGCTCCAGTACCCGGGCGTGGGCGGTGTCACCATCGAGCGCGCCGCTGCGCTCGAGGAGGCTGCCGCAGAGCGCGTCGTGGCTCGGCTCCGCGTCGAGGTCGAGTCGCCGACCATCGGTCGCTGCCGGTCGTGCGGGCGTTCGTGCGCCCCCTGGTTCCCGCTGTGTGAGCGCTGCGCGGGCATTGCCGGGCGGTCGTGATATGAACGTGTCGTGACTCCTGCCGAGCTTCGGGAGATCCCGCTCCTCGAGGGCGCCAGCGACGCTGGTCTCGAGCTGGTCGTGGCCACCGCCGGGGAGATGACCTGCGAGCCCGGACAGCTCCTCGCGCTGCAGGGCGATCCCGGTTCGGGGATGTTCCTGATCCTCGACGGGACCGTGTCCGTCGTGTGGCGCGGCGGCTCGGTCGAGCTCGGGCCGGGTGACTTCTTCGGAGAGCTGACGCTCCTCGCGCCCGGCGGCACGCGGATCGCGCGCGTTCGGGCGTCCAGCCACGTGAGATGTCTCGCGATCCCCCGTGCCGACGCGCTCGCGCTCGTCGAGTCCGAGCCGACGGTCGCGCTCGCGATGCTGAAGGAGATAGCGCGCCGGTTCGCAAGCGCCCTGCCTGACTCGTAGCGAGGGGCGAGCCAAGCCTCCCCCCTACACTCACCGGCGTGGCGAAGACCTCCGGAACCAAGCTGATCGCCGAGAACCGTCGCGCGAGGCGCGACTACGAGCTGCTCGAGCGCATCGAGGCCGGGGTTGTCCTTACGGGCTCCGAGGTGAAGTCCGCCCGCGACGGCAAGGTGCAGCTCGGTCAGGCGTACGCGGACTTCCGCGAGCACGAGGCGTGGCTCGTCGGCGCCTCGATCGCGGAGTACGTGCAGAGCGGCGGCTTCGGCCACCAGCCGGATCGCGACCGCAAGCTCCTCCTCCACCGCGACGAGATCGACTCTCTCCACGGCAAGGTGCGGGAGAAGGGACTGACGCTCGTTCCCACGCGCATGTACTTCAAGGACGGTCGCGTGAAGGTCGAGCTCGCGCTCGCGCGCGGACGGGAGCGTGCCGACAAGCGTCGTGTCATCGCGGAACGCGACGCCCAGCGGCAGATCGAACGCGCGCTGAAGCGACGCCGCTAGATGCTTGATCGGAAATTGGCGCGCAGTCGAGGGCGGTCACGACCAAGCTGGGCGCCGCACGTACGCGTCGTGCAGGCTAGAAAGCCTGTGCGATGCGCACGGGTGGCGCACGGCGCCGTGTCGTGGCCGTCAGTCGGCCGGCGCGAGTTTCCGATCAAGCATCTAGGTCGTCTGGCGCAGGCGATCAGGCGATCGGGCCGCGGACGATGATCTGACCGGGCTCGGGCCGGTAGCCGTGCCGCTCGTTGAGGCGGCGAATCGGCTCGTTGCGCTCCTCGTTGAACGTCTCCAGCCGCGTGTAACCGTTCGTCTTCGCCCAGGCGATCTCCGCGCGCTTGAGAGCGCCCGCGATCCCGCGCCCGCGCCAGGCACGCCGCACCCCGGTCATGTCGTGCAGGGCCACGGTCGGTCGAGCGCTCGAGAGCGCGAGCTTCGCGTAACCGACGACCTCGCCGTCGGCGAGGGCAAGGAACGTCGCTTCCGGCCGGTCGCTCGTGCCCTCCATGTCCGCGGACAGCCACTCCTCGAACGAGGCCATCTCGGCCTCGCCTTCGCCAGGGACGTCGGGGTACGCCTCGCGCGCGACGGCATAGATGCCGCGGACGAGGTCCGGCCGTTCGGCCCAGGTGGTCATCTCGATGCCTTGCGGAGCAGCGACCTCGGGCAGTTCCGCCCGGGCCAAGTCGAGCACGAGCATCGAGTTTCGGCCGACCTCGCGAAACCCGCGGTTCTCCGCCCACCGCAGGCTTGCCGGATCGGCTTCGCGAACGGCGCCGAGAAGCTCGGAGCATCCGCCCGCGCGAGACCACGCCCCCGCGGTGGTGAGCAGTGCCGAACCCACGCCGTGGCCGCGACGCTCGGGCCGGACATCGAGCTCGAAACGCGCGACGCCCGGGGGCGAATGCCAGCCGAGCACTGCGACCGCGACCCCGGCATCGTCGCCTTCGAGCGACGCGGTGAACCACTGCGCGTCCTCGGCTTGCCGCTTCCAGTCGAGATACGCCTCGACTGACGTCGGCTCGGGATTGCAGAGCCCTCTCAGCTCCACCCAGGCAGCGAGCCCGTCCTCGGCGACCTCACGAACCTCGACCACGGCCGCGAACCGTACCTTCGCGTCGCCGCGGGTAGCACAATCCTCGGTGACTTAGTACGCTCGCCGTGTCCACGCGAGGAAGGAGGGGAATGCCTTGCGACACATTGCGCTGACCGTAAATGGCACACGCCGGGAGCTTGCGCTGGAGCCACGGGAGTTGCTCGTGTACGTGCTCCGCGAGAGGCTTGGGCTCATCGGGACGACCGTGGGCTGCGACACGTCGTCGTGCGGCGCTTGCACTGTGCTCCTGAACGGGGAGGCCGTGAAGTCCTGCACGATGCTCGGGGTCCAGGCCGACGAGATGGCGATCACGACGATCGAGGGTCTCGCCACGAACGGCGAGCTCCACGCCCTCCAGCAGGCCTTCCACGACCACCACGCGCTCCAGTGCGGCTACTGCACGCCGGGCATGGTGCTCGCGGCGGTCAGCCTGATCGAGAGCGGTGAGGCGACCGACGAGGCCGCCATCCGCGAAGGACTCGAGGGGAACCTCTGCCGCTGTACCGGCTACCACAACATCGTCGCGGCCGTGGCCGACGTCGCGGGGGTGAGCTAGCAATGGCAGTCACCGAGACAACCGAAGCCTTTGTCGGCACGTCCGTGAAGCGGAAGGAAGATGCTGCACTCCTGCGCGGACAGACGACGTTCGTCGACAACCTGACGCTCCCGGGCACCGTCTTCATGGCACTCGTGCGCAGCCCGTACCCCCACGCTCGCATCACGAGAGTGAACGTCGAGGCTGCGCGGAAGGCAGAGGGCGTCGTTGCTGCTTTCAGCGGAGCCGAGCTTGTAGAGGAATGGAAGGGCGGGCTGCCGTGCGCCTGGCCGGTGACCGAGGACATCAAGACGCCAGCGCACTTCCCGCTCGTCGTCGAAGAGGCGCGTTATCAGGGCGACGGCGTCGCGGTCGTCATCGCCGAGAGTCGCGCGCTGGCCAAGGATGCGGCGGAGTTGATCGAGGTCGAGTACGAGCCGCTCCCGTCTGTCGCCGACGTCGAGAAGGCGCTCGAGGACGGCGCGCCGCTCGTCCACTCGGAGCTCGGGACGAACGAGTGCTATGTCTGGAAGCTCGAGACCGATGACGTCCAGGCCGCGATCGACGCTGCCGACGTCGTCGTCACGAGGCGCTACTTCCAGCCAAGGCTGATCCCGAATGCGATCGAGCCACGCGGCGTGCTCGCGCAGGTGGGCCCGACCGACGAGGTCACGCTCTGGTCGGCGACGCAGGTCCCGCACATCCTCCGCTTCGCGCTGCAGCTCGTGCTCGGGATTCCCGAGTCGAAGATCCGCGTGATCGCCCCGGACGTCGGCGGCGGCTTCGGATCGAAGCTGAACGTCTACGCCGAGGAGGCACTTGCCGTCGCGCTTGCGAAACGGCTCGGTCGACCCGTCAAGTGGACGGAGGAGCGGGCCGAGAACTACGTCGCCACGATCCACGGGCGCGACGTCGTACACGAGCTCACGTTCGCGGCGACGAAGGACGGCACCATCACAGCCGTCAAGTCGGACGCGAAGTGCGCGATGGGTGCGTACCTCCAGCTCGTCACACCAGGGATTCCGCTGCTGGGTGCGTGGCTCTACTCGGGCCCGTACGCGATTCCCAACTACAGCGTCACCTTCCCCGGCGTATTCACGAACACGACGCCCACCGACGCGTACCGCGGGGCCGGAAGGCCCGAGGCGACCTACGTGCTCGAACGGACGATAGACGCGCTCGCGGCCGAGCTCGACATCGATCGCGTAGAGCTGAGGCGGAAGAACTTCGTCAGCGAGTTCCCGTACACGATGTCGTCCGGGCTGACGATCGACTCGGGTGACTACCACGGCAGCCTCGACCGACTGCTCGAGCTGTTGGATCTCGACGCGATCCAGGCCGACCAGGCCGAGCGACGGGCACGGGGCGATGCGAAGCAGGTGGGCGTTGGCTTCTCGACGTACAACGAGATGTGCGGTCTTGCGCCGTCCCGCATCCTCGGCGCGATCCGCTATGCGGTCGGAGGCTGGGACGCGGCGACGATCCGCTTCCAGCCGCTCGGCTCCGTGCAGGTCGTGACGGGAACGTCGCCTCACGGGCAGAGCCACGAGACCACCTGGGCGCAGATCGTCGCCGACCAGCTCGGAGTCGACGTCGATGACGTCGAGGTGCTCCACGGCGACACCGCCGTCTCCCAGCAGGGAATGGACACGTATGGCAGCCGTTCGCTCGCGGTGGGCGGGATCGCGCTCTACCACGCGAGTCAGAAGGTGATCGCGAAGGCTCGCCGGATCGTCGCCCATCAGCTCGAGGTGGCGGAGGACGATCTCGAGTTCGCCGACGGTGCGTTCAGCGTCAGGGGCTCACCCGACCGATCCATGGGGATCGCGGCCGTCGCCTTCCAGGCGCACGCCGCGCACAACCTCCCGGACGGCATGGAGCCCGGACTCGAGGAGACGGCCGTGTACGACCCGCCGAACTTCTCCTGGCCCGGCGGTGCCCATGCAGCCGTCGTCGAGGTCGACACGGAGACCGGCGATACGCGGCTCATCCGCTACGTGGCGGTCGACGACGTCGGAAGCCCGGTGAACCCCCAGATCATCGACGGGCAGGTGCACGGCGGCATCACGCAGGGAATCGCTGCCGCGCTCTACGAGGAGGGCGCATACGACGAGGAGGGCAACCTCCTGACGACCACGATGACGACCTACCTCGTGCCTTCGGCGGCCGAGCTGCCGTCATACGAGACGGACCGAGTCGAGACGCGCGCGGACAACCCGCTCGGAGTGAAGGGCGTGGGGGAGACCGGCACGATCGCAGCCGCTCCGGCCGTAATCAACGCCGTCGTCGACGCGCTCTCGCATCTCGGCGTCACCGACGTTCAGATGCCGGCAACGCCGGAGCGAGTCTGGCGAGCGATCGAGGAGGTGAGGTCGTGATACCTGCAGTGTTCGAGTACGAGGTCGCCGAGAGTGCCGAGCACGCGATCGAGCTCCTCGGGAAGCGGGAGGACGCGAAGCTCCTTGCCGGCGGACATTCGCTCCTGCCTGCGATGAAGCTCCGCCTGGCCCGGCCGGGCACCCTCGTGGACGTCGGGCGGCTCGCCGACCTCTCGTACGTACGCGAGGACGGAGATCGGATCGCAATCGGGGCGTTGACGCGACACAAGGACGTCGCCGGGGCCGCAATTCTGCAGGAGCACTGCGGGATCGTCGCGCACACGGCGGGTCAGGTCGGCGATCCTCAGGTGCGTCACCGCGGGACGATCGGCGGCTCGCTGGCCCATGGCGATCCTGCTTCCGATCTCCCCACGGTCGTACTCGCGCTCGACGGCGAGCTCGTCGCTCGAGGATCGGGTGGCGAGCGCACGATCGCCGCGCGGGAGTTCTTCACCGGCGTCTTCCAGACGGCGCTCGCGCCCGACGAGATGCTGGTGGAGGTTCGCGTCCCGAAGCTCGGCCCTTCGACCGGCTGGTCGTACACGAAGATGAGCCGCCGGGCGCAGGACTGGGCGACCGTCGCCGTCGCCGCCGTCGTCGAGCGCTCGAACGGATCGATCGGGAAGGCCTCCATCGGGCTCACGAACATGGGCGCAACGCCGCTTCGCGCGACGGCGGCGGAGGAGGCCATCGCGAGCGGAGCGTCGATCGACGAGGCCGCGGCGCAGGCCTCCGAAGGCGCGGAGCCTTCGTCCGACCACGCCGCGAGCGCGGACTTCCGCGGGCATCTCGCGCGCGTACTCGCCAGGCGGGCGCTCGAGGAGGCGGCCGCGCGTTAGTCCGAGTTGGGATCGGGTCCCTCTGTTGCACTACGGCGCACCAGAAGGACCCGATCCCGCTGTTTTCTTACGCGAACGCGCGAGCCGGCGCCGGCACGAGCTCGAATGCCTTCGCCAGGATGTCGTCTTCCTTGATGCCTTCCTCCACGATGAGCCGGTGCCGGAGGACGTAGGGCGCGATCTCTCGAACGTCCTCGTCCGTCACCTCGTCGCGACCGCTCAGCCGTGCACTCGCCTTCGCGGCGCTCGCGAGGTGCATGAGCCCGCGGGAGCTCACCCCGAGCTCCACTCCCGGGAGGTCCCGCGTCTGGCGGGCTAGCGCGACCATGTAGCGGCCGACCTCCTCCGGCAGCGCTGTCGCGTCGAGCTCGACACGAGCGCGGTCGAGGCCGACGACGCCGAGGAGCGGGCGAACCTCTCCGAGCATGTCCGGGGCGACGCCCCGATGCGGGAGATCGAGCATCTGGTACTCGCTCTGCGCATCCGCGTACTCGAGCTCGATCTTGAAGAGGAACCGATCGAGCTGCGACTCGGGCAGCTCGAACACGTCGCGATGCTCGTACGGATTCTGGGTTGCAATCACGAGGAACGGATCCGGAAGCCGATGAGGCTTGCCCTCGATCGTGACTTGACGCTCCTGCATCGCCTCCAGCAACGCCGCCTGCGTACGCGGCGGCGTGCGGTTGATCTCGTCAGCGAGGAGCACGTTCGTGAAGACGGCGCCGGGAAGGAAGATCTTCTCGCCCATGCGGATCGCGTTCGACCCCGTCAGCTCCGCGGGCGACGTATCGGGCGTGAACTGGATGCGCTTGAAGGTGGCGCCCAGCATGTGCGCGGTTGCCCGGGCGAGAAGCGTTTTCGCGCTACCCGGAGGCCCTTCCAGAAGGACGTGCCCGCGTGCGAGTGCGGCCACCAGCAGAAGCTCGACTGCGCGCTCCTGTCCGATGACGACCTTCGCGATCTCGACTTTCGCCTGCTCGCGCAGCTCGCTGAGGCTCTGGTACTGCGCCTCCACTATCAGTGCCACAATCGCTCCCCTCCCAGTCTGCCCATTGGTTGCCGCCAAGCTTAGCGCGGCGATCAGAGAGGCTTTCTCGCGGACTCCCCAGCCCGCGCCTCATTCCCACTATCGATGCGGGCCCACGGACCGTCAACCCCGACGCGACGCGTCGTGTCCGCGGAGCAGGCGAGTGGGAGGAGCCGGAAGTTCCCCCGGCGTCGACCCGAAGCTACGGAACGGGCGCGACGGGTGGGGGCACGGCCGTCGGCACCGACGCCATCGCGTCGAGCAGCACGGTGTCCACCTTCGTGTCGCCGCTCACGACGATACGATGCCGGAGGACGTAGGGCGCCATATCGCGAACGTCCTCGATCGTGGTGGTCGTGCGCCCGTTCAGGCGCGCGTTCGCCTTCGTCGCGTTGACCAGGTGGATCATGGCGCGCGAGCTCACTCCGAGCTCGACGCCGGGGAGCTCACGCGTTCGACGGCCGACCGCGACGATGTAGCGCCCGACGGACTCCGGGACCTCGGTGTGCTCGAGCTCCTGCCGGGCCTTGTCCAGGCCAACGACACCGAGCAGTGGGCGAACCTCGCCCAGCATGTCGGGGGCGATGCCGTTGTGGGGGAGGTTGAGCATCTGGAGCTCAGAGTCCGCGTCTGCGTATTCGAGGGTGATCTTGAACAGGAACCGGTCGAGCTGGCCTTCGGGGAGTGGGAAGACGCCTTCGTGCTCGTGCGGGTTCTGCGTGGCGATGACGAGGAAGGGATCCGGGAGCTTGTGCGCCTTGCCGTCGACCGTCACCTGGCGCTCCTGCATCGGCTCGAAGAGAGCTGCCTGCGTGCGCGGCGGCGTGCGGTTGATCTCGTCCGCGAGGAGGACGTTCGTGAAGACGGCGCCGGGGAGGAAGACGTGCTCGCCGGCGCGGATGGTGTTCGACCCGTTGAGCTCGGCCGGCGTCGTGTCGGGCGTGAACTGAATTCGCTTGAAGGACGCTCCGAGCATGTGCGCGACCGCGCGAGCGAGCAGCGTCTTCGCGCTGCCGGGAGGTCCTTCGATGAGTACGTGGCCGTGCGATACGGCGGCGATGAGGAGCAGCTCGACTGTCCGATCCTGGCCGATGACGACCTTCGAGACCTCGGCTTTCGCCCGGTCGCGCAGACCGGCGAGGTCGTCGTACTTCTCCTCCATCATCAACGCCACAAAGCGTCCTTTCGCCTCGGTTTTTGAACCTCGTCAGCCCGGGTCCCACTCTTCCGCAGCCGGGTCGGTTGGCTTATCGGCAGCTATCCTTAGATCCTGAACACACATACGGGGGCGATCAGGTCTCGACGTGGTCGGTTCTCCGGCAGAGCTGCGAGCCGAGGTCGCCGGTTGGCCTCGTAAATCAACCGGCACCAAAGCAAGTGCGAACAAGAACCAACTCGC
>Ga0184612_10001087_pt1 | contig 13076 bp, 11 predicted proteins | sample PLM3_60_coex_FD_133163 | JGI IMG/M metagenome (GOLD analysis project Ga0184612, IMG submission 133163) | Groundwater sediment microbial communities from an aquifer in East River, Colorado, USA - PLM3_60_coex | ecosystem: Environmental > Terrestrial > Soil > Riparian zone | place: USA: East...
ATAGTTCCGCGCGCCGAGATACCGATCGACGGTCCACTGCGGCCAGGTAGCGCGCAGCTCGCCATCAAACCATCCCCTGGCATCGACGACTTTGACCCGACGATCGACGTTGGCAATTCGGTCGAGCACAGCGGCCGACACCTGCGGGATTATCAAAACTTCGACGCTCGCCATAACAGCAATGGACCCAATCTACATCACACACAGCAGTAAATCAGAATGCGTTGCCAGGAATATTCAATTCCGGCGAAGAAGCCTTTTCATGTTCTGCAATACTGCACGGGGCTTGGCGGCGTCGCTGGATAGCTCGGTTACGTGGCTTAACCATTCATTTACTAAAACCTCCGGCCTTTTCCCATAGAGCCCTGCAAAATCGATGGCATCAAACGAAGTGTTGTAAAGTTTGAAAAAATTTCTCCTTGCCGTATGATTCAATGAGGTAGCGACAGAACGACGTGGACTGCGCATAAGCTAGCCATCGCTCCCAAGGGTTACCGAGTCCGAAGTAATTGGTGCGATTGCGGTCCCTCATAACTTCCAGCATCGGCAAAAGACTTCCTTCCTGGCGAAGCATCTTCACCAGGGCATGCGCTACTTTCTGTGTCGGAAATGCGTCGTCCTCGCCGTATTGATCCTGCATGTAGGAGGCAAACCCTTCCTGGGTCCAGTGCCCATTCGACGCGGTGTAACCCGCCAACACATGGGTCAGCTCATGGATGATCGGCGCCCGAACTTCGCGCACCCAGTAAAGCTCAATTGCGCCTTGACCGTGACCGCTATGAGAGACACCCCGGCCGGGCCGTAAATTCACAACAACGGGAAATTTGTACGCAGGCGTTGGACCGATAAATGTTTCCAAGGCCCTGGTTCCAACTTCGAGCTGTGCTTTCACCCTTTGGATCTCACCGGACGTAAAGTCCCCATGGTTGAAAATGTTAAACCTTTCGTCCCGATATGCGGGCTCAATTGCCGCGCAAGCGCTGCAAAGCAAAAATACAAACAGTCCGAACGATCGCATCAGAGCGCCGTTGAATCCATCCTAAGTCACTGGTCTCATCTCTACACGACCTTTTTCTATTTGCCAACGTTGACTTCCCAGCCTTTGGATAGCGACAGATGTAGTGCATTGCCTTCCGGATCGATAAAGTGAAACTTAGAATAAGCGATACGAGGATCAAGGAAGCTTTGCTCAGCTCAACCTAAAAGACAAAATGCTCTGACCCTGATTTTTATCAGCGACAATACGATGAAGGAATTCGGGGACACGATACCTATTTCTGACGCTGAAAAAGAAAACGGGCAGGTCTTTGTTTGATTGACAGTTGGATTGATTTTCCGTTATTGAGCCGAGCCGTGTCGTAAGGTTGGTCGGGGAAAGATTTGTTCCCATTGTTACGCCGCTTTTCCTATGACCAACCGGTAAGCGCTTCGACTGCCCAACCCCGATATCCTTGCACAAGAAGTCGTTGAGGATCCCCACGCTCCCTCCGGCATTTCCGCGAGATCGTTACTCACTTCGAGCGGAATCCGCCGCGTCGTCGGCTCGCCTTGGCGCGAGACCTAATGTGTCATCCTTCTGATCTCTCTTGTTGATTGCAGAAAGGATGTGATAACCTGCGCCTGTTTAATGTTCGACGGAAGTGAGGCCATAAGGGATGGAGGAACTAAATTTGCTGACGCGAGGCAGCCGTTTTTTATACGGAATGATTATTTTCTCTTTGGTTTTAACATCGTGCTCGATGGAAGTGAGTATCCCCACCGTTGCAGATGACTCAGTCGAACTACTGGTGAGAAATGAGGCGGCGCAGATTGTCGCCGCCAGCGAAGACAAGGACCGGCTTTCGGATTATCAAATCTTTCTCTCCGATTTCCCCCGGAAAGACATTCTGGGAATGAGCACCGGAAACCGCCGCATATATATCAGTCACGAGCTGGCGAAGCTTGCCTCCAGAAGTTCTTTTCACCTTTGGTTGCTGCGGCAAACCTTGGCTCACGAAATTGCCCATGAGACCGCCGGTCATGCCAAGCAAAACGGCTCCAACTCTTTTAATCGCAGTACATTAGGGGGCGGTGTATCGAGCGCCGATGTGGGGCTGCCGTGGAATGTGAGATTTCGTAACTACTCGACGGAGAAAGAACTGGAGGCGGACTCAAAAGGCTTGGGGTATTGGAAAAACCTCGGCTGGGATTGCCGTATCTGGGTGCGGATTCTGCAAAACTTCGAGAGGCAAAACTATTGGGGCGATGTTTTCCATCCGACGGACAAACGTTTGCAGCAAGCCCAGGGGGTCTGTCTTACCGAAGAGAAGAATGGGGTGATCTGATTTCTACGTTTCGACTTTCCCAATGCGCTAGGCTCGATGACGCGCAGGCGGATAAGACAGATCAGTCGCGACTAACGGTGTCGCGGCAACCTTGATTGTCATTTGGAACCGGAATTCGGGGACACGATACCTCATTCTGATGCTGATTCAGAATCGATTCTTAGCGTTTCTTGTACAGCCCATCATTAAACGAAGCCACTTCGCGGGCGGGGATTTAACGCCGCCCTTGACCAAAGGGGATGCTCGCCCCCTTTGGAAACCCCATAATATTGTGCCCGCCTCATGAGGCGGGGTTAATATCGAATAAAGCTGCCAGCGGCGAATTCTTTGATGATAACGCGTAGCCTCGCTCTCCTCTTTTCGGGCTTGGCAATAATTTTTACCAGGATGAGATTATTTGCCGGGAGGTTCAGACCGATAACGAGCGTGGATTTCAGTTTCGTGACTAGTTCAACTTGTTCTTACCGGGTTCGAGCACGCGGTCAATGCGTGCTTCTACCGCAGTTTTGCTTTCGCCCATCACTTCCGAGATCTCGCATATCAGCAGCTTTCTGGCGCGATACAGCGTCTCCCGTTCGTGGGCTGCTAGGTTCTTGGTAGTGCTCAACTGAGTCAGTGACTCGACCATCTGGGCCAGTTCGAATATGGATCCAGAGCTGAATAGTTTTAGATTGTCTAACTCGCGCTGGCGCCAGTTTTTGGCTGTTCCCGGATCTTTAGTTACTCCGGGGCGGGTCTTGAGGTGGCCTAGCAGCTTGGGAATCTCAGACCGGTCCAGCAATGCCCGCATGTGCAGATCGCGGGACTTATTGACCGGCACGAACAACTCGGCCCTGCTATCATCCAATAGGGCTAATCGGTAAAAGCTCGCCGACATTCCACAAACCACTTTCTTGACGACCGCACCAATAAGACAGGGCCCCCGACCCGGATAAACAACTTTATCGCCAACAGTCAACGTCATTCGAATCTCCATTTCTGCTGGATCTTGGGTGAAGTGAATCTTTCCAGCTCGTTGGTTCCAATATTTCCAGATTCCAGACTAAAATCCGTCGACATCGGATTTTACAGATCCACTGAAACGCCACCCGGCAAGTTGAACTCAAGCTCGTCCAGTTCCTGCGGGGTCATCGGAGAAGCGTGTCAAATACTACAGCGAGAAGCAGGAAAAGGTAGCTACGATCATCGGTGTGTAGTGACTGTACCACCTCTGATTGGTATAAGATATGAGTTAAGATTCTGTGTCTCTGTGGTGGAAAAAATCCAGAAATTCAGAGACACGATACTTATCTGACGCTGATTCAGAGTTGATTCTTAGCGTTTCTTGTATAACCCATCGATAAACCCGTTGTCGTCGGATTCTTTGATGATGGTTGTTGCGACACAGTCTTCGTCGCGCACAAACTACCTCTGGCGAATTTCTCGCAACGCTCGGGGAAAGCGTGACTCAAAAGCGTTGTCCGTCATCTCCGACCATCCGCATTCCAGCTGCTGAAGAGACCTTGCTGTTTCCCGTTGATAACGGTCGCACCGAGTCAGAGAGGATATTCATTTCACTTGCTGGATTATATACTCAGTCGGACAGTCTATAAGCGTTAGTCCTGGGATTGGGCTGAACTGCGTCGGGCCAATGCGAAAATGCCCGTCAATGGCTCCTGAAATGGGAATACGCATTCCGAATTCGTTACCTTCATATGTGCCGGTAGCTAAAAGAATCCAAGCCAGGGTTTCATTCCAACCGATCTGTTCGTAAGCTAAGGGTTTGAGAGGCATTGCTTGTCGCTGCTTTTCCACGATATCAGTGATCCGAGCTTCTATGAGCGGACGTTTTCCATGTGACGTTGGTAACCATAGCTTCGGCGTTGAAGATGCCAGGTCCAAGCGGTAGCGACGTATCTCTTTCCCATGAGTTTGATGTTCTACAGACAGGTCGAAGACTCTTCCTTTCGCCCACTCTCTATCCGCTATATCCATCATGGAAATTAAGTTACCGTGACCATCGGCTTGGAAAACTTTCGAATCGCAGCGCGTATCCAGAAATTCCGACGGCACCTCGTGTTCCCGAACAAGCTCTGGCTCTCGGCGCAGTAGGACTTGCATCTCAACGTTTAGTTCCCGTGCGCGGAAGAAGGGAGGGAAGGCGTTGCATTCGAGAAACGTCATTAGCCTTACGGTATCCCCCTTCAGTGCTGCATCTCGCTGCACGGATTCAGGGTAGCCGCTCGTTGATACACAGATTAGATGCTGTGCACCAAGTTTTTCTCGTTTTTGACACCACTTCATAGTCGCCGATTTCAACATTTCGGCCGCGATCCTGTACCTCAACGATAGTGAGTGTTTGTCGCGGTAGCTTACCTGCCCTGATGACTACGTCACACTGTCTCAGCGTGCCAGTAACGAGTTCTGGTAGCCGGACATTGTGCTCCACGAATGCGTCTAGAGCTAGAAATTTCTCTAAGACAGCAACGGCGCGCTCGGATAACGCCGCTGATACGGCTGAGTCAAAATTGGTCTTGTCTTTGGAATCTGTCATTGCCCTACGAGTTTTGGACAAGGTCATTCCCAGCAACGATTCCGGACTTGTGGTCACGTTGCTTCTCAGTATGCCATACACCACAAAAACGCCGCAGCGTTAGTGCTCTAATTTGGCCAACGCATTACACATATGTTTAAATAGTTGGAAATCGCCAGAGCCATGAGGAGCTAAGGGATGGGCGTTGAATTGTTCCCCAAGAGTATAGCGGCCGTGCTTTTTATCGAAAGATGCGGTGACAACGTGAAAAAGATTGCCAATGATCTTCTTGCCCAAACTCTTCCAAGAACCCATAGTGCTGTCAGCAGCCGTTTGGAGTTTTCGAGATAGGGTATCCTTTGCGGATGCCTCTTCCAAGTATGCAAAGAATTTATCACCAGTATTCATTGTCTTGGATAGAGAAATTGCAACAATACCCCTTGAGCCAGCCGGCAGTGTCTTTAATCGAGTTCTAACTTGTCTACCAGCCTTGTTTATTTGTTTGCCTATGTTTTGTTCTCGAAACGGGCGTTTGCATTCGATGACCACTTGCTTGTCATCAATCGTGGCCTCAATGTCTGCGTCCTTTCCCAGTAAGGCATCAAGACCGGCTTTGCGGAGTTTTGATGCCAGGTTCAATTCAAAAAGTGTGTTGCGCGCCTCGTTTGAGTTTGTGTTTTCGTCATCTGGTAATAACGGGCCCCCTAAAACACTAGCGAGTTTTTTCCTGATGATCTTTGGCTCACATGTTTTCAAATAGTCAACACAGGATACAAACTCCAAACTTTCTGTTAGTGAAAGCACGTAGTCCAGATTTTCCTCCTTGAGTTCTTGTTCGACCTCCTGAGGTAATTGTTCCAGGGAATATTTGTTGATAATTTCGCAGAGCCGTTGGATTCGTGCCTGATAATTACTGAAGCGGCTTTTTTTAATGCCCTCATTCAAATTCAAAGATGCGCTAAACGCCAACGTTTGTTCTAGCTGCGAAAGAAGTTCATTGTAACGCATCGGCTATATTTCGGCGCGATTGTAGGTTAAGGACCAATGCCGCGGAAATTACGATAAATGATGCTAGTCCCGATCACCGCTTTTTGTAAAGCCCATCGATAAACCCGTTGTCGTCGAATTCTTTGATCACGCTCATGTCGGCGAAGTCTTCGGGCTTGGCTGAACGCACCTTGGGATCTTTCTCGCCGAGCTCGGCGAGGGCTTCTTTGATGGCGTCAATCGACGGGTAAGGTTTTTGCGGGACGAGGCGAGAGAAAAACTGGTAGCTGTCTTCCAAGGCGTCGTTATCGTCGGTCTTAACATACTTGGCGATCACCTTCTTGCTGAAATCCTTTTGCGTCTTGTAAACGTGGATGCCTTCCAACAGTGCGCGGGTAAATTTGCGCACCGTCTCTCGCTTGTCCTTGATGAACGAAATCCGCGCGGCCACGGGCGTGGTGGGATAGGCACCGCCGAAATCCTCAGGCTCGGCGATGATATTCATATTGAACTTGCGCGCTAGGTTGGTCACGGGCGGTTGAGCTACCATGCCGTGCACTTGCTTTGATTGAATCGCCGCGAGGCGAGTCGGTTGACCGCCGGGAATCTGCAGCACTGCAACGTCTATATCGGGACGCAAACCCCACTTAAGCAAAATCTTGCGGGTCGCATAATCGGAGTTGGAGCCGAAGCGGCTAACGGTGAGTTTTTTACCCCGGAGGTCCTCCGGCTTTTTGATCTCCGGCGAGACCACCATGCTGTAGGCGAGCACGTTGAGCAGTCCAGCGATGAGTGTGATATCGGCGCCGCGCAGCTTGGCGACCACGGGCGCATTGCCACCAACCTGCGCAATCGGAACATCGCCGGACATCATCGCCTGAGTAGCCCGAGAACCGCCGTCGAGGTAGATCATTATCACGTCCAGGCCGTTCTTCTCGAATAGACCGGCTTCTTTGGTGATCCAAAACGGCGCTTGCGAGCCGGCGATGGCACTCCAACCGATGGTGAGTTTTTCCAGCGGCGCGGCTGCACCACGAACGATGGGTGCCGCGAAGATCGCTTGAGTAAGTAGAATGACCAGTGCCGCCCGAAACACTTGGCGAGTAAATAATTTTTTAACCATCACTCCATCGCTCCGTTCATTGTTACGCCGCGCTCTCCCATTTATCGACATCGACCTCCCAGCCTTTGGTCTGTGATAGATCCAAAGCGTTGCCTTCGAGATCGCGGAAGCGAATTTCGGCATAGGGGCGGGTCGACGGGCGCGGCGCGATTTTCAAGACGCTGCTCAGTTCGGCCATGGTCGCCTGCATCGTGTTGGTCAAAAAGCCGATGTGATTGATACCGTATTTGGCTTCGTGGCCTTCGACTGGGCTGTAGAAGGGGTGAATCGCTAAGTTGGTTTTGCCGTCGGCGCAGAAGCGGTTGCCGAGGCCTTGCTGGCGGCGTAGATAGCTCGACGGGATTTCGCGCAGGCCAAGTACCTGGGTGTAGAACTGCAACATGGTTTCGGGATCGAGAGCGTTGTAGGCAATGTGGCGCACGCGCGGATATTTTTTCTCCTTACTAGCCGGCACGCCGAAACTGGTTGTCGAAACCGTGACTGGCCGGCATTCGGGATCGTGTAGACGAATCTCGCCGTGCTGCAAGTCGTTCGCTTCCTGGATGATCGTGCCGCGCGGATTGAATTTCAAAAAGCGGCCTTTCACTTCTTCGAGATCGTCGACCTGCAGGCCGATGTGATGCAGGCCGTTGTTCATCTGCATCTCGCCAATCGCAGGGCGATTTCTAAAAAAGGTCAAATTGTAAAAACCGTCAGTGATCGTGACGTCGCCCTCTGGTGTGCGGCCGAGCTCTTCCGTGCCGAGAAAACGATGGTAGAAGTCGACGAGCTTCGCCGGATCTTCGGCGAGATATGCGACGTAGCGTAAGGTCGCCATAACGAAACCTCCTGCGACGATTGGAGTAATGGAGTGGTGGAGTAATGGGTAAGTCGGAATCCGATTCTTCCCAACACTCCAGGACTCCATCACTCCAATTGTTTTCTTAATCCCGTATGTTTTGCGTGAACCATTCCAACGGCAGCGGATGACCGAGCCCTTTGGCTTTGGCGAGATTATACGCCGTGCCGCCGACCGCGGCGAACTGTAAACCTTGCGTGCCCTGGTTATTCAAAAAAGTTATTTGCTGATCGTTGGCTCTACCGACCCAACGGCCGGCCATAATGTCGGGCACGGTGCCGATGTTGGGATTGTCGATCTCGTGGTGCGGCGAGGCGGGAATTTTTTTCTTCTCTTCTGGACTACCGGCGATGAAGCCGAACATGCCGTCGCTGCCGGTGACGACTTCGGGGGCGTTGCGATCCGCGTACAATGTCGAGGTGCCGAGCCGGGCGCGCACGTCGGCGCGCGCCAATACGTCGGGGCCGGCCTCGTTGTTGCGCACGTTGTTGATGTGCATGCCCGGTTCGAGCCAGTCCGCTTTGATCACCGGGACCAATGAGTCGGTCGTTAAAGAAACTACGTCGGCGCCTTTGAGGGCTTTCTCTGGCGAGTCGACGGCGATCACTTCGATGTCGAGCTTCTCGGTCATGTCGGCGGCGAAGGCTTCGCGATTCTTCTTCGTCGGGCTAAAGACGCGCATGATTTCTATTTCTCTAACTTCCTTGATCGCTTCAGAATAAGTGCGCGCCATGCCGCCGGAGCCGATCATCGCCAGAACTTTCGAGTTCTTGCGCGCCAAATATTTCGTACCCAGCCCGGCGCAGGCGCCGACGCGCATATGCTGGAGATAGCCGTCGTTCATGAGCGCCAGCGGCTCGCCGCTGCGCGTGCTGGTGAGAAAGATCAGGCCGCAGTAGGTGCCGCGCTCCATGCAATATTTATCCTCGACCATGAAACCGTCTTGGTTTTCCCAGGCGAGCATGTCGGACTTCATCCTGATGGCGAACACACCAAGCTTGCGCGACGCGCCTTCCATGGTGCCCCAGCGATAATAGTGCGGTTCATTCGGCACGTAAAAATCAATGCGCGGCCGGTAGCCGGCGCGCTGCTGGTTAAGCTCGCGATAGGCGTCTTCCATAGCGGCGATGCAGGTTTTCATGTCGAGGACTTGCCGATATGCTCGTTGGTCAAGAAGATCATTGCATGTTACCTCTGGCTTGGTTTACAGCTGGTATTTAAGATTCATATAGCCGGTCCATGACTTCCTGTAAATCCCGCAAATAGAGAAGGAGCCTTCCATGAGCCACTTCGTGCGCATGATCGTTATCGGATTTGTCCTGCGGCGGATGCGCGGGAATGACAATTACCACAGTGCGGTGAAGGAAATGATCGGCATGATCTCGACGTTACGTCTGCGTGCTAAGTGTTTCCTCCTGATTGTTTCCTTCGTCATACTTGTCGTCGAACGTCTTGAGATTTCGCACGCCGCGCAACTCGACACGCTCAATCTCAGCTATTCCGCTCTGGTCCCCTCCGGCGCGCCGTTTTGGATCGCCCAGGACCTCAAATTGTTCGAAAGAGAAGGTCTCAAGACACAGCTGCTTTATATCAACGCCGCGCCGCGCGTCATGGCGGCAATCCTGGCGGGTGAAGTGCAAATCTCTCTGTCAGGGGTGAGTCCGCTGGTTTTGACCTATGCCCAGGGAAGCGACCCGGTGGCGATCGCGGGGGCGGTTAATCAGATCAATGTTTCGATCTTCGCCCGCGCGGAAATTCGCAGCGCCGACGATCTACGCGGAAAACGCATTGGCATCACCCGCTTCGGCGGGCTGACGGATTTCTCGGCGCAATACGCGCTTAAGAAATGGGGTCTACAGCCGGCGAAGGACGTTGCAATTATTCAAATAGGCGACACCAGCGCGCTGATGGGCGCTCTAGCTGGCAACGCGGTCCAAGCCGCCACGCTGCAGCCGCCGTCGACCATCTTGGCCGCACAACTTCGCTACCGCGAGCTTCTCGACCTGTCCAAGTCGGGATTGGAGTATCAAAACACCGTAGTCTTGACCACGCGGTCGTTATTGAAAAGATCGCCGGACAGCTTTCGCCGATTTATGCGCGCCTACTGCGCGGCGCTGGCGATTTTTCATACGCAGAAAGATATTTCGCTCAAAGTCATCGGGAGTTACTTGAAAGGGATGGAGCCGGGGATTCTCGAGAAAAGTTACGAGGCCTACAGAGTTTGGGTGCCGGAGATTCCTTATTTGAATCAGCCGGGCATGGCAACCGCGATCGCCCTTACCCCGGCGGGAGGCAAAGAAAAAGAGATCAGATACGGCGATATCGTCGATGAAAGCATGATTCGCGAATTGGAACAGCAGGGCTATTACCGCGCGCTCTACAAAAAGTAAGGCCAGCGCGAATCAATTTTCAAGCGACGCAACTTCATGACACAGCGCCAAGGAGACAGATAAACGCAATTGGGAGAAGATTGATGCTGCTCATCACCGATCCGGAAGTAAGACAGGTTCTCAACATGCGCGATTGCATCGACGCGATGGAGCGGGCTTTTGCCGAGGAGGCGCGCGGTATCGCCGTGAACAAGCCGCGCACGCGCTATAAAGTCCCGCCGGATCTCGACAAGCCGGGCTACATGGCCAACATCATTCCCGGCGCGGTGCCGAGCTCCGGGGTGGCCGCGCTGCGCTACGATTCGACCATCGTGCAAGAGCGCGTGTTCGCAGGAAACAAAAGGATAGATTTCCCGTCGCCGACCAAACGGAGTTGGGGATTCGTGTTGCTCTTTAGTCTGGAAACGGCGGAGCTCTTGGCGCTGATCCACGACTTCAGCATGTCGGCCATCCGCGTGGGGGCAACCACGGGGGTTGCCAATCGGACCTTAGCTCGGAAGAATTCTAAAGTCGTGGGAATCTTCGGCTCGGGTAATGAAGCACGCACCAACCTCGAAGCGATCTGCGCCGTGCGCGAGATCGAGCGGGTGAAAGTTTATAGTATTACCAAGGAACATCGAGACCGGTTCGCGGAGGAAATGACTGAATTGTTAAACGTCGAAGTGCAGCCGGTCAGCGGCCCCGAGGCGCTCGTCAAAGGATCGGACATCGTCATGTGCGCGACCAACTCAAGCCAGCCGGTGTTCGACGGTAACTGGCTCGAACCGGGGCAATTGGTGACGACGATCGCCAATACCGACGGCGTGCACCGGCGCACCGAAGCCGATGACGCGACCCTGCTGCGCAGCGACTTTATCGTGCTCAATAACAAAGAAACCGCGATTACAAACCAGCAGCGCGAGCTTTTAGATTTGATCGATCAAGGAAAATTTGACTGGGACAAAGTCTGCGAGCTGGGACAAGTGCTCGCCGGAGCGCACGCCGGAAGGAGCAATGACCAAGAAATTATCTACTACAAGAGCAACACCGGGGTCGGCATTCAATTCGCCGCCGCCGGAGCTTTGATTTACGGAGAGTGCAAGAAACAGGGCCTGGGTCGAGAGCTGCCGGGGGAATGGTTTGGCACCGACTTGAGTGAATGGATGGATAAGGGCTTTCTGCCCTCGCCTTGAGTTTGGAGAGAACTGCAATGTTGATCCTTAGACCCGACGAAGTGGCAGGCCTGCTTTCGATGGCTGAGGCTGTCGGTGCGGCCGAGAAAGCTTTCGCCGACTGGGGAAAGTACCCAGAGATCAGCGACACTCGGCGCCGGCTACATTTCAACGACGCACGCCTGACCACCATGCCCGCGGCGCTGCCGTCTCGTGGCAAGATTGGGCTACGCATTCAGAGCGAGATTCTTGCCGTCTGCGGCGGCGTGCAAACCTATCCGTCGCGCAGCCCGTTAGTCGATGTCTTATTCGACACGCGAAATGCCGCCCCGATCGCGATAATTTTGTCATCAACGCAACGAGGCTTAACCAAGGAGGGAGTACCGCTAAGGACATCGGATCTCATGACGGCGGCGATCAGCGCCGTCGGCACCAAATGGATGAGCCGGAGCGATGCCAACGAACTTCTCCTATTCGGTTCCGGCAAGCAGGCGCGCAATCACCTTCTGGCCGTGAGAGCGGTTCGCAATTTGAAACGCGTCTGTGTCTTTAGCCCGACACCCGAACACCGGGAGCAGTTCGCCAAAGAAATGACTGCGGCACTCGACCTCGACGTCATCCCAGTCAATGATGTGAGAGAAGCTATCCGTCATGCAGATATCGTCCTGACTGCAACCAATACCAACGTGCCCGTGTTTCCCGGCGGCTGGCTGCGCGATGGCATGCACGTAACGTCCATCGTCGGCAGCGACATCGGCATGGTCCAGGCCGGAGTGATCGCGCACAAGCGGCGCGAGCTCGACGATGAAACATTGAATCGAGCCACCGTAATCGGCATCGCGTCGCGCGAGTTGGCGATGCAGGATCAACAAGGGGATATCTACGATCAAGTGCAGGGCGGAACACTTTCCTGGGATCAGATCGCGGAGTTGAGAGAAATAGTGGGAGGACAGAAGCCAGGCCGACTGAGCGACCAAAATGTGACGGTATTCAAAAATAACGGCGGTCAAGGGATCGCCGAGCTGGCAATCGCCGACTTGATCCTGACCCGCGCGCGGGAGCAAAAACTTGGCATCGAGTTAACCTGGAGTGAAGGTTATTAGCCCGGAGGAATTATGACGAATGCGGTTGCACGAGTTTCGGCTCTTTTTTTCGCATTGCATTTTTGTCTCTTGCCTAACGCATCGGCTCAGCTGACAAAGCTTCGCGCGGCCTATTCCGCCGAAAGTTCGTGGTCGCTCGCCACTTGGGTGGCGCATGACGCCGGTCTCTACAAGAAATACGGTCTCGACGTCGATCTAGTGTTGATTCGTAGCGCGTCGACCATAACGTCGGCATTAATTGCCGGTGAGGCACCGATGATTCAGCTCGGTGGCAACGGCACTATTCTAGCTGCCTTGCAGGGCGCCGATACGGTCAATGTTTTGACGCTCGTGCCGCTGATTCCGCAAAGCTTGGTGGTCACGCCGGATATCAGGACGGCCGAAGATCTCAGGGGAAAACGATTCGGCGTGAGCCGCTTCGGCGCGCTCAGCGATTTGGTCATTCGCCGATACTTGAGAAAATTCGGCTTGGACCCAGCGAAGGACGTTACAATCGTGCAGATTGGCGGCATCCCCGAACTGGTGACTGCCATGAAGGCGGGAGCCATCTCCGGTGGCTCGATCTCTCCGCCGGCACTAACGGTAGCAGAAAAAGCCGGCTTCAAATAATTGGCCGATTTTGAAAGTCTCTACTACAAATATCCAGCG
>Ga0184612_10001088_pt1 | contig 13075 bp, 13 predicted proteins | sample PLM3_60_coex_FD_133163 | JGI IMG/M metagenome (GOLD analysis project Ga0184612, IMG submission 133163) | Groundwater sediment microbial communities from an aquifer in East River, Colorado, USA - PLM3_60_coex | ecosystem: Environmental > Terrestrial > Soil > Riparian zone | place: USA: East...
CGTGCGAACGGCCTGAGGGTGGCCGTCCACGACGAGGGTCACGTTCTTCTCGAGAGCCAGATACAGGGAGCCGACGGCGAGGATCGCCACGACGAACGCGACGTTCCCCGTAGCCTTGCGGATCCGCAATCGGCGGACCCGAGTCGGCCGCACCAGCATCCTTCCCCCCAACAGCAAGAAGGCTTCGGGGGGAGCGCCGGCGATCAGCCGGGCCGAAGCCTCCATGAGCACTGGCGGCACGGTATCAACCCTCAACCCTCACTGCAAACTTGAAAGCAAACGTGTGTTCGAGGCCCTCAGAGGGCCTGAACCGTTATCCAAGCCGGTGGAAAACCGCGCGCGCGTTCGCCGACGTCGCGTCGCGAACCGTTTCGAAGGTCGTTCCACGAACATCGGCGATCTCTCGGATCACCTCGACGACGTTCGCCGGCGAGTTGTCGCGGCCCCGAACGGATTGCGGGGCGAGGAACGGGCTGTCGGTCTCGACCAGAAGTTGATCGAGCGGGGTGGCGGCGGCCGACTCCCGAAGGTGCCGGTTCTTCGGATACGTGAGGTTGCCGGCGAACGACAGGAACCACCCGCGGGCCGCGCACTCCTTGGCGATCGACGCATCGCCGCTGAAGCAGTGGAGGACGACTCGTTCGGCCGATCCATCGTCCAGGAGCCGGAGGGCGGCCGGCCATGCATCCCGAATGTGGACAACAACGGGAAGCCCTGTCTCAACGCTCAACGAGATGTGGAGAACGAAGGCTCGCTCCTGATCGTCTCTCGGCGATCGCATCCGATAGAAGTCGAGCCCGCATTCCCCGACTGCGACAACCCGGGGCATGGCCACCATCTCCCTGATCTGCTCCCATCCCTCGTCGTCCAACTCCGAGGCGGTATGGGGGTGCATCCCGGCCGTGGCGAATACCTCGGGAAAGGATTGGGCGAGCTCGATCGAACGGTGGCTCGTCTGGGGGTCGATGCCGGCGCAGACCAGACTCCCAACGCCTGCCCGCCGCGCAGCCGCAACCACCTCGGCGGGGTCCTCCTCGATCAGGAACAGATGGCAATGGGTGTCAACGGCGTCCTGCGGGGATGGCTCGGGATCGGTGGAAGCCATGGATGGCCAACGATACCGGCTCTCGACCTCCGCTCGACAGGCGACCCGGCAGGCAATGAACCGCGCCTGCCGAGTGTCCACCCGGAGTCGAGGGACGGAGTCTCACGTGAAACGCGTGGCGGCGAACCCTCACCTAGGAGTCGAGGCGCGGGAACAGCGGTTCGCCCTTGGTTGTCCTCGTGCCGGGAGCGAGGCGGCCCCATTCCGCGGCCTCCGGGATACGTTGGACCGCGAGCGGCTCGGAAATCCCCAATTGTTTCCACAGCCTGCCGGCCGCGCCTGGCATGATCGGTGAAAGAAGGACCGCCAGGATCCGCAGGATCTCGGCCGCGGTGTACAGCACCCCCGCCAGTTCATCTCGACTCGCGGGATCCTTTGCCAGGCGCCACGGGGCTCGCTCCACCAGGTACAGGTTGGCCCGGCCCACGAGGTCCCAGACCGCGGCCAGGGCAGGGGTCAAGGCAACGTCGAGCATGAGGCTGTCGTACCGGCCGGCGACGTCCTTGACCAAGGAGGGGATGTCGCCCTCCATCCCAGTGACCTGGATCTCCGGGACCAAGCCGTCGTAGTAGGACCCCAGCATCGCCAGGACCCGGCTGGCCAGATTCCCAAGGCCGTTCGCCAGGTCGGCGTGGTACCGGTCGTTCATGGATTCCAGGGAGAAGCTCCCGTCCTGGCCGAACTGGATCTCCCGGATGAAGTAGTACCGGTACGCATCGACCCCGAACCGATCCACGAGCTCGAAGGGGTGGACACCCGTGGCGTTGGTCTTCGACATCTTCTTGCCTCCGACCGTCAGGAACCCGTGGGCCCAGACCTGTTCGGGGGGCTCGATGTCCGCGGCCATCAGCATGACCGGCCAGTAGATCGCGTGCTGGCGGAGGATGTCCTTCCCGATCATGTGGATGTTCGCCGGCCACATGCGGGCGAACCCCTCGGGGTCCGAGCCGTACCCCGCGGCAGTGATGTAGTTGGTCAGGGCGTCGAACCAGACGTAGGTCACGTGCGCCGGGTCCCACGGGAGCGCGATCCCCCACCGGAACGACGTCCGGCTGATGGAGAAGTCCTGGAGTCCGCCGCGGATCACCGACAGGACCTCGTTCCGCCTGACCTCCGGCTGCACCGCCTTGGGATGCGCCTCATAGTGCCGCAGGAGCCGGTCCGCATACGCCGAGAGACGGAAGAAGTAGTTCTCCTCCCGCATGGCCTCGACCGGGATGCCGTGGATCGGGCACCTGCCGTCGACGAGCTCGTCCTCCGTGTAGTACAGCTCGCACGACACGCAATACAGGCCCTCATAGGCGCCGAGGTAGATGTCGTCTCTGCCGTTGTCGAACACGGTTTGGAGGAGCTCCTTCACCGCCTTCTCGTGCCGGGGCTCGGTGGTCCGGATGTAGTCGTCGTAGGCGATGTCCAGTCGGGCCCACACCTCACGCCATCGTGGCTCCATCGAGTCCACCCATTCCTCTGGGCTCACCCCGGCGGCCTCCGCCGCCCGCTGGAGCTTCAGCCCGTGCTCGTCGGTACCGGTGAGGTGAAAGACCTCGTCCCCCCGAAGCCGGTGGTACCGGGCGATGAAGTCGGTGGCGACCGCGTTATAGGCGTGGCCGATGTGCGGAACGTCGTTCGGATAGTAGATCGGGGTGGTGATGTAGAAGACGTTCCGGCCCATGGTCGGGCCATTCTAGGGGTCAAGTGGTTCGGAAGCTCCCCCGGAGCGGTCTGCCTCCACCAGCGACTCGTAGATGGCGTTCGCGGAGGCTCCTCGCTTCCGGGCCACCTCCGAGGCGGCGTCGCGCTTTCGCATCCCGGCGCGAACGAGAGCCCGGGCCTCCCCCACCAATTCCTGCTGGTCCACGACTTCAGGGCGGCGACTCCCCTCCAGCACCACGACGAGCTCGCCCTTCAGCTCGAGGTCCGTCAGACGAGCCAGGACATCCGAGGTCCGACCCCGGATGACCTCCTCGTGCAGCTTGGTCAACTCCCGCGCGATGGCCACCTGTCGGTTTCCCAGCTCGTCCATGACATCACGCAACAGGGTGGCCAGTCGATGGGGTGACTCGAACAGCACGACGGTCCGCCGGTCGTGGACCAGGCTCTGCAGGCGCATGCGCCGATCGCCGGCCCGACGAGGAAGGAATCCCTCGAACACGAACCGGTCGGTGGGCAGCCCCGAGACAACCAGGGCCGACAGGACCGCCGACGGGCCGGGGACCACGCGCACCTCGATCCCCGCGTCCACGGACGCCCGCACGAGCTGGTAGCCGGGGTCGGACAGCCCCGGCATGCCGGCATCGGAGACCACCGCCACGTCGTGGTCGGATCGCAGCTCCTTCAGCAACTCCTCGGTCCGCCGGTCCTCGTTCCCCTGGAACAGCGAGACCATCCTGGCCTCGATGCCGAAATGGGCCAGGAGCCGGCCCGTGCGCCGCGTGTCCTCGGCGGCGACCACGTCGACCGTGCCGAGCATCTCGCGCGCCCGATCGGTCATGTCCCCGAAGTTCCCGATCGGCGTGCCGACCAGATACAGGATCCCGCTCACGGATCGATGTTGCCACGGTTCGCCGCCGGCCGAGGATGGCCGGAGGTCCTGGGAGCCTGCGACGCAGGGTACAGTTGGCGGCCCATGCCCTCGGCGGCGCACAAGGATTACTCGGGAACTCCCCTGCCCCAGAAGCTCGGCATCCGGGACGGCTCACGCGTTCTGTTGGTCTCCCCTCCTCCCGGCTTCACCCTCCATCCCTTGCCGCCCGGCGCTCAGCTACTCCGACGCCCCGCCGGAGCCCTCGACGTCGTGGTGCTGTTCGCGACGAAGCGACGTGAGCTCGAGCGGAGGTTGGCCGCGCTGGCCCGCTCGCTGGACCCGGCCGGGAGGCTCTGGGTGGCCTGGCCGAAGAAGGCGGCCGAGGTCGAGACCGACCTCACGTTCGACGTCGTGCAGGAGGCCGGGCTCTCGGCGGGGCTCGTCGACAACAAGTCGGCCTCGCTTGACCACGTGTTCCAGGGGGTCCAGTTCGTGTATCGACTGAGAGACCGGCCGGGTGGCCGGCGTTGACCCTTCGCGACAACAGGGCCTCTCGTACCATCACCCCGTGCAGACCCCCACCACCATGCTCGAGCCTCCTGCTCCCCCACCGGCCCGGCTCGGTGTGGAGGCCGTTCGCCGCCTGATCAACAGGCCGGTCGTGGCCGTGGTGGCGGTTGGCCTGATCGCTGCAATCCTCCGGTTCGCCAACTTGGGCACGCCGCCGACCCGGGTGTTCGACGAGATCTACTACTCGAAGTCGGCCTGCATCTACCTCGGCTACTCCAACGCGCGCTGCGACACCACCAGCAGCGACGAGCGGTTCTGGAGGACGGACAAGAACGACACCGGCGCATGGGTGCATCCCCCGTTGGGGAAGTGGGCCATCGCCCTCGGTGAGCTCGCCTTCGGCACCGATGCCTTCGGATGGCGAGTGTCGTCTGCCGCATTCGGGACGCTCACCGTCGTCGTGCTGGCGCTGATGGTGCAGCTGCTGTTCGGGAGTCCCCTGTGGACCTTCACCGGGGGACTCCTCCTGGCCACGGAGAACCTCAGCTTCGTCCAGTCACGGGTGGCGATGCTCGACGTCTTCGTGGCGTTCTGGATCGCGCTCGGATTCCTCTTCCTCCTGCTGGACCGGCGATGGATCGAGCGGCGGGGTCCCCGCAAGTCCCAGCCGGCACGCGACGGGTCGCAGACCCCACATGGCTCAGACCTCCCCGAGCCACCGAAGCCCGGCGTCCGCGTGCCCTCCCCGTTGTTCCGGCCATGGCGGGTCGCTTCGGGCATCGCGTTCGGTGCCGCAGTCGCCACGAAGTGGTCGGGGGTCACCGGCATCCTCGGCGCCATCGCCCTGTCGGTGGTGTGGGAAGTCATACGACGCAAACGAGCCGGCGTGAGCCGACCGGTCTGGCGAGCGATCCAATGGGAATCGTTCCCCATCGCCCTGTTCTTCCTGGCGTTGCCGGCGGCGGTGTACGTGGCGTCGTATCTGGGGTGGTTCCTTCATTTCGGGTTCCACGTCGGAGATTGGCTCCGCCTCCAGGGGGCGATGACGAACTACCACGAGCATCTGCAATCGATCGATCCCGAGACGCACAAACCCATTCACCCCTACCTCGCGCAGGCGTGGAAGTGGATCCTCCTGTGGCGTCCGGTCCTGTACTACGCGCGGTACGCCGACGACGTACGCCGCGTCATCTATGCGAACGGCAACCCCGCCATCTTCTGGGGGAGCCTCGTGGCGATCCCCTACGTCGCCTACGCCTGGTGGCTGAGGCGTGACTGGGTCGCCGGATTCGTGGTCATCACGGTCGCTGCCCTCTACCTGCCCTGGTTCCTGGTGACGCGGCCGCAGTTCTTCTTCTACGCCACACCGATCGTCCCGTTCTTCGTCCTCGCGTGCGTCTATGCCCTGCGGGACCTGTCGGAGGCCCACATCGCCGGCTCTCGCTCGCGTCCGTGGCTCCCGCTCGCCGCCGGGTTCGTCGTGGTCTCGGTGGGCCTGTTCCTATGGTTCTGGCCAGTCCTCACCGCTCACCCGCTCTCCGGGTACGCCTTCTCGCTCCGGGCATGGTTCCCCAGCTGGACGTGAGATGACTACCGGTCAGACCATCCCTCGCGAGCCCGCAGGGACGCCGGGCTAGGATTCGCGCCGATGCCCGCGACGTCGACGCATACGTTCATCACGATGGCCGACGGCGTGCGGCTGGCTGCGACGCTCTACCTGCCCGACGGCGAAGGCCCGTGGCCTGCCATCCTCGAAGGCCTGCCCTATCGCAAGGACGACCTCACCGCGTCGTATCGGACGGAGTACGTGCGCCTCTCCGAGGCCGGGTACGTCGTGTGCCGCGTAGACGTGCGAGGGACCGGGACGTCCGAAGGCGTTGCCGAAGACGAGTACCCGGAGATCGAGCAGCGGGACATGAACGAGGTCATCGCCTGGCTGGCCTCGCAGGACTGGAGCACCGGCAACGTCGGGATGTACGGAACCTCCTATTCGGGGTTCAACTCGATCCAGGTAGCCATGACCCGGCCGCCGGCGCTGAAGGCAATCATCCCCATCTACGCCACCGATGACCGGTACGCCGACGACGTTCATTACTTCGGTGGCGCGCTGAAGGCCCTCGACCTGGTGGACTACCCCACCTACATGACCGGCCTGAATGCTCTCCCGCCGGTGCCCTCACTGTATGGCGATGGGTGGCGCGCGGCATGGGAGCAGCGGGTGCACGACAACGAGCCGTGGGTCATCCGCTGGCTGGAAGAGCAGACGTTCGGGCCGTACTGGCAGCACGGTTCGCTCCGCCCTGACTATGGAGCCATCCAGGCCGCGACGATGATCGTCGCCGGCTGGGCCGACGGATACACGAACAACTCGCTCCGCACGATGGCGGCGCTCACGTGCCCGAGGCGGCTGATCCTGGGGCCGTGGGCCCATGCGTCGACCGAGACCTCGCTCCCGGGGCCGAACGTGGACCTGACGCCGGAGATGCTCCGGTGGTGGGACCGGTGGCTGAAGGGCATCGACAACGGCATCGATCGCGAGCCGGCGATCCTGCTCTTCGCCCGTCGCTCCACGAAGCCTCAGCCCGATCTGACGGTGGTCCGAGGGGAGTGGCGGTACGAGGCGGGGTGGCCGCTCGATCGAGGCACGGAGGTCCCCATGCCGTTCGGGAACGCGATCGCCGTGGGCAGGTCCTCCTCCGAACCCGACGAACTCGAGGTGCGGGGTGACGTGGGATGGACGGCCTGGATCTCGTGCGCCGGGCACCTACCGTTCGGGCAGCCCCAGGACCAGCGACCGGACGAGGCGTGGTCCGCCGTGTACGAATGGCCTCCACTGTCCGAGGAGCTCGAGATCCTTGGCCATCCCCGCGTGGAGGTGACGGTGACGTCCTCCGCGCCCGTGGCCTTCCTCTCGGCGAAGCTGTGCGACGTGTTCCCCGATGGGACCTCGGCACTGGTGACGCGAGGCCTCTTGAACCTGTCGCACCGGGAGTCGCGGGAGCGGCCGTCCCCGCTCGAACCCGGGACGCCGTACCGGGCCGAGGTAGAGCTCGAGGTCACCTCCTGGATCTTCGAGCCGGGGCACAAGATCCGGCTCGACCTGGCCGGGTCGGATTGGCCGAACGCGTGGCCGCCGCCCGCGGCGGCGACGCTCACCTTCGAACGCGGTGGCTCGGCACTGATCCTGCCCGGGGTGGGTGGGCCCTCACCGATCGGCGAGCGCCCCGTCCTCACGACGGCCAGTAATGGGCAGGAACGATACGAATCGTCCAAGGGCAACGCGGTGGAGACCGTCGTGTGGCGCATCGAGCACGGCGTGCTGGACCGGGAGACCCGGGCCGTCGCCGAGAGCTCCGGGACGACTGAGGCGGACGGCGAGCGACCACGGTTCCACGAGCTCTACGGGGGAACCGTTGCCGTCTCGACGCGGGACCCCGCGGTCGCGAGCGCCGACTCGCGCGCCTCGTTGACCATCGAGTGGCCGGAGGCCACGGTCACCTCACAGGTCCACCAGGTGGTTCGAAGCGACGCCGAGGCGTATCACCTGACGATCGATCTCGACGTCTCGGAGAACGGGACGCTCCGATGGTCCAGGCGGTGGGAGCGACGCATCCCCCGCCGGCTCCAGTAGGACCAAGCGCGAGGCCCACGCTCCGCTACGGTTCCGACGAGGCCATTGCGATCACGTTCCACCCGAGCGACTATGGCTTCGCCCTCTCGGCGGGTCGCGTGTTCATCCGGAACCCGATGGAACATCGGGTTCCGCGACGCGGTCCTTCCACGGTATGGAACGGTCGGCCGTCCCTGTGTCCGGCGAGCCCAGGAGCGCGCATCAGCGTGAGATTGCCGGGGTCGGCGTCCCATCGCTCGATGACCTCGCCCGCCCGGTCGCGGCATACGCTGAACGGTGCCGTACCGTTCACGGTGACCACGACCACCAGCCGCCGGTACCACTTGCCGTCAAGGTGGGGAGTGATGCCGATGGACCCGGGCCGGTATCGGGCCACGCCGGCCTCGTTCGGCCACCACGTCGCCATGCCGGCGATCGCGCGCCCGTTCCTCCGCAGTAGCCCGGCCAGCTCGTCGCGGAGCTCCGCGAGACGCGGGAACCCATCCATCGGATCGAAGACGTCGTACCCCTCGATCTCCTGGCGGACCTGCCCGAACGATCCCTCGAACCGCTGGAACGGACCGCGTTCGAGCTCTCGGCGCAGCGAGCGTAGGAAGGAACCCTCCACGGCATGCGACACGTGCGCAAATCCCTGCGCTGCAGTCAGCTTCAGAGGGCGGCGGAGATCGAGTCCCCTCGCGAGCCTCACGGCTACGACCCCGGGAGATGGGTCCGGAACAGGATGTAACCGACCCCGGCACCGACGTCGAGCAGGAAGTGGGCCACGACGAGCGGCCAGGTCCGACGGGTGCGGGTGAAGAACAACCCGAAGAACAGTCCGAGCGCCAGGTTGCCGGCGAACCCGCCCCATCCCTGATACAGGTGGTAGGCGCCCCGAAGGAGTGCCGATGCGCCGACCGCGGCTGGCTCGGACACGCGCAGCTGCTGGAGCCGGGTGATGAGGTAGCCGACGACGATGACCTCCTCGAGCAGCGCCGCCTGAGCGGCGTTGAGGAGGAGGACGGGGATCGTCCACCAGTGGCCGAGAGGCGGCACCGGCACGACGAACCGATTCACCCCGAGCGCCACGGACACCAGGTAGATCCCGATCCCGGCCGTGCCCACGATGACCGAGAGCACCACGCCCGAGGCGAGGTCTCGACCCGGCCGATCCAGTGCCAGGCCGATCTGTCCCATGCCTTCCCCGCTTCTGCGAAGCAGGAACACGACGAGCCACACGGGGGCCAGTCCGAACGCGAAGTTCGCGAACTGGGTCGCCAGGCCGACCTGGGGCACGACGAAGACCGTGGCGCCCTCCAGCGGCGCGGACGTCAGGCTGATGATCGCGTACACCGCGCTGGCGAGGAGCGAGAGGGACAGGACGAGGATGCACTCCTCGACCAGGCTTGCCGGCGAGGCTGTCTCCGAGCGCGGCGGCGGCGGCCGGAAGCGCTTCGCGCGGCGGGTCGGAGCGGCCACGGGCCAAGCCTACGACGCTCCGCGCGATGACGAACGATACTGAGGGATGCCGAGCAGCACCGGTGGTCCGCGCCGGGTCGGCGATCGGAGGGGCGGGGTGCACGAGGGCTGGGCGGGCGACGACTTCGATGACCTGGCGCACCCGAGCGGAGCGGGCCCGGGACCCGAGGCGGCGGCCGCTCTGGCATCCGACATCTCCGCGGCCCTGGGGGAACCGGCCGATCGGCTGAAGGTGCGCCCTGACCAGGGCGAGATGGCCTGGCTCCTCCGGGACGGTCGCCGCATCTCCTGGTTCAACCTGGCTGCCGCCGAGCGGACCGGTGGTTCTCGTCGTCCCCGGCTCGTCCGGACGTTCGCCGGGATGATCCGACAGTACGATGAGCTGCGTCCCACGATCGAGGGGCTGGTGGTGGGTCGTCGATATCGATTGCACTACAAGAACGACGAGCTCCGCCGGATCTTCCGGGTCAAGGCGGTGCTCCGGGGGGTTTCGGCGTTTCATCACGCCGAAGGGGTCGCCGGGGCGGGATGGACCCTGACGCTCGAGACGAAGCCCGCCTTCTACCGGCCGGTCACCTTCGACGTCGACACCTCGACGCTGGTGGACATCACCCCGATGTGAGGCCGTCGAGCGTCACGTCGACCAGGATCAGCTCCGTCGTTCCGTCCGCGTCGAGCGTGATGTTGGGCTCGCCGGCGATCTTGGCTGCGTCGCCGGTGCCGAGCCTCTCGTCGTTCAGCCGAACCGATCCATCGATCACGTAGAGGTATCCCCCGTGCCCCGGGGCGAACGTGTGGTCCACCTCGGTGCCCGGCTCCAGATGTGACACGAAGACCGACGCGTCCTGGTGCACGAGGACGGCATCGCCGTCATCGCCGGAGATCACCTTGAGGAGGCGACCCTTCCGATCCTCCTCGGTGAAGACCTTCTGCTCCACGCTGGGCGGGAGGCCGCGTTCGGCGGGCATGATCCACATCTGGATGAATCGCAGCGGCTCGGCATCCGATCCGTTCTGCTCCGAGTGCCACGCGCCCGATCCCAGAGTCATCCGCTGCACGGATCCGTCGAGCAGCATCCCCGGAGGTCCGCCCACGTCGTCCTGATGCCGGAACGTCCCCTCGACGACGTAAGTGAGTCCCTCGATATCGCGATGGGGGTGCAGGGGCCAGACGGCGCCGGGGATCAGCCGGTCGTCGTTGAACACGCGGAGCGTGCCGAAGCCCATGTTGGCCGGGTCGTGGTACTCATCGAACGAGAAGTGCCACCGGGCGTGGAACCAGCCGCCCGACGTCTCGTAGATCTCCGGGTCGCGACGAACCTCGATCATGGCGAACCCCCCTCGAGGACGATGCACGACAACGAGCGACCGTGAGCCAGTGAACGCTACCAGCCGCCCGTGCAGGCGCCAGCGGTCGCCGCGTTCACCCTTCCGAAGCTGACCACGCCGCCCGTCACGGCAGCGCACAGATACGCGGAGCCGGTGGAGGTCACCAGGACGACGCTCGTCGGGGTGACGCCGCGGATGCTCACCACATTCGCGGTTGGGGCGCCGCTTGTGTATCGGATGGACGGGTCGAACAGCGAGGCCTGCTCAGGGTCGAACCCCGTGAGCGCGGCGTTCTCGGCAAGATACGCGCTCGCTCCCCGCACGGCCGTCTGCAGCCTGGCCTGCGCGCGGAGATCCCTGGCCTTCTCCCACTGTGCGATCGCCTCCCGATCGTGATTCGCTTCCTTACGGCCGGAAAGTGCGAACGGCACGACGACGAGAGCGCCCGCAACCAATGCCACGATCATCAGGAACCAGGAGCTGGTCGCGCCGAGGTCCTCCCGAGCCCGCATGATCCCGCGGCCGGGGGTCGATCCGGCCTCCCCGGGTCCATCGGCACCGGGGCCTGAGCCCTGAAGCGGCTGGTCGGACGGTCAGAGCTGGAGGACGGGGCAGGTAAGGGTGCGCGTGACGCCCTCGACCGCCTGGATGGGCATCACGATGGACTTGGCCAGTTCGTCCAGGTCGGCCGCCTCTCCGCGGGCGATCACGTCGTACGGGCCGGTCACGCCATCGACTGTCGAGATGCCCTTGATCTGACCGATCTCCCTGGTGACGTTGCTGGCCTTGCCGACCTCAGTCTGGATCAGGATGTAGGCGCTGACCACGGGAACCCCCTCGTGCGGAACGACGGGGCCATCGTATGCGAAGGATCGGTGCTCGCGCGAACTGCCCGGCGTGGCGCTGGAGGGCGTGTTCGACCCTGCCACCGGCGAGGCGCTCCGTTAATCGAGCGTCCGGACCTCGGCCCGTTTCGAGAGCTCGACGGCGCGAACGAGGTCCAGCCGCCCGGCCCCCGGCATCTCGGCGTTCGCCGCGGCCGCACCGAGGGCCAGCGCCAGGGCGTCCGACCAGCCCCAGTGCCGGTCGAGCCCAGTGACCAGCCCGCCGAGGAACGCGTCGCCGCTCCCAACCGGATACGGGCCCTGCTGATATAGGCGAGCCTGCAATGCGGCGCCGTCGGGCGTCACCACCACGGCTCCTTCGGAGCCCCGCGTCACGATCGCCGCGCGCCCGTCGCCGTCCATGCGCCACCGGAGTTCCTCAGCCGCTGCCTTCGCGTCCTCCACCGTGTCGACCTTGGAACCGAGGAGCGTCCCGGCCTCCTCCGCATTCACCTTGACGATCTGCGGCCCGGTCGAGATCCCGAGCAGCAGAGCCTCGTCCCGAGCATCGAGGGCCGCCGGGACCCCCGCCGTGCGAGCCTGGCGGATCAGGCGGGCGTAGCCGTCGTCGGGGGCACCGACGGGCAGGTTTCCCGAAAGGGTCATCCACGCCGAGGAGGGCAGGAGGTCCCGGACGATCCCCTCCAGCTGCTCCCATCCCGCGGCGCCGATATCCCATCCACGCTCGTAGAACTCGGTCAGGCCCCGGCCGGTCAGGTCGGCCACGGAGAGTGAGGCCCGGGTTTCGCCCTCCACCCAGGCGAAGCGGGATGGGACCCCTTCGGCGGCCAGGGTCTCCTCGATCCACCGCCCCGCGTGCCCGGCCAGGATTCCGGTCGCGGTCACCTCCGCCCCTATCGCGTGCGCGGAACGGGCCACGTTCAACCCCTTGCCGCCGGGGACCTGGACGAACACGGTTGGACGGTGGATGGCGCCGACCTCGACTCGGTCGACCTCGAAGAGCTTGTCCACGGATGGGCTTGCGGCGACGCAGAGGATCACGCCACCGACTCCAGGGCGGCCACCGCCTCGTCCATCGTCGGCTGGGCGGCCGTGCCGCCGGGGGCTCGCGTCGAGAGCGAGCCGCACGCGACGGCGAGTTGAAGGCACCGAGACAGGGGAAGGCCGGCCAGCCGCCCAGCCAGGAACCCGGCGTCGAAGCTGTCACCTGCTCCGGTCGTATCGACGACGTCGGCGGGGATGGATTCGGAACGGACCACCTCGTCCGCCCACAGGGCCAGGCCCCCGCCCTGCCCGAACTTCACCGCCACGATCGAGCCCCGCTCGGCCAGGGTGAGCGCCGCGACGTCGATGTCGTCCACGCCGGTGATGGACCGGGCCTCCACCGAGTTGGGGAGGAAGCAATCGGTCTGTGACAGGAGCGAAAGCAGTCCGCCGTCCCATTCGCCAGCCGGATCCCAGTTGGGGTCGATCGAGGTCGTGCCCCCAGCCTCGCGGGCTTTCCGGAACAGCGGGGGAAGGTCGGCCGCCAGACCGGTCTGGAGAAAATAGGACGACACGTGGACATGGCGGGAGCTACGAAGGAGCGCGTTATCGATCATCTCGGCCCGGAGGTCGGCGATCGCTCCCAGCGCGCTGAGCGTGGCCCGGTCCTCGCCCTTCGACAGCACGACC
>Ga0184612_10001089_pt1 | contig 13067 bp, 10 predicted proteins | sample PLM3_60_coex_FD_133163 | JGI IMG/M metagenome (GOLD analysis project Ga0184612, IMG submission 133163) | Groundwater sediment microbial communities from an aquifer in East River, Colorado, USA - PLM3_60_coex | ecosystem: Environmental > Terrestrial > Soil > Riparian zone | place: USA: East...
CCTTTATGCCAATGAGCCGCAGGTTCGGTTGGCGGAGAAACTCGCTCAGATCACACCGGGACGGTTGGAAAAATCTTTTTTTACGAACAGCGGCACCGAAGCCAACGAAACCGCGGTGCTGCTAGCGCAGATCTATACGAAGTGCCAAGATGTCATCACCTTGCGCCATAGCTATAGCGGTCGCTCCTATTTGGCGCTCAGCCTCTCGGCGCAATCGAGCTGGCGGCTGACGCCAAATGTTGCTCCCGGCGTGCACCATATTGCCAACGCCTATTGCTACCGATGCCCTTTCGGTCTCACTTATCCCAGTTGTGACTTGAAGTGCGCCAAGGACATCGAAGAAGCGATTCAAACGACGACGTCACAGGGGCGGATCGCCGCGTTCTTGGCGGAGCCTATACAAGGCGTCGGAGGTTTTATCACGCCCCCAAAAGAGTATTTCAAAGAGATCGTCGGCATCGTCAGGAAATACGGCGGCCTTTTCATCTGCGACGAGGTGCAAACCGCTTGGGGCCGCACGGGCGGTAAAATGTTTGGCATCGAGCATTGGGGTGTCGAACCCGATATCATGACTTTCGCCAAAGGGATGGCCAACGGGGTTCCCATTGGCGCGACCATCGCAACCCCGGAAGTCGCCGATAGCATGCAAGGGAACACGATCTCAACCTTCGGCGGCAATCCCGTGACCTGCACAGCGGCCCGTGCCACGATTGAAGTTATCGAGGAGGGAAACCTGGTGGAAAACGCCCGCGTCATGGGAAACAGTTTGCGGGAAGGGCTGGATGCTTTAAAAGAAAAATACCCTGTTATCGGCGACGTGCGAGGTATGGGTTTAATGCAAGGTATGGAACTCGTCGGTGAGAAGAAAACACCCCACACTGAGGCCGCAAAGAGACTAATGGAGCTAACGAAAACCAACGGGCTGCTGGTCGGCAAGGGTGGCACGTATGGAAATGTACTCCGTGTCGCGCCGCCGTTGAACGTGAAGCAAGACCAGATCGATCAGGCATTGAAGCAACTCGATCGCTCATTCGCACAACTGGGGCAGTAGTTTTGTGAACGAATTGCTTGACTGAAATGCTGAAGGTGGCAGCTCTGGATTTTAACGACAGATGACAACGATCGGACGCAGGATCGTCGGCGCCGTGCCGGTTCTCCTCGGAATTTCCTTTCTTGTTTTCATGCTGATGCACCTCGCCCCCGGCGACCCGGTTGTGCTTCTCTTGGGAGATGATGCCACACCGGCTGACGTGGCGCGCGTGCGGCATGAATGGGGGCTAGACCAGCCGCTCCTAGTCCAGTATTGGCAATTTATCTCCCGGGCGCTGGTGGGTGACTTCGGCAAGTCGCTCAAGTTCGGCGAGCCTGTGCTAAAGCTCATTTCCGAACGGCTCCCTGCGACCATCGAGCTTGCAACCGTGAGCTTGCTGGTGGCGATTTCGATTTCCATCCCCATCGGCATCTATTCGGCGATCAAGCGCGATACTCTGCTCGACCACGCCGGAACGGGGATCGCCCTAATCGGGGTTTCTTTGCCGAACTTTTGGCTCGGCATCATGCTGATCTATTTTCTCGGCGGCCAATGGAATCTGCTGCCGGTTGCGGGCCGAATTGAATACGGCATTGAGGTCAAGTCGATTACACGACTTTATTTGCTGGACAGTTTGATTACCGGGAACTTCACTGCTTTCTGGAGCGCGTTTAAGCATCTTTTGATGCCGGCGGTGACGCTCGGTACCGCTCTCGCGGCCATCGTCACGCGCATCACCCGCTCCAGCGTGCTCGAAGTCATGCGACAGGACTACGTCATGACGGCGCGGGCGAAAGGGCTCAGCGAGCGCGTCGTCGTTTGGCGCCATATCCTGCGCAATGCCCTCATCACGGTCATCACTGTCCTCGGACTGCAATTGGGCGCCCTTTTAAATGGTTCGGTAATCACGGAAACGGTTTTCTCTTATCCGGGCATCGGCGACCTTTTGATCCAATCGATCTCCGTGCGTGATTACCGGCTGACTCAGGTTCTGATTCTGTTTTTTGGGATTATTTATTTTGTCGTGAACCTACTGGTCGATGTTCTCTACACCTTGGTCGACCCGAGGATAAAACTGTAATGGTACGATTGCGCTATTTGAAAATTTTGCTGGGTGGTTGGATCCTCTTTTTACTTGTCTTGTCCGGCTTGGCGGCTCCGTTCCTTGCGCCTTTCGATCCACAGGAGCAGCGGCTCGAATCTCGTCTGCAACCCCCGACCTGGATGGGCGGCAAGTCGACCTCGAGTTGGCTTGGAACCGACAACCTGGGTCGCGATATCTTGAGCCGGATCATCTATGGCTCGCGTATCTCGCTCTTAGTGGGCGCGACGACAGTCATTCTTGCCGGTCTTATCGGCTGTTTTTTGGGAGCCATCGCGGGATATTTCGGTCACGGAACCGATGAAGTGGTCACCAAGATCACGGAAATATTTCTAGCGTTTCCGTTTCTTCTGCTTGCCATCGCCTTGATGGCCTTTCTCGGGCAAGGAGTCATTAACATCATTTTGGCTTTGATGATGAGTCGATGGGTCCAGTATTGTCGGGTCGTGCGCGGCGAGGTTTTGTCTTTAAAGGAGCGCGATTTTGTCACCGCGGCAAAGGCGCTGGGCGGCAAGGACTTCTACGTTCTTCTGAAGCACGTGGTGCCCAACACCTTTGCCAGCGTCACAGTGATCGCTACTTTTGCTATGGCCATCGTCATCATCTCTGAGGCCAGCCTGAGTTTTCTCGGTCTCGGCGTGCCGGCCAGCATTCCAACCTGGGGCTCCATGTTGAGCGAGGGGAGGAGCTATATGAACCGCGCTCCATGGCTTACGATCTTTCCCGGGCTCGCGATCTTCATCACGGTTTTCGGTATAAATCTGCTGGGCGACGGGCTGCGCGATATATTGGATCCGAAACTGCGGAGACAGGCCTAGCTCTAGCAGCCTGCTGAAAAAGACTCATATGCTTCGTTGCGCTCAATCGCCTCGCTACAACGTAGCAGAGACTGGAATAATGGAGTGGTGGAGTAATGGAGTGATGCATTTACCCCCTCCAACATTCGATTTCGGGACCTGGTGGGGAGCCTGTCCTGAGCGGAAGTCGAAGGATCGAATTTTCGCGCGCCTCGCCTCTGAGATCTTTTTGAGCAGCCTGCAAACAGAGTTATCAGCAACCTGATAGAGAGAAGCGGTATCGTAAGTATTGCGGGAGGATCGTATGACGAAGAAAAAGACCGGCATTAGCCGGCGAGATTTTCTGAAAACAAGCGCTGCATTAGGCGCCGGTGCAATGTTGGGTCCCACCATTGCCCGTGATGCCTTCGCTGCGTCCAAGGATCGGATCACGATCTATCATTCGAGCGTTGCCGATTCGTTGCATCCCTACCGACATAGCTCCAGTCCGATTTATGGTAACTGGCAGCATGTCATGGAGCCGCTGGTTGAATACGATTATAAACGCAAAGATTTCGTCGGCATCCTCGCCGAGTCGTGGGACTACCAAGGCAAGCGGTGGGTGTTTCGCCTAAAAAAAGGGATCAAGTTTCATAACGGAGCGACGCTTACTTCCAAGGATGTGACCTTTTCCATTGATCGGATGAGGGACGAGAAAGGGGGTAGCCTGCAAGCGCCCAATTTCAAGGATGTCACGGAAGTGCAAACACCTGACGATCAGACGGTCATTTTCGTAACCAAGCAGCCCCTGGCGGTGTTCCTGGACCGGCTGGAAAACCGCTTCATTTTGAGCAAGGCGGCGGCGGACAAGTATGGTGACCAGATGGACCAAAATCCCATCGGCACCGGTCCGTATAAATATGTGAGCTATCAAAGGGGTGGAAATTTTGTCTTCACTCGGAACGACGACTATTGGGGCGGCAAGGCGGATATCAAAGAGGTCGTTTTTCGGAAAGTAACAGAAGATGCAGCGCGCCTTGCAGCCCTGGAGTCCGGCCAGGCGGATCTCATCAATAACGTTCCTGTCCATGAAGTGGCGCGGTTGCAGCGTCATCCGCGCGTCAATGTCGAAAGGATTGAAGGGCTGCGGATGTTTTTCCTCGCTTTCAATGTCGCCCACAAACCTTTCGACAATAAGCTGGTTCGACAGGCGGTCAACTATTCCGTCGACGGGCCGGCCATTATCAAGAACATATTTGACGGCATCGGCTACTCGATCAATGGCCCGGTAGGATCCAATGTTCTTGGCGCTGATCCTAAACTCAAACGGTATCCCTACGATCCCAAGAAAGCGAAGGAGCTTCTCGCGCAGGCGGGTTATCCCAACGGCTGCGACGTGCAGCTCTACTATTCCTCCGGCCGCTATCCTAAAGACACGGAGGTCTGTCAGGTAGTTGCGGCCCAGATGGTAAAGGGCGGTTTTCGTGTGGAGCTGATTTCTCAGGAATGGGCGATCTTTTGGGAAACCACGGGTGTGAATGGCGGCAAGCTGCCTTTTTACTACATCGGCCGCGGCTCTCTCACCGACGCCGATACGTTGTATGACCAGTATTTTAGGACGGGCACGACCAAGCGCTCGAATTTTAGCAACCCCGAAATCGATAAGCTTGTCGAAGAGCAGCAGAAGACTCCGGACATGAAGAAGCGGACCGCCATACTGCAACAGGCGGGAAGGATTATTATGGAAGAAGCGCCCTTCGTGCCGCTTTACAATCTGGCGGACATCTACGGAGTCGCGAAGAATGTAAATTGGAAACTAAGACCCGATGAGAAGGTTCTTGCGTGGGACATGAAGATCCGCTAGCGGGATTTGCGATTTATTTGGATCGAGAAGTTCGTCCAATTGAACTAGGAGGCGTCCATGAGTTCAAAGGATACCGGAATCGATCGCAGAAGGTTTCTCCAATACAGCACCGCTGCAGGTTTGAGCACACTGATGAGTGCCTCGTGGCCTCGGCTGGCGATGGCTGCCACGAAGGAAAGGCTGACCATTCTTAGCAGCATCGGTCTCGATTCGGTTCACCCGTACGCTCACAGTTCCGGTCCCCAATATGGCATCTGGCAGCACATGCTTGAGCCGCTCATCGATGTCGATTACGCCCGTAAGGAGTACTATGGGGTGCTCGCCGAGTCGTGGGAATTCCAGGGAAAGAAGTGGGTGTTTCATCTGAAGAAAGGGATCCGCTTTCACGATGGAACACCATTTACTGCGCAGGATGTAACTTATTCAATCAACCGGATGAGGAATGACAAGAAGAGTCTCCAGCAATCAAACTTCGCGGATGTGACTGAGATGCAGGCGACGGACGACTACACTGTCATCATTACCACCGAAGTGCCAAACGCGGTCTTTCTCGATCGTTTGCATAATCGATTCTTTGCCAGTAAGGCCGCAGCGGACAAGTATGGTGACCAGGTGGATCACAACCCAGTCGGAACCGGGCCATACAAATTTGTCAGCTGGCAGCGGGATGGTAATCTGGTAATGACGCGCAATGATGACTACTGGGGGCCGAAGGTTGCGATCAAGGAAATCGTGCTCAGGAAAGTTGGCGAGGATGCAGGACGCGTAGCGGGCCTGCTGGCGGGCCAGGGCGATGTTATCAATAATCTGCCGGTCGATGATTTGTCCCGAGTAGAAAAACATCCCCGAGTGCGCGTCGAGAAGGTGGAAGGGCTCAGGATGTATTTTCTGGCAATGCACGTAGCCCATAAGCCCTTTGACAACATGCTGGTACGTCAAGCGATCAATTACGCGGTCGATCCTACGGCGATCATTAAATACATCTACGAAGGCAATGGTTATGTGATGAACGGACCGGTCGGCTCGAACGTTATCGGCTACGATCCTAAAGTTAAACGTTATCCCTACGACCCCAAGAAGGCGAAAGAGCTTCTAGCGAAAGCCGGCTATCCCAACGGTCTCGACGTGAAGCTCTACTTCTCTCCTGATCGTTATCCCAAAGCCAGGGAAGTCTGTCAGGTCATCGCCGATCAACTTCTTAAAGCCGGTGTGAAGACCGAACTCGTCTCGCAAGAGTTTGTGGTCTTTTGGGGAAAAGAAGGAGTCAATGGCGGCAAGATTCCTTTCTATCATGTTGGCCGACCCGCTATCGACGCGGACACGGTTTACGATCAGTACTTTCGATCCGGAACGACGAAGCGGGTGGAATACAAGAACCCTGAGGTCGATAAGCTGATCGATGAAGAGCAAAAAACCGGTGACCCGAAAAAGCGTGCAGCGCTCTTACAACAGGTGAGCCGGATCCTAATGGAGGACGCGGCATTGGTGCCGTTGTATACGCTCGCAGAGATCTACGGTGTTGCAAGAAACGTGATCTGGAAGGCCAGACCGGACGAGAAAATTTTAAGCGCCGAGATGAAGATCCGCTAGAAACTCCGCTCAGCGAAGAATTGTTCGCGTTCTGTTACTATTGGCGATCACGCAGCCGTCTTGCCCGCCGGACGCGAGATCGTCTCATTCTCTAGCAGGTTGTTGAAAAAAGGGATCACATGCTTCGACACGCTCAGCATGAACGGAATTTTTTATTCATCTCAAACCTCTCTCCGTTCGTCCTGAGCCCGTCGAAGGATGATCGGAGACTTTTTTCAGCAACCTATTAGATTAGAGAATCGCTCTTTTCACGATCGCCCCCTAAGCGACGACTTTGTCACTCCAACGCACATTTTTGCACGGAAAACGCCAAGAACCGCTACAAATATGTTTATCTTTCGTGACCTATTTTGGCACAGTCGTTGCTCCCAAACGTTGCCCATGACGAACAACGGCGTAAGCTTAAAACAGATGCAAACACGAACTTTTTACGCGAATGCTTTGCGGTGCATAGGCCAGAGTCTGGAAGCGATGCAGCTCAAAGCGGTGGAAGTGAAGAGCCACGGCGATAACTATGTTATCCAGGCCTGGAACAAGGGCACTTCGACTTCGATGGATCTCGAGCGACACTGTACCCCAGAAGATTTGCGGAAACTGGAGATTGACGGAAGAGAGAAACGGAAAGCGTTTCCTGGCCCGCCCAATCTGCTCAGTCTGTCCCAGGTTCTTCGTCTAGCCGGGAACTATGTTGATCGCATGCGCGGCCGGCTCATTAGAGTTTCGTGGCAAGATCAGTCCGACAAAATCCAATCAGTCACCATTCAATACGAACCCTGTCCAATTGACCGCAGGGAACAGGGTGAGGCGCAAATGACGGTGATTGAAGAAGTATGTGTTCATATTTATAAGCAGAGGAAAAAAATGGCCACCGTGCAGGACAAAAATTCTCACCGGCCGTTCGTGAACGTCAACAGCGGAAGCTGAGTTTGTGATGGTTCACGCTTGATATTTAATTTCCCCGCTGACGATTGTCATTTCCACCTGCAAGTCTTTGATTCGCTCCGGCTGGATTTCGAAAGGATCCTCAGCCAACACTGCGATATCGGCTAATTTTCCGACCTCCAATGTTCCTTTATCGTTTTCTTCAAAGCCGACATAGGCCGCCGTTGTCGTGTGCATGGCAAAGGCTTCGGCGGTGGTAATTCTCTCCTCCGGTACCCATACTTCACCCCAACGCATTTTGCGCGAAACGCATGCAGCGATATCCCGCAGGGGATCGACGGGCCAGTAACCCGGCGAGTCGGAGCCGCCGGCGATAATGACGCCGTTCCTTAATAGCGTCCTGAAGGGAAACGCCTTGGTTAGCCGCTTTTCTCCAACGCAATCCAGGATCGCATCGCCTACATAGTAGCCGATGGCGATGTTCGGGATGGCGATGATGCCAGAGCGCACCATGCGTTGCATGCGCTCTTGAGTGCTGAGCCAGTTGCCCATGTGCTCGATGCGGTGGCGATGGTCTTTGCGCGGCGATTTTTGGACGGCGTTCTCGTAGGCGTCCAGCGCCATGTCGAAGGCCCGGTCACCGATGGCGTGCACGCAGCAGCGCAGGCCGGCATCGTGGCACTTTTGAACGGTGTCGTTCAATTCATCCTGCTGGATTCTGATAATGCCGTAATTGTGTTCATCGTCTTCATAGGGATCGTAGAAGCAAGCGTTGCGGCCCGTGATACCGCCGTCAATACTCATCTTGACCCCGCCGACTCTAAGCCACTCATTGCCGAAACCCGTAGTAAGGCCAAGCTCGATGAGACTCCGCGAGCCGATATTCGACTCGATCACCCGCGGCAAAATGCTGACCCGTGCATGCATTCTGCCTTCTCGGTAGATCTCTTGATAAGCGCGCACGGGCTCGCCCGAGCGCACGATGTCGTGGACCGTGGTCACGCCCCTCTCAAGGCACTGGTTTAGAGCGAAGACGATCCCGTCCTTCAACTGAAGATAATTAAACTCCGGCGCGACGTTCTTCAGAATCAATTGCGCTCTTTCGTGGAGCTCTCCCGTGGGCTCGCCGGTTTGCGGATCTTTATGGATGGCGCCGCCCGCAGGGTCAGGCGTATCGCGGGTGATCTTGGCGGCCTCCAATGCTTTGCTATTTCCTACGGTGATGTGGGCGCCGAAAGAGATGGAAACGAGGTGATCCGGAATCGCCCGATCCAGATCGTGTTTGTTGGGAAAGCGCTTGTCGTTCAACCGAAAGTCCTGCATGGGACTGCCATGGGCGACGATCCATGAACCTTTGGGCGCGTCCGCTGCCCGTTTGGCAAGACGCTCGAGAATGTCGGCGATGGAATGAACATCGGTGTAGAAATCCCGGCAGTCGATCAACTCCATCTCCGCGGTGCCTTTTTCGGAGAGGTGAACGTGAGTGTCTGTCAGTCCCGGGATGGTGGTTCTACCCTGGAGATCGATGGATTGCGTGTCAGGGCCAGCCAGGCGCCGAATGTCGTCTGATTTGCCGGTTGCAACGATGCGCCCGCCGGCGCATGCGAGCGCTTCTCGGATCGAGTTTTCTCCGGCGAAGCTGCGGATTTTGCCATTGAACAGTATTAAATCAGGATAGGCGAGGGCCCTCGGTTTCATGAAAGCTTTCCTCCTTGCTCATTTCAGACACTTTGGCTATAAGTCGCTTCGTTAGTATAAGTCAACAGCCTGTCAATTTGGAGGAATGCGAAATGGCTAAGGAGCCTTTCAAGTGGCCCAACAACGCGAGGATCGCTTTCGTGCTCGGCATTGCCTTTGAGGCGTGGGACAGAAATAAACCGTCGCGGGGCGGTGCGTTGCAGTCGCCGCTCCCGGCGAACGCGCTTTGCAAGCGCGATTATTCCACTGAAACGTTTCGTGAATTCGGGGGGAAAATCGGCGTGAGACGGCTGCTCGATATTTGCGACAAATACGACCTGAAAGTCAGCATGCCGATCAATGGGTTGACCTGTGAGTACTGGCCGGAGCTCATCAAGTATGCCCACGGTCGCGGCCACGAGATGGTCGCCCATGGTTGGGATCAGGGCGAATATCTTTTCATGCTAACGCGCGAGCAAGAGCGGGAGAATATTTTTAAGACGGTCGAAGCGATCACGAAATTAACCGGCGAGCGGCCGACGGGTTGGTCGTCGCCCGGAGTTCGTTCTACGGACAACACCCTGGAGCTGAATCTCGAAGCGGGTCTACTCTACAACTGCGACTTCCACGACGACGAAATGCCCTATTCGATCAAGATCGGCGATAAAATGCTTATCATGATTCCGCACCAGTACACGATCAACGATCACCGGATGCAAGAGGAAGGGACGCGCCACGACTTTTTTGAGAAGTTCAAAGACGAGTTTGATTACCGCTACAAGATTGGGCTGGAAAACCCCACCATGATGAACGTGATCACGCATGGCTACTTGAGTTCACGCGTCCCGGCCATCGATACGTTCGAGCAGATCATCAAATACGCCAAGGGCCAAAAGGACGTCTGGTTCGCCCGTCGCGGCGATATCGCCGCCTGGGCGAGGAAATACTACGAGGGTAACTAAGGTTCACGTGCAACCGTTGTCGTTGTGTTGTGTAGGATGTAGGGGCGACCGGCCGGTCGCCCCTACGGTCGTTTTCGGATAAAGAGCTGCTGCATCAGCTTGTCCCATTCGGCGAACTTCTTCTCCGCTTCATCGAGGGAGTATTTTTCGTCGATGTAGGATTTCTTAAACTTCTGTTCCAACGTCGCGATGTCCTCACGCGGCGACCAGAGACCACCCTTCATGATGAGCTGTTGTCCTTCTTTAGAATGGAGATATTCGAGGAAAAGCAGCGCGGCGTGGGGATGGGGTGGTTTCAGAGTCAATCCGGAATAGCTGACTGTGGTGACGACAGGTTCTAGCGGGCGCCATTCCACCGGCGCCCCTTTCTGTTTTGCCGTATGAATGTTAGCGTCGAAGATGGTGGGTGATAACGGGACCTCGCCCGAGACGACCAAGCCCGCCAAAGCCGCGCCGACATGTTTTGTACCTTCACTTCTTGATCCGCCATCTTGTCAAGGAACTCGCGTCCCATAACATTCAGCGTGCTGCCGATCCATCGGGTCCCTGTAGTGGTACTGACGATGGACATTTTCCCTTTCCATTTCGGGTTCAAGAGATCGGTCATGGTTTTCGGCGCTTCCGCTGGAGGAATCAGCAAAGTGTTGAACCCCAGGCTGTTATAGGTCTCGTAGTGCCCGATATAGTAGAACCCGTTTTTTCCTTTCATTTTGACGTCATCCGGGTAATAACGCGCGTCTGCCAAGGTGTATTCTTGAAACACGCCCTCCCGCTTCATGATAGCCATCTGTTCGGACGTCGTCGCGATGACGTCCGCGATATACTGGCCTGCCGCGATCTCCTCAAGTGCCCGCTTAATCAGGCTCCTGCCATCGGTGCGAAATTCAGAAACTTTGATGAACGGGTATTTCTTCTCGAACTCCTTAGCGATAGTTCGAAACCAGGTATGCGAGTCGTAGAGCGTGAACAGGCCTTCTTTTTTGGCACCTTCGATGAGGATCTTCTCGCGGTCGGCTCCCTGATAGAGGGCTAATTGTGAGACCGTCATGGGCGCCGCAGCGGGGAGGGTATCAACCGTACTAAGCAGGTACGACACTAGAACCGCAAGGATTGATCCAGTCCGATGGAATCGAATGCTAAGCATGGTCCTTCTCCCTAGGCGACTCATATCGATGCGACCTACCGTTTTCGAATAAAGAGCTGCCGCATCAGATTTTCCCACTGGGTGTACTTGACCTCCAACTCCTCCAATGAATATTTCTCATCAAGGTAGTTCTTCTTGAATTTCTGGTCCACCGTGCCGATGTCTTCGCGCGGCGACCAGAGTCCCCCTTTCATCATCAGCAGTTGACCTTCCTTGGAATGGAGGAAATCGAGAAAAAGCAACGCCGCATGGGGGTTGGGGGCTTTGGGTGATAGGCCCGAAGAGCCCACGTTTGTGACCACGGGTTCTAGAGGACGCCATTCCACCGGAGCTCCCTTTTCTTTTGCGGTAATGACGTTGGCATCGAAAATCGTCGGAGACAGTGGAACCTCACCGGATACCACCAACCCGAGCAAAGCAGCTGCGGCCATGTCCTGCACTCGGACCTCCTGCTCGGCCATTTTTTCCAGGTATTCGCGTCCCAGATTGTCGAGCGTACTGCCGATCCATCGCACCCCCGTCGATGTGCTGGTGATCGCCATCTTACCCTTCCACTTTGGATCGAGTAGGTCCTTGAGACTTCGCGGGGCCGCGGCCGGCGGAACCAGTGCGGTGTTGAATCCCAAGCTGCTGTAAGTCTCCCGGTCCGGCAGATAAAAGAATCCGTTTTTTCCCTTGGGTTTCAGTTCGTCGGGATAGTAACGCGCCTCGGGCGAGTAATATTCTTGCAGCAAGCCGTCACGTTTCAATACCCCCATGGTCTCGGGGGTGGTTTCAACGACATCGACCAGGCTACGCGCGGATTTAGATTCCTCTAACATTCTCCTGAGGACGTTCTTGGAGTCGTTGCGCCACTCGGAAACCTTGATAAACGGATATTTCTTTTCAAAATCTTTCACGAAGGTGCGAAACCAGGTGTGCGAGTTGTAGAAGGTGAGCTGGCCTTCCTTTTTGGCGCCTTCAATGAGAACTTTTTCACGGTCGGCGCCTTGATAGAGGGCTAACTGCGAAACCGTCATCGGCGCGCTGGCAGCGAAACCTTCAGACGCGGTCAGTAGGTAGAATGCAAACCCGGCTAGGACAGAACGAAGACTATAAAGTTCCGTGATCGACATTATCTCTCTCCTTTCTAATCCGCCCTGCGGATGAGTCTACCTCTTTCGAATAAAGAGTTGCCGCAGCAAATTTTCCCACTGGGTAAATTTTGCCTCGAGTTCTTCCAGTGAATACTTCTCATCGAGGTAGGTTTTTTTGAATTTCTGCTCCACGGTGCCGATGTCTTCACGAGGAGACCAGAGTCCGCCCTTCATGATCAGCTGTTGTCCTTCCTTCGAAAGCAAGAAGTCGATAAATAGAAGTGCAGTGTGGGGATTGGGCGCTTTGGCCATGAGTGCGGAAGAACCGACTGTTGTAACCACAGGCTCTAGAGGACGCCATTCGACGGGAGATCCCTTCTGCTTGGCGATGGCGACGTTGGCGTCAAAAATCGTCGGCGACATGGGAACTTCACCCGAGCCGATCAATCCGATCAAAGCCGCAGGCGCCATGTCCTGAACGCTCACCTCCTGGTCAGCCATCCTTTCCAGATACTCGCGTCCCAGAGTGTCGAGCGCGTTACCGATCCATCGCACTCCGGTCGACGTGCTGGTGATCGCCATCTTGCCCTTCCATTTCGGATCAATTAAATCTTTGAGGTTTCGCGGCGCCGCAGCCGGCGGAATGAGTGTGGTGTTGAATCCAAGGCTGTTGTAAGTCTCCCGGTCCGGGAGATAGAAGAAGCCGTTTTTTCCTCTCGGTTTGAGCTCGTTTGGATAGTAACGCGCTTCGGGAGAATAGTATTCCTGGAATAGGCCCTCCCGTTTTATGACACCCATGCCGTCGGCGGTGGTTTCTACAACGTCGACGAGAACGCGCCCCGATTTGGATTCCTCCAGGACTTTCCTGATCAGGTTTTTGGAGTCATTGCGCCATTCAGATACTTTGGTGAAAGGATACTTTTTCTCGAAGTCCTTCACGAGAGTGCGAAACCATGTATGCGAG
>Ga0184612_10001090_pt1 | contig 13065 bp, 15 predicted proteins | sample PLM3_60_coex_FD_133163 | JGI IMG/M metagenome (GOLD analysis project Ga0184612, IMG submission 133163) | Groundwater sediment microbial communities from an aquifer in East River, Colorado, USA - PLM3_60_coex | ecosystem: Environmental > Terrestrial > Soil > Riparian zone | place: USA: East...
AGCTGTATGCCTCGAGGCGTCCGCGCCCACCGAGATCGGCCGAGCGCCCTCCCGGGTACCAGCGGCGGAAGAACCCCGCCCGCCGGTCACCGGCGACGGGCTTGAGAAGCGGATGGTCCAGGATCGTCTGTGGCGGCGTGCCGCTCACGCCGTGGACCCGGAGCTCGGTCCGGCCGTCCGAACCGGTGTCCAGGCTCTCGTCCCGTTCCGCCATCGTCGTCTCCATCGGGCCGTCCGCCGCGCCCCGCAGCGTACGGTGCTCGGCGCCGACGCCGCACGTTCCCTGCGAAGAAGAGGCGCGAAGGCCTCGATCCGTACACCTGGGTAAGGCCGGGCAAGCGGCCGGCGGGCACGGTTGCCACAATGGCGCGCGTGACCTACCCGTACGAGGCACCCCGGAGCGCGGCGTTGTTCGAGCGAGCCCGGGCGGTGACGCCAGGCGGCGTGAACTCGCCGGTCCGGGCGTTCGGCGCCGTAGGCGGCGTGCCGCGGTTCATGACCCGGGGTCGCGGGCCGTACGTCTACGACGCCGACGGGCGCGAGTACGTCGACCTCGTCTGCTCCTGGGGGCCGCTGCTCCTCGGGCATGCCCACCCGAGGGTGACCGAGGCCGCTGCCAGCCAGGTTGCGCTGGGGACGTCGTACGGTACCCCCACCGAGCCCGAGGTCGAGCTCGCCGAGGAGATCGTCGGACGCACCGCCGCCGACCAGGTCCGGTTGGTCTCGAGCGGCACCGAGGCGACGATGAGCGCGATCCGGCTGGCCCGTGGTGCCACGGGTCGCAGCAAGGTCGTCAAGTTCGCCGGCCACTATCACGGGCACGTCGACGCGCTGCTCGCGAGCGCAGGCAGTGGCGTCGCGACATTCGCGCTGCCGGACACGCCCGGGGTGACGAGCGCGAGCGCGGCGGACACCATCGTCCTGCCGTACAACGATCGGGCCGCCATCGAGGCCGCATTCGACCGGCACGGCGACGAGATCGCCTGTGTGATCGCCGAGGCGGCGGCGGGCAACATGGGCGCAGTACCTCCGGTCGACGGGTTCAACGCCGTCCTGCGCGACACCGCGCATGCGCATGGCGCCCTGCTCGTCCTCGACGAGGTCATGACCGGGTTCCGGGTCACGCGGTCCGGGTGGTTCGGGATCGACGGTGTCGAATCCGACCTGACGACCTTCGGAAAGGTCATGGGAGGCGGCTTCCCAGCGGCGGCGTTCGGTGGTCGCCGGGAACTCATGGAGCTGCTCGCCCCGGTCGGGCCCGTCTACCAGGCAGGAACGCTGTCCGGCAACCCCGTCGCGACGACCGCCGGGCTCACCACGCTGCGCCTGGCCGACGAGGGCGTCTACACGCGTCTCGACCAGGCGGCCCGGACGGTCGGTGACCTGGTCACCAAGGCCCTCACGGCCGAAGGCGTTCCGCACGCTCTCCAGTACGCCGGGAATCTGTTCAGCGTCTTCTTCGTCGATCCCGACGAGAGCGTCACCGACTTCGCCCGCGCGAAGCGGACCGACGTGAACCGCTTCGCCGCGTTCTTCCACGCCATGCTCGCCGGCGGTGTCTACCTTCCGCCATCGGCATTCGAGGTCTGGTTCGTCTCGGCGGCGCACGACGACGACGCGCTGGCGCGAGTGGCCGCGGCGCTGCCCAACGCCGCTCACGCCGCGGCCCGAGCGGGGGAGGGCCCGTGACCCCCTCCGTCACCCGGGTCCACCTGCTGCGGCACGGCGAGGTGCACAACCCGCAGGGGATCCTCTACGGACGGCTGCCCGGCTACCACCTCTCCGAGCGCGGGCTGGCCATGGCGCAGCGGATCGCCGAGGTCGTCGCGGGCCGCGACGTAGTGCGGGTCGTCTCGTCACCCCTGGAGCGGGCCCGGGAGACAGCTGCTCCGATCGCCGAGAAGCTCGGTCTCGAGGTTGCCGTCGACGAGCGGTTGATCGAGGCGGCGAACGTCTTCGAGGGGCTCAGGTTCGGCGTCGGTGACGGATCCCTCCTTCGCATCGGCCACTGGAAGCACCTCCGCAACCCGTTCCGGCCGTCCTGGGGTGAGCCTTACGTCGACCAGGTCGAGCGCGTGCGCGCCGCGATGTCGGACGCGCGTACCGCGGCGGCGGGGCACGAGGCCCTGCTGGTCTCTCACCAGTTGCCGATCTGGATCGTCCGGTCCTCGGTGGAGGGTCGCCGCCTGTGGCACGACCCACGCCGGCGGCAGTGCTCTCTGGCCAGCCTGACGACCTTCGCGTACGAGGACGAGCAGATCGTGTCGGTCGCCTACAGCGAACCTGCCGCGGACCTGCTGCCCGAGCCGGCCAAGGGCTTCACCGCGGGGGCATGACCGATCCGATGCGCCGACTTCCCGTGCGTGCGGCCGCAGTCCTTGCAGCCGCGATGGTCGCCGTCACCGGATGCTCGGACGGCCAGGTCCAGCGGACCGGCAGCGGCCAGACCCGCTACATCGAGGGAGAGGGCACCGTGACGGTGCTCGCCGGAGCAGAGCGCGACGCGGCGCCGGAGTTCGGCGGGCCGCTTCTCGGCGGCGGCGAGTTCCAACTCTCGGAGGCCCGCGGCGAGGTCGTCGTGCTCAACGTCTGGGGATCCTGGTGCCCGCCGTGCCGCAAGGAGGCGCCGGATCTGCAGGCGGTGTCCGAGGCGCTCGCCGATCAGGGGGTTCGATTCGTCGGCGTCAACGTCCGCGACAACGAGACCGATGCGCTGGCGTTCGAGCAGGAGTTCGACATCACCTACCCGAGCGTGGTCGACGAGAACGGCTCCCGGCTGCTCGCGTTCCGTGACACGCTGCCGCCGACGTCGATCCCGAGCACGCTCGTGGTCGACCGAGAGGGAAGGTTGGCGGCCAGCGTGCTCGGCCGGATCACCGAGGCGTCGCTGCGTGACCTGGTCGGCGACATCGCCGCCGAGGATGCCGGCAGCGCCGGGGACGCCGCGGCCGACGATGGGTGACGGCTTCGCGGACACCGTGCTCTCGGGGTCCCTTCTCGCCGCGGTCCCGGTAGCGGCCCTGGCGGGTCTGGTGTCGTTCCTGTCCCCGTGCGTGCTGCCACTCGTACCTGGCTACCTGTCGTACGTGACCGGCCTGTCCGGGATCGAGCTGGCCGATGGACGTAGGGCCCGGGTGGTGCTGGGGGCGCTGCTCTTCGTGCTCGGGTTCTCGGTGGTGTTCGTTTCGTACGGCGCGCTCTTCGGCGGGCTCGGGTCGGTTCTGCGCGAGCACGGCGACCTGATCGCGCGGGTCATGGGAGTCGTGCTGATCGCGCTCGGGCTCGTGTACGCGGGCTGGCTGCCCGGCGCCGCTCGGGACTGGCGCTGGCACGTCTCGCCCGCCGTGGGGCTGGCCGGGGCACCATTGGTCGGCGCGCTGTTCGGGATCGGATGGACGGCCTGCACCGGACCGACGCTTGCCGCCGTCCAGGCGCTCGCCTTCGACGACGGCAGCGCCGTCCGAGGAGCGCTGCTCTCGTTGGCGTACTGCCTCGGCCTCGGGCTGCCGTTCGTGATCGCGGCGCTCGCGTACCGCCGGGCACTTGGCGCCTTCCAGTGGGTCCGGCGGCACCAGGTGTGGGTCCTGCGGATCGGCGGGGCCATGCTGGTCGGCCTGGGTGTGCTGCTCGTGACCGGCGCGTGGACCGAGATCGTATCGTCGCTGCAAAGCTGGATCAGCGGCTTCGAGGTGGCGGTATGACCGATCGGACGCAGACGCTTCCGGCGTCGACGTCGGAGCCGCCGTCGGGGCCGCCCACGCTGTCGCCGCGCGAGTTCGCGGCCTGGGCGTGGCGGCAGCTCACGTCGATGCGGGTAGCCCTGATCCTGCTGTTCCTGTTGGCCGTTGCCGCGATCCCCGGCTCGGTCGTGCCGCAGAACGACATCAACCCGCTGGCCGTGAGCGACTTCCGCGCCCGGAACCCCACATTGTCGCAGTGGTACGACCGGCTCGGCTTCTTCGACGTCTACTCCGCGCCCTGGTTCGCAGCGATCTACCTGGCCTTGCTGGTGTCGCTGGTCGGCTGCATCCTGCCGAGGTCGCTGCAGCACTGGCGGGCCATGCGTGCGGCGCCACCGCCAGCTCCCAGGCGGTTGTCCCGGATGCCCGTGTACCGGCGGTTCGTCGTCGACGCGCCACCGGACGACGTGCTCGACGCCGCCCGCGCCGAGCTCAGGGCACGCCGCTACCGGGTGGGGGTCGGGGTTCGACCCGATGCGGACGGTCGGGGGGCGGCCGGAGGCGTAGGCGGGCGTCTAGAGAGCGATTCGTGGCATGTTTCTCCGCCACGAATCGCGGAGCCCGCCGAGCCTGCGGCCGCCCCCCGACCCACCGGCGCCGCCGAGCCGGCCGCCGCCGCCGGATCCCCAGGCGGCGACTCGGTGGCCGCCGAAACCGGGCACCTGCGCGAGACCGGCAACCTGGTCTTCCACCTGGCGGTCGTCGTCGTCCTGGTGGCGGTTGCTGCCGGCAGTCTGTACGGGTACCGGGCGACGGTGTTGCTGCCCGAGGGCTCGGGCTTCGCAAACTCGGTGATCCAGTACGACGGATTGTCGAGCGGTGCTCTCTTCGACCCGAGCGATCTGCCGCCGTTCACGCTCGGCGTCGACGAGTTCCGAATGGACTTCGTCGAGTCCGGGCCACAGAGGGGCGTGCCGGACGACTTCGAAGCACGCGTCCGGTTCACCCCCGAGCCCGGGGCACCCGAAGAGTTGCGCACGATCCGGGTCAACGAGCCGCTCGAGGTCGACGGCACGCTGGTGCACATCCTCAACCCCGGCTACGCCCCGAAGATCACCGTGCGCGATGCCGACGGGAACGTCCTGGCTGAGGGCCCGGTGCCGTTCCTGCCGCAGGACAACTCGTTCACGTCGAGCGGTGTACGTAAGATCCCGGTCGCTCACGACGCCGGCAAGGGTGAAGACCTCGGGATCCAGGGGATCTTCCTCCCGACGGCGGTTCTCGACGACGAGGGGCCGCGCTCGGTCTTTCCGGAGCCCGACAACCCGGCTTTGCTCCTGACGGCGTTTCACGGCGACCTCGGCCTGGACGACGGACAGCCGCAGTCTGTATACAAGCTCGACACCTCCGGCATGGAGCAGTTCCGCGGCCCCGAAGGTGACGCGTTTCGGGCCGCGCTCTCCGTCGGCGACACCGTCGCGTTGCCGGGCGGCTACGGGAGCGTGACGTTCGACGGGTACGTCACGTGGGTCAACCTCCAGGTCGGGCGCAACGCGGGGAAGGAGCTCGTCCTCGGCGGTGCGCTGCTCGCGGTGGCCGGGCTGCTGGCGTCGCTGTATGTGCGCCGCCGCCGGGCCTGGGTTCGGGTGAGCAGCGGCGTGGACGGGAGTACGGTGGTCGAGGTCGCGGGCCTGCAGAGATCCGAGGGCGGCGACCTCGCAGCCGAAGTCGACGCCATCACCGACGGCATACGAGGCCGGCTCCGTCTGGCCGACGTGGAGGAGTGAATGGACACCGCGACGCTCGGCGAGTGGAGCAGGTACATCGTCTCGGGAGCGGTCGCCGCCTTCATCGTGGCCTGGCTGGCCTACTGCGCCGAGGCTGCGTACCGCGTCCGGGAACGACGGGCCGTCGATACCCCGGACCGCGAGCCGGTGGCTGTCGGTGCCGCCGTGGCTGTCCGCCGCCCGGGCCGTCGCGCGGACTCGCAGGTCGGGAACGACGCCTCGACCGGACGTCAGCTCGACGCCGCGCGGCAGATGGGGGGGATCGGCTTCTCCGTCTCGGTCCTGGCCACGCTGCTTCTTGCCGCCGGCGTGGTGACGCGCGCTCTCGGTGTCTCCCGGGCGCCGTGGGGCAACATGTACGAGTTCTCGATCACCGCATCGCTGGTCGCCTCGATCGTCTTCCTGCTGGTCGCGCGCACGAAGGTGGGTCGAGCGCTTGCCGTGTGGGTGGTCCTGCTGATCTTCCTGGCGCTCGGGCTCGCGGTCACAGTGCTCTACCTGCCCCCCGGCCCACTGGTGCCGGCGCTGCGCTCGTACTGGCTGGTGATCCACGTCGGAGCAGCCGTTCTGGCCTTCGGACTCTTCACCGTCGCCGCTGTCGTCAGCGCGCTGCAGATCGCCGCCGAGCGCGCCGAACGCTGGGGTGTCGGCGTGGGGTTCACCGGTGCGCTGCCCTCGGCGTCCACCCTGGACCGGCTCTCCTACCGATTGATCGCCGTGGCTTTCCCGGTGTGGACGTTCGGACCGCTCATCATGGGCGCGATCTGGGCCGAGGCGTCGTGGGGCCGGTACTGGGGGTGGGATCCCAAGGAGGTCTGGGCGCTGATCACATGGCTGGCGTACGCCGCCTTCCTGCACGCCCGCGCGACCGCCGGGTGGAAGGGCACGAAGGCTTCGGTCGTCTCATTGGTGGCGTACGGGACCGTCCTGTTCAGCTACTTCGGCGTGAACATCCTGTTCAACGGCCTCCACTCGTACGGCGGCCTGTGAGCTTCACGATAGCCGGTGTACCTGGATCGAATGCATCGGTCATGCCGGGCCGATGAGGCGGGTCATCAGGCGGGCGTCGCGGCTGGTCGCAACCAGCGCCGACGCCAGTGCGTCGACGGCTGCGTCGAGTGCGGCGTCCGTCATCGGCGCGAGAGCGTCGAGCACGAAGACCGCGCGGGTCGTGGTCGCCGTGAGCTGGGTGCGGGTGCACTGTCGCCAGTTCCAACGCCGGCAGGTGACGCCGGCGTCGTCGCGCCACACGACCTCGCCGGGCTGGGGGTGTTCGACGACGGGCCGGCCGTCGGCAATGGTCTCGAACGGCTCACTGCCGTCGGCCCGGGTCAGGCGTAAAGCGCCCTGGTAGCGGTCGAGGTTCTCTCCACCGAGCGGCAGGACGTGTGCCACCGACACCGCGTTGTAGGCGTCGGTCAGGCGGTCGATCCGGGGGAGACCCTGCGGAAGGCGGCGCAGCAGCGCCTCGACGCTGGGCCGGGTCCGCTGCGGCTTCGCGCCGAAGCCACGAAACGCGTCACGCCAGGCGGCGACCTGTGGATGGTGCTCGACCTGTGAGTCGCCCAGGGCCGAGCGTGCAGCTACCTCGGCCGCCTTCAGCAAACCTTCGCTGATCGCGTCGCTGGGACCTGGTTCGAGCCCTTCCGCCACCACGAGACCGGCGCGGTAGCCCGGCCGCAAGGAGTGCACATCGGGGGCGACCTGGGCTCCGGCCAGCCAGGTGGTCGTCGCCTCGGTCACCGCACGTCGTCGTCGCCCTCGGGGCGATGGCGCATCTCTTCCTCACGGCGACGCAGGTCGGCCTCCCATTGTTCGAGCATCTGCTCGTGCCCGGCGTCGACGTCGCGGATCTCGCGCAGGAAATCGGGGTTGTCATCGGGTGCGACGGGGCGGGTGATCGGCTTCGGCGCCTGCCCCCGCGGGCGCTGCCGCGGTCGGGACACCAGCCAGGCCACCGGGCCGAGCACCGGCACCAGGACGATCAACAGCAGCCAGATCGCGCGGCGTGGGCCACGCACGTCCGCCGGCTCCGTCTGCAGGCAGTCGACCAGGGCGTAGACGGCAAGGACGACGGCCACCACGATCGGGAGTGCGATCCTCACCGTGCCAACCCTCGCTTCGTGCATACGAACATGTGACCAGCGTAGGTGAATTTTGCGCCAGGTGAGGTACCCGCACTGACCATGATCATGGGAACTGGCCAGCCACGAAATCGCGGTAGCGTCCTTACCCGTGACGCTCGTCGGGATCGAGGCCGTGCGAGCGGCCGCCGCACGTGTCGCGGGCCGGGTCGTCCGCACGCCGCTCCTGCCGTGCCTGTGGGCAGACGACGCTCGGCCGCTCTGGCTCAAGCCCGAGAACCTCCAGCCCACCGGCGCGTTCAAGATGCGCGGGGCTCTTAACGCGATCGGCATGCTGGATCCGGCCACCCGGTCCCATGGCGTGGTGACCCACTCGAGTGGCAACCACGGCCAGGCCCTCGCCTGGGCCGCGCGGGCGTACGGCGTGCCGGTCGTGGTCGTCATGCCGGACACCGCACCGGCTGCGAAGGTGGAGGGCGTCCGCGCGCTCGGCGCCGAGATCGTGGTCGTGTCTCCCGCGGAACGGGACGCCCGTGCCGCCGAGCTGGCCACCGAACGGGGCATGGCGGTGGTCCCGCCGTTCGAGCATCCCGACGTCATCGCCGGTCAGGGCACGGTCGGGCTCGAGGTCGTCGAGGACCTGCCCGACGTGGAGGCGATCCTCGTGCCGGTCGGAGGCGGTGGACTCATCTCCGGGATCGCGGTCGCGGTCAAGGCGTCACTCCCTCAGGTGCGCGTCATCGGAGTCGAGCCCGAACTGGCCGGCGATCTGGCCGAGGGCTTCGCGAAGGGTGAGCACGTGAGCTGGGACCAGGCGCTGACGTCGCGCACGATCGCCGACGGGGTGCGGCTGCCGAGCGTCGGCGAGCTGAACTGGAGACACATCGAGCGCCTCGTCGACGACGTCGTCACGGTCAGCGAGCAGGCGATCCTGGACGCGATGGGCCGCCTCGCCCGGTCGAGCCGGGTCGTGGCCGAGCCCAGCGGGGCGTTGACGACCGCCGCCTACGTGACCCGTCCCGAAGCGGTCGACGGACGGACGGTCGCGATCGTCTCCGGGGGCAACGCGGACCCTGCTCTGATGGCCCGAGTGCTGACCAGCTCGACCTGACGCCGTGCCGAGGTCGACCGACCGTGTCGTCACCGGAGCGTCCGGATCACCGCGCGCTGGAAGCCGGAGCGGCCGCGCTTACCGGCGCTGAGGATGGTTAGGCTGGTCGGGTCATGGCCTTCCTGCGGTACACGCTGCTCCGCGTGCTCGTCTTCGCCGTGGTCGCGGCGCTGTTGTGGATTCTTGGCTTCCGGGGCGTCTGGATGCTGCTGATCGCGGTGTTGCTGTCCGGCGTCGTCAGCCTGTTCGTGTTGACGAAGAGCCGCGACGCCGCCTCGACCTCGTTGGCGAACCGGGTGTCGGAGGTCAAACGCCGAATGGCGGAGAGGACGGCCGCCGAGGACGCCTGGAACGACGAGCATCGCACGTGATCAGATCGGGCCCGGCGGGCCGCTCCGCAGCCGCTTCACGACCTTCTCCTGGTCATCGGCGTAGTCCCATGGGGACTCGATCCACCACGTCGCGCCGGCTTCGGCGTACGGACGTACCGTCGCGGCGGCCGCCGTCGGGTCATCGGCCGGCGTGACATCCTCGACGACGATGTCGTACGGGCTGGCCGGACCGCGCTCGACGTCGGCGTAGGCGCGCATCTCGGCGACGAGCGCGGGCGTGAGCTGGTCGACGTGCGGTAACAGGCCGTCGTACCGCAACGCGCGAGCCATGGACTTCGGGTGTCCCCACGCTCCGACGACCCAGATCGGGATCCGGGGCTGCTGCAACGGCGGCGCAGGCGGCATGAACGTGGTCGGCCGGATCGCGTAAGTGCTTGCAGTCGTAGGAGAACGGCTGACCCGCCCACAGGCCGGTCAGGACGTCGAGCCCTTCGTCGAGCAACTCGGCCGGTGCGCCGGAGCCGACCCGGCTGCGCGAGGACTCCTGACCGGGCCGCGGTCAGGGCTTCCGCGCGGCCCCGGCCCAGTAGTAGGCGGCCTGCGGGTCCTCGGGTGGGCCCTCGTCGGGATGCCACGCCAGCACGGGCACGACGCCCGGTTCGACGATCTCGAGCCCGGTGAAGAACTCCTCGATGTCGGCCTTACTGCGGGACACCAGCGTGATGCCTGCGTGGGCGGCCGCGGCGGATGCGCCATTGAAGGCCTCGGCATCGAAGTCGGCGGTCGGGTGCGTGATGACGACATAGCTGCCGGACGGCAGGGCGTCGACCAATGTCGACACAATGCCCTGCGGGTTCTCATCATCACGGAAGTGCATGAGGATCGCGACCAGCATGAGGCCGACCGGCTGGTCGAGGTCGAGCGTCTTCGCCAACGCCGGGTCGGCCAGGATCGCCTCGGGCTCGCGCAGGTCGGCCATGATGAACTCGGCCAGACCCTGAGACGTACTCGTCATGAGGGCGCGCGCGTGCGCCAACACGATCGGATCGTGGTCGACGTAGAGCACGCGGCTGTCCGGTGCCACCTCCTGGGCGACCTCGTGGGTGTTGGCGGCCGTGGGGATGCCCGTACCGATGTCGAGGAACTGCCGCACACCGGCCTCGGCGGCGAGATAGCGAACCGCCCGGCCGAGAAACGCGCGATTGGCCCGCGCCATGGTCGGCAGGTTCGGGATCGCCTGCACCATGGCGTCGCCGAGGGCGCGGTCAGCCGCGAAGTTGTCCTTGCCGCCCAGCCAGTAGTCGTAGACACGGGCGGAGTGTGCGACAGATGTGTCGATCTGCGGCAGTGGGGAATCCGACGCCATTGGTACTGCCTCCAGGGGTGAGGGGAGCGTGATCTCACCGTAGCCGCGATCGGATGCACGCGGGAGGGCGTGGTCCGACAACTGTGGACAGTGGGCGGTACGACCTCGCGACGCCCTCGGCCATGCCGCGCCAGATCCTCTCCGCGGGCGCCGGACCGCGCTGGTGACGGTCGCTGTCAGGCGTCCGCTGCCTCGAACTCGCGGAGGACCCTGCCCAGGATCTCGGGCGTGCGGGTCGGCTTGTCGGCCTCGACGCACAGGCGCTCCATCGCGGCCGCGTAGTAGTCGACGTCCTCGCGCTTGTCGAGGTAGAGCGCACTGGTCATCTGCTCGACGTAGACCACGTCCGGCAGGTCCTGGTCCGGGAAGCGGAGGATGCTGAACGACCCACCGGCCGCGGCGTGCCCACCGGCATGGAACGGAATCACCTGGAGCCGGACGTTGGGCAGCTTCGTGGCGTCGACCAGCGCCCGGAGCTGGGCTCGCATTACCTCGGGGCCGCCGATCGGTCGCTTCAGCGCTCCCTCGTCGATCACGACCCACAGCTGCGGAGGGTCCTTCCGGGAGAGCACCTGTTGGCGCTTCATCCGGAGCCCGACCCTGCGTTCGACCTCTTCGTCCGACGCCTTCCCATGGCCGAGGACGATCACAGAGCGGGCGTAGTCCGCCGTCTGAAGGAGTCCCGGGATGAACTGGATCTCGTAGGTTCGGATGAGCGCTGCGGCAGCCTCCAGCCCCAGGTACGACTGGAACCAGCTCGGCAGGATGTCGCCGTCACGGTGCCACCACCCGGGGGTGTTCGCATCGCGTGCCAGGGACAGCAAGTCCGCACGTTCTTGGTCGTCGGCGAGGCCGTAGAGGGTGAGTAGGTCGGCGACGTCACGCTCCTTGAAGCTGACCCGCCCCAGCTCCATTCGGCTGATCTTGGACTCGGAGGCCCGGATCTCCCACCCGGCCGTCTCGCGGCTGACTCCCTCTGCCTCCCGGAGCCTTCGCAGGTGAGCGCCCAGCAGCATTCGGAGCACGGTCGGCCCACCAGCCGAACCACCCTCCGGCTGCCCCGTCGTCACGGGCGAACCCCCTGCTGGTCACTCTGCGCGACCTTGCCGCTCCCTATGCGTACGCATGCTATGACTCATTGTAAGCAAAAGGAACCGAATCGCCGCGGGACCGTCCCGCGCCGGGCGACGGGCAAACCGGGAGTGCTACGCGAGGAGGTTGTCGAAGTCGCCGTCCTTGGCGCCCTGGATGAAGGCAACGATCTCGTCCGACGTGTAGACCAGGGCCGGGCCTTCGGGGTGCCGCGAGTTCCGGACGGCGAACCCATGACTGCCGGGGAGCCTGGCCATCTCGACGCAGTTTCCGCTCGGGTTGCTGAGGCGGCTCTTCTGCCAGGTCACCGTCGACAGCTGGTCCGCCGACATGCCGTTGTACGGCTGGTTCATCGAAGCCTCTCTACCTGGTCGGTGGGCGAGCACTCGGCAGCGAGACCCGGTGATCGTCCTCTGCACGGCAGATTGCACATGCACTGGCTCTTGCTTCTGCACGCCATAGAGAGCACGATAGCGCACGTGCACCTGCATGTGGACAAGTTAAATGGGGCACCGGCTCCTCGATGGCATGTCGAGATCGCTCCACGCCATCGAGTGAACGGGTGGACGTACCGCGGCGCGTCGCGGATCCCCTGCACGCGTCGCGGTGCGGACGCCTGACTCGCCCACCTGTCCGCTCCTACCCGGCCCGCTGGCTTGCTCCGGAGCCGACGCGCGGACGTCGTCAGACACCGCTGAGGACGAGGCCCAGCGCAAGCAGGAGCGAATAGGCGAGCTCGGCCAGCGCAGTGTCGCGCAGCACCGGCAGCAGCTTGGCGCCACGGGCTCCGGACGCGACCGGCCGGGCCGCGCGAACCGCAAGCGGTGCCGACAAGACGGCCAGCCCAGCCCAGGCCCGGCCCGCCACCGCAAGTGCGACGGCCAGCGCATACGCCATCGCCGGTAGCGCCAGATAGAGGATGCGGGTCCGCCGTGACCCGAGGAAGACCGCGAGTGTGCGCTTGCCGCTACGGGCGTCGCTGGGCATGTCGCGGAGGTTGTTCGCCACCAGGATGGCGCACGCGAAGCACCCGATCGCGATGCCGGACACGACAGACGAAGCAGTGATGCGTCCCACCTGTACGTACGTGGTCCCGACGACGGCAACCAGCCCGAAGAAGACGAAGACCGACACCTCGCCGAGCCCTCGGTAGCCATACGGGCGCTTCCCACCCGTGTAGTACCAGGCAGCGGCCACGGCCAGTGCGCCGACACCGAGCAGCCACCACCGCTCGGTGACCAGGACGAGGACCAGGCCGGCGACCGCCGCCACCCCGAAGCAGAGCCAGGCCGCGGCCCGGACCGCCGACGCAGACGCCATGCCCGATCCCACCAGCCGAAGCGGTCCGACCCGGTCGTCGTCGGCGCCACGCACTCCGTCGGAGTAATCGTTCGCGTAGTTCACACCGACCTGCAGCGAGACGGCCACGACCAGCGCGAGCGTCGCTCTGCCGAGCATGGCCGACCCGACCGCGGCCGCCGCACCGGTGCCGACGAGGACGGGTGCCACGGCGGCAGGCAGGGTCCTGGGACGTGCGCCGGCTACCCACTGGCGCGGGTTTGCCATCAGTTGGTCGTCGTCTCGAGGAGCTGGACGGTCAGGGCGCGGCGGTC
>Ga0184612_10001091_pt1 | contig 13065 bp, 9 predicted proteins | sample PLM3_60_coex_FD_133163 | JGI IMG/M metagenome (GOLD analysis project Ga0184612, IMG submission 133163) | Groundwater sediment microbial communities from an aquifer in East River, Colorado, USA - PLM3_60_coex | ecosystem: Environmental > Terrestrial > Soil > Riparian zone | place: USA: East...
CAGCCGCCGAGCGTGACACTCGCCTCCCGCCTCGCGCTGGCGGCGTACGTGGGCGACGGACTGACCGAGACGGCGCTCGGCAGCGACGGTGCTATGGGCGAGGTCGCGCGGCTGCGACCGCACGCCCTGTCCGTGCGCCAGGTGACACGCGTCGTGGTAAGCCACTGTGACGCTCAGCGGATGCCGCGTGGTCAACGGTTCACCCAGCGACACCAGCACCTCGGTCACGTCGCGGACCTTCGCGGCCAGCTCCGCGGCCCGCGCGCTCAGGCGCTCGTCGTCCCGCAGCAGCCGCCCGTACTCCTTCATGACCGACCCGCACCCGGCCACATCGGTGACGATCGTGTCGACGCCGGCCTTCAGAAAGGTCGAGATCGTACGGCGGGCCTGCCGCCGCGCCTGCGCCTCGCGCCCGGCGTGCCTCGCCAGCGCCCCGCAGCAGCCCTGGCCATGGGGGATCACAACATCGCAGCCCTCGAGCGAGAGCACACGCGCGGTCGTCGCCGACACGTGGGAGAAGAACGCCGACTGTACGCAGCCAGTGAGCAGGCCCACGACCGCCCGCGCGGGACCCGGGCGGCCTCCCGGCGCGGCCGGCACCCGCTCGGGCAACGCCACCAGGGGTTTCAGCGGCGGTGACAGCGTCGCCATGGCGCCCAGCGCCGGGTGTAAGCGGTCGGCCACCGCGGTAGTGACGCGGCCGAAGCGCTGTGCCGCCCGGAGCGGCCCGCGCATTGCCCGCATCCGACGCGGGTACGGGAACAGGGCGAAAACTGCGGCGCGCAGAGCGCGGTCCACGAGGCCGCGCGGGCCGGACTGCTCGACCAGTACGCGGGCCTCCTCGATGATCTCGTCGTAGCGCACGCCAGAAGGGCACGCCGGCACACAGGCAAGGCAACCGAGGCAGGCGTCGAGGTGCCCGGCCGTCGCGGCCGTCATCTCCCCACCGTCCACTATCTGCCGCACCAGATGGATGCGGCCACGGGGCGAGTCCATCTCCTCACCCCACAGCTGGTACGTGGGACAGGCCGGCAGGCAGAACCCACAGTGGACACACGTATCGGTGAGTGCGCGAAGATCGGCCATCAGATGCCCCCGACGAACCGTCCCGGCGCCAGCCGGCGCTCGGGATCGAACTGCTCCTTGACGCGGCGCATCAACGCGAGCCCGGGCACCGGTCCCCATGCGTCGACCGCCGCCCGGGTCGCCGGGGGCGCGGCCAGCACGACACAGGACCCGCCGGCGTCGCCCCCACCGAGTGCGCCACGCACCGTGGCCAGGATCGCCCCGAGCGTGGCGGGATGCGTGCGGCCGGGCAGAGCCGCATAAACGACGCCGACTCCGGCCGACCCACGGACGGTGACCTCAGGACCGGCCGCCTTCTGTAACACCTCGATGGTCGCTGGTAGCTGGGCGACGGGGACCGCCATCTTGAGGGCGATGTCATCGGACGCGAACGGATAGCGGCCCCACCAATCGGGCATGTCCACGACCGAGGCGCTCCCACCGAGCAGGCGCAACGATGCTGCGGCCCGGGCGGCCACGCCGGCGCTGGACCCTTCCAGGAGCACGACCAGCGTGCCGCCGGAGCCCGTGAGATCCACCTCGACCGCGGCTGGGCTCAGCGCCGAATGCAGCAGGTCGTCGACGATGTCGCTCAGCTCGCCCGGCGAGCGCACCGGACGGGCCAGGAAGGCCCGGTCCGCTGGCATCGGGTGCAGCCGGAACGTGGCCGAGGTGATGATGCCGAGCGTGCCGTACGAACCGCACAACAGGCGACCCAGGTCATAACCGGCTACGTTCTTGACCACGCGGCCGCCCGAGTGGGCGAGAATGCCGTCGGCGCGCACGAACTCGACTCCGATGAGCAGATCCCGGCCGGCCCCGTAGCGCAGCCGCAGTGGCCCGGCCTCGCCGGTGGCGAGCACCCCGCCCACGGTGGCCGCGTCCGACCCGGCCTCGAGCGCGAGACGCTGTCCGGCGAGGCCCACGGACGCTTGCAGGTGGCGCAGCTGGGTGCCCGCACCGACCGTGACGACAAGATCGCCCGGCTCGTGGGACACGACTCCGGCCAGGCGTCGCGTATCCATGACAACGTCCACTCTGGACGGCACGCCGGCCCAGTGCTCCTTCGACCCCGAGCCGCGAGCCACCACCGCAAGCGCGCGGTCGGCGCCCGAGCGGACAACCTCGGCGGCCTCCGCGGCGCTGCCCGGCGTGACGGTGTCAGCATTCAACAGGGTGACCCTCCTGGGCGCTGGCGCCCCATGGGGTGACCCTGCTGGAAACCAGGGCCGCGGCGTCGCTGCGCTCGCTCACCATGCCTCGATGCCCGCGCGTTCGTATGCTCTCTCGGTGGCGTCGCCGGCGGCGCGCGGGCCGGGCCGCTCGCCGCACAGCCGCGGCGTGGGGAAGACCTTGCCCGGATTGGCCAACCCGGCCGGATCGAAGGCGCACCGCACGAGTTGCATCGTGTCCAGGTCGGCCGGGCTGAACATGAGCGGCAGCTTGGCCGCCTTGTCGACACCAACGCCGTGCTCACCCGTGATCGAACCACCGCGATCAACACACAGATCGAGGATTGCGGCCGAAACCCGCTGCGCCGCCTCGTACTCCCCCGGCACGCTGTCGTCGTAGAGCACCAAGGGGTGCAGGTTGCCATCGCCGGCGTGGAATACGTTGGCCACGCGGATGCCGGCCGCCGAGGCGAGCGCGCCGATCTCGGCCAGGACCTCGGCGAGCGCCGTTCGGGGAATCACTCCATCCTGGACTATGTAGTTCGGACTGATCCGGCCGACCGCTGCGAAGGCCGACTTGCGGCCCTTCCAGATCTCGGCGCGTTCCGCGGCGTCGGCGGCGACCCGGATCTCGAATGCGCCGGCTCGCTCGCACAACGCCCGTACCGTCTGTTCCTCCTCAGTGACCTCGACAGCGGGACCGTCCAGCTCGACGATGAGCACCGCGCCCGCTCCGGCCGGGTACTCACACGCCACCGCGCGCTCGGCCGCTTGGATCGCCAGTGCGTCCATGATCTCCGCGGCCGCTGGCGTGAGGCCGGCAGCAATGATGGCGCTCGTTGCGGCGCCGGCCCGGGCCACGGTGTCAAACGCCGCCAGCAGCGTGGTCACCGCCTCGGGGCGGCGCAGCAGGCGCACCGCGACCTTCGTCGCGATGCCGAGCGTGCCCTCGGAGCCCACGAACACGCCGACCAGGTCGTAGCCGGGAGCCTCCGCGGCGCGCCCGGCGCCGATCCATACGAGCTCTCCGTCGGGCGTGCAGATCTCCAGGCCGGCCACGTGATGGACGGTGAAGCCGTACTTGACACAGTGCGCCCCGCCCGAGTTCTCGGCGACGTTACCGCCAATCGAACAGATCAGCTGGCTCGATGGATCGGGAGCGTAGAACCAGCCGGCGTCCGAGACGCTCTGGCTGATGGCCAGGTTGACCACGCCCGGCTCGACGATGGCCCGACCGTTCGGGAGGTCGAGCTCGACGATGCGGCGCATCCGGCTCGTCACGACGAGCACGCCGTCGGCCACCGGTAGTGCCCCGCCGGACAGGCCGGTGCCCGAGCCGCGCGCCACCCAGGAGACGCCGTGGTCCCGGCAAGCCCGTACGACGGCCTGCACCTGCTCGGCCGTCTCCGGCAGTACCACCAACGCGGGGATCGCACGGTAGTGCGTGAGACCGTCGCACTCGTAGGTCCGGCGCGCCGCCTCGTCCGTCACCACCGCGCCGTCGCCGATCTCGCCGCGCAGCCGGGCGGCGAGGCTGTCCACGACCACCGACGCCGATGCCGTCCGCATGGTCAAATCCTCCTGCGGCGGTGGAAGTGTGGCAAGGCTGAGTACGCGCACTCACGCGCAGCGGCCCCGCCCCTCGGGAGGATGCTCGCATGACTGAGGTCCCGGACGCCAGTGCGCCGGGCGGCCCCGAGGTCGCCCAGCTCGACTACGAGATCGCTGCGCTCACATCCCGGTTGGAGCAGCTCCGTCGGGAGTACTGGGAAGGGGAGGCGGTCCTGCGGGCCACGCGCCAGCGCCGGGACGACATCGCCTTTAGTCTCTCGACCCCACCGGGCGAACCGGCCGGGACGCCGACGGACACGCCCACGGAGGCACCGTCGGCCGCTCCGGATCTGGGAACCACCACCGGCGCCGTGCCCGAAGCGTCCACCCGCACGGTGCAGAACCTGCTGTTCATCCTGGGCGGCCTGCTCCTGGGCACGGCCGCGATCGTCTTTACCGCCGTTGCGTGGGCCCGGTACGGCGTCGTCGGTCGGGCCGTGATCCTCGCCGCGGTAACCGGCGTGGCTCTGACCGTACCGCCGGTAGCGCTGTGGCGCCGGTTGACCGCAACCGCCGAAACGTTCGCCGGCGTGGGCCTGCTGCTCGTCGTGCTCGACGGTTACGCCGCCTGGTACGTCGACCTCCTCGGCGTACGGGACCTTCCGGCCACCCGCTACGCCGGCCTGGTGTGTGCGGTGACCGCCGCGGTCGCGGCCGGCTACGGCCGGCTCACGGGACTGACCGGGCCGCGTTTTGCCGCCCTCGTCGTCGCCCAACCCGCACTCCCGCTGCTCGTCGCCGAGGCCGACCCGGAGGCCGCGCAATGGTCGCTCGTGTTCGGCACCGTAGCCCTGATCGATCTCGCCGTCGTGCTGTGGTACCGACGTTCAAACGTTGCGCTCGCGGCGGCGATTCGCGCCACGGCCTGGACGCTCTACGCGGCCGCTCTGGCGGCGTCCGCTGCCGCCGCGCTCGTCGCCGAGCAACTCGGAACCACGCCCCGGAGCGCGGCGCTGGCCGGTGCCTCGGTCGTCGTCGTGGGTCTCCTCGTCGTCTGCGCCTCGACGCTCACGCGGTCGACCGCATTCCAAGCGCTCTCGGGCTGTCTGCTGGTACTGGCGATCGTGTTCGCGGCCGGAAGGCTCGTTGCCGTGGTCTGGCCGGCGTACACGTTGGTTCTGGTCGCCGCGGTGGTCGCCGTCGTCGCGATTCTCGTGGCGGCCGCCGCACGCAAGCTGCCTTCCGGTGTGCGGCCGGGGCCGGTGATCGGTTCCCTCGTCGCGGCGGGCGGCGTGGGAGTCGTGGTGCTCGGCCTGGTCCTCGAGGAGGCGGCCAGGACGATCGCTGCCGCTCTGCCCGCCTGGCATGCCGTGTTGACCGAAGCGACGCGCGCCGTGGACTGGCAGCTGACCGCGGCCGTGGTGTTCGTGACCGCCGCGTTCGTGGCAATCCTCCCCCGAACCGCACGCCCGGACGCGTTGGCCGTTGGGACCGTGTTCTTGGCGCTGGCCGTTCCTAGCGCCGTCACCCTGCGCTGGTGGGCCCCGTCCATCGTGGACCTTGTTGTCGCCGCTGGGCTGGCCGCGGCGGCGGTCCTCGCACGCTCCGCGACCGCCGCCCATGTTCGAGGCTGGAGCGCCGCGGTGCTGGTCGCTAACGCGGTGGCGGCGAGCCTCGCCCGCCCGGAGAGCACCGCGGCCGTGCTGGGGATCCTATCGATGCTCGGCATCCTGGTGGCCGCACTCAGTCGATCCACCGTGGATGGTTTTCCGGCGCATCGCCGCGCCGTCGGCGGCGCTGGTCTGCTGGTGGGTCTGCTCGCATTCCCGCCGGCCGTCGGCGCGACGCTCGTCGCCATGGACGTCGTGCCATGGTGGGTAGCCCGGCTGACGGCGGGCGCCGTCGTGCTCGCGCTCGTCGCGCTCGTGTTGGTTCGCCGGTGGTGGCCGGCGCTGACGTGGTACGCCTTCGCCGCGGTGCTCGCCTCCGCGGTGATCTGGACAACCGTGCCCGCGCTCGGTGGCACGGGGGAGTCGCTAGCCATCTATGCCGCGGTGGGGCTCCTATTGCTCGCGGTGGCGCAGCTGCCGATGCGACGCCTGCAACCGGTGGCGCTCAGAACCGGTGCCGTCGCGGCCGCGCCGAGCGCGCTCCTGCTCGCCGTCGCCGCGACGCCAGCGCTTGTTTCGGTGCTCGTGCTCCCGTACTCGTGGCTCGACCACATCTGGTCGGGTCGCCCGGCCGGCGTGGCGCTCGCACCACCGGGCGTGGACTGGCGGTTGGGTTCCGCCTGGCGTATGGACGCGGGGATTCACGCGGTCGCACTGGCGGCGCTCGGGGTCGCGGCGGTCGTGGCCATGTACGCCGTACGGCGCGATGTCCGAACCGCTACGACGGGCCTGCTCGTGGGCGGCCCCACCGCGCTCGTGCTCGGCCTGGTCGCGGCCGGTGCTGCCTGGCCCAGCGTCGCGACGGTGAGCCTGGTGCTCGGACTCGGTCTCGTGGTCATCGGGGCCATCGCACCGTTCCCCCGTCCGGCGTCGGCCCTCGCCGCGGTACAGGGCATCGCGCTCGCGGGTGCCGGCATGGCGGGATGCCTGCCGACCGAATGGTCCACCATCGGGGCGCTGGGGTTGACCATCGTCGCGTCCGCTGCCGTGGGCGCCGCCGCCCGTAGCCTCGGCTCGCGCATCGCCGGCTGGCTCACCGGGGTCGCCGCGGCCCTGACCACCGCCGTGGCCGTGACACTCGCCGCCGATCTCGCGCTGCGTACGGCGGCCTTCGCGGTGCTGGCGGTGGCGGCGGTGGCGCTCGCGGGCGGCGTGGCGTTGAGCCGGCGGCGAAGGGTCGAGGCCACCGCCGTGCAGGCCGCGGCCCACGCCGGAGCCCTGGGCGCGCTGCTGTTGACTGTGGGTTCCACCGGTCACGCCGCGGCGGTATGCACACTCTGGGGGGTCGTGGTCGGGCTGCGGGCGTTGTGGCCGGCGACGAGCCCACCCGCGCGGGCGGCCCTGGCCGCCGCCGCGTCGGGATGCGAGCTGCTCGCCTGGTGGCTGCTGCTCGCCGACCGTCGGGTGGCCATCGTCGAGGCGTACACCCTTCCGCTGGCCGGCGTGGCGCTGCTGGCCGGTTGGGCCGCGCTGCGCGCCCGGCCCGACCTGCGCAGCTGGGTGGCCTACGGTCCGGCGCTGTGCGCGGCGTTCCTGCCGAGCCTGGCCACGATCATCGGCACCCAGGGCGAGCCGCTGCGCCGGCTCCTGCTCGGCGCGGGGGCGTTGGCCGTGGTCGTGGTCGGATCCGTACGGCGGCAGCAGGCCCCGGTGGTCATCGGAGGCACCACGCTCACCCTCGTGGCCCTGCACGAGATCGTGCTGGTGTGGGACCGGCTGCCGCGCTGGATCCCGCTGGCAATCGGTGGGTTGATCCTCGTCGGGCTGGCGATCACGTACGAGCGCCGGCGGCGGGACGTGGCCCGGATCCGCGAGGCAGTCGCCCGCATGCGTTAAATCCCTTCCGCGATCTTGGATGAACCATGTTGCCGGGGCTACCAAGTTCATCCAAGATCGCGGAGGGTGGGGTCGGGATCAGACTCTGAACTGGCGGGCGCCCGCACAGAGAAGCTCCACTCCGGCCGGATCCGTCGGGTCGGGCCAGCAGATGACGTGTGCGACGCCCTGGTCCTGCCAGGCGGCAAGGGCCTCCGCTATCGCGCCGGCGTCGCGCGGCACGCGCCGCTCCCCGTCGCCGATGATGAGGCCGACCGTCACCGCGACCGCCGAGGGATCGCGGCCCTGCGCGGCGCACGCGGCGTGCAGCTTGTCGCGAAGGTCGGTGAACCTCTGATCCGGCACGCCGTACCACGCGCAGTTCCACGCATCCGCCCAGCGAGCGACGAGGCCGAGCATCCGCTCGCCGCCACCGCTGCCGATGAGTACCGGCACATTGCGGTCGGGCCGCTCGGGTAGCAGCGGGCAGTCCTGCACCGAGTAGTACCGACCGGCGAGCGTCGCCCGGCCCTCGCGCAGCATCGTGGCGATGATGTGCAACGCCTCACTGAAGCGGTCCACCCGATGGTCGAAGGGAAGGCCGAACGCCCGGTACTCCGGCTCATGCCAGCCCGCGCCGACCCCGAGGATGAGCCGGTCACCGCTGATCTCCGCGACGGTGTCCGCCATCTTGGCGAGCAGGCCCGGATGCCGGAAGCTGGTGCAGCTCACGAGCGTGCCCAGGCGGACGCTGCGGGTGGTGGCGGCCAGCGCGGCGAGCAGCGTCCAGGCCTCCCACGTGCCGGATGGTGGCTTGTCGCGCTCGACCATCATCAGGTGGTCGTACACCCAGACCGAGTCCAGCCCGGCCGCCTCCACGTCGAGTGCCAGGCGGTTGATTTCGCCGTACGTGGCCGGGACGCCGGTGCCCGGCTCCTCGCCCATGGGCAGCATCAGACCCACGTCCATGTCTTCCCTCTCGTGTCGTGCGTCGGGCTACCATCCTGTCAGCGATGGGGGGTGGGCGGCGGTGCCGAGGAAGAGAATCGACCCCGTGGCGAAGCTGCGGGAGATCTGCACGGCATTCCCCGAGGTGACCGAGCGGCCCAGCCACGGCGTGCCAACCTGGTTCGTCCGCGACAAGACGGTCTTCGTGACGTTCTGGGACCACGGACACCACGATCTCGACCGGCCGCACCTCTGGTGCGCGGCGCCGCTGGGTGCGCAACCCGAGCTCATCGCCGCCGCGCCGGATAGGTTCTTCCGACCGCCGTACGTCGGGCATCGGGGCTGGCTCGGTGTGTGGATGGACGGCGACGTCGATTGGCGCGAGATAGCCGAACTCTGCGAGGACGCCTACCGCGTGGTGGCGCCCAAACGCCTCATCCAGGCACTCGACGGCGGCTCGGGCTGACCACGCTCCGTTACACCAGCCGCTGAACGATGTCGCACAGCGTAGTCAGCGCGGCCGCGAGGTGAGATTACTCAGCGCGATCGGAGGGTGGCCAGAACGGCCACTCCTCGAATGAGCGGCAGCGCCCGTCCTGGCCGAAACGCACGATCCACAGATCGCGGTACTCCTGCTCCAACGGATCGCCGTACTCGACCTCCACCCGCACGACCGCCGTGTCTCCGTCCACGGCGACGACCGTGCTCACCATGCGGAACACCTCGTCCGGGCCGGCCCTCTCGGCCTCCCACATCTCGGCGATGGCCGGCAGCCCCACGACCGGATCGCGGTACGGCGCCTGGGAGTATCCAGCATCCGAGGTGAAGATCTCGGCCAGCGCGTCCGTGCCGGGCGTGCGCCACGCCCGCTCGTAGGCCGCGAGCCAGCCGATCACATCCGTCTTGTCCATAACGCAACCAGCCTCCCACAGCGCCGGCGAGTTTTGGCTAACCTAGCCGCGTGACACCGCAGCACACCGGCGCCGCGCTGACGAGCCTCGCCCTCGCCCTGGCCCTTCCGCTGGCCGGCCTCGGCGCGGACCCGTCACCGTCGGCGACCCGCCCCCCGCTCGTCGCCTGCCCCATCGTCAAGGTCGCCCCGCAGCCACCCGCAAAGCCCTCTCCCGTGCCGCAGCACGACTTCAGCCAGCCGACCGTCGGCGGCGAGGGCATCGGGACCGCCGGTCTGGCCATTCCCGAGGGCGCGCCGGCGCTGCCGGGCAACCTCAGTGCGAAGTCGTGGGTCGTGGCGGATCTCGACACCGGCGAGGTCCTCGGTGCCTGCGCACCGCACCAGGCCTTTGCGCCAGCGAGCCTCATCAAGCTGCTCCTGGCCGAGACGCTGCTGCCCCAACTGAACCCGAACCAGGTCATCACCATCAACCAGGACGACCTGAACTTCGAGCCGGGCAGCTCGGCGGTCGGGCTCCTGCTCGGCGGAAAGTACACCGTCCGCACCCTGTGGCTCGGGCTTCTGATGAACTCGGGCAACGACGCCGCGAACACCCTCGCCCGGGTCGGCGGCGGCACGTCCGGCGTCCGCGGCACCGTCGCGGCGATGAACGCGGAGGCCCGCCGGATCGGCGCCTACGACACGCATGCCGAGACACCGCACGGACTCGACGGTCCCGGCCAGGTCACCAGCGCCTACGACTTGGCGCTCATCTCCCGCGCTCTCTTCAACCGCCCAGACTTCTCGCAGTACATCGCAACCGACCGGGTCCAGATCCCCCCGCAACCGCCGCAGGACAAGCGGGGCTTCCAGATCCAGAACGAGAACCTGCTGCTGCGGGAGTACCCCGGCGCGCTCGGCGGCAAGACTGGCTTCACCGACATCGCTAGGCACAACTTCGTCGGGGCCGCGCAGCGCAACGGCCGCCGCCTGGTGGTCGCCCTGCTCGGAGCCGAACATCGCCCGGTACGGACCTGGCAACAGGCCGCCGCCCTGCTCAACTGGGGGTTTGGCGTGCCGAGTGATACGTCGGTCGGACGGCTGGTCCAGCCGGGCGAGGCCGAGCAGTTGCTCGTAAAGGAGTCCGAGCAGGCTCGGCCGACGCCCGCGCCCGCGCCCGCCGCCGCCGCGGGTCCGCGGCGGGTGCTCGCATCACGATCCGCCGTCACCGTGGGCATCCTCGTCTTCGCCGGGCTCTTCACCACCGCCTGGCTAGCGGTCGCGCTGCTCTCGCTCCGGCGTCGCGCCCTGCGTAGACGGGCGGCCTCAGCCGTCGAGTGACACGCCAGCCTCGTCGACGTGGGCCTTCGCCTCGTCGTCCTCGTGGGCCGGATCCTGGTCGTTCCGCCTGGGCACGTCACGCAGCGGCAGGTACGGCTCGGCGTGGCGGGGCAGGCCCGCGGCGATGGCCCGCGCGCGGCTCAGCTCGGCATCGAACTCGGCGCCGACCAGCACGGCCACGTTCGTGAGCCAGAGCCAGACGAGGAAGATGATGACACCGCCCAAGGTTCCGTAGGTCTTGTTGTACGAGTCGAAGTTCGCGATGTAGAACGCGAAGCCCGCCGACACGGCGATCCAGACGAGAACCGCCAGAACGCTGCCCGGGGTGATCCACCGGAACCCACCCTGCCGCGCGTTGGGCGCCGCCCAGTACAGCATTGCGAGCAGCAGGCCCACGACCACGATCATTACCGGCCACTTAGCGATGTCGAAGATCCGGACGGCGGTCTCCTCGAATCCGAGCGCCCGCCCGGCCTGCGACGCGAGCCGACCCGTAAACACCACGGCCAATGCGCTGACCGCGAGGGAAATTCCGGTAATCGTGGTAACGAAGATCTGGATGGGCAGGGTCTTCCAGACAGGCCGGCCCTCGGGCACGTCATAGATCGTGTTCGCGGCACGAATGAAGGACCCGATGTAGCCGGTCGCCGACCAGAACGCGATGACCAGACCGGCGATCGCCAGAATCCCCGCGGCACGCTGGTTGTTCTGTAGGTTCTCGATCCCGACGGCGATGATCTCCCGTGCGGGGCCAGGGGCCAGCGCGCGGATGTTCGCCGCGACCTCCTCGGTCGTGTCGCGGCCCAGCAGGCCAACGCCCGCCAGGAGCACCAGCAACCCGGGAAAGATCGACAGAATGCCATAGTAGGTCAGCGCGGCAGCCCTGTCGGTGAGCTCGTCGTCGATGAACTCGGAGACGGTCCGCGTGAAAACGCGAAACCACGCCCGCCAGCTCAGCTCCGATGGCCTCCTCGGACCGCGGGCGAGCAGACGGACCAGGCGGTCGCGGTGCGCCTTCGCCGGCTGGCTCGTCCGTGCCATGATCTCCTCCTCCGCCCCCGCGTCAGCTATATGCCCATGCGGCGGCGGCGTCAACCATGACGCGCCGCGGGTCAGCTAGCCCGCGCGGGACCCCAGCTCTCGGACCACGTCAACGAAGATGTCGATGTCGGCCCGGGTCGTCCGCCAGTTGCTGATGGCGGGCCGTAGCGCGACATGTCCACCGTAGACGGTGCTGCCGGCGAAGACTCGCCCGTCGTCCAGCAGTGCCTCGCCCAAGCGGCGATTGACGTCGTCCAGCTCATCCTCGGTCAGGCCCGATGGCCGGTAACGGAAGCAGACGACGTTGAGCGGCACATCGGCGAGTCGCTCGAGGTCCGGTGCCTCATCGACCCGCCTGGCCAGGTGTTGCGCCAGCTCGCAGTGCCGCTCGACAAGCTCCCGATAACCCTGTCGCCCGTACGCGGCGAGGGTCGCCCAGATCGGCAGGGCCCGCGCCCGCCGGGAGGACTCGGGGCCAAGCAGTCCGTAACCGCCGCGCGGGTCGTCGGGCCCAGGTAGGTAGGCGGAGCCCGGCATGCCGAACGCTCGGCCGAGCCGTTCCGGCTCCCGCACGAGAGCGAACCCGCTTTCGTACGGCACGTTGAGCCACTTGTGCGCGTCGGCCGCGATCGAGTCCGCTCGCTCCACCCCCGACACCAGGTGGGCTGTGCGAGGCGACAGTGCGGCGAACAGTCCGAAAGCGGCGTCGACGTGCAGCCACGCACCGTACCGCTCGGCCAGGTCGGCGAGGTCCGCCAGCGGATCGAAATCGCCCGCGTTCGGCTCTCCGGCCGTACCAACGATCACCGCGGGGGCTCCCGCGAGCTCGCTCAGACGGCGGTCGATCGCCGCCAGATCGACGCGTCCGATCCCGTCCCGCGAGAACACCTCGACGGTGTCCTTGCCGTGGCCCAACATCTGCAGGGCCTTGCGGGCGCTGGGATGGATATGGCCGCCGGAGAGCACGGGCATGCGGGGAAGGCCCGCCAGGCCCGACGACGACACGTCGACGCCTTGCCGCTCGCCCCACCAATGTGTGGCGAGAGCCAGGCCGGTGAGATTGGCGAACGTGGCGCTTGCCGTTAGTGCCCCGCCCCACCCCTGGGGCAGCCCGGCGAGGTCTCGCAGCCAGTCGAGAGCCACGGTTTCCACCGCGTCGGCGAGCTTCGATGACGCGCGCACGAAGGCGTTCTGGTCGAGGAGCGACACGATCCAGTCCGCCGCGAGCGAAGCCGGCGTCGAACCACCGATCACGAAGTGGAAGAAACGCGGGCCAGCCGACGCCGTGGCCGTCGCGGTGCCGACGCGCAGGAGCGCCCCGACCGCGGCCTTGGTGCCCGTGCCCTCCTCCGGCAGCGGGCCACCCAGTTCGAGCAGCAGCGGCTCCGCGGTCGGGTCATATACCGGCCGGTCCGGCAGCGAGGCCAGGTAGTCCCGGGCCGCGCCGGCGACCTGCGCCAATGCCCCGAAGACCTCGTCCTGTTCGCGCAGCGGATCACCCATGTCGCCACCTCCGCAGCACAACGCTAGCGGGTCGCCCAAAGCACCGTTGATCTAGGGGTCCCGGCAC
>Ga0184612_10001093_pt1 | contig 13054 bp, 11 predicted proteins | sample PLM3_60_coex_FD_133163 | JGI IMG/M metagenome (GOLD analysis project Ga0184612, IMG submission 133163) | Groundwater sediment microbial communities from an aquifer in East River, Colorado, USA - PLM3_60_coex | ecosystem: Environmental > Terrestrial > Soil > Riparian zone | place: USA: East...
CGGCGCATTCGTACGTGACGCTCGAGTTGCCGATTCGCCGGATGCGCACGAAGAGCTCCAGCAGGTCGTCGAAGCGTGCCGGCGCGACGTACTCGACCTCGAGAGCCCGCATCACGAACTCTGCATTCTCGACGCGGAAGGTCGCGACCTGCCGGTGGTACTCGGTGCGGGCATGATCGAAGTAAGGGAGGTAGCGCCCGTAGTAGACGACTCCCTGCGCGTCGGTGTCGGAGAACCAGACGCGGGCCAGGGCGGAGTACTTGAAGGGAGGCCGCTCAGCGGTCACGCGGCCCAGCTCGAGCGCATCGCTCACGCCGTGATCCTAGGTGCTCCCCGCCGGAAGTACGCCCCGTTTCGCGCGGCTGCGAACGCGTCGCATTCCTCCTCCTCAGTCGCCCCGATATGCCTGCATATCGGGGATCGCTGCGTCCTTGGCCTGCTCGGTTCTCGCCGGCGAATCGTGACCGTGCTTCCGGCCGGAAGCACTAGGCGCGGATCAGCTCGAGCACCTCGTCCCGCTTCTCGAGCATCAGCTCCTCGGAGAGCGCTTCGAGGTTGAGGCGCAGCAGAGGTTCCGTGTTCGACGGGCGCACGTTGAAGTGCCAGTCCTCGAAGTCGATCGAGATGCCGTCGAGGTGGGAGATCCGTCCGCCTGCGGCGGAATAGTGCTCCTTGAGCTCCTGGAGCTTCAGCGGGACGTCTGCGACCGGCGTGTTGATCTCCCCCGTGAGGAAGAACCGCTCCCTGTACGGAGCGAGGATTTCCGACAACCTCTGAGCTCTCCTCGAGAGGAGCTCGAGCATGAGCAGGAAGGGCACGACGCCGGTGTCGGCCTGCGAGAAGTCACGGAAGTAGTAGTGGGCCGAGACCTCGCCCGCGAAGAGCGCGTCCTCCTTCCGCATCCGCTGCTTGATGAACGCGTGCCCGACCCGGTTGACGAGCGGGACCCCTCCTGCGCGCTCGATCGTCTCGGGAACCGCGCGGCTCGCTCGAACGTCGTAGATCACCTTCTCGCCGGGGGAGGTTTCGAGCATCGCCGCTGCGAGCAATGCCGTCACGAAGTCGCCGGGCACGAACTCGCCCGTGTCGTCCACGAAGAAGCAGCGGTCGCCGTCCCCGTCGTACGCGACCCCGAGCTCGGCCTGCTCCTCGCGCACCTTGGCGACGATGAACGCGCGATTCTCGGGAAGGAGGGGATTCGGCTCGTGGTTGGGGAAGGTGCCGTCCGGCTCGAAGTAGCAGCGGACGACGTCGAGCTGCGGTAGCCGTTCGAGGACCGGCGGCAGCATGACTCCCGCCATGCCGTTCGCGGCGTCCACGACGACGCGTAGCGGGCCGATCTCGGCAGGGTCGATGAAGGAGACCACCTTGCTCACGAATCCGTCCCAGACGTCCTCGGGACGTACGTTGCCACGCCGCTCCACCGCGCCGAAGCCCGCCTCGGCGAGCGCTCGTATCTCGGCGAGGCCGGAGTCCCCGCCGACCGGGAGAGCACCCCGCCGGACGATCTTCATCCCGGTGTACTCCTTCGGGTTGTGCGACGCAGTGACGCAGATCCCGCCGTCGAGTGAGAGCTCGGCCACGGCGTGGTAGAGCATCTCCGTGCCCACGAGACCGAGGTCGACGACGTCCGCGCCGCCGTCGGCGCAGCCGTCGACGGCTGCTCGCGACATCGCGGGCGAGGCGAGCCGCATGTCGCGCCCGATAGCGATCGCCTTCGGCTCGAAGTGCTCGACGTACGCCCTGCCGATGCGGTAGGCGCCGTCCTCGTCGAGTTGCGACGGGTAGAGCCCGCGCACGTCGTAGGCCTTGAAAACGGCGGGATCGAGCACGGGCCGATGCTAATGACCGTCGCCGACGCTATGTGGACGTGGTGGCGTCTGCAGTCGTACGGCATGACGGGAACGCGATCTGCTTCCGCCGTGTAACACGAGCGATGCGTTCTCTTCCGCTCGCAGTCGTGCTCGTCGCCCTCGTCGGCGCGGCCAGCAGCCCAAGGTCTGCTGCGATCGAAACCGGGCCGTCGCGGCCGGCGAAGGCATCGCCGATCCTCGGCGTCTCGTACGCGTCGCCACGCGGCACTCTCGGCTGGTTCGAGCCGATGACGCTCAAGATGCTCCCGGGCCGCAAAGCACAGCTCGGGGGCCACTTCGGCAGCTGGGCGTTCTCGAGCGATCGGCGATTTCTCGCGCTCGGAAGCTGCGAGGGCCCCGGAGCGAGGACGCCCGGGATCAGGTTCGTGGACGCGCACCGGATGCGTGTGCAGGGCGATTTGCCGTTGTCGCCCTACCGCCGCGGCTGTGCGAGCGCTCTCACCTGGTTACGACCCGAGAGGCTCCTTGCCGTGGTGAGCACCGGTACGGCGAGCACCTCCGAGGTCGTCGTCGTGAATACCCGAACTCGCCGCGTGCTCCGGCGCTCGGCGCTCCCCGCACCACCCACAGCGGTCGGACGGGCGACGGAGGAGCTGATCTTGCTCTTCTCGGGCTTCGGCGAGTTCGCGCCTGCACGCCTCGCGGTGGTGGATTCCGAAGGAACGGTCAGGCTGCGCGCCGTCGACCGCATCCTCGCCGGGACGGTCGTGGACGCGACGAGCGCCGAGTACCGAGCACGGACCATTCAGCCGGGTCTGGCGGTCGATCCGGACGGCAGGCGCGCATTCGTCGTCCCCGCGTCCGGCCCGGCTGCCGAGGTCGATCTCGTCACGCTCGACGTCTCGTACCACGAGCTCGATCGGCCGTCGCTGTTCGGTCGTCTTCTGCGGTGGCTGACGCCTGCCGCCCAGGCGAAGGTCATGGAGGGGCCCGTTCGGGAGGCGCGCTGGCTCGGGGACGGCATGCTCGCTGTGTCGGGAACCGACTATTCCATCGAGGCGGCGACGAGCGGCGCAGAGCGTTTCCTCCAGGCACCAGCCGGCGTGCGGCTGATCGACACACGCTCGTGGACATCGCGCCTGCTCGAGCCCCAAGCAAGTGGCTTCGCCGTCGGGGCAGGGCTCGTCGTGGCGCAGGGCGGACGCTGGGACTCCGATGAGGAGCGAGGCTACGGCCCGGGACTGCGGGCGTTCGGTCTCGACGGCAAGGAGCACTGGCGTCTGCATGCCGGCGAGTACCGCTGGATGGACACGGCCGGCTCGGTCGGTTACGTCCACATCGGCGGAGACATGGCCGACGTGGTCGATCTCGCGGCAGGCGCCGTCGTTTCCCGCGTCGCGCGGGATCCCTTCCCCCAGCTTCTCGCGGGCCAGTCGTCGAACTGGTAGACGCTCGTGGGATGGCGGGCGCCCCCGCGGTCGTTTCTACACTTCAGGCATGGAGCGCAAGCTTGCGACTGTCCTCTTCGTCGACATCGTCGACTCGACGGGCCTGGTCACGGGCACCGACCCCGAGGTCGTCCGCCGCCGCGTGAACCAGTTCTTCGAGACCGTCTCCCGGTGCGTGTCACAGCACGGCGGGATCGTGGAGAAGTTCGCCGGCGACGCCGTGCTGGCGGCTTTCGGCGTTCCGCAGGCTCACGAGGACGACGCCCTGCGGGCGACTCGCGCCGCGCTCGCCATGCGCCAAGCGGTCATCGACCTGGGGCTTCAGGCACGCATCGGCATCGAGGCCGGTGAGCTCGTCGTCGAGGATGCCGAGTCGACGTTTGCGACGGGCGAGGCCGTGAATCTCGCGGCGCGCTTGCAGCAGGCGGCGATGCCCGGGGAGATCCTCGTCGGGCCCACGGCGTACAGGCTCGCCGCGGGCAGCCTCGTCGTCGAGGACGCCGGTCCGAAGGACCTGAAAGGGCTCGACGGACCGCTCCGGGCCTGGCGCGTGGTCGACATGCTCGACGGCCCCGGGCGATCCCTGGGCCCGCGTGCCCCGCTCGTCGGACGCGAGTCGGAGCTCGATCTCCTCGAGAACACCTTCAACCGCAGCGTCCGCGACCGTCGCGCGCACCTCTTCACCATTTACGGGGAGCCCGGGGTCGGGAAGAGCCGCGTCGCACGCGAGTTCCTCGACGGCGTCGAGCGCGCGAGCGTTCTCATGGGCCGTGCACTGCCGTACGGGGAAGGCGTCACGTACTGGCCGCTTGCGGAGATGGTCAAGGCCGCGGCGGGTATCTCGGACGACGACCCGCTCGAGGAGGCGTTCGAGAAGCTTCGCGAGTGCTGTGCGGAGGAGGCCGTCGCAGACGTCCTCGGGCTGGCCGCGGGCCTCATGGAGGCGCTCGAGGGTGAGCGAAGCTCGCAGGAGATCGCCTGGGCCGCAAGTGAGGTCATGCACGGCATCGCTGACGTCCAGCCGTTGATCCTCCTGTTCGAGGACATCCACTGGGCCGAAGCACCGCTTCTCGACCTGATCGAGCATCTCGCCGACTTCGTGCGCGCGCCCCTTCTGATCGTCTGTCTCGCGCGACCCGAGCTGCTCGAGGCCCGACCGGGGTGGGGTGGAGGCCGCGTCCGCTCGACCGCGATCGAGCTCGGCCCGCTGTCGGAGGAAGAGAGCGAGCTGCTCGTCGAGAAGCTGCTCGCACAGCTCGCCGGCACGTCGGGAGCGGTGCCCGCTCCGTTCCCGCGCGAGGTGCTCGAGCGCACCGAAGGCAACCCGCTGTTCGTCGAGGAGACGATCCGCATGATCATCGACGCAGGCTCCGGGAGCGACGCCGCGGATCGCGTTCCCGACAGCTTGCAGGCACTCATCGCGGCGCGCATCGACCACCTGCCGCCGGCTGCGAAGACGCTCCTGCAGCGCGCGTCGGTCGTCGGGCGGGTGTTCTGGAGCGGCGCTCTCGGGTACCTGTCTCCGGACGTCGACGGAATCGACTCGCTGCTCGACGACCTCCTGCAGCGCGAGTTCCTCCTTCGCGAGCCCCGCTCCTCGATCTCAGGCGAGACGGCCTACCGCTTCAAGCACCTCCTCATCCGCGAGGTCGCCTACACGGGCCTGCCGAAGCTCGCTCGGGCACAGCATCACGCACGCTTCGCGGAGTGGCTGGCAGAGCGAACGGGCGAGGAGCTCGTCGAGATCCGCGCGTACCACCTCGACCAGGCAGTCGAGTTCCTGGTCGAGCTCGAGGGCGCGGCCCCTGAGGAGCTCGCGCAACAGACCGGCGAGGCGCTCGTCAAAGCCGCCAGGCGTGCAATCGCACGCGAGGCCTACACGACCGCCCGGAAGCTCGCGCTTCGGGCGCTCGAGCTCCGTCCGACGCTCTCGGCCCGCTACGTGGCTGCGCGGGCGGCCTGGAGGCTTCAGGACTGGGCCGCCGTCCAGGTCGAGATGGCGAAGGTTCGCGACGAGGCACACGAGCAGGACGAGCGCGTCCTGAATGCGCTCGCGCTGACGGCGCTCGGTGAGGCGTCGATCAAGCGTGAGGGCGACGTTGCACAGGCACGAGTTCTCGTCGACCAGGCACTCGAGATCCTCGCGAACGAGGACGACTCCACCGCCCATTTCGATGTGCTCGTAGTCCGTGCCACGGTCGCGTCCTGGCAGGGTTCGGAGAGCGATGCCGTCCGCTTCATGGAGCGGGCATACGTGATCGCCCTCGATGCCGGCCGCAAGGATCTGCAGACGATCGCCGCGGAGGCGCTTGCGCGCACGCACATCATGCGGCTGGAGCTCGACGAGGCGGAGCTGCTGCTCACCCGTGCACTCGAGCTCGCCGGGGAGAGCGGCAGCGCCCGCGGAAGAGTGAGCGCGACCTTGTCCTACGGCTGGCTCCTCGCGACAAAGGGGGAGCTCGACGAGGCCGAGTCCGTTTTCGATGAAGTCCGGACGACCGCGGCCGAGCTCGGCGTCGAGCCGGCGATCACGTCGGCTCTGCTCCATCTCGGCTCCATCGCCCGGCTCAAGGGCGACCACAAACGGGCCGAAAAGCTGCTTCGCGAGGCCCTCCGCATGACGGCCGCACGTGGCGACCGCGGATTGCTCCCGGACTACCAGGCGGTGCTCGCTGCCACGCTCGCCGACCTGGGGAAGGTCGACGAGGCGGAGCGGCTCGCGCTCGACGCCAGCCGCAACGCCAGCCCGGAGGACACGGCCTGCAAGGTCATTGCGGCGACGGCGCTCGCCGCCGTTCGGGCAGTTCAGGGACGGGACAGTGAAGCGGAAGGCCTCTTCCACTCGGCTCTCGAGCTCACCCGGGAGGGAGGCTTCGAGGTGTTCGAGGTCGAGCCGCTCGAGCGGCTGACGAGCTTCCTGCGCGACCGCGGTCGCGCGGACGAGGCCGCGCCCTACGAGGCCCGGCTCGCGGAGCTCTCGCCTCCGGCGAGGACGGCGCGGATCGCCTGACTCGAGCGCTCGTCGGGCGACTCCGAGATCACGGTCGCCGGCCGCTCGAAGCGCACCAGCGCATCGCGCAACGGCTCGGCCCGAAGCGTCCCTTCGCCGTAGGGCAGGTGCTTCGTCTCGTTGCGGTTGGCGAAGGCGATGTCGGAGAAGTGGATGTGGAACGGCGCGCGGGGCTCGAGAACGGCGTCGACGGCTGCCAGCGCTTCGCTGAAGGCGTCCGGCTCGAGGAACGTACCGTCGCTCGTCGCGTGCATGTGTGCGAAATCGAGGACCGGGCGGACCCAGCCCGTCTGTCCGGAGATCTCGATGACGTCGTCGACGGAGCCGAGGTCGCGCACGCGCCCCATGACCTCGACGCCGAACGGCACCGCGCGATCCTTGCCTTCGAGGCGTTCTCGCAGCGTGCCGAGCTGCGCGACGACTGCTGCGATCGCATCCTCGCGACTCCTGCCCAGGAGGAACCCGGGGTGGAACACCACGAGCTCGGCACCGCTCGCCGCCGCGATGCCCGCGCTACGGTCGAGCGCGCCGACCGCGGACGTGAACTTGCGGCCGCTCGCCTCGAGATGCCCCATGAATCCGAAGAGCGGTGCGTGCACCGAGAGCGCGATGTCCTGCTCGCGTGCGAGCTCGCCGAGGCGCTCTGCGAACGGGTAGTCCATCCAGAATCCGCTTTCGAAGTCGATCTCGCACGCCGAGTAGCCTCGGTCGAGGAGGATCTCGATCGCTTCCTCGGGCGACTCTCGGGACGGCAGTCGAGCAGGGCCGATGCGGATCCGAGACGACACCTAGTGGTCTCTCCGGGACGTACGAGGCTGGTTCGCCGACGAAAACCGAGCATGCCTTGGATGCAGGGAGGTCGCATACCGGAACGTGTGCGACCGACCAAGGACCACGGCATCCGAAGCGTTTGCAGCCGCGCGAAGCGATGGCGTACTTCCCGGAGCGACCACTCGAGCCATCATAGACTCGCCGATGTGATTGCCTTCGCGGACGTGAAGGCGACGATGCTCCTCGCGGACTACGCCGTCGTCTCGGACGGCAAGCTGACGATCGTCGGCGGCGGCTGGTCGCAGACCGGCCCCGAGCCGTCAGCGTTCGGAATCGGCCTCCTGATCCAGGTTCCCTGGGACCTCGCCAACACGGTGCACTCGTTCTCCGTGGAGCTGCTCGACGCGGACGGTGGCGCCGTCGCCTTCGAAGCCGACGAGGACGGCGACAACCCTGTCGCTTTCGGAGGCGAGTTCGAGGTCGGACGGCCTCCAGGCCTCAAGCCCGGCACCCCGCTCGACTTCCCCGTCGCGGTCAACTCGGCGCCCCTGCCGCTCGATCCCGGGCGCTACGAGTGGCGGCTCACGATCGACGGATCGTCCCGCGAGGACTGGACGCTGCCTTTCACGGTCCGAGCCGAGGAGTCGTAGAGGCCTTCTTCCGCCCCGCTGTGCAGGGCGTCGCGAGTCCGTCCGATCGGGCCCGTACGCTCGAAGCATGGCTGAGGCCCCGACTCGCATCGATCTTCTCGAGCTCGACATCGATCTCCGCCTCTCGGATCTCTGGCGAGAGGCGGTCGACGTTTCCGACTGGAACCTCGAGGTGGTGGCCGCATTCATCCGTGCCGCGTACGGCAAGGGTTACTGCGACGCCCTGACAGAGGAGTCGCCGGGCTCGCTGTGCATCGAGCACGGCTATCGGATGCCCGATCGCAGGATTCACGAGCACGACGTGGCGTAAGCGCCTGTCGGCAAGCTTCGCGCTCGGCGGGGCTACACTCTTCCGGTGGCACGCAAAGCGAGTCCTGCGCGGCTCGTCATCGCGCTCTCGGTAGCCGCGGTCCTTGCCGTCTTCCTGCTCTACACCTCGATAGCCGGCGGCGGAAATCCGTCGATCGCTCCGAGTGAGCTCCAAGGTCGCTCGGGCGAGGTACAGCTCGCAGGGCTCGTCGTCGGCCCCGTCGTCGGCGACGCACATGCCGGTGGCCTCCGCTTCGGACTCAGGGACATCGGAGGCAAGGCCAAATCCACCGTGGTCGTTCGCTACACCGGCTCCGTCCCCGACCTGTTCAAGGTCGGACGGCACATCATGATCGACGGTCGGCTCCGCAAAGGCGTGTTCGTCGCCGAGCCCGGCTCCATGATCACGAAGTGCCCCTCGAAGTACTCGCCCAAACAGAGCGTCGACTCCGCTTAGCGATGCTTGATCGGAAATTCACGCGTGTCGACTGACGGCCACGACACGGCGCCGGCTCGTCACCCGCGCGCGTCGCACAGGCTTCTAGCCTGCACGACGCGTACGTGCGGCGACCGGCTTGGTCGTGACCGCCCTCGGCTGCGCGCCAATTTCCGATCAAGCATCTAGGCGGGCGAGCGAGCCATGCCCGAGCTGGGTCGCGCTGCGCTCGTCGTCACCCTCGGTCTGTCCACGTACGCCCTCGTCGCGGGCGCGGCCGCAGCTCACCTCGGTCGTCGGCGGCTGGCGCACTCCGCGCAGAACGCGCTCATCGCCGCCTTCCTGACGACCCTCGTGGCTTCGTTGATCCTGCTCGCGGCACTCCTCCGCCACGACTTCTCTTTCACGTACGTCGCGCGCACCACGAGTGAGGCGCTGCCGACCGCGTACACCGTCTCGGCGTTCTGGGGCGGGCAGGAGGGCTCGCTGCTCCTCTGGTTGCTCGTGCTCACCGCCTTCGGCGCGGCCGCGGTGCGGCTCAACCGGACGTGGGCACGTGATCTCATCGTCTGGGTCGTACCGGTCTTCGCCGCCGTAGCGGTGTTCTTCTCGTTCCTGGTCGTCGCCGTCGCAAGCCCGTTCACGACGCAGGCGCCGCCGCCCGACGGCGCGGGGATGACGCCGAGCCTGCAGAACCCGTACATGCTCGCTCATCCGCCGCTGCTCTACCTCGGATACGTCGGGCTCACGGTCCCCTTCGCGTTCGCGCTCGGCGCGCTCCTGTCCGGACGGCTCGACGAGCGGTGGCTCGTCGCGACCCGCCGCTGGACGCTGCTCGCGTGGGCCGCACTCGGCATCGGGCAGCTCCTCGGCGCCCACTGGGCGTACGTCGAGGTCGGGTGGGGTGGCTACTACACCTGGGATCCCGTCGAGAACGCCGCGCTCATGCCCTGGCTGGCTGCCACGGCCTTCCTGCACTCGGTGATGATCCAGGAGAAGCGTGGGATGCTCCGGGTCTGGAACGTTCTCCTCGTCATCCTCGCGTTCTCGCTCTCGCTCTTCGGCACGTTCCTCACCCGGTCCGGCGTCGTCAACTCCATTCACTCGTTCACCCAGAGCTCGATCGGGCCGTGGTTCCTGGCCTTCATCGGCGTTACGGTCGCCGTCTCGCTCGGATTCGTCTTCTGGCGCCTCCCGCAGCTTCGCTCGCCGACGAGGCTCGAGTCTCCGATCTCTCGAGAGGCGGCGTTCCTCTACAACAACCTGCTGCTCCTCGCGCTTTGCCTGGCGATCCTCTGGGGTGTCGTGTATCCGATGCTTTCCGAGGCAATTCGGGGCGAAGCGGTCGTGCTCGGTCGCTCGTACTACGACTTCTTCCTTCGAGTCTTCGGCCTCCCGCTTCTGCTGCTGATGGGAATCGGGCCGCTCGTCGCGTGGCGGCGAGCCTCGCTCCGTAGCCTGGTCACGACGTTTCGCTGGCCGACCCTCGTCGCTCTGGCGACCGGCGTCCTGCTTCTCGTCCTCGGCGCCGGTAGCTCGACTCCCGGCCTCGTCGCCTATACGTTCTCGGCCTTCGTCGGCGCCACGATCGTCATGGAGTTCGCTCGCGGCACACGCGCTCGCAAGGCTCTCGGCGCGACCTCCTGGCCTGGTGCGTTTGCGTCGTTGATGTCGCGCAACCGTCGCCGGTACGGCGGCTACGTGGTTCACGCGTCGATCGTCCTGCTCGCGATCGGCATCGCCGGGTCGAGCGCGTTCGACTCTGTGGCGGAGTCGAAGCTCGCACGTGGACAGTCGCTCGAGATCGGCGGCTACACGCTCGTCTACCGATCGCTCGACGAGCGGCAGACCGCCAACGCGACCGAGATCAGAGCGACGCTCGACGTCACGCGCGGCGACTCGGACCTCGGAACGCTCGAGGCCGGCAAGAACGCATACACGATCGAGCAGCAGGTGTCCAACGAGGTGGGGATCCGGAGCGACAGGCTGACGGGCGAGGATCTCTTCGTCATCGCGGAGCAGATCGACCCCGACGGGAGTGTGTACTTCCGGGTCTTCGTCAAGCCGCTCGTCAACCTCATCTGGCTCGCCGGGCTGGTCTTCCTCCTCGGATCGGCCATCACTCTCTGGCCCGATCGACGCGAGCAACGGAGGCTCGTTGCCCGTGCCGAGGCGGTCGGTCTTCCGGCGACCCGTTGACGATCGCGGTGGTGCTCGCAGCGGCGCTGGCCGTCGTGTGCGTGATCCTGGTTGCTCTGCCGTTCCTCAGAGAGCCCGATCCCGAGACCGACGTGCTCGACGAGCTCGACGAGGGTGAGCGGCGGCGGCTCGAGCTGCTCGAGTCCCGCGATCGTGCACTCTCTGCGCTGAAGGAGCTGGAGTTCGATCACCGGACAGGGACGATCACCGACGACGACTACCGGGAGCAGGTCGGGCCCTTGCGGCGCGAGGCCGCGACGGCCCTCCAGTCCCTGCAGCGCGACACGCCCGGGACCCACGGCGACGCCTCCACGGGGGAGGGACGTCCGGTGGGCAGGCGAACCTAGAAAGATGGGACGGCGATCTCACCTCGTCGTCGGTCTGGCGCTTGCGCTCGTCTTCGCCGCTCCAGCAGCCGGCGATGACATCGAAGACCAAAAGGCTTCGGTCGACGCGCGCATAGGCGCGCTGCAGGCTGAGATCGCAGCGTCGAAGCAGCAGGAGGGTGTGCTGACGTCACAGTTGTCGGCGGTCGTGTCCGAACTCGGTGCGGCGCAGGCGGCGGTCGAGCAGGCGCAGGCGAGCGTCGGAGTCCTCGAAGCCGAGCTCGCCGCGGAGCAGGAGCGGCTCGATCGGCTGACGGCACTGCTGGAAGTACAGACGCGCCGCCTCCAACGCCTCCAGGCCGAGTACCGACGCGCCGTCGGAGTCCTCGAAGCGCGAGTCAACGCCATCTATGTCGAGGAGCCACCCGACGTTCTCTCGTTCCTCGTCTCGGCCTCGAGCTTCGACGATCTGATCGACAACTACGAGTTCGTGAGCCGCATCGGTGCGCAGGACAGGCAGATCGCGTACCAGGTCGCTGCGGCGAGGCGGAAGGCGGCGGCTGAGCGGCTCGCGACGTCGAGAACGAGGAGGCTCACCGCGGCAACGGTCTCCGTCATCTCGGCCCGCACGGACGAGGCGCGAACCGCACGCGACAAGCTTGCCTCGAACCGGGACACGCTCGCCTCGGCGCGTGAGCTCAAGCGGAGTGCGCTCGTCGACTCACGTGAGACACGCGAGCAGTACCTGAGCGAGGTGGAAGCTCTCGCCGCGCAGAGTGCCGCACTTGCGGCGGCGATCAGAGAGTCCCAAGCCGGAGCCGGTTCGGCCGCTACCGGGGCGCCGTCGGCGGCGGGCCTCATCTGGCCCGTGGACGGTGTCGTCGTGAGCGGATTCGGGATGCGGTGGGGTCGAATGCACGAGGGGATCGACATCGCTGCTCCGTCCGGGACGCCGATTCGTGCGGCTGCTACCGGAACCGTCATACATTCAGGGTGGCTCGGCGGGTACGGAAACCTCGTCGTCCTCGACCACGGAAACGGGCTCGCGACTGCGTATGCGCATGCGTCCGCGATCCTCGTCGGAGTCGGCATGCAAGTGAGCCAGGGTGAGACGGTCTCGCTCGTCGGGTCCACCGGCCACTCCTCGGGGCCGCACCTCCATTTCGAAGTGCGCGTGAACGGCGTGGCAGTCGACCCGCTGCTCTATCTCTAGGCGGTAAGACCGGAGTCCGCGAGTCCGGATCAGTCGCGCGAGATCCCCGAAGCGGGCGGGCCGCTCTACGCGGCTTCGGTCACGGCGCGGGGAAGGGCGACGGGCACGACGAGGTGGAGGTCCGGGAAGGCGCGCCAGCGCTCGTCGAGCCCCAATCCGTAGCCCGCGAAGAGCTCGTCCGGAACGGTGAAGCCCACGTAGCGGACAGGAAGATCGTCGACGAGCCGGCGGTATGGCCGATCGAGAAGCGTCACCGCTGCGAGGCTCGCCGGGCTCCGGAGGCCGAGGGTCTTGCAGAGGAAATGGAGCGTCAAGCCCGTGTCGACGACGTCTTCGACGATGAGCACATGGCGGTTCTCGAGCGGCGCGTCGACGTCCTTGAGCAGACGGACCGCTCCGTCACGTCCCCCCGCATAGGGAGCAAGCTCGACGACGTCCAGCGTGTGGGGTATTCGGAGCGCTCGCGCGAGATCCGTGAGGAATACGATGCTCGACTTCAGCGGAGCGACGAGAACCGGATCGAGCTCTGCGTAGTCCCTGGCGATCTCGACACCGAGTTGCTTCACGCGAGCGGCGATCTCGGCCCGCGTGAGATAGACGGCCCCGACCTCGCCGTTCTCCGATCGCAACTCTGCCACTGGCTACGACGCCAGGCGCAGGCGATATCGCTGCGCGAGGCGTTCGATGTCGCGGCGGTAGAAGAGCTTGACCTTGACGTGCGGATACAGGCGCTGAACCTCGCGGAGCTTCCTGTTCTTGCGTGTGACGAGGGACTGCTTCATGACCGTCACCTCGATGAAGAGGTTCTGCTCGGGGAGGTAGAAGTCGGGCGTGAAGGCACTCACGATGCGCCCGTCTTCATCCCGCTCCAGGACGAA
>Ga0184612_10001094_pt1 | contig 13046 bp, 11 predicted proteins | sample PLM3_60_coex_FD_133163 | JGI IMG/M metagenome (GOLD analysis project Ga0184612, IMG submission 133163) | Groundwater sediment microbial communities from an aquifer in East River, Colorado, USA - PLM3_60_coex | ecosystem: Environmental > Terrestrial > Soil > Riparian zone | place: USA: East...
CAGTTGAGCTGCATTGTTTCGGTTTTTGGCTTCCTGATAAATAACATTGACGGTCTTCAATGCCGACTCCAGCAATCCTTTGCTTTCAAATTCACTTACTTCCTTCCAGGCTTTTTCATAATCGTATGGCGTCATAGTAGCGGTTTTGGGTTGAGCGCATGCTGCAAGAGTCAATAAACAAGCTAAGACTACAGGCACACGGCGCGTGAAAATTCTCTTGATTACATTCATAAGAAACAGCACTTAGTACATTGAAACTTTAAAATCAAAGGTAAGATGCAACCTATCAGGTGATTCCATAAAATACGCTTAAATATTTGATAGTCAAATATTTAAAACTCCAGGATAGAATCTTCCCAATGTCAATCAGCAAACCAAATACCAGTGATTTTAATGACCCTAACATGAACAGCTAATGCCGTAAGGTCATTTTAGTAACCATAATAATTTAGATAACGACGGGGTGGCCAACAACGGGTATTGACAATAAACGGCTTTCTATTTTTTTCGTTTCAAAACTTTTTCAACGGCAGCAACAATATTTTCAGGACCTAGTCCATATTTCTTAAGCAGCTGAGTTGGTGTCCCGCTCTCGCCGAATGAATCGTTAACTGCCACCATCTCAAGTGGACTAGGGTTAAACCTTGACATCACCTGAGCTACCGCATCACCAAGGCCGCCATTGATCTGATGTTCTTCACAGGTAACAACGCATCGGGTTTTTTCAACAGACTTTAATATTGCTTCAACATCGAGTGGCTTGATGGTATGGATATTTATCAGCTCAACGCTAATACCCTTTTCAGCAAGAACCGCTTCGGCTTCCACGGCATTCCAAACCATGTGGCCGCAGGCAAAAATGGTGACGTCACTACCCTCGATCATCAGGTCAGCTTTCCCGATTTTAAAGGGGCGGTCAGCCGTAAAAATGGGCCAGCTTGGTCGGCCGAATCTCAGGTATGCCGGACCCTCATGTTCGCCCAGCGCCATGGTCGCAGCCTTGGTTTGGTTGTGGTCGCAGGGAACGATTACCGTCATTCCGGGAAGCATTTTCATCATCCCGATGTCTTCAAGGATCTGATGGGTCGCTCCGTCTTCACCCAGCGTTAAACCCGCGTGGGACGCACAGATCTTAACATTTTTACCCGAGTAAGCGATTGATTGGCGTATCTGATCGTACACTCTGCCCGTTGAGAAGTTGGCAAAGGTTCCTGTAAAGGGAATCTTTCCATTTATTGTCATCCCTGCAGCAAGTCCCATCATGTTGGCTTCAGCTATACCTACCTGGTAGAATCGCTCCGGAAATTCCTTCTTAAAGGCGTCCATTTTTAAGGAGCCGGTGAGGTCGGCACAAAGGGCCACCACATTAGCGTTCTTTTTCCCAAGCTCGTGCAATCCCACGCCAAAGCCGGACCGGGTATCTTTCTTTTCAGTGAAGGTGAATTTCGTCATGATCAGGTGCGCTATTCTTCTGAATTAGCGCTGCGAAAGTCGTAAAAGTTTGTGATTCTTCGAAGGACTGTTAATGATTTGTTAACGTTAAAAAATCACGCAAACAGGTACAAACATCTTTGATCAATCTGCGTAAACGAACACTGAAGTGAATATCTTATGTCGGACGAGATCACCCAGGAGCGAAAATCAAATCGAAAACTTTTAATCTGGTTTCTTATCGGAATCTTGATCGCACTTATCCCCTGGTTGCTGCTGGCCGCAGTGTAAAGGTTAATTGAAGACGTTGACAGCCAATGTTTCACCCGACTTCAGAGTAAATTTTTTATATCCGGTATACTTACTCCCCGTAGTGTGTTTCACTCTGAAAACAACTTTGTATTGACCCGGAAGTAAATTCAAGCTGAATTGCGCCTTAAGTTCATTCAGATTACAGACCCACTCCTGAGTGCCATCCGCCTTTACTTCATAGAGGCTTCCATATCCAGTGGCTGTGGTATTGAAATTAACTACGCCGGGGGAGGGTAGAAGGATGTTATTTGTTTTGTTGGGAAGGATTTCGACTTCGAAAGTCCTTCGCGGCAATGTGAGCGTTTCAACGGTGTATTTTCCTGCCAGGTACCGAATGGATTGATTGCTTTGCTGCGTGTTTATGATTTCAGCTTTGCCCGAAACGTGTATAAGGGACTGAAGATTGTGATCCTTTCTGCCTTCCTGCTGAACGAACAGATTTCCCTGAGCGGCGTCAATCCGGATAACGTTATGCTTTCCGATGGAAATCGCGACGGCCCTCTTTGTTACAGGAGGTACGGTATTTACAACTATATCATAGTCGATGACAGGATCAATTTGAACTGAATCCGGTCGTCCTCCCCGGTCGAGATAGTGTACAAAGTCATACATGGGGATACCTGTAAGTGAATTGGCAAAAGTAATATTGACGTTTGTTTCCGTTGGTCTGCTGCTGCCATCCAAAAGTTCGACGCTCACGGTGGTTTTCGCGAAAGTCGATTCAATAGATTCATTCAAGACATCAAAAAACTTTCCGGGCGTATCGGCATCGATGTATTTTCCGGCGCATTCCAGTGTCTTTTCAGAGCGAAGGCCCAGGCCGATAATATAGGGCCGAAGAAAGACTCCTTTCTGTTGCAGTGCTTTTGACATCGCGCATAAGTCACCGCCACAGGATTCGATACCATCGGTGATGAGAATAACGATGTTCCGGTAGCCCGGACCTGCAGGAAAGTCATTTCCCGCCTGCTCCAACGAATAGGTTATAGGCGTTACTCCCTTAGGCTTTATCTCCTGAAGTTTATCAATTATAAGGGTATGATTTTTTGCTTTGAAGGGTACTTCGAGCCACGTGTCTTTACAGTTTTTTATTTCCTGTGGTGAGCGATGTCCGTATACTCTTAGCCCAAGGTCAAGCTTAGTATTCTGGCGAAGGGAATCGACAAGTTTTGTTAGGATTGATTTAGCAACGCTCCAACGCGTCTGATTGGGTCTTTCCCATTGTTCAAGCATGCTTCCCGAAGCATCCAGCAGGAATAGTATGCGTGTTTTCTCCGGTAATTTCTGTTGAACTTTTGATTGTCCATACCCCAACTGGCATAAAATGAGCAGGAGTACGGGCAGTATTATCGAACCTATTTTCATTTCTGAATTTAAACGATCGCAGACGGTTTCAATTGCTCGATGATAAAGTACCATTTGAAAGAAAACAAAAAAGCCGGTTTTATCCGGCATTTCTTCGTATTTCAAAGTAATACAGTTTAATAATCTCCTAAGGTTTCCGGGAGTTGCGCCAGTGCTTTGGCAAGTTCGTCGTCGTTTGGTGCGACGCCGTGCCACTTGTGAGACCCTATCATATAATCGACACCAAATCCCATCTCTGTCTTCATTAGATTCAGCACGGGCTTTCCCTTTTTAGCCTGAGTCTTTGCGTATTCAAGAGTCTTCACTACTTCCTCCATGTCGTTTCCATTGCTATCGATAACTTCCCATCCGAATGCTTCCCACTTTGCCTTAAGATCCAATAGGTTTAAAATCTTATTTACGGGACCGTCAATCTGTTGTCCGTTGTAGTCGATTGTTGCAATTACGTTGTCAAGCTTGTTGTGTGCCGCGTACATTGCTGCTTCCCATATCTGACCCTCCTGTTGTTCGCCGTCACCCATCATTACAAATATGAAGCGGTCGTCCTTATCTAACTTTTTAGCTTGTGCCGCACCCAGTGCGACGGAAAGGCCTTGTCCTAGCGAGCCGGATGCGATACGGATACCGGGCAGGTGCTCGTGTGTGGCTGGATGCCCCTGAAGCCTCGAATTCAACAGACGGAAGGTGGATAGTTCTTTCACTTCAAAGTACCCCGACCGTGCAAGAGTAGCATACCATACCGGAGAGATATGACCGTTTGAAAGGAACAGCATATCTTCATTTGCTCCACTCATATTAAACTTGGGGTCGTGTTTCATTATCCGGAAATACAACGCCACAAAAAACTCAGTACAGCCCAAAGACCCACCGGGATGACCCGATTGGCAGGCATGTACCATGCGAACGATGTCACGCCGTATCTGTGATGCAATTTTTTTAAGGGAGTCTATGTCGGTCTGTTGGCTCATGAAAAAAGTTTGCCGCGAATATACCGCACCCCTTGGCGTACTCCAAATGCCGAAGAATTAATCTGTGCCTCCGTGACTACTTAGGTACGTACAAATACCTTATTTCTTTTTTGAGCGGGGTTTTGGAGCCGTTACCTTTTTGGTGGCTGCTTTTTTGGCAGCGGGGGACGCGATGGGTTCCTTTTTTAGAATTTGATCGGTATGATTCTTTGTATCGACTTTCTGAATAACGTCTTCTATTATACCCTTCTCGTCAATGACGAATGTATAACGCGCTGTGCCCATATATTTCCGTCCATACATAGATTTTTCGATCCACGTGCCGTAAAGGTCGTGCACTTTTTTATCCGTGTCGGCCAACAGGCGAAAGGGAAGTTTTTCTTTTGCGATAAATTTTTGATGACTTTTTTCGGTGTCGGTGCTAATTCCGAAGACCTCGTAGCCTTGCTTGAGCAACAATTTGTAGTTGTCTCTCAGGTTACAGGCTTCGGTAGTGCAGCCCGGTGTCATATCTTTCGGATAGAAATAGAGCACTACTTTTTTTCCTTTTAATTCTGACAACCTAAGTGGTTTGCCATCCTGGTCGTTCACTGTGAAATCAGGTGCCTTGTCGCCGATTTGCAGGGCCATATGATCAGATGATATGTTTTTTATAATACGATTGATTCCCCGCCTTGTCGGTTACTTTAATCTCAAAATCTCCTTTCAGGGGTTGGGAAGGATCAAGAGCTTTTGACCATACCGTACTCGACTTGCTATCGTAATACATCAATAACCATTGCCCGTTTATGGTGGCTTCGAAGGTTAAGATACCTGAGAGATCATCTTTAATCTTGAACCGGGCTGTCTGGCTACTTACCTGCAACGGTAGAATGGAAGGAGCAATGGAGTCCTTGAGTATGGTAAAGTCTCCAAATTCGCTCGTACTAAATTGAACCCGTCCATTAACCCATTGGCCACCCAGATAAGAATATGATCTTCCGGCTGTACGATAAACAGCAACGTCTTTTTGTTTTGAATATTCCTTCTTAGGCTTGAGGGAAACTTCAATGCTCTTATTGAGCGGAACGGTACGGGATCCAAGAGTAAATATTTCATTGCTGCCGTTCAGCAAATAGTCCGTGTTAAGGTAGAGTGTATCATAGATAGCATTCAATGGAAACTGGACATCCATTATATCACTGTAAAACTTGTATTCGGTACCGGAAGGGATGCTGATGTTAATCTTGGGAGCTATAGAATTACCACACACCGTGATGGAATCGGGAATAGTTTTACGCAGATCGATAAGGTAAACGGAGCGATTATTATTAAAATAGTCAGGAGCAACTTCGTACGATGTTCCTTTGTAAAAAATCGTCGCTTTATTACCCGATTCTTTGCAAGGTTTAGCAACTACTAGCATGGTATTTTCCGTAATGTCGTACCCAATTTCTGAAGAGTAGGCCTCAAGCGATGGCACTTCACTTTGAGGTCTGCTTGGCTTTAATCGGAACACTACGTTGCTTGCATTTCCGCCGCTGTCTTTCATTTTGATTACAACCGAGGATTGTTTGTTCGGATTCACTTTGATCTTGCCTGAGCCGGGGGATCCGTTATAGAACTTCAGATCATTGCCATCGTCGATATATAGTTTGTAAAACCGGGTGCCCTTGTTTCGCATGGTTTTAAAATCCATCAACGTGTAAATCGTTCTGGTTTCTGCAACATTTACTTTCTCAATAGCCTGTTTGAATACCAATTGGCTGTCTACACTCATCTCAATATAATTAACGCCGCCGTAGAATTGACTTCTGGGGGCAAGCCGGTCCTTCGCAATTATTTCAACGCCAATGTTTCCACTCGCTAAAATTGGTGTAGCGATCACGTAGTTATTTCCGACACGACGGGCGTAAAATTCAAATCTTCCAAACCGGTCGTTAATGCGGGAGTTTATGTCGAGTGTTCTAAGTGCAATTTTTTCAGCGGCAGGAGGAAACTTATCTACCAGCTCGGAGAAGCCTGCCACGATCAGGGGATCAAGCGCGTAATTTTCCGGATCGCGGATATCAAAGTGGAGGTGTGGGCCGGATGATGAACCGGTATTACCGGAAAGAGCTATTGTGTCACCCTGTTTTACTGTAAACTGATCCTGATGAAAGAATAGGTCGATCTCATGCGCTTTCATGCGGTATTGCTCCTTGACAACATACTGACCTGGATCTCCCAGGAATTTGTCCAGGTGAGCATAAAGTGTGGTGTTGCCGTCGGGATGGGTGATGTACATCACGTTGCCATAACCATTTGAGCTGACCGAGATTCTGGATATATAACCACTCTTTGAAGCTAGCACAGGAAATCCGATCATGTTGTTCGTCCGGATGTCGATGCCTGAATGAAAATGCGTGCTTCGAAGTTCACCCATAGTTCCGGCTAACGAACCTGGTTGACCAGGATACACCGGATAGAGATATTGTTCTTCGGCAGGAAACTTTTCTACCGGCTTGGCAAATTGTCCATAAACCAAGAATGGAAGGATCGCAAAAAATAATGATACGAACCTACTTAACTTCAAATTCGAGGAGTTTTTCATTTTCTATGTAAGCTGTTAACACACTACCAACCTTGACTGGGCTAACTCCTTTAGGAGTACCCGTAAAAATCAAATCACCTGTCTTTAGCGTAAAAAATCTGGATAAATACAAAATTATATAATCGAAGCTAAAAAGCATAAGACTTGTATTGCCCTGCTGTTTATACTCTCCGTCCACTTTCAAACTGAAATTTATATTCTTCAAATCCTTAAAGTCGCCTACCGGAATAAACGTGTCTGATATCGGTGCGGAGCCGTTAAAGCCTTTGGCGATATCCCAAGGTAACCCTTTCTCCTTTGCTTTCTGCTGCAGATCGCGTGCCGTAAAATCGATACCTACCCCAATGGAGTCATAATACTTATGAGCAAATTTTTCCTCAATATTTTTACCGTCTCTACAGATGCGTAGCACGAGCTCAACTTCATGGTGAACATCTTTGGAAAAATCGGGATAATAAAAAGGAGCGTTGTTGCGCAAAATGGCCGTATCAGGTTTTGTAAAAATGACCGGTTCGTCGGGTTTTTCGTTGTTTAGTTCCTTGATGTGCTCAACATAATTTCTTCCGATTGCAAATATTCTCATGAGACGAGCGCTTGTTAGTGGTTTGGGTTAAGGCCGGTTACCCAATTGTTGGTCAGTATTCGGCCAGCTAATCACAAATCTATGAAACATCCTGGCACCGGATTTGTATTTTTGCTCAAAAAAATGTCATGTTAAAGAAGATTTTGATTTTTACAGTTGTTGGCCTGGCGATTTATGCCTGCTCCTCAGTGGCTGTAACAGGCAGAAAGCAATTGAGCCTTGTGCCTAATTCTGAAATAATACCGATGGCCAATCAACAATACCGGGAGGTTATCGCCAAAGGCCCGCTCTCAAATGACAAAGAACAGACGGCGATGGTGAGGAGAGTAGGGGTAAAAATACAAAAGGCGGTAGAAGAGTACATGGCCAGTAAAGGGTTGTCGTCGGAGCTGGCTGGCTTTCAGTGGGAGTTTAATCTGATAGATGATCCAAAGACGGTAAATGCCTGGTGTATGCCGGGAGGGAAAGTTGCATTCTATTCAGCGATCATGCCGATCTGCAGGGATGAGGCTGGTGTCGCAGTGGTTATGGGACACGAGGTTGCCCACGCTATCGCAAACCATGGACGTGAAAGGATCAGTCAGTCGATACTTGCACAATATGGCCTGGCGACATTAGGCGCAGTTATGGGCGCAAATCCGACTGCCGGGCAGGAACTTTTTATGCAAGCGATAGGAGCAGGTACTAATCTGGGAATGTTAAAATTCAGCCGTGAACACGAGTCGGAGGCCGATCACATCGGACTTATATTTATGACAATGGCGGGATACGATCCCAACCAGGCTCCGTTATTCTGGGAACGCATGACCGAAAAAAGCGGAGGACAGGAGCCTCCCGAATTTTTATCTACCCACCCGTCACACTCATCGCGTATAAGTGACCTTAAGGGTTGGATACCTGAGGCAATGAAGTACAGGAGGAATTGATCTTTAACCGCCAATAGCTGATATTGTCGCAAAATTTTTTGTGACAATGGCACTGGCATCTATCAAAAGGTCGGGAATTACATTGATTCTTGGCCTTTCTTTTTTTCATAACATCGCTCAATCAGACCCTGCTTCCATTGGAGAAATAGAATCGCACAGAAAAGAGCAACAGGATGAAATGCGCGACCCCAAGAAATCTCCGTTGCCTAAGAAGGAGCGCAAACATTTTAAGCATCTTAACTATTATCCGATCGATCTAGCGTACCGGGTGAAAGCTACCTTTGTTAAGACGGAAAACCCTGTGCTTTTCAAAATGAAAACTACTACTAACCGGTTGCCGGAATATTCGAAGTATGGAGAAGTCCACTTCGAACTGAAGGGCACGATGTACAAACTTGAAGTGTATCATAATTCTGAAATAGCTGCCCGGCCTGGATTAGAGGATTATCTTTTTATTCCGTTTACCGACGAGTCAAATGGCAAGGAAACGTACGAGGTGGGAAGGTACATTGACTTCAAGGTCCCCTCTTCCAATGAAATAGTGCTGGACTTCAATCTCTGCTATAATCCTTACTGCAGCTATTCGTCCGGTTACTCATGCCCGATCCCGCCGGAGGTGAATTTTATCCCCTTGGAAATCAAAGCCGGTGAGATGAAATTTCATTGAACCGTTGACCGTTATCCGTTAATCGTTAATCGTTAATCGTTAATCGTTAATCGTTAATCGTTATCCGTTATCCGTTAATCGTGGGCATGAGGGAGTGGGTGTGGGGTAGTTCATCAATTCGTTGGTATTTTTCACACATGCCCACACCTTCACACTCACTCCCACACACGGATAACGATTAACGATTAACGGATAACGGTACTTACTTCTTAAAGCCCCTCAACTTGATTTCCGTTAACTTACGTTTTGTATCAAGGGAGAAGTCGCCGTTCATAACCCATTCATAATAAGAGGGTTCCTGTTCAAGTACTTCTTTAACGGTTTTGTTTTTATGTTTTCCAAAATTAATAACTTCTTCACCCTTGTCATTGAAGACCATTCGTCCTGCTAAGTCAACTTGATTGGTGTTCGTGATTTTACTCAGCACCTCCACGTCATTCTTGATCTCACCGATTTTTTTGTTGAGTGTATCCGTAACTTCCATATCCATGTAGCGTTCGACTTGCGCCAGCAAAACTTCCATACTCGCTTCCGTGTCTGCCTCAGCTGTGTGAGAGTTTTCGATCTCTTTGTTTACGTAGAACTGGTACGCGGCTGAGAGTGTTCTTTTTTCCATGAGATGGAAGATCTTCTGAGAATCGATTATTTTTTTTCTACCATAATCAAACTCAACTCCATTTCGGAGAAATTCTTCCACCAACATGGGTACATCAAACTTCAGGATGTTGAAGCCGGCGAGATCAGCCCCCTCGAAAAAACGGGCGTAGTCTTTTGCAACTTCCTTAAACGTCGGTTTGCCAATTACATCTTCGTTCTTTATACCGTGAATAGCAGCTAATTCAGGGGGAATGGGGATTGTTGGGTTTAACACGTTGGATTTTCTGATGATGTCTCCATTCGGCATCATTTTGATCACAGCGATTTCAATTATTCTATCGTGACTGATGTTTGTCCCTGTCGTTTCGAGATCAAAAAAACAAAGAGGATTGCGAAGATTAAGTTTCATCGGATGATTTTCAACAAGGTAAAAAAAACGAAAACTAGTCAGGCCGAGAGAAGCTTTTCGGCAAACGTTGGGATGTTAATCCCACCAAAATTCCCTGAGCTCATCATGAGGAGGTTTTTATTATTCCACGAAAGTTGGGAAAGAAATGCTTCTAGTTTTGCCGGATCCTGAAAGACCACTGCAGTGGGAGCGTTGAATGCTTTTTTAATTTCGGATTCAGATAGGGGTTCCAGGTTTTTGTCCTTTACCTTCTCGGGATTAAAGTAAATGACTTGTTCCTGTGCAGGCTTCAGACTGTCCTTGTATTGAGGGATAAATTTTTTATCCAGGCTGCTGTAGGTATGCAGTTCAAGACAGGCGACCAGATCCCGCGAAGGAAATATTTCCTTAATGGCTTTAACAGTTGCCTTAACCTTTGAGGGAGCGTGGGCGAAATCTTTGTATATAGCTGAAGAGTTATTCTCTCTGATTTTTTCAAGCCGTCCTTCGGCACCTTCAAACGATGACATAGCCTCGAAAAAGCTTTCGGTGGTAATACCTATCTTTTTCAAAACCTCTTTCGCTGCATTTACATTTTGAAAATTGTGACTTCCAAAAATCCGGACGGGGTAGCGCTCTTTTCCATTTGTGAGGAAGAAGTGCCCGTTGTTATCTGATGCGTGTGAGTGGCTCTTGTAGGAAATTGCCTGGACATCCGGCCGTTCTTTCTTACCTATGATAAGCGCCAGTGGATCCTGTTCGCAATAGATGAGGGTGCCGCCTTTTGGGGTTTCATCGGCAAAGAGATCGAATTGTTTCATGTAGTCCTCCTCTGCTTTAAAAACATTAGCATGATCCCACGCGATGCCACTAATGACGCCGATGTGATGATTGTAGCGAAGAAATTTGGACGTGGGGTCGAGAGCCGAGGAGAGATATTCATCGCCTTCGATCACAATGACAGGCGCATCAGAAAGTTTTACTGTATATTCTATTCCAGACACCCTGGCGCCAATAACATAATCAAATTTGCGATTGAAGTAGTTGAGCACGTGAATAACCATTGCAGTGATGGTGGTTTTACCATGGCTTCCTGCGATGACGATTCGCTGTTTGTCCCGCGAACGTTCATAAATGTATTCGGGGAACGAAAAGATCTTAAGGCCAATAGACTGAGCTTTGAGCAATTCCGGGTTATCCTTTCGGGCGTGCATGCCAAGGATTACGGCGTCAAGGTCCTTATGAACTCGGTCTGGGTTCCAGCCTTCTTTGTCAGGCAGTAAGCCGTGCTTTTCTAATGTAGCACGTGAAGGATCGTGGATCTCATCGTCTGATCCACTGATTTGATGCCCCGCGCCCTTCAAGGCGATGGCCAGATTGTGCATAACGCTGCCTCCGATGGCAATAAAATGTATCCTTTGATTTTTTTGACCCATGAAAAAAAATTCCGCTTTAAAGTAAAGGAAAATGTTTGGTGTTTAAAAGCCTGAGTACATTCACAATGTAAGCTGTTCATGCGATCGGTACTAACCTTCGGGTGCGCATTGCGATTGAATTTATTCACAAATAATTTGTTGGCTATTTGTGTATAAGTTGTGGAGAGACTAAAATGTATTGATTGTACGTTTGTCGCCCTCACAACTAAAATTCAAGTACAACAACCACTGTATGGAGCAAGGCAGATCAACGTCCCTGAGGTTAAGCAATAAGACAAAACTCATTCCGAGAGATATTTCGGAAAGTCTTGGAAAGTTGCCGCCTCAGGCGCTTGATCTTGAGGAAGCTGTGCTGGGCGCCCTGATGCTGGAGAAGAATGCATTGAATGCAGTTGTGGAATTTCTTAAGCCCGAGCACTTCTATGCCGAGACCCACAAGGAAATTTACACTGCCATTGTAGACTTATTCAAGTCTTCCGACCCGGTGGATATGCGCACAGTCGTAAATCAATTGCGCAAGACGGGCAAGATTGAATTGATCGGAGGTGCCTATTACATCGCTGAACTCACGTCGAAGGTAAGTTCGGCAGCTAATATCGAGTATCACGCACGCGTCATCATGGAGATGGCGATCAAGCGCGAGCTGATACAGGTAGCTTCTGAAATTCACCAGAATGCGTATGAAGATACAACAGATGTTTTTGAATTGTTAGACAAAACGGAGCAATCCATTTTTGAGATCTCCGATTCTAACTTGCGCAAGAACTACGACAACATGCGTAATTTAATGACGCGTGCCATTCACGAACTTCAGCTATTAAAAGAACATAAGGACGGCCTTACCGGAGTACCTAGCGGCTTTACAGCACTCGATAGAATGACCTCGGGTTGGCAGAAATCTGACCTGGTTATTATTGCTGCCCGACCTGGTATGGGTAAAACAGCATTTGTCGTTTCTGCCCTGCGCAATGCTGCGGTGGATTTCAAAATTCCGGTCGCGATGTTTTCGCTTGAAATGGCTTCCATTCAGTTAGTGAATCGTATGATCTCAGCTGAAGCCGAACTTGAAGGCGAAAAAATAAAACGAGGGTCGCTTGCCGATCACGAATGGACGCAACTCGTACATAAAACGAATAAATTATCTTCGGCATCGATCTTCATAGACGATACCCCAGCGCTATCCGTTCTGGAACTTCGTGCCAAGTGCCGGAGACTGAAGGCCGAACACAATATTCAGATCGTCGTTGTTGATTATTTGCAGCTTATGCGCGGCGACCAGGGCGGAAACCGCGAACAGGAAATTGCATCTATTTCACGAGCGCTAAAAGGTATAGCGAAGGAGTTAAATGTGCCCGTGTTGGCACTCTCTCAGTTAAGCCGTGGTGTTGAAACCCGCGGAGGTGATAAACGACCTCAGCTTTCGGATCTTCGTGAATCGGGCTCCATCGAACAGGATGCCGACATCGTTATGTTCCTGTACCGTCCGGAATATTATAAGATAACAGTCGATGAAGAGGGCATGCCCACACAAGGTATGGGTGAGGTTATTATCGCGAAACACCGGAACGGCTCAGTTGGCAGCGTGAAGCTTAAATTTATCGGAAAGTATACCAAGTTCGTCGACTTTGATGCTCCCACATCTTCTTATGACAATCCATTCTCCGGAATGATTACGCGCGAAAGCCGGCTAAATACCTTTAATACGGACAGTGAGCCACCAAGGCCAACGGAAGGCGAAGACGAAACGCCATTCTAGTCAATTTCTGCGTCCCCGATAATAATCATAAGGTAGGAACCGTTC
>Ga0184612_10001095_pt1 | contig 13040 bp, 10 predicted proteins | sample PLM3_60_coex_FD_133163 | JGI IMG/M metagenome (GOLD analysis project Ga0184612, IMG submission 133163) | Groundwater sediment microbial communities from an aquifer in East River, Colorado, USA - PLM3_60_coex | ecosystem: Environmental > Terrestrial > Soil > Riparian zone | place: USA: East...
CCCGAGACGGTCGCCGAGCGGTTCGTGTCGGCCTGGCTCGATGGGACCGTGTGGCCGCATTTCGTGACCACCATGGTCGAGATCGCGCTCGGGTTCGCGGTTGGCGTGGGCCTCGCGCTCGTGGTCGGCTACGGGCTCGCGCGGAGCGCGATCTTCGAACGCCTCGCATCGCCCTATCTGGTCGCGGCCCAGGCGATCCCGATCCTCGTCCTCGCCCCGCTGCTCGTGCTGTGGTTCGGCCCCGGGCTGGTGAGCAAGGTCGTGATCTGCGCGCTGATCGTGTTCTTCCCGGTCGCCATCGCGACGATGGTCGGCATCCGCTCGGTCGACGACCGGCTGCTCGAGCTGGGCCGCAGCCTGCGCGCCAGCGACCGCCAGGTGCTGACCACGCTCGAGATCCCGGCTGCGCTGCCGAACATCTTCGGCGGGCTGCGGGTCGGGGTGACGCTCGCGGTCGTGGGCGCCGTCGTCGGGGAGTGGGCCGGCGCCAGCCGCGGCCTTGCGGTCCTCATCAATCTCGCGCGGGGGTCGCTCTTCGACATCCCGCTCATGTTCGCGACGCTCGTGACGATCGCCCTCGTCGGTGTCGCGCTCTATCTCGTCGTCGTCGCCTTCGAGCGGAGGCTCGTCGGTGCCCGCTAATGCAGTCCCCATCCGGAGGTTCCCGTGAAGGCAACTCGTCTCCGCCCATCGCCGCTCGCCCCGATCGTCGCTGTCATGCTCGTCGCCGCGCTCGTGGTCGGCGCCTGTTCCGCCGGCGGTTCATCGCCTTCAGCCGGCCCAGGCGGGAGCGTCACGCCGACACGACTCGTCGTCGGTCTCGGCTACATCCCGAGCGTCCAGTTCGCGCAGTTCTACCTCGCCCAGCAGGCCGGCTATTACGCCGCGGCCGGGCTCGAGGTCGAGTTCCAGAACAAGATCGATCCCGACCTGATCCCGCTCGTCGGCGCCGGGAAGATCGACGTCGGAATCGGTGACGGGACCAGCGTCATGCCGGCGGTCAGCAACGGCATACCGGTCCGCTACATCGCGACGATCTACGGCCGGTTCCCGAACATCGTGTTCGCCAAGGCGTCGTCGGGGATCAAGACGGCGTCGGACCTGGCGGGCAAGCGGATCGGGACGCCGGGCCGCTATGGCTCGGGCTGGATCCTCCTCCAGGCGATGCTGGGGACGGGCGGCCTGACGACCGGCGACGTCGAGATCATCGAGTATCCGGATTTCACCCAGCGTGCCGCGGTCGAAAAGGGCGCCGTCGACGCGGCGACGGGCTTCTCGAACAACGAGCCGGTGCAGATGGAACGGGCCGGGACGCCGACGGTCGTCCTGCACATCGACGACGCCATCGCCCTGCCGGGTCCAGGCCTCATCGCGGGGACGTCGACGCTCGAGGCCAAGCACGATGCGATCGCCGGGTTCGTGGCGGCCACGCTCCGGGCGATGAACGACATCAAGGCGAACCCGACGGCCGGGCTCGACGCCGCGATCAAGGCGGTGCCGGAACTCGCCAAGGATCGCGACGCCCAGGCTGCCGTCCTCGCCGCGACGATCGAGTCGTGGAGCGGCCCGCTCCAGGGGACACTCGGGCTCGGCGCGATCGATAGCGACGGGTGGGCGGCGTCGATCAAGCTGCTCGGGGACATGAAGCTGCTCCCGAACCCCGTCGAGGTCGGGCAGCTCGTGCGGACCGACCTCCTTCCTGCACGGGACTGACCTTGCGAGGGCGGGACGCCTTGTGACACCGAGACGCATGTGTCACCACCGTCCCGCCGCACACGGACCGCCGTTCCCGAGACCGATGCTGCTGTCAGCAGCACATCCAGGCGAAGGACGGCGTTAGCGCAGCCCGTGATCGTCCGGTACTTCGTGGCGGACGTTCCGCCGAGCGTGGGACCTAGGCGCGGACCTTCAAATTCGACTGCGGCGACTCCGGTTTGGCGAGGGTAGCCCCGGATATGCTGGTAGGAACAGCATGCGCTCCGACTACGGGCGCTCCTACGGCGCCGACCGAGACCGCACAGCCCACGCGACTCACCTCTCGATCCAATAGGCGACCCGGCGGGAATCGGCCGAATCGGCTATGATGCTGGCTCCCCGCCCGCGTTCCGCGTGCCCGCAGTCCCCGCATCCTTGCAGGAGTTCGTGTGAACAGTCGCCCACCCGTCAAGCCGATCACCGTCGAGCCGTTCAAGCACGTCATCGACGAGTACAAGCACCAGGCCCAGACGATCACCTGCACCTGCGGCTGGCACGGCAGTTCGGCGACGCTCGATCGCGGCGGCTCGGAGTGGACGGCCCACCTCTTCGAGGTTCGCGGCAAAAAGCGTTAGGCGGCGCGGCTGGGCGGCGCATCCGCGCGTTGCCCGCTCCGCTCGCTCGTTCACGCACCTTGGGGTGCGCTCGCTCACGTGCTCGCGGGCGCCTTCGGCTGCATCCACCCAGCCGCGCCGCCAGTCCCGGATCATGAATGGGCGGCGCATCCGCGCGTTGCCCGCTCCGCTCGCTCGTTCACGCACCTTGGGGTGCGCTCGCCCGCTCGCCCGTGCGGGCCGTTGAGCCCGTGCTAGCCTCCCCGTCGTGACCGAGCACGACCTCCCGGATCGACCGCCGTTCACGCTGCGCGCGCGCCTGTTGACGCCGCTGACCGTCGGCGGCACGCGTCACGAGGTCGATGCCCTCATCGAGGTCGATGACGCCGGACGACTGGCGTACGTCGGGCCCACCACAGCTCGACCGGCCGAGGCGGCCGCGACCGCAACGGACATTCGCCCATGGACCGTCATGCCCGGGATGGTCGACCTCCACGCACACCTGCCGCAGCTCCCGAACGCCGGGCTCGGCTTCGCGCTCGACCTCTTGACCTGGCTCGACCGTCTGACGTTCCCGACAGAACGGTCGTGGGCCGACCCTGCGGTGGCGGAGCGCCTCGCGCCGGCGATCTTCGAGGCATTCGCCCGCGCCGGGACCACCACGGTGCTCGCCTACGGTGTCGTGTTCGAAGCCGCGATGGACGCGTCGTTCCGAGCGGCCGAGGCGCACGGGATCCGGGCGATCCTCGGCAAGGTGATGATGGATCGCGGGACGTACGACCCGATCATCGAGCCGTCGACGATCCTCGATCGCTCGTTGCGCGAGTCGGCGAATCTCATCGACCGATGGCACGGCGCCGACGATGGCCGCCTGGGGTACGCGGTGACTCCGCGGTTCGCCGTCTCGTGCACCGCCGACATGCTTCGCGAGTCGGCGTCGCTGGCGCGTTCGACGGGGACGTGGTGGCAGAGCCACGTGTCGGAGGACCCGTTCGAGATCGCCGAGGTTCGGCGCCTCTTCCCCGATGCCCTCGACTACCTCGACGTCTACGACCGGGCAGCTGCCCTCGGGGACCGAACGATCCTCGCCCACGCCATCCACCTCTCGGACCGCGAGCTGGCTCGCCTCGTAGACAGCGGGTCGCGCGTCGCGCATTGCCCAGCCTCGAATCTGTTCATCGGCGCGGGGGTCATGCCACTCGCGCGTTGGCTCGGCGCGGGGATGTCGGTCGGGCTCGGGACGGACGTGTCGGGCGGTCCGGACGCATCGTTGTTCTCGGTGATGCAGGTCGGTGCCTACGCGCAGATGGCTCGGCGTGCGCTCGGCGGCGATGAGGGCGGCGTCCTCGACCCCTTCGGCTGGCTTCGGATGGGGACGATCGACGGAGCTCGGGCGCTTGGGCTCGATCACCTCATCGGATCGGTCGAGATCGGCAAGGAGGCAGACCTCATCGCGATCGATCCGTCATTGACGGCGGCCCTCCCGGGCGGGCCCGCGGACGACGACCCGGAAGACCTCATGAGCCGGCTCATCTTCCGCGCTCATCCGGACATGGTCAGGGCTGCGTGGGTCCGCGGTCGACGTCTGGCCGGACCCGGTGAGCCGGGCTAGGCGCCGACCACCATCATCGGCGTTCGACGCGGCAAACCCTGATCGTTCCGGCCACGCCGGGAAGATCCAGCCGGACCGTCCACGTCGACCCATCCCCGATGTCGGGGACGAGTACGTCGATCCGAGCGCCCTTCTTGAGTTCGAGATCGACTCGCCTCGACGGCGATCGCAGATGCCCGAGCACCGCGCTGGCATTCCCCTCGTCCGAGGCCGCGATACGAAGCCGCGAGCCGCTCGGCACAGCGACCGTCGCGCTCGCGTAGGGCCCGGCGTCGCTCAGGGTCAGGCACGCGTCGTCCCACGTCCCGTTCGCACCGTCGACCTTCACGAGGATCAGGGGGAGCGAGGTCGCCTCCCCGATCCCCGGTTCGATCCGGAACCCGGAGCCGACCATCCGAAGGAGCGCGTCCTCGCGGGCCTTCTGACCCGGGTCGCGGGCCACCGCCGGCACGAGATCATCATGGAGCGGCGACCCGAAGCGCTCGACCGTCGCGATCAGGATCGGCAGCCGCGGCATGCCCGGCAGGACCGAGTCGGGGTCGACCCAGCCTGCCCCGCGAGTGGACATGGCGAGCTCGACATAGGCCCTCGTCAGGTCGGCGTTGCGCGCGAATCGGGCGCGGATCGGCCCGAAGGCGACGGCGTTCGCCGCCGTGGCGACGACGAGGACGACCGACAACAGGGCGACGAGGCCGACCCGCCCACGGGACTGGCCGCCGGCGTAGTCACGGAGGAGTGGCAACCAGTCGGCCACCGCGATGACCAGCAGGAATGCCGCCACGTAGACATATCGACTCCGCGTGGCGAAATCCGATTCGAGCTCGGCGCGGACGACGCCGATGACCGTGTACATCGCTACGATCGCGAGGAGCGCCCCGGCGGCGAGGGCCGGTGGTCGGCGGCTGGTCACGACCGCCCAGCCGGTCGCGAGGGCGGCGGTACCGAATGCGGCGACCGCCAGCACGTTGCCTCGCGGCACGAGCCCAAGCCCACTGAAGGCACCGACGGCGTGCCCAACGCCACGGGCGACGAAGGCGGCGACTGCAACGACCCCGGCCAGATGGCCGGATTGGGTGACCGGATCGTGACCGACCGTGAGGTACCACGCCGTGTACGCGATCGCCGGCGGGACGATGGCCACCGCCCGAGGCCGCGCCACCGGGTCCAGGAGTGTCCGTCCGATCGCCGCGACCACGAAGAACAGCCCCATCCCCGACGACATCACCGAAGCGAACAGGACGATCGCCGCGCCTGCGGCCGACGCCCGGCCCGACCGTTCGAGCAGGACCAGTGCCCAAAGCCCGAACGCGACCGATCCGACGAACCCGGTCTGGAAGGCCCAGAACAGATTCTCGGATCCGCTGCCGAGGAAGAACAGCGGGATGCAGGCGAGCGTCGCGACGATCCATCCGCCGCGCGATCGAACGAGCACGTAGGCGGCAGCCACCGAGATCAGGTGGAGCGCGATCACCTGGGCGATGTAGGGCACGTACGAGTGCAACCCGACGATGGCGAACGTCGCTCGGTACATCAGGAGCGGGATCGTCGACCAATGCTCGTTCACGGGCCTGAGCACGTCGAGCGGCCCGCCGTCGAACATGATCGAGCCCCACTCGTCTTGCCAGAACGTCATCGCGCGAGCGAGATACAGGAGGACGACGGCGGCGAGAGCCGCGAGGATCACGAAGAGCGCATTCGGCGCAGCCCGACGCCATCGGCGGAACGGCGGAGCGTCGCGCATCATTCGCAGCCTACATCGGTGCCTGCCCGAGCGCCGATGGAGCCAAGTGTCGGGTAAGGTCGGACCATGCGAGCGACGACGGCGAGACCGCACGACGCAGGCGGCGCGAGATGACCGAGAACGCCGATCTGCTCATCTCCGGGGGGACGGTCGTGGACGGCACCGGTGTCCCGGGCCGGCGCGCCACGATCGCCGTCGTGGACGGGCGGATCCGAGTCCTCGACCCGGCCGAGCCCCTGCCGTCGCCCGCCGACCGGACCATCGACGCCACCGGCAAGATCGTGGCGCCCGGCTTCATCGACCTCCACAGCCACGGCGGCCTGATGATCCTCGCAGACGGCCGCCACGAGCCCAAGGTCCGCCAGGGGGTCACGACCGAGCTCGTCGGCGTCGACGGCAACGGATTCGCGCCTTTCGAGCGACGGGAGGACCTCGAGGCGTTCGTGGATCTCGACGCCGGCCTCGATGGCCGCCCCGATATCGACTACGACTGGACGTCGGTCGCGAGCTACCTGGCCCGATACGACGGCACGGTCAGCCTCAACGTCGCCACGCTCATCGGCAACTCCCAGCTCCGGATCGCGGCACTCGGCTGGGACGACGTCCCGGCCGACGAGCGCGCCATCGATCGGATGTGCGGTGCCATTCGCGACGGGATGGCCGACGGCGCGTTCGGGCTGAGCTCCGGGCTCGACTACCCCCCGGGCGCGTACGCGACGACGGCCGAGCTCGCGGCGCTCACGCGGGAAGCCGGTCGCCGCGGGGGCTTCTACCACACGCACGTCCGCTATCCGCTGGGCGACCGCTACCTCGATCCGTTCCGGGAGGCGATCGAGATCGGCCGGCGCGCCGCTGCTCCGGCTCACATCACCCACTTCTACCATCGCGAGACGCACCCAGGCGGGCCGGAGCCGATGCTCGCCCTCGTCGACGACGCTCGCGCCGAGGGCCTCGACGTGACGTTCGACACGTACCCGTCGGAATGGGCGAGCACCCGCCTGCTCATCCAGCTCCCGCAGTGGATCCAGGCCGGCGGCCCCGGCCCGCTCAAGGAGCGCCTAGCCGATCGCGCGGCCCGCGATCGGGTTCGGGCCGAGTTCGCGGCTCGGGGCGCGTCGTATGCCAGCAAGGCGGGCTGGGCCGACGTCCGGCTCGGGGCATTCCATCGGCCGGAGAACCTGCGCTGGGAGAGCAGGACCGTGGCCGACGTCATGGCCGAGACGGGTCATGACGCCCTCGACGTCATCTGCGACCTGCTCCTCGCCGAGGATCTCGGGGTCAGTCAGGTCACGAGCGGGCCGTGGGCCAAGACCCTGCCGCTGTTCGTCGCGCACCCGGTGGGGATGGTCGGGACCGACAGCACGTTCCTCGGCGCGAAGCCGAGCCCCCGGACCTTCGGCAGCTTCCCGCGAATCCTCGGCCAGTTCGTGCGCGACGAGGCCCTCCTTGGTCTCGAGGAGGCGATCCGCAAGATGACGGCGGCGCCAGCCGCGCGGCTCGGGTTGCGCGATCGAGGGGTCATCCGCGACGGGATGGTCGCGGACCTCGTGGTGTTCGACCCTGCCACGGTCCGTTCGACCGCCACGTACGAGGAGCCGCGCTCCTACCCGGTCGGCATCGAGCAGGTGATCGTCGCCGGCACCCTCGTGGTGGCCGACGGCGCCCATACGGGTGCGACCCCGGGCCGCGCCCTCCGGCACGGGCGCGATTGAGTCAGGCTGGCGAGGGAGCGCCCTCGAGGTCCGCCGCCGGCGGCTGACCCTCCGGCGTGGCGCGTCGCGCGCCGCGCCGCAACTCGGCGAACATCCGCTCCTGCGCCTCGTTGAACGCCTCACTGAGACTCGTGTCCACGGCCGGACTGGCCCAGCCGATCGCGAGTCGAAGGGCGATCGAGCCCGATTCGAGCCACAGCTCGCACACCTGGCGGACGCGCTCGACGTAGTTGACGGCCTCGACCTCCCCAGTCTCCGGGAGCAGGATGCCGAACCGTCCGGGTCCGAGGCGGGCGACGTGATCGGTGCTTCGGGCGTGCCGGGTGAGGGCGTCCGCCACCGCCGGCAGGATCCGGTCGCCGGCCTCCCGACCGAGGACGTCGATCAGGCGGTCGAGCCCGTCGAGCTCGATCAGCACGACCGTCGCCGGGCGCCCGTACCGCTGGATCCGGGCATCCTCATCGGTGACGATGCGGTTCCATTCGCTAGGCAGGAGCGCGCCGGTCAGCGGGTCGGTGCGCATGGGGGCCGGCATCGGTTCGAAGACCCCGACGGCCTGCGTGGAGCCGTGCGCGGCGGCAGACGTGCGGGTGGCGTCCGTGGCCTGGGGGTTGCGGGTGTCGTCCCCGGAGCGCGACGCCGCTCGCCGTTGCACCCACGCCCATGCGAGGGCGGCTGTGATCAGGACGATGTTCGCCGCGACGAGGACGGCCAGTAGGATGGCGATGTTCTCGGTCATCTCGATCGATATGGACGTGTGCAGTCCGGGCAAGGGCCTCGGACCCGCGGACTATACGGGGCGCGCGGGGCCCACGGCACGGAATCAGAGGGTCGACGGGACCATTGGTGGTGACGGGCAGCACCGAACGGTGTGGTCTGGCGAGGTCCGGTCGGCTCAGGTGCGGATCCGCGGTGGGCGTGCGCGGCGTGGGCCCCGTCTCGCCGGGCGGCCGGCTGCTAGAGTCAGCCGCCATGCGGATCCGGTTGCACGAGCCCGCGGTCGCCTTGACCGATCTGGCGATCGGGGTGGAGGCCGGGGCGTTCGCCATCGCCCTCGCACGTGCGGGTCGCGGCGCGGCCATTCGCGGCGCTCGCGAAGCGGCCATCCGGCGCTGGTTCGTGGTGTTCTTCGCGGCGACGAGCGTCGCGGCCATCGCTGGCGCGGCGCTCCATGGTCTGCTTCCTGACCGCGACGGACCGGCCAGGCGTCGACTGTGGCGCGTGTCTCTAGGGTCGATCGGGGTCGCCGGCCTGTCCGCGTGGTGCCTCGGGGCGCTGCTCGCCCTCCCGAGAGCCGCCGCGCTCCACGTCCGGCGGCTCGCCGTGGTCGCCCACGCGGCATACCTGGTCGGCCTCGCTCGCACGAACCCCCCGTATGCGGTGGCCATCGCGACCTATCTGCCCGGCGCCCTGGCGCTCGGCGCCGCGCTCGTCAGGCGGCTACGGGATCCGGTCGCCCGCGGCGCGGCGGGGCTCGCCCTGGCCGGTCTCGGCCTGACGTTCGGGGCGGCTGCGGTCCAGCTCCGGCGGATCGCGATCCACCCGCGGCTGTTCGACCACAACGCGACGTACCACACGATCCAGGCGATCGCCGTGGCCTGCTTCTACGCCGCCGCGCGGAGGTTCGTTCAGGTCGGCGGGCGTAGATAGCTGCCCAGTACGAAGAGCCAGGTCGCGAGCGACTGGTACCGCTTCCATCGCGAGTCGGCGACCGACTGACGAGTCACGCCCGGTGATAGAGTCAGTCGCCATGGAGGATGGCCCGTGCCCGACCTGACGACGCGGACCGAGCCGCCCGGCGCCGTCGTCATCGAGCCCGGGACGATCGCGCCCGGACGAGCGCGCGGCGTGCCGCCGCTCCGGCGCGAGGGGCCGGAGAAGCTCACCGGCGCGGCGAAGTATGCCGACGACCTGGTCTTCCCGGGCGCCTGGTTCGGGGCGACCATCCGGTCCACCGATGCGCATGCGCGATTCGTCGCGCTCGACCTCGACCCGGCGTTCGACTGGTCGTCGGTCGTGGTCGTGACCGCCGCCGACATCCCCGGCGAGAACATCGTCAGCTCGATCAAGTCCGACCAGCCAATCCTGGTCCCCATCGGCGGCGAGATCCAGCACCATGCCGAGCCGCTGGCACTCCTCGCCGCGGGCGACCGGGCGACCCTGCGGGCGGCGAAGGCGGCGGTCCGTATCCGTGTCGAGCCGCTCCCGCCGGTCTTCGACCCACTCGCCTCCGACCATGTCTTCGCCGCCTACGAACTGGCCGCCGGCGATCCCGACGCCGCCTTCGGCGCGGCCGACATGGTGCTCGAGGGCGAGTACCGGGTCGGTCACCAGGAGCAGCTCTACATCGAGAACAACGCGATGATCGCCGTGCCGTCGGACGACGGAGGGGTCACGGTCCATGGCTCGCTCCAATGCCCGTACTACGTCCACGGGGCATTGAAGCGCGGCCTCGGGATGGATGACGCCCAGGCACGGGTGGTCCAGGCCGAGACGGGCGGCGGGTTCGGTGGCAAGGAGGAGTACCCCTCGGTCATCGGGCTGCACGCGGCCCTGCTCGCGCTCAAGGCCGGGCGACCGGTCCGGATGATCTACGACCGCCACGAGGACATCGCGGCGACGACCAAGCGCCACCCCGCGATCGTCCGGCATCGGACCGGGGTGACGCGAGACGGCCGGCTCGTCGCGCAGGACATCGAGGTGGTGATGGACGGCGGCGCGTACTGCACGCTCACCCCGGTCGTCCTGTCACGCGGCGCCATCCACGCCGGTGGGCCGTACCGCTGCCCGAACGTGCGCATCCGCGCTCGCGCGACCCGCACGAACACGCCGCCCAACGGCGCGTTCCGCGGCTTCGGGGCGCCGCAGGTCCAGTTCGCGGCCGAGACCCATCTCAACCGCCTCGCCGAGACGCTCGGGATGAGTCCCCTCGAGATCCGGCGCCGCAACGTCTACGTGCCGGGCGACACCACGCCCACCGGTCAGGTCCTGCGCGACAGCGTCGCTGCCGAGGAAGTCCTCGAGCGTGCCGCGGAGGCCGGCGAGTTCGAGCACCTGCGCGCCCGCCACGACGCCGCTCGGGTCCGTCGGTCGGGGTCCGGCGCCGTCCCCGGCTCCGCGTTGCGTACGGAGCGCGAACGCACGGCCAGCGGGGTCGGTCTCGCCATCGCGTGGCATGGGGCCGGGTTCACGGGCTCGGGCGAGGTCAAGCTGGCGTCGGTCGCGTCGCTCGAGCTGACGGCCGAGGGCCGGATCCGGATCCTGACCGCCTCGACCGAGATGGGGCAGGGGACCAAGACGATCTTCCCGCAGCTCGTGGCGGAGGCGCTCGCCGTGCCCTACGACGCGGTCGAGCTCGCGCCGCAGGACACCGCGTTCGTGCCCGACTCGGGCCCGACGGTCGCGTCGCGCACGGCGATGGTGGTCGGCGGTCTCCTGATCAAGGCCGCCAAACGGCTCCGGGCCGGGGTCGAGATGACGACCGGCGGGACCTTCGCGGCGACCTACCGCGAGTTCGCCAGGTCCCATGGGGCGCTGCGGGTCGACCAGCGCTTCGAACCGTATCCGGGCGTCGGCTTCGACGACGCGACGTACCGCGGCGACGCCTATCCGGCGTTCGGCTGGGCCGCCTGCGTGGCAGGTGTCGACGTCGACCTCGACACCGGAGAGGTCCACGTCCGCGACGTCGTCGCGGTCGATGACATCGGCCGGGTCATCCACCCGATCCTCGCCGAGGGACAGGTCGAGGGCGGGACGTTGCAGGCGGTCGGGTACGCCACGATCGAGGAGATCAAGTTGCGCGACGGGCGGTACCTCAACGATCGCCTGTCGACGTACATCATCCCGACCTCGCTCGACGCGCCGCGGATCACCTCGATCCTCGTCGAGGCGCCGTTCGCCGCGGCGCCGCATGGCGCGAAGGGGGTCGGCGAGCTGCCGATGGACGTCGGGGCACCGGCCGTCGTCGCGGCCATCGCGGACGCGACCGGTGCCTGGATCACCGACCTGCCGGCCACCCCGGAGCGGATCCTCGCCGCCCTGGCGGGCGTGCCCGCGGTCGCCCCATTGCCGCCCGGTGCCTCCGAGCCGGCGACCCCCGGAACCGCGCGATGACGGTCTATCGCCTGACCGTCAACGCGGCCCGCGTCGAGGTGGACGTGCCCGGGATGCGCCGGTTGCTCGACGTCCTGCGCGAGGACCTCGCCCTGACCGGGACCAAGGAAGGTTGCGGCGAGGGCGAATGCGGTGCATGCACCGTCCTGCTCGACGGCCTCCCCGTCGATTCGTGTCTCGTGCCGATCTGCCAGGTCGACGGCGCCGTCGTCGCCACCGTCGAAGGGTTGGCTCCGAACGCGCGCGAACTGGACCCCCTGCAGGCCGCCTTCCTCGAGACGGGCGGCGCCCAGTGCGGCATCTGCACCCCCGGGATGCTCATGGCGGCCCGCGCCTATCTCGATGCCGGTGGGGGAACGGACGAGGACGCGATCCGCGACGCGATCGCCGGCAACCTGTGTCGGTGCACGGGCTACACGAAGATCGTCGAGGCGATCGCCACAGCGGCAGGAGGCCCCCGGTGAGCCAGGATACCGATCGCATCGCGGTCCCGACCAATGGCCGGGGACCGCATCCCGTCGCGGCACCCCCGACGCCAGCTGACGCCGACCAGGGCGCGCCGTCGGACGAGGAGATGTCGACGGCGTTCACCCCCAAGCAGCTGGCGATCGGCTTCGCCATCGTCGCGTCGCTCGTCCTGCTCCTCGTCGGCGCGGTGCGCCGGCGCCGACCAGGCGGCTGATCGTGATGCCGGTCGAGCCGCCCGTGGTCAGCCCGCGCGACCTCGGGGAGGCGTACGCGATCCTGGCCGACGGTCCGGCCCGGGCGATCGCCGGTGGGACGGATCTGATGGTCATCCTCGCCGACGAGGCCGGCGAGCCGCCGGAGCGGATGCTCGACCTGTGGCGGCTCGACGCGCTGCGCGGCGTCGCCGTCGAGGGCGACACGATCAGCCTGGGAGCACTCACGACGTACACGGAGATCCGTCGCTCGGCGGTCTGTCGCGAGCATCTCCCCGTCCTGGTCGAGGCGGCCGCGACGATCGGCGCCGCCCAGATCCAGAACCGCGGGACGATCGGGGGGAACATCGTCAACGCCTCACCGGCCGGCGACACGCTGCCGGTCCTGCTGGCCGCCGATGCCTCGTTCGTGCTCGGCTCGGCTCGCGGGGAGCGGGTCGTGCCGGCGGACGAGTTCTGGCCAGCGTACCGGCGCACCGCCCTCGCCCCTGATGAGCTGCTCCTGCGCGTCCGGATCCCGCTCCTCGCCGGCCGGGAGCTGCGCTACCGCAAGGTCGGGACACGCCGGGCGCAGTCGATCAGCAAGGTCGTGCTGGCGATCGGCTGGCGCGACGCCGGCCCGACCGCGCCGTGGACCGACGTGCGCCTCGCGCTCGGGTCCGTCGCGGCCACACCGATCCGTGCCGGCCTGACCGAGGCCGTCCTCGAGGGACGGCCACCGACCCCGGAGACGGCCGACCAGGCCGCCGAGGCGCTCGCCGCCGAGCTGCACCCGATCGACGACGTCCGCTCGACCGCGGAGTACCGCCGCCGGGTCTCCGCGAACCTGCTAGCGCGCTTCTGGGACGATACGCGCCCGCGTCGCTCTCGCTA
>Ga0184612_10001096_pt1 | contig 13038 bp, 10 predicted proteins | sample PLM3_60_coex_FD_133163 | JGI IMG/M metagenome (GOLD analysis project Ga0184612, IMG submission 133163) | Groundwater sediment microbial communities from an aquifer in East River, Colorado, USA - PLM3_60_coex | ecosystem: Environmental > Terrestrial > Soil > Riparian zone | place: USA: East...
CAGCGGCCGCTGCTCCAGCGGATCGCGGCCCAGCCGGGCGGCGACCGAATCGCGGATGAAAGCGATCCGGGTCGGGTTCACCTTGTGCAGCGGCCGGAAATCGCCCTGGGGGTTCCACCAGGACTCGGCCATCTGGGCGAATTTCTCCAGCTCCGCCGGATCGACCGTGACGCCCGTGGCATTGCTATCGGATCTTGCGGCTGAATTCATGTCAAATTCGGTGCTTAGGGAGTGTTAAGGGCGCTGTCGCCTTGCCTCGGCCATCGCGAATGAGTATGGATACGCGCCGCTCGGACGGCAACCGCAGGGGTGCCAGGGCGGTTTGTCGCACCGGTCGCGGCCCCATGGAATCAGGCGAGGATTTGATGTCCAAACAGCCGCGCAAGCCGCGGATTGTAATGAAGTTCGGCGGCACATCGGTGGCCGATACCGGGCGCATCAAGGCCGTGGCCGAACGAGTCAAGCGCGAGGTCGATGGCGGCGCCGAAGTCGCTGTGGTCGTTTCCGCCATGGCGGGCTCCACCAATCAACTGGTGGACTGGACGCGGGCGATCGCGCCGCTGCATGACGCGCGCGAGTATGACGTGGTTGTCGCCGCAGGCGAGCAGGTCACCAGCGGCCTGACGGCGCTGGCGCTGCAGGAGCTGGGAGTTTCCGCCCGTTCCTGGCTCGGCTGGCAGATTCCGTTCCGCACCGACAATGCCCATGGCAAGGCGCGCATCGAGAAGATCGACACAACAGAGATCGAGCGCCGATTCGCCGATGGGCAGGTGGCAGTCGTCGCGGGGTTTCAGGGGCTGGGTTCGGATAATCGCGTGACCACGCTGGGCCGCGGCGGCTCGGATACGTCGGCCGTGGCCCTCGCCGCTGCGCTCAAAGCCGACCGGTGCGACATCTTTACCGATGTGGATGGCGTCTACACCAGCGATCCCCGCATCGTTGCGAAGGCTCGCAAGCTCGATAAGATCACCTATGAAGAAATGCTGGAGATGGCCTCTCTGGGCGCCAAGGTGCTGCAGATCCGCTCGGTCGAGATGGCGATGAAGCACGGAGTCCGGCTGCAGGTGCTGTCGAGCTTCAACGACAATCCCGGCACGCTGGTCGTCGATGAGGAAGAGATCGTGGAACAGGAAATGGTAAGCGGCATCGCCTACAGCCGCGACGAAGCGAAGATCACGCTGACCCGCGTGCCCGACCGGCCCGGCGTCGCCGCCGCCATCTTCGGTCCGCTGTCCGATGCCAGCATCAATGTGGACATGATCGTGCAGAACGTGTCCCAGGGCGGCGAGACCACCGATCTCACCTTCACCGTGACCAAGGCCGATCTCGACCGGGCGATGAAAGTGCTGAACGACAATCATGCGACGCTGAAGTTCGGCGAGCTGCGGCCGGACGCCAATGTGGTCAAGGTGTCGGTGATCGGCGTCGGCATGCGCAGCCATGCCGGCGTGGCCCAGCGAATGTTCAAGACGCTGGCGGAAAAAGGCATCAATATCCAGGTCATCTCCACCTCCGAAATCAAGGTGAGCGTGCTGATCGCCGAGGAATACACCGAGCTTGCCGTGCGCAGCCTGCACACGGCCTATGGTCTGGACGCGGCCTGAGCCGATGAAGCGGCACGCCGCCCGCGACCATCTCGACAAGCTCTGGGAGCGCGGCCGGCGCTTCCTCGGGTCGGAGCTCGCCATCATGGGCGGGGCGATGACCTGGGTTTCCGAACGCCACCTTGTATCGGCCTTGTCCAATGCCGGCGGCTTCGGCGTCATCGCCTCCGGCTCCATGTCGCCCGAGCTGCTGTCGAAGGAGATTGCCGCCACCAGGGCCCTGACCGTCATGCCCTTCGGCGTCAATCTGATCACGCTGCATCCCCAGCTGATGGAGCTGTTGGAAGTCTGCCTGGACCACAAAGTCGGCCATATCGTGCTGGCCGGCGGGCTGCCGCCGGGTGCTGCCATATCCCGCATCAAGCAGGGCGCCAAGGTGATGTGCTTTGCGCCCGCACTGGTGATCGCCAAGAAACTGCTGCGCTCCGGCGTCGATGCCATCGTCATCGAAGGCATGGAGGCGGGCGGCCATATCGGGCCGGTCTCCACCAGCGTCCTGGCACAAGAAATCCTGCCGGCAATCCGCGAGGTGCCGGTGTTCGTCGCCGGCGGTATCGGCCGCGGCGAGGCGATCGTCAGCTATCTGGAGATGGGCGGCTCCGGCTGCCAGCTCGGCACGCGCTTCGTCTGCGCCACCGAATCCATCGCCCATGGGAATTTCAAGAAGGCATTCCTGCGCGCCGCGGCCCGCGACGCCGTGCCCTCGGTGCAGCTGGATCCACGGTTCCCCGTGATTCCCGTCCGCGCCCTCAACAATGGCGGCACCCGGCGCTTCACCGAATTCCAGCGCGAGATGATCGGCCGCGTCGACCGCGGCGAAATCGAACAGAAGGCGGCGCAGCTGGAGATCGAGCATTTCTGGGCCGGGGCGCTGCGCCGGGCGGTGATCGACGGCGATGTGGAGAACGGCTCGCTGATGGCCGGCCAGAGCGTCGGCATGGTGATCTCCGAACAGCCGGTAGCGGTAATACTGGCAGAGCTCGTGGATCAGGCGGTGGCGGCGCTGGCGGACCGCGCCTATGTGGTCCCCGCCGAGAAACCACGACCGCGGATAGAGGCCGCCGGCTGATGCCACAGTCAGGTGGGATCTCGGTTTCCCGCCTGCTCCTGCGTCGTCTTCGCGATGTCATGGCGGGGGGCGGCAGCGCTCAGGATCGTCTCGGCAAGGTCGTCACGCTGATCGCCGGCGAGATGGTGACGGAGGTCTGTTCCGCCTACATCATGCGGCCCGGCGAGGTGCTGGAGCTGTTCGCCACCAAGGGCCTGAAGGCCGAGGCGGTGCATAAGACGCGCCTGCGGGTCGGCGAGGGCTTGGTCGGCGACATCGCCGCCAATCATCGGCCGCTGGTCCTGGCCGATGCGCAATCCCATCCCAATTTCGCCTACCGGCCGGAGACGGGCGAGGAGATCTACCATTCTTGGATGGGCGTGCCGATCCTGCGCAGCGGCCGCGTGCTTGGCGTTCTCGTCGTGCAGAACCGCACGCCCCGGCAATACACCGATGAAGAGGTGGAAACCCTCGAAACCATCGCCACCGTACTCGCCGAGCTGGTGGCCGGCGGCGAACTGGTGGCCAAGGAGGAGTTGCAGTCCACCGAGGGCATCGGCCTGCTGCCGACGCGTCTGGAAGGCACGTCGCTGAATGCCGGGTTGGCGATGGGCCAGGCGATGCTGCATGAACCGCGCATCCTGCTGAAGCAGATGGTGGCCGACGACCCGCGCCAGGAGTTGCAGCGTTTCCGCGACGCGGTCGACGGCATGCAGACGGCGCTCGACGACATGCTGGCCTCGCCCGATGTGGCGGCCGGCGGCGAGCATCGCGACGTGCTGGAGACCTACCGCATGTTCGCGGAGGATCGCGGCTGGCTCAATCGCATCACCGAGCTGATCGATACCGGTCTCACCGCCGAAGCGGCGACGCAAAAGGTGAAGGACGACACGCGCGGCCGCATGGAGCAGATCGTCGATCCCTACCTCCGGGAGCGCATCCATGATTTCGAGGATCTGGCCAACCGGCTGATCCGGCACTTGGTCGGCGAGTCCGCCCCGCAGCAGATGCCCGACGACACCATCCTGGTGGCGCGCAGCATGGGCCCGGCGGAGTTGCTCGACTATGACCGCCGCCGGCTGCGCGGCGTGGTGCTCGAAGAGGGCTCGCCCACCTCCCATGTGGCGATCGTGGCCCGCGCCCTGGATATTCCGGTGATCGGCCGGGTCGAGGGGCTGCTGCGCCGGGTCGAAGCCGGCGACACCCTGGTGCTCGACGCCGACAACGGCCAGATCTTTGTCCGGCCCGGCGACGATATCCGCAACCGGATCTCGGACAGCATGCATATCCGCGCCCAGCGGCGCGCCATGTTCGCGGCGACCCGGGATCTGCCGGCAGTCACGCTGGACGGCGTGAAGGTCTCGCTCAACATCAATGCCGGCTTGCTGATCGATCTGCCCCATCTGGCCGACAGCGGCGCCGACGGCATCGGACTCTACCGCACGGAGATTCCCTTCATGGTGCGGGATGAATTTCCGGACGTGCCGACCCAGACGGAAATCTACCGCCGCGTCCTCAACCAGGCCGGCGGCAAGCCGGTCATCTTCCGCACCCTCGATGTCGGCGGCGATAAGGTGCTGCCTTACTGGCGCGGCGAGACTGAGGAGAATCCCGCCATGGGCTGGCGCGCCATCCGCATCGGGCTCGACCGGCCGCTGATGCTGCGTCAGCAGGTGCGGGCGCTGCTCGGCGCCGCGGCCGGCCGCGATCTTCACATCATGTTCCCGATGATCTCGGAAGTGGCGGAGTTCGATGCGGCGCGCCGTCTGGTGGATCTGGAGGTGGCGCGGGTCGAGCAGCGCGGCGATCCCGCGCCTTCTTCTCTGAAGGTCGGCGCCATGTTCGAGGTCCCGGCCCTGGCCTTTCAGATCGATGCCCTGCTGAAGCGCGTGGATTTCCTGTCCATCGGCAGCAACGACCTCCGACAATTCCTGTTCGCCAGCGACCGCGGCAGCGCACGGCTTTCCAGCCGCTACGACAATCTGTCGCCGGCAATGCTGCAGCTCCTGCGCTCGCTGATGGAGCGCGCCGTGCCGTCGGGGGTACCGGTCGGTCTTTGCGGCGAAATGGCCGGCAATCCCATCGATGCCATGGCGCTGGTGGCTCTCGGCTTCCGCAGCCTGTCCATGGCCGCGCAATCGATCGGCCCGGTGCGCCAGATGATTCGAAGTATCGATCTTTCCGTGCTCATTCCCTATGTATTGGACTTGCAGGAACGCGGTGCGGGCGGCATGCGGCAGAAGTTGGCGGCCTTTGCCAGGGATCACGGCGTGATGATCGGATGAACCGCGGGCTCAGCCGGGATAGTCAGCGGTTTAGTAAAAATCACGCTATCCGCAATAGCCGTTCAGCGGTCTTGAACTCCGCCGGCGGCTGGCGGATTGTCGGGGCCGCATAAGGGCCTAGGCAGCGCGCGGAACCTGCCTCAAAATGGTCACAGCGCCGGATGGTCGCAGCAGCAATGGACGTTAACTGAAGCAATGGCGAAACGGGGCCTGCAATTCCTGCCGCAGAAAAAGGCGACGGAAGCGTCGCCTCTGGGCGCGTCCATTGAGCTGGGCGTCGGCGATATCCTGCGCATGACCCGGGAACGCAAGGGCCAGGAACTGCAATCCGTGGCCAATCAGCTGCGTATCCGGCTGGCCTATCTCGAGGCCATCGAAGAGGGCCGCTACAAGGATCTGCCGGGCTCCACCTACGCCGTCGGTTTTGTGCGCAGCTATGGCGACTATCTGGAGCTGGACGGCGCCGATATCGTCCGCCGCTTCCGCGAGGAGGTGGCGCGCATCCATGGCCGCACCCGGTTGATTCCGCCGGTCATCGCCGCCGATGGCACGATCCCGCCGGCCGCTATCCTGCTGTTGTCGATCGTCGGTCTCGGGATCGCCTATGGCGCCTGGTACTACCTCTCCAGCAGCGACCAGACGGATATTCCGGTCGTGCAGGAAGTGCCGGACCGTCTGATCAACGCGCCGGACGGGGCGCAGCCCGAAGCGGCGCATGCCCCGGCCGCGGGGCTGTCCCAGGATGGCAGCAGCGTGACGCCGCCCGATGGCGCTGCGCCGACTCCGCCTGCGGAGATGAGCGCCGATGCACCGCCCGGATCCGCTGAATCTGTACCGGGAACCGCTGCCGGGCTGCAGGACGATGCCGGGACAGCGGACGGCACAACCACCAGTTCGACGCTATCGACCATCATGGCGCCGGAGCCGATGCCCCCAGCGCCAGACGCAACGCCCCCGGCTTCCACCGTTACCGCGCCGCCACCGGCGCCGGCCGCGCCGCCCGCGGCCACGGCGTCGTCGCCGGAAACCGCTCCTCCGGCCAGTGGCTCGGCAACAACGAGTACAGCCGACACAGGCAGTTCGACCCCGCTCGTACCATCCGCACCGCTAGCGGACCCGGCAGCGGATCAGACGCCGGCTACTGGTTCCGAGATCGCCGACGCTCCGGCGACCGCCAGCCCACCGCCCGCCGCTGCGGCTCCGCAGCCTGCCGCCGAAAGCACAACGACGACGCCCTCAGAGGCCGCAGCGCCCGAACCCGGGCCTAGCGGCCCCGCATCCGGGACCCAAAACACAGCGGCCACGGAGAACGGAATCCCCGCGGCGCCCTCGCTGCCTGCCGTGCCGGAGGTGGAATCGACAGAACCCCAGCAGACGGCAGCCGCCTTCTCCGGGGCGCGTATCCGCATTCATGCGCGCCTCGATACCTGGGTGAAGATCGTCGACCATAACGGCCGGACGGTGCTGAACCGGGTGCTGACATCAGGCGAAAGCTACGATGTGCCGGACGAGCCCGGCCTCAAGATGATCACCGGCAATGCCGGCGGCATGGACATCGTCGTCGATGGGGCGGCGATTGCGCCCTTGGGGGAACCAGGCAAGGTGCGCCGGGATGTGGCCCTGGACCCGGAAAAGCTGAAGGCGGGAACCGCGATACCTCAATGACTTGCCGCCCTGTGCTTGACTTCGGCAGCCGGTTGGGCAATTTGGTCTTTAAGTACCCCTGATGTCAGCGTTTTTTGTCCCGGAAGCTCCGGGGCGGGATAGGATGATCGATGTCCGTTCGCGCATATCGCGATGTCTTACGGCGGAAGAGCCGGCAGATCCGGGTCGGCAATGTGCTGGTGGGCGGCGATGCGCCGATCACCGTGCAGTCCATGACCAATACGCTGACCGCCGACCCGAAGGCGACGATCGAGCAGATCCGCCGGGTCGAGGAAGCCGGCGCCGACATCGTCCGCGTCTCCTGCCCGGATGAAGATTCGACCAAGGGCCTGAAGCAAATCGTCCGCGAAGTCAGGGTGCCGATCGTTGCCGACATCCATTTCCACTATAAGCGCGCCATCGAGGCCGCCCAGGCCGGTGCCGCCTGCCTGCGCATCAATCCCGGCAATATCGGCTCCGCCGCGCGGGTGAAGGAAGTGGTGCAGGCGGCCAAGGATCATGGCTGCTCCATGCGTATCGGCGTCAATGCCGGCAGCCTGGAAAAGGACTTGCTGGAGAAATATGGTGAGCCGTGTCCGGAGGCGATGGTCGAAAGCGCCCTGACCCACGCCAAGATTCTCGAGGACAACGACTTCCGCGAGTTCAAGATCAGCGTGAAGGCGTCCGATGTATTCCTCGCCGTCGCCGCCTATCAGGGGCTGGCGGAGGCCTGCGACTATCCGCTCCATATCGGCATCACCGAGGCCGGTGGCATGCGCACGGGCACGGTGAAATCCTCCATCGGCCTGGGCATGCTGCTCTGGTCGGGTATCGGCGACACCGTCCGCGTTTCGCTGTCGGCGGAGCCGGAGGAGGAGATCCGCGTCGGCTTCGAGATCCTGAAGGGTCTCGGCCTGCGCCATCGCGGCGTCAATGTCATCGCCTGCCCGTCCTGCGCACGGCAGCAGTTCGATGTCATTCGCACCGTCGAGGTGTTGGAAAAGCGCCTCGCCCACATCACCACGCCGATGACCGTGTCGGTGATCGGCTGCGTGGTGAACGGCCCGGGCGAAGCGCGCGAAACCGATATCGGCTTCACCGGCGGCGGCAACAACACCCACCAGGTCTATATCGCCGGCCAGCCCCACCACCGGCTGAAGGATGCCGGCATCGTCGATCATCTGGTGGAACTGGTGGAAAAGAAGGCGGCGGAGATCGAGGCTGCGAAACCCGCTGAGGAACAGCATCCCGCGCCCGTCCGGGCAGCCTCCTAGCCAAAAGACTCCGGAGGTTTCGCTTGTCGTCCTTGCAGCCGGTTCGCGGCACGCATGACATTTTGCCTGAGGAGATGCGGAAGCACCGCCGCGTGATCGATGCCGCGCGCGCGGTGGCGGAGCGCTATGGCTATCTGGAAGCGCAGACGCCGATCTTCGAATTCTCCGAGGTCTTCAAGCGCACGTTGGGCGATACGTCCGACATCGTCACCAAGGAGATGTACAGCTTCACCGATCGCGGCGGCGAGCAGTTGACTCTGCGGCCGGAGGGTACGGCGAGCTTTGCCCGCGCTCTGATCTCCGAAGGTCTGAGCCAGGATCTGCCGCTTAAGTACTTCTACCAGGGCCCGATGTTCCGCTATGAGCGGCCGCAGAAAGGCCGCATGCGCCAATTCCATCAGACCGGCGTCGAATTGCTGGGCGTGGCGCTACCCCAGGGCGATGTGGAAATCATTGCCGTCGGTGCTGCGATCCTGCGCCAACTCGGCGTTCTCGATCGCACGGTGCTGGAGTTGAATACGCTCGGCGACAACGAAAGCCGGCAGAACTACCGCAAAGTCCTGGTGGATTATCTTGGCGGCCACAAATCCCGATTGTCGAAAGAAAGCCTCGACCGGCTGGAACGGAATCCACTGCGTGTGCTCGATTCGAAGGAAGCGAGCGACCAGGAAGTCGTCGCCAAGGCGCCGCTCTATTCCGAATATCTCAACGAACCGAGCCGGACATTCTTCGACAGCGTCAGAGCCGGCCTCGATGCCCTGGGCATAGCGTATGATCTCAACCCAAGGCTGGTGCGCGGGCTCGATTACTACTGCCACACCTGCTTCGAGTTCACGGCGCAGGAACTGGGCGCGCAGAAGACCGTGATGGCCGGCGGCCGCTATGACGGGCTGGTGGAGATGATGGGCGGGCCGCCAACGCCTGGCGTCGGCTGGGCTTCAGGTATCGAGCGCGTGGCAATGATGCTGGCCGAAGGCAACGAAGCGCCGCACCCGATTGCGGTGATTCCCATCGGCGACGGCGCCGCCACTCTCGCCGTCAAGATCACCGAGGATCTGCGCCGCGCCGGTCATGCCGTCGATCTCGGCTTCAGCGGCAATCTCGGCAAGCGGATGAAGCGCGCCAACAAGCTCAATGCCATCGCCGCCGTTCTGCTGGGCGATGACGAAATCGCCAAGGGCGTCGCCACGGTGCGCGATATGACAACGGGCGCGCAGGAACAGGTTTCGCTGGAACAGCTCGCGAGCCGGCTTGCCGCCTTCGGGCGCTAGCGTCATGGCCGAAACTGCTGCGCTGGCGTTGCGCACGGTGGGCGTCAGCCACCGGGGCGCCACCGCCGAATTGCGGGAAAAATTGCTGCTGGAGGAAGCCGCCTATGGCGATCTCCTGCGGGCGCTGAAGGCGGCCGGATTGACCCAGGCCCTGGTGCTCTCCACCTGCGACCGTACAGAACTCACCGTCGCCGGCGCCGATGCCGATGGCGCGGAACAGCTGTGGACTCAGTTGGCGTCCATCGGGCATCTACCGGCCGAAAGCGTGAAGGGCCAGGGCTACGATCTCCAGGGCGAGGCGGCGCTGCGCCATCTCTTTGCCGTCGCTTCGGCGCTGGACAGCGCCATGATCGGCGAGCCCTTCGTGCTCGGCCAGGTAAAGGCCGCCTATCGCGAGGCGCAGGCGGCCGGCATGGCCGGACCCGCATTGGAACCGGCGCTTCAAGCCGCCCTGCGCACGGCAAAGCGCGTCCGCAGCGAGACCTCCCTCGGCGAGCGGCCGGTATCCCTGGCCGCCGCGGTGCTGCAACTTGCCCGGCGGGTTCATGGCCAGCTGGATCGCGCCGGCGCGACGCTACTGGGCGGCGGCGAGATGGGCGAACTGATCGTCGAGCAGTTGCGCCAGGGCGGCTTGAGCCGGGTCACGGTGCTGCACCGGTCGGAGGCGCGCGGCCGGCTGATTGCCCATCGCCTCGGCGGCCATGTGCAAGCCTGGGACGAATTGCCGGCCGCCCTGACCGCCGCCGACATCCTGGTCGCCGCGGTCGGTGACGACAAGGTGACAATCGGTGCGACCCAGCTGCAGGCGGCCCTCAAGGCCCGGCGGCAGCAGCCGATGCTCTGCATCGATTGCGCCATTCCCGGCGATCTGGACAAGGCGGCCGACCGGCTGGACGGCGTCTTCCTGTTCGATCTGGGGGATCTGGAGAAAATGGCGCTGGAGGGGCAGGAGTCCCGAAAGGCGGCGGCCGCGGCGGCCTGGCGGATCGTCGAGGACGAGATGGCCGCCTTCACCCGTGGCCGCCTCGCGGATGGCGATGCCGCCATTGTTGCCCTGCGCCGCCATTTCGAGGAGATCCGCCGCCAGGTGCTGGCGGAGACCGGCACGGCCGATGGTGACGCCGCGACCCGCTTGCTCATCAACAGGCTGTTGCATACACCATCGGCGGCGCTGCGTGCCCTGGCCGCCGATGCCGGGGGCGAGAGCGCCATGCGGGAACTCCTCTGCCGCCTGTTCGGCCTCGCGCCGCCAGGCCCGGCATCGGATCGCCCGCAGTCGGATCTGAAGGAGGATGAATCGTGAGTGTGGGCCTTTCGGCGAAGCTGGCCGACAAGCTCGGCCGCATCGTGAAGCGGCATGAGGATCTGGCGGGATCGCTGGCCAGCGAAGGCCGGGTCGATCCTCAGGAGCTGAAGCGCGTCTCCAAGGAATATGCCGATCTCACCGCCGTGGTGGAGAGCATCCGTGAATTGCAGCGCGTCGAAGGCGAGATCGGCAGCCTCGAAAGCATGGCGGCCGAAGCCGGCACCGATGCCGAGATGAAGGCGCTGGCCGAGGAGGAGCTGCAAACGCTGAAACAGAGGGTGCCGGAACTGGAGCAGAAGGTCCGCTTCCTGCTGCTGCCCAAGGACGAGGCCGATGACCGCAACGTCATCCTGGAGGTGCGCGCCGGAGTTGGCGGCGACGAAGCGGCGCTGTTCGCCCGCGAGCTGTTCGAGATGTATCGCAACTATGCCCAGCTCAAGCGCTGGAAGTTCGAGCCGATGGATGTCAGCGAGACCGGCCTCGGCGGCTATTCCAAGGCCACTGCGGAAATCAACGGCCGCAGCGTCTTTGCCCGGCTGAAGTTCGAATCCGGCGCCCACCGGGTGCAGCGGGTGCCGGCGACGGAAGGCGGCGGTCGCGTCCATACCTCCGCGGTCACGGTGGCGGTGCTGCCGGAAGCGGAGGAAGTGGACATCAAGATCGAGGACAAGGATTTGCGCATCGACGTGTTCCGCGCCGGCGGTCCCGGCGGCCAGTCGGTCAACACCACCGACAGCGCGGTACGCATCACCCACATCCCGACCGGCGTCGTGGTGCAGCAGCAGGACGAGAAGTCCCAGCATAAGAACAAGGCGAAGGCGATGAAGGTGCTGCGCGCCCGGCTCTATGAGGCGCAGCGGGCGGCGCTGGCGGCGGAACGCGCGGCGGCGCGCAAGAACCAAGTGGGCTCCGGCGATCGCTCGGAGAAGGTGCGCACCTTCAACTTTCCCCAGAACCGCGTCACCGATCACCGCATCGATCTGTCGCTCTACAAGATCGACCGCATCCTCGCCGGCGAACTGGACGAGCTGATCGATCCCCTGATCGCCCATGACCAGGCCGAGCGTCTCGCCGAGATCGAATGAGATGGATCGCCGCGCGGCGATCGACAGTGCCGCGGCGACGTTGCGCGGCCTCGGCATCGACGCCGCGCGGCGCGAGGCCCGGCTGCTGCTGGAGCATTGCCTGGGACTGACGCCGGGCGAACTCGTGGCCGGCGATCGCGAACCGATGCGGCCCGCCGACATCGTCCGCTTCGAAGGCTTGATCGAACGGCGCCGGCGGCGCGAACCGGTGTCCCAGATCCTCGGTCAATGGGAATTCTGGGGCCTGCCTTTCTTCGTCACCGCAGACACGCTGACGCCGCGGCCCGACAGCGAGACGCTGATCGAAGCGGCGCTGTCCCTGATCGATGATCGGAACGCGCCGTTGCGCCTCCTCGATCTCGGCACCGGCACCGGCTGCCTGCTGCTGGCTCTCCTGCATGAGCTGCCGCGAGCGACCGGCCTCGGCGTCGACAAGAGCGCCAAGGCGCTGGCGGTGGCGCGGCGCAACGCCGAGGCTCTGGGCCTTGCGGCTCGCGCGAAACTCGCTCTCGGCGATTGGACTCGCGGGTTGACGGAAAGCTTCGATCTCATTCTCAGCAATCCGCCCTATATCCGCACGGATGAAATTCCCAATCTGATGCCCGAGGTGGCCGGCCACGAGCCGCCGCTGGCCCTGGATGGCGGCGCCGACGGGCTGGCTTGCTATCGTGTCCTGGCACCCCAGGCGGCCGAGCGGCTGGCGCCCGGGGGCCCGCTGTTATTGGAGGCCGGGTTGGGCCAGGCGCCGGCCATTGCCGCGATTCTCGCGGCGGCAGGGCTGCAGCCGTTTGCCGTCCGCCGTGACCTGGGCGGCCGGGAGCGCTGCGTCATCGCCAAGAAAACTAAGGAATGACATATAGTTACAGCGCCCCACCCCACACCAAAAAAACATTTGGCAAGGGGCGAACTTCCCGCGTAGGGTGACGCCGATCAAGAACGAACCTGAAAGGGTCGAGCGCCGTCGAAGGCGCCATTTCGTTCCCCATTCGTAGATCCGGATCAGCAGCGGCTTGTGCCGCCCCTCTTCTTAAGTCGGCGGCGCTGATTGCGGTGATAGGGGCAAGAGCCGGCCAGCACGAGTGAAGGTGATATGAGACAAGGTCAGAACAACAGGCGGTCGCGTGGCCGTGGCCAGCGTCGCCAGCATCAGAATCCGCGTCAGCAAACCTTCGATTCCAGCGGGCCGGATGTGCGTATCCGCGGCAACGCCTATCAGGTCCTCGAAAAATATCTCGCCATGGCCCGCGACGCCACGGCCGCCGGCGACCGGATCGCCGCCGAGAATTTCTATCAGCACGCCGAACATTATTTCCGCATCGTCAATGCCAATGGCGAGCAGAACGGCGCCAATGGCCGCTACCGGCCCAACGGCCCCGGCAATGACGGGCAGGAAACGGCGCCGCCTGAAGAGGGCGGACCACCGGCCGACGCCGAAGTCACTGTCCGCAAACCCAATGGCGGTCAGGCTCCGGCGGGCACGGGCGACCAGCCGGACCCCGAGGAACCCTCGCAAAATTAAGC
>Ga0184612_10001097_pt1 | contig 13015 bp, 12 predicted proteins | sample PLM3_60_coex_FD_133163 | JGI IMG/M metagenome (GOLD analysis project Ga0184612, IMG submission 133163) | Groundwater sediment microbial communities from an aquifer in East River, Colorado, USA - PLM3_60_coex | ecosystem: Environmental > Terrestrial > Soil > Riparian zone | place: USA: East...
ACAGTCTTTCTCGAATGCTTTGGACGTAAACTCAAAAACATGCCGTTGCACGGCTTGTGAGAGTCCGGTCTTGAGCGGTTAGCGGCCGTCGGACTCGGTGGAATGCACTTCCGAGATGTGCCAAAACCGGAAGTGGTAGACCGTCACTCCATCGGCCCCGCCTTTCGTATGCCGTCGAGCAAGTGTTCGAGGTTGGCCTGCTCGCGAAAAGGCTCGTGGGCCGCATAATACAACATCGACATGCTGGGCTTCAGGTCCCGAAATTTCACGACTTGCGCCCGCGCCTCATCAGTTCGGCCGAGTTGCCCATAGGCCGCCGCAAGATAGGTCGTCGTGAAGGGGTCGGCGGTGGCGAAGCCGCGACTGAACGCGGCGACCGCCTCCTCGTACCGACGGGCTGCATAGAGGGCCATGCCAAGAGAAATGAAGTACCATGGCGGCGCGTGCGGATTGATACTAAGGACTTTGTGAATCTTATTTATGGCCTCGGTCGCTTTTCCTGTGTAGGTCAGCAACCAAGTTGCCGTGACGATCGCATCGGAATCGTTCGGATTTAGCGCGAAAGCCCGCTCGAATTGAGCAAGAGCATCGTCGAACTCCTTGCGGTACACGCTCACGTATCCGAGCGTCCAGCAACAGTAGCTGTCGTTCGGATCCAGCGCCGCTCCTTTCTTCGCCAAAGCAAGGGCTTGATCTAATGCTGGCGTCGATAAATTAATCCACCAGTCTCCCATGTACCATGAAGCCAGTCCGGAATACGCGGCCGCAAACTGGGGATCGAGTGCAATTGCCTTCTCCAGCATTTCCCGCGCTCTCGGCTCGACGGTCTTATCCCACGAGTTAAGAAAGGCGAGTGCTCGTAGGAAGTACTCGTAGGCAGTGAGATTTTCGGTCCGTCTGCGGCGTGCGGAATGTCCGCCGGCATCAGCAATTCGGCCTGGCAGAACGGCGACGATGCTATGCACTACTTCGTCTTGAACAGCGAAGATATCCTTGATATCGCGGTCATACCGCTCGCTCCAGAGGTGATTGCCAGTGCTTGCATTGATCAGCTGAGCTGAGATCCGGAGCCGATCACCCAACTTTCGCACGCTGCCTTCGACAATGTATTGCACGCCAAGTTCCCGAGCCACTTGGCGCACATCGACATTCTTGCCCTTGTATTGGAACGATGAATTCCGCGCGATGACGAACAGAGAACGGAAACGCGACAACTCCGTGATGATGTCATCGGTGATACCGTCGGAGAAATACGCCTGCTCTGGGTCGCCCGACATGTTGGTGAAGGGCAGCACCGCGATGGAGGGCTTGGAGGTCTCCCTGTCCACATAGGCCGTTTTTTCGCTATCGACACTCATCGCAGGATGAGACTGCGGCCGTTGCGGTGCAGGCGCTTCCGATTGCTCCAGGATGGAGCTGTATAAGGCCGTTGTTTCCAGTGCCGGCGCTACGTCGAGCTCGCTCCTCAGGATCTCCCGGCAGTGCTCGTATTGCCGCAGCGCCGTGCTGGTCTCGCCGGCTTCCGCATGGAGCCGCATCAACGCCCGATGACCGTCCTCCTGCAATGGATCGAGCGCCAATAGACGATGGGCGACAGCGATGGCACTCGCCCCAGTCTCTTGGGTCAGCAGCTTCTTGAGCACGGTCGCGGCAAGCGCCCGCAATCTCTGCCGCTCGACAGTGAGCCATTCTTCGAAGGCTGCATCGCGGGCGTCGAGTCCGTCGAGCAGATCACCTGTGTAGAGCTCTGCCGCGCGCCGTAGATCGCTGGTGGCATTGCCGGCGGCAAGTTCTTCAAATATGAGCGCATCGACCTCTACGTTTGCCGGATCAAGCGCCAGCGAGTCCCTTTGCTTGACCAGGGGCGATGGTTCGACGGCACCCAGCGCTTTGCCAAGCTCCGTGAGCGCTTGCCTCAGGCTATTGCGGGCCTGTTCGTCTCCCCGATCGCTCCAGAGCAGGCCGACAAGCTTGTCACGCGCGTGGCTCCGCCCGGTTGGAAGCGCCAGATAGGCCAGCAGTGCGCGGGTCTTTCGGGCGGCAATATCCAGCACCGGCCCGGATACTATTCGGGCCTCAAAGCCGCCGAGAAGCTTGAGTTGTAGACGCCTCAACTGGCGGGACTCCTCCCAACTGGGCCTGGAGCATGGGTACTGGCCGGATTTTGGCCGTTTTCACGCCCCGGACGCCCCCGGCGGCAAGAATAAACGCTGGTTTCACATCCTCCAAGCGTTTCGCTCACACCCAGTGTCGTACACCAAACCAACGAAACCCGCCGATCAAGCGCACTAGGCAGCAAGAAGCAGACCCCATGGCACAGATGACATCCAACGAATTTGAAGCTGTTACGTGGTCTCAACTGATTTGGACGCCGACACGAGGCTTGATCGGGCGTCTATGGCAGCAAACCGGCAAGTGCGCCGCAACCATGACCGGTAAAGTTCGCTGCTGGGCGCAGCGCCAAAGGGATCAGGTGTTGCCACCGCCCGACCTGTGGCACCAACAGTGCCGTCGCGACATTCTCCGGATCGAGGCGCGCCGCATACTGTAGAAGTCACGGGCTGCCGAATCCTTTGCGTACAAACGGGTTTCCGCCGCTGGCTCGCCGCCCATAATCCTTGGACAGCGGGAGGTCCGCAACGGGTCAAACTTGGGACGAACTGGCTAGGTCCGTGGTAGGTCCGGTTACCGCGCGAGAGCGGACGAACCCGTGCGGCGGGTGTCCGAAGCGGCCCTGACGCCGACTGGATCAAGAGAATCGTCAATCAGCAGGAGCGCGAACAAGACATCGATCATTGTCAGGGTGAGCATCGCGGCGCGCCCTTTGCATATCAGTGGCTACTTCGGCCGCACGGCGCGCAGGCCTTCGTCAGGCTGCGGGAGCTTGCCGCGGCGGCGCAGTTTCACTGCTTCGACCAAAGCGCGCGCCGCATTAGCGACTTCCTTCTGGAAATCCGCATCGGCATCGAGATCCTCGTGGCTGGTGGCGTAGGGCTCATAGTAGCCGACATAGGCGTCGAGTTGCGCCTTGCGGCCTGCAGGGATCAGGCCGATATCGGTGAGCCAGTCGGCGAGCATACGCCGTAGATTCTCGACGCCCGCCGCGTCGCCATGCACGATGACCGAGAATACCCGCCCGGCGAGATGACGTGGATAGGCCCAGCCCTTCATCTCCAGTTCCTTCGCCAGTTTCGGGTCCTTGCCGCCGGTTGTGGTGGGATCGGGATTGCCGCCATCGGCGCAGACGAGACGGTCGATCATCAATTTCAGTGAGCTCGGTACCTGGTACCAATTGACGGGGCAGAGGATCATCACGCCATGGGCGGCGACCCACATGGGATAGATTTCGCTCATCCAGTCGCTCACCTGCCCCATGGCGAAGTTCGGGTAGCAGGAACAGGGCCAATGGCAGAGCGGCTGCGCCGTCGACACGCAGGCCTTGCAGGGATGGATCTGACGGCCATATTCGGACGTCAGCCGGCTGAGATCGAGGACCTCCACTTCGAAATTGCGCTGGCGCTCGATGATCCGCTTGGCGATAGACACCAGGCGGAACGTCTTCGACATCTCGCCCGGACAGCTCTGGTCGCTACGGGACGAGCCGTTGACCAGCAGGATGCGCGACGGCGACTTGCGATTGCGCTGCCGGCGCTCCGCCGCCTGGATCGCACGCCGGGTCGCCAGCCATTCCACAGGCAACTCTGCCTTGGGATCGGCGAACTGTTTCCCGCCAATGCGGGTGCGCGGGTTCTTCCGATATTCGTCGTAGCCCTCCCACGCGAGATCGATGATTTTCTGAAGAGCGCTTTCGGCAGCAACGAAGGCCGGATCGAAGAAACGGTCGCGGAAACGCGCTTCAAATTCCTTCCGCGTAAGCTGAACGCTCGGCATGCCCCGGCGCACTGTTACTCTTTTCATGGCAAGCCTCCGCGATCCGCGACGAGTCTGGGAGGGCCTTTCAGTTCCACGACATTGCCCTCGGGATCGGTGATGTACATCGAAGGACCTTCGCCTTCGGCACCATAGCGGCTGACCACTTCGCCGGGCGCAACGCCGTGAGCCTGCAGATGTGCCGCGATGGCCGCGGCGTTGAACGGCTCCACGCGCAGGCAGAGATGATCCATGTTGCGCCCCTCCTTGCCCGGCGCGGTGCCGCCCTCGCGGCCGAGCACGCCGGCCACATCCACAAGATCGATGAGCGAATTTCCGGCACGCAGTTGCGTCAGGCCGATTGCCGCCTGGATCTTCTCCACCGTGCAGCCGAGCGCCTCGCAGTAGAAGCGCTGTACGGCGGCAACGTCGTGCACGCGCAGCACGACATGGTCGATTCCCTGAATGACGATTGGACTAGCAGGCGACATTCCCATCCTCGCAGTTCGCTCTATTTGGGAAGTTTCACATTGCCGATTTCATCGATGGCCCAGAACGGATTCCAGGCGACCTCCCAAGTGTGACCGTCGGGATCGGCGAAATACCCGGCATAGCCGCCCCAGAACGTCTCTCCGGCCGGCTTCAGGATGCGAGCGCCGGCATGGGCAGCCTTCGCCAATACAGAATCCACATCGGCACGGTCGCGCACATTATGCGCAAGGGCGAAGCCGCCGAAGCCTTCGCTGTCGTCGCTCACCTGCGCATCCTTGGCCAGCGCGGCGCGGCCCCAAAGTGCGAAGACGAGGCCGCCGGTTTGAAAGAACACGACATCCTTGTTGCTGGCCGAAGATGGATCCCATCCCAAGCCTTTCTCATAGAACTTCCGCGATTTTGCGATGTCCGCCACGCCGAGCGTGACGACGCTCAGTCTTTGCTCCATGCCTCAAGCCGTCCGAACGATCCGATGGGGCGCAATTGCATCGGGCATCATAGCCAATCCCGCAGCCGGAACCAGAGCATGGCGAGCGCCAGGGTCGGCGTGCGCAGCAGCTTTCCGCCGAAGAACGTCGTGTGCGGCAGTCTGGTGAACACATCGAAGCGTTCGGCCGTTCCCGCGATGGCCTCGGCGATGACCTTTCCGGCAATGCCCGTCAGCGCCACGCCGACGCCGGAAAAGCCGTGGGCGAAATAGACATTGCCGGTGCCGCCGAGCCTGCCGAGATGGGGCGTGCGCTCCACAGTGATCGCGACATTGCCGCCCCAGCTATACTCGAACCCCACGTCCTCAGTCTGCGGCAGCACCGCCAGCATCGAACGCCGCATCGCCGCCTGCAGGTTCGGCGGCGGCAATGTGGTGTAGCTGACCCGGCCGCCGAACAGCAGCCGGTGATCGGCCGAAAGCCGGTAGTAATCCAGCACGAACTTGGTGTCGCTGATGGCCGCGTCGGAAGGGATCAGGCTTTTGGCGCGGTTCTCGCCGAGCGGCGCGGTCGCCACGATGTAGGTGCCCACGGGCATCACCTTGCGGCGGATACCCGGCACGAGATCGCCGAGATAGGCGTTGCCGGCCAGCACGAGATAACGGGCGCGCACCGTACCCCGCGCGGTCCGTGCCAGCGGCCGGTCGCCCGTTTCGATCGCCTCGACCGGCGAGTCCTCGAAGATGCGGACGCCGGCATCGATGGCCGCCCGCGCCAGGCCGAGACAATAGTTGAGCGGATGCAGATGACCGGCGCCGGCATCGAAGATGCCGCCATGATAAGCGCTCGACGAGACATATTGTCCGACATCGGCGCGCTCGACGAGGCGCGCGTCGCGATAGTCGTAGCGCGTTTCAAGCATCTCGACTTCGGCGCGCAGTTCATCCACGTCTTTCGCCTTGACGGCGCCGAGGAAATGGCCGCGCTTGAGATCGCAGGGAATGGCGTGGCGCTGCACGCGCTCGCGGATGATCCCTTTGGCTTCTTCCGACATGTCCCATAGCTTGCGCGCATCGCCGTGGCCGACCCAGTTCTCGATCTTCGTCATGTTTGGCGAGTAACCGGAACTGATCTGTCCGCCATTGCGGCCGGATGCACCCCAGCCGATGCGATGGGATTCCAACACGGCGACGGAATAGCCGCGCTCCGCCAGATTGAGCGCCGCGGAAATTCCGGCATAGCCGGCGCCGACGATGCAGATATCGGCCTCGATCGGGCCCGACAGCGCCGGGCAATCGGGCGCACCGATGGCGGTCGCCGCGTAGTAGGAATCGATATGCCTGCTCTGCGCCAATACGAATATCCGTTCAAACTGCTGAGGGCCGCCATCCTGCCCATGGGTGCCGGAAGGTCAAGCGCGGCCGAGCGCCCCTTGCCCGAAGGCGTCCGCTTAGCCACTCTCTGCGGCAAGAAAACACACATAGGGGCATAGAGGAGTTGTGATTGATGACCTTGACCGCGCAATCGGATGTGGGGCGGCTTCGTCGGGTGATCGTCAAGCATGTGCGCGACGCCTTCGTCGACGAGGCGACGATCGACGGGCAATGGCGCGATCTCAACTACTATGGCCGGCCCGACCTGCCGCGAGCGATCGACGAGTATGACCGCTTCGTCGATCTGATGAAGCGGTTCGATATCGCCGTGGACTTCCTGCCCGCCGACGGCAAGGTGGGCATGGATTCGCTCTATCCCCGTGACACCACCATCACGACAGATCGCGGCGTGATCCTCTGCAACATGGGCAAGGCGCAGCGGCGCACCGAGCCCGACGCCATCGCCGGTTTCCTGCGCCTGCATCAAGCACAGATCCTCGGTGCGATCTCCGGCGCCGGCAGCATCGAGGGCGGCGACGTCACCTGGCTGGACCCGCGAACCCTGGCGGTCGGCCGCGGCTATCGCACCAACGACGAAGGCATCCGCCAGCTCAGGCAGCTGCTCGGGCCGGAAGTGGAGGTGGTCACCGTGCCCCTGCCCCACTGGAAGGGACCCGGCGACGTGTTCCACCTGATGTCGATCATCTCGCCGCTCGACCGGGATCTGGCCGTGGTCTACTCGCCGCTGCTGCCGGTGCCGTTCCGCGAGCTGCTCCTGGCTCGTGGCACTCGCCTGGTGGAAGTGCCGGGCGAGGAGTTCGAAGGCATGGGCTGCAACATCCTGGCGCTGGCGCCACGCACCTGCGCCATGCGCACCGGACTCCCCATCACGCGACAGCGGCTGATCGAGGCCGGCGTCGAGGTTCATGAGTTCGCCGGCGAGGAGATCTGCGGCCGCGGCGCGGGCGGACCGACCTGCATGACGCGGCCCCTGCAGTGGGAGGTTTAGGGCCGATTCGGTCGCGGTTTGGATTTCATCCACCACATTAACCAACATTATTTATAATGATATTATAAATAGTTACTGTTCGTTGTTGATAATCTACTGTATGCCTTGCCTTGCCAAGTCTTCCGGGCGCGTGCTAGCCATCTGGGGCGGCCCCTCGCCCAAACGGCCCCCCGGAAGGCATCATGTCCCAAATCGACGAATGGCTCTCTGAGCGCAAGATCGGCGAAGTCGAGTGCCTGGTGCCGGACATGTCGGGCATCGCCCGGGGCAAGATTTTGCCGTCTCACAAGTTCCTGAAGAGCGTTCGGGAGCAGTCGCTGCGGCTGCCGGAATCCATCTTCATCCAGACAGTCACCGGTGAGTTCGGCGAGGATGAGGAGGACGAGGTCCTCGGCCCTCAGGACCACGACGTCACGTTGATGCCGGACATCGACACCCTGTCGATCGTGCCCTGGTACGAGGAGCCGGTCGCCCAGGTGATCTCCGATGTCTACAACCGCGACGGCAGCCCGGTGGATATCGCCTCGCGCTTCGTGCTGAAGCGCGTGCTGCAGATGTATGACGACCGCGGCTGGGTGCCGATCATAGCACCCGAGCTGGAGTTCTATCTGGTCCAGGTCAACACCGACCCGGACGTGCCGCTGACGCCGCCGATCGGCCAGTCGGGCCGGCCGGAAACCGGCCGCCAGTCCTATGGCATCGACGCGGTCAACGAGTTCGACCCGATCTTCGAGGATGTCTACGACTTCTGCGAGAAGCAGGATCTGGACATCGACACGCTGACTCACGAGAGCGGTTCGGCGCAGATGGAGATCAACTTCAATCACGGCGATCCCCTGAACCTGGCGGATCAGGTGTTCCTGTTCAAGCGCACGGTGCGCCACGCCGCCATGCGCCACAAGATCTATGCCACCTTCATGGCCAAGCCGCTCGCCGACCAGCCCGGCAGCTCCATGCATATCCACCAATCCGTGCTTGATAAAGCGACCGGGCGCAATCTGTTCGCCGACAAGAATGCCCGCGATACCGCCCTATTCCGCAACCATGTGGCGGGGCTGCAGCGCTACCTGCCGCAGGTGATGCCGATGGCGGCGCCGAACGTGAACTCCTATCGCCGGCTGCAGCCCTATATGGACGCGCCGATCAATGTGCATTGGGGCGTGGACAACCGCACGGTCGGCCTGCGGGTGCCGATCTCGCCGGCTTCGTCCCGGCGGATCGAGAACCGGCTGGCGGGCGCCGACGCCAATCCTTATCTCGCCATTGCCGCGTCGCTGGCCTGCGGCTATCTCGGCATGATCGAGCGGTTGAAGCCGACGGAGCAGGTGGAGGGCAGCGCCTATCGCCTGAAACACACCCTGCCCCGCACGCTCTACGATGCGCTGCATCGCTTCCAGATGTGCAAGCCGATCCGCGAGATCGTCGGCGAGCGCTTCATCCGGGCGCTGATCTGCGTGAAGCAATCGGAGCTGGAGGCTTATCAGCGCGTCATCAGTTCCTGGGAACGGGAACATCTGCTGCTGAACGTCTGATCCCGCCAACCGAGTAAGGCGGGATGTAGGCCCGATCCATCATGACTCTCGCTGCGCCCTCTCCCGCGGTCGTCCGCCCCAATCACCGGTTGAAGGGCATCCTCTTCCTTTGCTTCGGCGCCGCGATCTTCTCGCTGCAGGACGTGATCATCAAATCGGTCAGCGGCGCTTATCCCGTCGGCGAAGTGCTGGCGATCCGCTGCATCGTCGCTTATGGGCCGCTGTTCGCCTTCCTATACTTCGACGGCGGTCTCGCGGCGCTGCGCGGCGGCCGCAAAGGCTGGATGACCGTCCGCGCCTGTTTTCTGTTCCTCGCCTACACCACTTACTATCTGGCGCTGGCGGCGCTGCCGATGTCGGCGACGACCGCGCTGTCCTTCTCGGCACCGCTGTTCATCGTGGCGCTGTCGGGGCCGCTGCTGAAGGAGAAGGCGGGCATCGGCGGCTGGCTGGCTGTGCTGTTCGGCTTCGCCGGCGCCGTGATCGTCACCCAGCCGGGCGCCGATACGTTCGAGCCCGCGGCCCTGTTCGCGTTTGCCTCCGCCGCCTTCTACGGTATCGCCCAGATCATGTCGCGGCTGCTCGGACCCACTGCGACAACCTCGGTCATGTCGCTCTATCAGAACACTGTGAACTTCATCGGTGCGCTGACCATCGGGCTGATCTTCGGCCAAGGAGACTTTGCCGGCCAAGGCCACCCGAGCCTCGAGTTCCTGCTGCGCGGCTGGGCGATGCCCAGCACCTTCGACCTGCTGATCATCGCCTCCACCGGCCTGATCGCCGCACTGGGCTCCTGGTCCCTCACCCACGCCTACCGGGTCGCCGAGGTCAATGTGGTGGCGCCGTTCGAATACAGCTCGATCATCTGGGCCCTGATGTGGGACCTGGTCATATGGACCGTATTGCCGACGCCCTACACGGTTATCGGCGTCGCCATGATCATCGCCGCCGGCATCTACGTCCTGCGGTCCTCGAGGTCCGCCGCCTGAGGCCCTGCCCCGGATGCCCCGCTGGATATCCGGCGGGAAGGCGATTCCGAGCGATCTACCCCATGTCCAGCGAGAAATCGCGGCAAAACAACCCCCCGGGAGCAGGCTCTCCAACCGCTGACGGCCCGGCAGCTCGCAAGGCCTGCGCCGGACGCATAGCCATGGGAAATCGCAATTCAACCCCATGAAGGACGGCTGGTGACGGAAGGCGCGAAACAAAATTGCGCGAGCCATGCGTCCAGCGCATGACTTATTGGAATGCCGTCCCATAGGAATACGGGCATACAACGGCCCATACCGCCGGCGCGGGGCGCCACGGTTTCCGACAAATCCTATCCACAATGTCCAACATCGAGAAACAGCCGGGGATAGTATAAGATAATGGTCCTATGATCGTCAAGAGTTTGCGCGCCGCGGCGGAACTGCCCTGCTTTGTAAGTTAGCAAAAATTGTCATCCCGGGGCCGCCGCTTCAGCGGCGGAACCCGGGACCTAAGATCACGGACCGTGCCGAGTAATGTCGACAACAACTCGGTTCATGAACCAGAACTAGAGCGCGAAGCGGCGATGCTCGTGATGTGGCGGACAGTGAGCCTTCAAGTCGCAAGCTTGCGTTCCACAGCGAGCAAGCGGCACCACAAAGCCCGGGTCGCCCTGTGGTCATGGGTCCCGGGTCATGGCGCTGAAGCGCCATGCCCGGGATGACAGGTTTTGGAGTTTACTGAGAGAGTGTTTCGGAAAGCACACTGCAACTACTTCGCCGCACCTTTGCGCCACAGCGCGTAACCGCCCCAGGTGACGAGTCCGCCAACGAGCATCGGCACTCCGCTGTAGGCCAGCACGACGCCCATTTCGTCCAAGTCCGCTCCTTCGGGGAACATCGCGGCCCAGAAAATGAGCGTGCAGAGGCCGGCGGCGGATAACAGCAGAATACCAAGGATCATCAGGATGACGCCGATAATACGGCTTGCCCGCCCCGAAGACTGCGAGTTGCGATCGCTCATCTAGAATTTCCTTTGACAGCCCTAAACAAAAGCCTTCTCCAGCGATGCACGAACTCGCGGCGGCGTTGCAGCCTGCGCCCTCGCCAGCGCGGCGTTGCCGCTGGCGCCGGGGCGGTAGAAGAGGTTGTAGGTGTCGAAGGGGATGATCTTTTTCTCTGGCGTAACAAAGTGAATGCAGGAGCGTTTGACGCCGCCGACGCAGAAATTGAAGCGGTCCATGAACTGAACGATGATCACGCGGAACACCCGGTCGTAGCCGAGGTCGGTGGGCGCCTCGACTTGCGGCAGGCAGCAGAGAAGACTGTGCAGGCTGGAGTCCGTCTGCTGGCCGGCGGCCGACAGCGACAGCAGGTCGAACAGGCGCTGGCGCAAGGCGGGATATTTCTCGAAGGTGATGGCGTTGGGCGCGTCGCTGATGATCACGTCTTTCGGAATCATTTGGGTGATCGGCATGACCGAACGGCCTTCGCGCAGTCCGTAACCGATGGCGATCGACTCTGGATTGCAGGGCAGCGGGATCACGTCTTCGTCGCCGAAAACGCCGGAATTTTCGACGATGCGGCGGCGGATATCGGTGAGCAGAACGCGGTCGCGCTTGCCGTCGAAGCCGTCATTGCGGCCGGCATCCTGCACCGGCTGGAAGGTCACGCCGCGCACGCAATTGTATTCCAGGGCGTGACTGACGATATCGCCGACTTCGTCGTCGTTGACGCCCTTCTTCACCACGCAGACCAGCGTGGTGGAGATGCCCGATTCTTCCAGATTGGCCAGCGCGCGCTCGCGCACATGGCGCAGGTCGGCGCCGCGGATGTTCTCCAGCGCCGCTTTGCGGCGGGAGTCATACTGTAGATAGACCTCGAAGCCGGGCTTCAGCTTGGCGATCTCGGCCACGAACGCCTTGTCATTGGCGATGCGCACGCCATTGGTGTTGAGCATGAGATGGCGGATCGGCTTACGCTTGGCGAGATGCAGGATCTCGAGAATCTGCGGATGGATCGTCGGTTCGCCGCCGCTGATCTGCAGCAGATCGGGCTCGCCCTCGCTTTCCACCAGCGCGTCCATCATGGCCTCGACTTGGGACAAACTTAGCTGTCCCGGCCGGCGCGGCGATGAATCGGCGAAGCAGACCGGACAGGTCAGGTTGCAGGCCTCGTTGATTTCGATCAGGGCCAGGCAGCTATGCTGCTCATGATCCGGGCAGAGACCGCAATCATGGGGACAGCCATGGTGCGTGCGGCTCTGAAAGGCGAGCGGGATGTCGCCCGGCTTGAGATAATCGCGGCAGCGCTTGTAGTAGGCGGCATCGGTGGAAATCAGCGTCTTCTGCACGCCATGCTCGGCACAGCGTTTCTGATAGTAGACATCATCGCCTTCGATGAGAATTTTGGCGGGCACCACAGCAAGGCATTCCTCGCACAACGACGAGGTCTGTCCGTAGAACAGATAAGGCTTATGGTCGCGCATATTGCCTCTCCAATCGTGTGAGCATGATGACGGCATAGACTGCCAATGCCGCCGCGCAGAGATGGAAGATGTTGAGCGGCCCGATGACAGTCGGATAGGGCTTGAGAAACTCCCAGAGAAAGCGTTCGCCGCCATAGACGATGGCGAAGAAGTAGAAACCGCGACGGGTCGCAACTTCACGATGGCGGTTGAGCAGCCACAGGAACCAGAGGGCGAAGGCCGCCATCGTGAATGACTCGTAGAGCTGTACCGGATGCCGGCCGATGCCATCGCCGAAATCCACCGCCCAGGGCAGCGCCGTCGGCGTACCGTAGGTGTGGTCGTCGAGACCGCCGAGGAAGCAGCCGATGCGCCCGACGGCAATCGCTACCGACAGCGGTAGCACGAACACCACGCCGGTGGAGCCGCGGATACCAAGGATCGACTTGTAGATTTCCGCCACTAGAATGCCGCCAACAATTGCGCCGAGGATGCTGCGCGCCGCAGCCTGCTGACCGTCGAGCAGCAGATTGAGCGTGCCCAGGGCGAAGGCGCCGGCGACCGCGCCCACCCACAGGATCACCATGTAGGTCGGATAGTCCTTCGCCGGCATGGGCAGAACGGTGTCGGAGAAATAGCGCCGCCGCGCCCACAAGCCGACGCCGATGGCGGAGATCCAGGCAAGGATCTCGAAGAATGTGTGCCAGACGATGTGACTGTTCATGAGCGGCGAAGGTTCCCTCCCCCGCATAGCATCAATCCCGGTAAACAGGAATCTACATTTGATGGACGAGCGGCTGCTTCTGCGACAGGAACGCCGCGACGCCACCATCGGCTGCAAATCGGCCTGCGAAGACAATCGGTTAAAGGGCCGGC
>Ga0184612_10001098_pt1 | contig 13014 bp, 14 predicted proteins | sample PLM3_60_coex_FD_133163 | JGI IMG/M metagenome (GOLD analysis project Ga0184612, IMG submission 133163) | Groundwater sediment microbial communities from an aquifer in East River, Colorado, USA - PLM3_60_coex | ecosystem: Environmental > Terrestrial > Soil > Riparian zone | place: USA: East...
GGCCGGGACCGGCCGCCGCCGGGCATTCGACTTCTTCGCGCTCGCCATGATCGCGACACCTCTCTCGGCCCTCTACAGTAATTGCAGGGGAGGTCGGTGTCTCACGATCATTGGCACAGAGGGTCTTGAGCAAAGTCGCGAGCGATCCTTTCGCGACGTAGACGGCGTCGCGGGCGACTTATAAGGTCTTTGGCGTGCTCAAATTCCAACACGCGCCATCACGACTACTGCGGGCGCGACGAACATGATGGAGTCATGTCAAAGTCGTTTCAGTCGTTGATGAAGCTGGTACGTGGCGTGAGCCGTACCGCCCTACAGATTATCGGTATGGATGTGGAGGATTTTGATGATAGGTTGCTTGTTACAAATTGAGAAATAATGTCAGAGCAGCGGTTTAGTTCCGCAACCAAGAATACCGTTACCTCCGTACCGCACTTCAATATCAGCTAACTTCGCTTCTTCAAACCATGACTGAACCGTCTCAATGGTCTGGGGGTGGTCGTACTTGGGTGATAAGGCATCAAAAGTATCTAGAATTGCCCAGGCCTCGATTTGTTCCTCAGTCAAGGGCAGAGTGCCCCTATAATTCCAGCACGGGACAATACCTCTGATATGTTCCGCAAACCGCCCCAAGAAAGTAAGCTCATCAAGTCTGTTATCAAATTGCAACCAACGTGGCACATACCATTGAACCATTGGAAACAGCAGAAAGTTTGGCATTCGCTTCGTGATGGGTCGCCAAAGATATTTGCTCGTCCACCGAGTCGGCCACTTTTCCTTCCGATACACATCGATCGCTAATTGTCCGCCCAGCTTTAGAAATTGTATCAACGTCATGAATGATCGCTTGACATCAGGGGTATGTTGAAGGACACCAAAGGCGAAAACTTTATCGGAATATTCAGCTTTGAATGGCATTGAATAGAGATCTGCCTGAGTCACACAAAGCCTTGGATGGGGTCCATATTAGACCAGCATGCATCGACTGCAGCGCTGTAATCTAGGGCCCAAACCTCTGCACCAGCATCCAACATCACCTGAGTGAAACGACCCGCTCCGCATCCCAACCTCCAGAATATGTTGACCACGAATCTCCTCCTGGGACCAGCCAGTGCCAGCATAGAATCTCTCGTACGTGATTGCTGTTCCGTTAAATCGGTCGATCTGCGTGCGCCGGAAATGATTCCACTGAAGACCGAAATTCGCAGTGTAGGAATCATTTTCTACAAAGCGAGGAATGAATTTTTGAACGAAGACGACCATACCCGTCAAAGGATCAACCAGTGAGCCCTCCTTGAGTTCACCGTTCTCCTGAGCTTCAACACATCTGATCTTCGGCTTGGCGCCGCTCGAAGAAAGATCGAAGGCGTCGAGTGACTCGTAACGCACTATTTATTCCTACTCAATAGAGGTCTTGCCAAGAAAACGACGGCAGGGACGTTGCGGACTGTTCAAGAAAGATCTCATGCCAGAGCTGATACATTAGCGCCGCCCAAACCTGTGAGGTAAAGGTTGCACGTCCGTCAAGGTGCGGCTTCACGAAACAGTCATAGAATTGTGATTTGAAAAGGCCTTGCCGCTTCAATCGTTGTGGGTGCAGTAAGTGTTCTGCGAGCGGACGGAGCTCACCCCTCAGCCACAATTCGATCGGAATCACGAAACCTCGCTTGGGCGCGGTCAAGAGGTCAGGCGGAAGCAAATCACCCACGGCGAGCTTAAGCAAATACTTGAGATCGGTGCTCCTCGTCCGCACTGAGGACGGAATGCTGAACACCTTTTCGACTAGAAGGTGATCGAGGAAAGGAACTCTGGCCTCCAGACTGTGAGCCATCGAAAACCGGTCAGTCATGAAAAGAAATTCCTCTGCCAGTTGGGTGCGGAAATCGACAGCGGCAAGACCGCTCCGAAGATCAGGAGCCATGCTGGCATCGTAGATCCCCTGGAGGTAACTCGCTGTATTCTGAACTGCGCGGTTGGTGATCTGAAAGACGGATTGACGTTTTTGCTCGTCTGAAAGATAGACGAAGTTGGCATAGTAGTGGCGCCCGAACGCTTCGCTGAGCAGATGAGGAAGCTTCGCGAAGAGTCGCCCCTTTCCGATCAAAGGAAAGGACGATGGCATGTATTCGGCCAAACCGGCCACTGAAGCGGAGAGCCGGGCTAGGGCATCGGCACCGGCTGGATGCCGTCCACGAAATGAAATGGCTGCGCCCACAACCGAGTCTTCTTCATAGCCGCGAAATTTTCCATAGTTACCGAAAAGTTCGTCACCTCCCGTACCGGTCAGTGCAACTTTGACATTTTTGCTCATTTCCCGAAAGACGTACCAGGACGGTAGACCGCCGCCATAAGGCTCATCGAGATGCCAGACCATAGGAACCAGATCCTGCAAGAGTTCCCGGGGCTCTAAGAAGTGCTCGTGGTGCTCCGTCTCCCAACGTCGGGCAACTTGTCTAGCCAGATCCGTTTCATTCCAGGACTGCTCTTCGTCGCCAACAAAGCCCAATGAGTAGGTCTTGATCTTCGGATGTCCCAGTTCGGCCAGCAAGCCAACAATAGCGGAGGAATCAAGCCCACCGGAGAGGGAACAGGCTATATCCACATCGCTCAATGTCCAACGCTTCACCGCAGAGCGTAGTTCGGCCCGTAACACTTCAGCCCATTCGTCCTCGGACCGGGTTTCAATCAGGGGAAAGGTTAAACGCCAGTAACGCTCAAGCCGCAGGATGCTGTGTTCGAGGTCATACGTAAAACTATGGCCAGGCGGGACGCGAAATACCCCCTTGATGATGGAAGCCTGATCAGGCACATACAGCAACGTCATGTAGTGGAAGAGACTTTGCATATCGATGTCGCGCGGAATGAACGGATGCTGCAGCAGCGCCTTCAGCTCCGATGCGCAGGCTAGACGTCCTCCCTGATGCCAATAGTAGAGGGGCTTGATCCCCATGCGGTCACGAGCCCCGAAGAGCAGGTTCTTGCGCTGATCGTGAATCACGAACGCGAACATGCCGTTGAGATCGTTGAGAAAGGCAGGACCCTTCTCCTGATACAACTGCAACAGCACCTCTGTGTCAGAATTCGTCGTGCGAAAATGATGGCCTTGCCGTTCCAGCTGTGAACGGAGTTCGGGAGCGTTGAAAATCTCGCCGTTGAAAACAACCCATATCTCTCCGCTCGCGCAGCTCATGGGCTGGTGACCACCCTCAAGATCAAGAATGCTCAACCGGCGCATGGCGAGCGATACTGATTGATCAGGGCTTCGGTAGACCCCTTGGTCATCGGGGCCACGATGGACGATGGCGCCATTCATTCGGCTGATCCATTCGATCTCATGACGGCCGGCTAGCGCGACAATCCCACACATCTTCTATCTTTGATTCAACCTGACAGTCCGCCCAGCGCATACAGAATAAATTGTTGAAGGCCTCCGCAAGAGATCGCTGCTCGTTACGCAACCCAAAGGTACTGTCGCCGAAGACGGCGCTCAGGCGTCACGCCATTCCATGAGGTGACGTCCAAACTCTTCTCCGTCCCAGTCGCGCACCAGATAGCGGGGTAGCTGCCACGGATCGGTACCGGGTCGCACAAGACCGTCGAAGTTCGAGCATGCATTGTCATACCCGGCTTCTCGTACAATCTCGACAGTCTCTGCCGTGTAGTCTGATCGTGTACCATACGGATACGCGAAACTGGTTACGGAATGCCCAAGAATTTCCTCGAGGCGAATCTTACTCCGTCGTATCTCGTCGCGCTGCGATGTAACCGAGAGTGTTGAGAGAGGGAGATGTTCGACGGTGTGAGATCCCACTTCTACAAGCCCGTCCTTTGCCAGAAGGCGAACTTCATTAGCCGTCAGTACACGGTGGGTTTGGCGACAGATTGGCTCCGTGCCAGCCCACTTCATCAGAGCATCAAGTGCGATTCGTTGGTCGCAATCCGGTAGGCTATATAGGAGCTGGCAAAGAGAACGATACACTTGGTGACGAGGAGTGGGATTCTTCGTTTTTTCGACATGCCAGCCGCAATTGCGCTTAAATTCATCTTCACTATAATAAGCTCCCTCCGCGAGGTCCCATCGATAAGTCTGTCCGCTGATGCCCACGCAAAGCTGTTGGGGTAAGCTGCCGGGTCGTAGGAACAACCGTTCAAGTTGGTCCGCCAAAAATTCTCGGCTGGTGTCCATATAGCCGGAGGTTACATAGACAGTCGCCGGGACCTCGTAGCGCTCAAGTGAGGGTTTGCCATTCAGAAGATTATCGGCATACCCATCGTCGAAGGTAACCGCGACTGCTTTATGCGGAAGCTTGTTGTCGCGCAACGCACGAACCATTGCCGCTAGAGCCATCGGGCGCGCATTGTTGCGCAAGATCTCAAGGTGTTCTGCAAAATGTTGCCGAGTCACGCATAGCAGCTGGGGATCGGACGGCATATCGGCAACGCGGTGGTAAAGGAGGATGAGGGGCGCAGGTCTGAATCGGGCCCTAAGCCGACGAGCGGCCTGTCGTAAACCCCGGATTCCCAGCTTCATCGTTGTGCTCCCGCCGGTTTCACGGCTCTCAGGGTGATCAGGAGCTCGTAGTCTGGGTCGCGATAGTCAAGCTCTTCTTCGGATAGTTCCTCTACCGCGAGTCCAGTTAGAAACGCGATCGCTGCATGCACGTTTCCATGGGCTTCGACTGACACATTTGCTACCGGAAAGACTTCTTCAAGGAGTCGTCGTGAGGACAGCGTTGTAAACCGCCAGTAGTCACCCCAGCGCTCCATATCATACCGGCTAATCTGGCTAATCCCCGGTACAGTCGCCAGCAATACCCCACCGGGTTTGAGAGCCGCATAAATGTTAGTCATAGCTGCCCGCACGTCGTAGATGAACGGAAGAGTCTGAGTGAGAATCAGGCAGTCAAATGCTTCTCGAGATATCCCCTGTCCCGTCGCCAAGTCACCGATCAGCGTCGCTAGGGGATTGCCTGGCACAGCATGGAGTATAGCGGAGTGGGTTACCCTGCTTCCGCCAAACTTACGTGTGTAGAGGGGCTCAGCAATCTCCAAAACATGGTTTCGGATATCGCTGCTATATCTTTGGAGAAAGGCCTCAATGTAGTACCGGTCGATTCCGTGGCCTCGGTCTAGGCCGAAGATCGGGCTGATAGGTGTCAGGCGGCGCAACGTCCCGAAACGGACCCAGCCAAGTGGCGGCCGCACACTATAGCGTCGCAGTTCTTTGCGGACCCAGCGTTTCAGTGGAGCGGGCAAGAACGCTTTGACCGCGGAGACACAGCGATGGGCGAATGACACGCTGGGCAAGGCCTCGGGACGGACGGTCCACTCTGCAAGAGAGCTTCGCGCCCTATCAGTCTCAGCAGGCTAAAAATCGCCGCTGGATGTCGCTACCGATCAACGGTCTCACATTCTGGAATGGATATCCACATCTCCAGTATCCCAGTATTGCGCACATTTCTCTAGACAACCGAAGGCATTGAAGGTCAAGCTGATTTCAAAGCTGTATGGCGCTCAGTCGCTTCATGCCTTGCTTGCGTTACCAAGAATTCCGTTACCCCCAGCTCGAACGTTGATAGCTGTAAGTCCGGCCTCTTCAAACCACGACTGTACGACGCCTATGGATTGGGGTGAGTCATATGTAGGGGTTAAAGCGTCAAAAGTATCAAGGATGGCCCAGATCTCTATTTGCTCCCGCGAAAGCGGTAACATTCCTGTGTAGTTCCAACAAGGAATCAATGCCGGCACCACCTGCCGAGCAACTGGGATTCGCTGAAAGAAGTTATCAATGGGAATCCACCTTGGAATGTACCAAGAAAGAATTTGGTGAACCAAAGAACGAGGTAGCCGCCTCGTCAGCGGCCGGTACCAAAACTTGGAAGTCCAGCGAGTAGTCCAGGCCATTTTTCGGTAAACGTCAATTGCAATCTTGCCGCCGGGTCTCAGGTAAGGCACGAGACTCATAAAGGCGCCTCTTACGTCAGGAGTGTGTTGTAAGACGCCATAGCAAAACACTCTGTCAAAAGACTCGGGTTGGAAAGGTAAGGCATAAAGATCTGCCTGAGCCAAAAAGAGGTCAGGATGAGGTCCGTTGTTAGCCCAGCAGGCATCAACGGCAGTACTGTAATCTACTGAATAGACTTCGGCTCCTGCATCCAATAAGACCTGGGTAAAACGTCCCGCTCCACAACCCGCTTCGAGAATTCTCTGCCCGCGCAATTCGTCCGGAGTCCACCCTGTATCACTAAAGAATCGGTCACGGCTTAACCTGGTTCCGTTGTATCGATCCAATTGAGTTCGGCGATAGCGATTCCACTGTTCACCAAAACTTGAGGTATAGGAACTATTCGTAACGAACCGCGGAATATGGTTCACAATTTCATAGCTTAGATTTGAGCCTGCATCGTTCAAGCGTCCCCCTTCGATTTCCCCGTCCACTTCCACCTTGGCTTCAACTGCCAGTCTATTTCCTGCGAACGGGGTCCGTAGGAATTTGACGAAACGTTTTTGCATTACTTGAGCCTCTAGTTAACGATATCTCGCCAGGTATAGGTGGGAGCGCGGCGAGCGTTCTTCCGCATGGCGAGCTTGAGCAGCTCCAGCGCGGGCGTCGCAGTCGGCGATGCCCTCGCTTAGCAACTCATCGAGCTTCTGCGTTGTTCGCTCCGATGCCGGTACTCTCGAAGCCACCCGGGATGCCTCCGCTTGCCGCCGGCGCCAACCGGCCATCTTGGGATTCGACGTCAAGCAAGAGTGGATCCCGTCTGTCTTTCCATCAAGTCTAGGACTTCACCGGCATTGAGCGTGCGCGCGAATGATTAGGAGCCTGCAGCAAGCCACGGCCCATATTGCTCTATAGGAACTTGTGGACTATACGAAGTAAATCTTTCATTCGCTGAAGGTAGGTGTGTGACTCCAAGGTCCTACGCTGTCCGGAAGCAGCAATCGCCTCGCGTTCACCGTCATGTTCAAGGTAATATTGGATTAGCTCGCCACATTCTTCTGGATTTCGATAGGCAATCACTTCTTTGCCAGGCTCGAACATCTCGTGAAGATTGTCTTTCGAATCGGTTATGAGAAGCGCACCAGTACCAGTAGCTTCGAAGAGGCGCATGTTATTGGCGTAGGACTGGGCAATATCGATGTGATGGTTCACGACGATCTTCGAGGCGGCGAGGATCCTGAACATATGGGTGCCCCAGGCGGTACCCCGATAACGGGCTCGAATTCGCGAATCTTCTGGTAGGCGGTCAATTCCAATCCCCCAGACATTGATTGGAAGGTTTGAACAAAGATATTCCAGCAATTCGTCCCTCTTAGAATGCGCGCCCGTGAAGCTGCCGATAAAGGAAGCAAGGAACTTCTTCTCTCGAGTTTGCACGTGACGCAAGACCGACGGCTCAAAAGCCAGACGGTTAAACTCACTGTGAATCCCGAGGCTGCGAAAATACTCAACGAAGTTTGGCAAAGACGAAATTACCAGATCATAGGTATTCCAGGTCTCGCCCTGCGGGACAGGAGATGCGATTTGCCCGACCAATAGCCGCGTATAGCGCTTTATCTCCTGCAGGAAGCAAGTATTGATACCGTCCATCGCCATGTTCACTATAACGTCAGGCTTGTAGTGTCTGATCTGCTCTGCCAGGATCTCGTAAAACCCGCGATTCAGTTGATTGCGGGACACCCAGGGGACTATCCCACGTCTCAATCGGAACTCCCATCGCCAGTCTGGGCTCACTTTCAATCCATGCTCTCGCGCCCATCGTTTCTGCATGAACTCGTTGTTCACAGGAATGTCATATGCCTCCTGCCCGAGTACGCGGAGGTTGCTGACGCAAAAGCCTGCCTGTCCAAAGCAGGCCTCCGTATGAACCCGCAGCTGTTCATCAAATGGCTTTTCATCTAACCCTGGATTTTCAGCGTAAAGACAACTAAGAAATGCGGGATAGGACGTGTCGAGGATAAGAAAGCGCATATGCTTCTCCTAGAACAGTCTTGCCGCTGCGACGACAGCCGCCCCCAGCCTACGGTACCCGCGGGGAGTGCTGAGAGCCGCTGATGTAGCGAATATGATCACAGGAGTGCGGCCGTTCGAGTACTGCCAACTCATGGTCTTTCGGATCAGGCGCCGCGAGGCGACCTACGCTCTGTTCGGGCCGCGGTTGGCACGGCAGGTCGCCGACGTACCTGATCCTCGATCCAGCTATAGGTCCGTTCCAGGCCGTCCTCGAGCGAGATCGTCGGCTCCCAGCCCAGGACCTTCCGCAGGCGGGTATTATCGGAGTTGCGCCCGCGGACGCCCTGCGGACCAGGCACGTGCTTCTTAGCCACGCGAACCCCGGCGATCTGCGCGACGATATCTACCAATTTATTGATGGTTACCATGCGATCCTGCCCGAGATTCAGCGGCTCCGGACAGTCGGACTCCATGAGTTTGTGGATTCCGATAACGCAGTCGTCAATGAAGCAGAATGACCTGGTTTGCTCACCGTCTCCCCACACTTCGACTTCGGACGCGCCGGCAAGTTTCGCCATCGCCACCTTCCGGCAGATCGCCGCCGGGGCCTTCTCCCGACCGCCGTCCCACGTGCCGAGCGGACCGAAAATGTTGTGGAAGCGGACGATCCGGGTCTCCATGCCGTACTCCTCCCGGTAGTGCGTACAGAGCCGCTCCGCGATTAGCTTCTCCCAGCCGTAGGCATCCTGTGGCTGTGCGGGGTAGGCGTCTTCCTCCCTAAGCGGCGTGACATCGGCGTCCATCTGCCGGTATTCGGGGTAGACGCACGCCGACGACGTGTAGAGATACCGCCGAACGCCGTTGACCCGCGCCGCGTCCAGAGTGTGGAGGTTGATGAGCGAGTTGTTGTGAAGGATCTCGGCGTGATGCGCGGAGATGAACCCCATACCCCCCATATCGGCCGCGAGAGCAAAGACCTCGTCGACGCCGCGCGTCGCTTGCAGGCAGCTATCCCAACGCCGCAGATCCAGCAGCTCGAATTCGTCGGCGTCAGTCGGACGGTATTCGGGCTGCTTGAGATCCACGCCACGCACCCAGGCGCCGGCGCATTTCAGATGAGTAACCAGATGATGGCCGATGAATCCGCCGGCCCCTGTGACTAATACCCGCTTTGCATTCTTCATGAGTCGTTCTTTCCTCCCTCTCTTTCGTCAGGGTGCTAAGTGTCCCTGTGAGCGCCCTTGCGTGATCTCACCAAAGCTGCCGAGTCTGCCGCCATCGTGTGGCGCAAAGAAGAGTAGATGCTGCCTGACTTCAGGACCCTTCCAGCGGGCCATATCGGGAACCTGGCTTTGGTCACTCCGGGGGCCCGGTGGGGTGTGACGGATATCCGTGCTGGGCTACTATGGAAGCCGTGCACGGGATAGCCCTCCCTCCTCGATCTCAAAGGTAAAGCGCTTCGTGAGATTGCCGTAGTGGGGGTCCCCCGGATTAGAGCGAAAATCCCAGGTCCAGACCTGCAACTCGTATGCTGTCACCTTCCTTCCAGGCCGAGCCTTCTGATTGTAGGCAGTAGCCATAGCCGTAAGGAACTTCTTGCAGAGCTCGGCATCCCTGGGCTTCCTCTGCTCGATACACATATCAAGGGCCGGTATATAGCGGCCATCAAGGGCCAACGCACCAATGCCCTCCTCGAGGCGTGCGGGCGAGATCTCGCCCGACTCGGAGCGGGCAAACACCTTCTTATATTCAACCTGCCCCGAAGTATCTGACCCCGAGTAGAGATGCCACGAGGTTAGCGGATAATATTCGATGCGGAAGAACCAACAGAGCAGTGCGATTACGATCATCCCGGAGACCGCTAAAGCGTAACCAAAGCCTCGGTCAGCGGTCCCTGTTGTGCCGACCTGAGCTGAGGCACGTTCCTCGGAAGGGCGGACGGGACAGTGGGAGTCGCACCAGAGAACCTTTCGACGGTTACGGGCCACGCGGGCGTAGACGGACGCGCCCAGGAAGAAAATTCCCGGTGAAAATAACCACGGAGCCAACGGCCAGAACGCCGGGACGGCCAATGCGATGCGCCGGTACCCGCCAAACCCTCGATAAGCCTTGCCTCGAAAGACGACATACATCTCCTCTTCCAGATCTCGTAGCGCTAGATTGAGCCCAAGACGGCGATTGTAGTCATCGAGATCCAGGTGCCGGAAGTCGAGGAATTCGAGGCGGGTGAAGAGGTCCAAAGCAGTCAGCAAACGAACGGTCCTACAACACAGAGGACACAGGCCATCGTACAGTACTTGAAGGCGACCGCGTTTGATCGAAAGACGACCGCCGATCGCTTTTCGGAGCGGGGTGAAATCAAAGAAGACGAGTTGTAAGAGAATCAGGTCGAAGAAAAGTATTCTCTGCAAGAGAAGAATACCGATATGCATCATTATTGCCGCGACCGGGAGGATCCGCCGAGCGACGCGGGAGAATAAGACCATTCCGAACAATATTTCGCTACAAAGAGCGACTATGCCCAGCAGAGAGAAGACGACGTCAGGAAAATGAGCGAGGTGCAACGATAAAGCCCAATCGAACTCCCTCGGATTGAGGGTATCAAGATAGAGGTTCGTCCTCATATTGGTTGCATTCCACCAGTAAACGCCCCCGTCCCGCAGCTTACCCAGACCATTCGCGACGTAAGGCAACGCTATCGTCACCCAGCAGGCATACCGCGACCAGCCGTAGACAGGCGATGTACGACGGGCGTCTAGCACGGTTCGACCTTGGGAGATCTTCCACAAACGATCGATGGACCAGCCGTCCCCGCAGGGCGTAAAGGATAGGACTGTGATGACGTAGAGCGGCACTAAGTTTTGGTGCCAGAAGAAGCTATAGTCTATTAGAACACCGACGAACACGAACGTGCACAGCGCTCCCAGAGGAATGACGAGCCGTGTGCGCCACCCGATCAGCCCCAGGAACAAGATCAACTCGGTGAGCCATTGGAAAGCCCGGAGACCAGCCTCACTTGTGACCAATCTCTCGAAACCGAAAAGGGTGTAGAGATACTTCGTCAGCCCAAGAGATTGGCGCATCTCCGCTGGGACCAGGGCGATGCTGGGCAAGTCTTCGATGAGTGTGCCTAGCAGAAGGATCAGGCAGGTCCACATTCTAATGGCGCCGAGTGAGCCCGGTGTCGCTGTGCCCACTATTCTCCGGAAGAAGGCCGGGCTACTAAGCACCAACACGATGAGCCAAAATCCAAGACCCGTCAGCAAAACGGGAATAGTCACTGTATCCCAGTCCCGTATGTACTCACTCACAGGATGCGTCGCCTGCCCGCTAATCATGCGGTTGAGGAACGACCAACTCTCACCGCGGTAAGCGCTTTCAATGATTACCGGCACCACTAGCTTTGCGAAAACGATCCACATGCCCAGCGAGATGACCGTGAGGACCAGCCACAGGCGGAGTCGGCCCGCCGTCATAAAGGAGCGCATCCCTTGGTTCACTGGTCGCGCACCCAGGCGAGGGCTGAGCCCTGACATGCCCCCCAAAACTCTTCTATCGGTCGTTGTGTCTCGTGCTCAAACCAATGTCTCAGCGCTTCCCATTCTTGGTCCTTCTGGAGCCTCGCCGCGAGCCCATCCTGAGTCATCGGTAAAGCACCGTCAGGTATTCGATGAGTTTTTCCCATCGCGTCAGTCGTCGGAGGGGCTGCGGCGTGATCCACACCGGGACAGTAGAGCAAACGTCGTACAGAATCAGGCGACCGCTGGTCGTGATCATTTACGCCCTCATGGTGTCAGGATTCACGGATAAAACTGGCATTGCTCCCCTCCACCGCAACGCATCGCATCCCGGCGCGCTCCAACATCTTCATGTGTCGTTTGATCCGTGATCCAGCGTTCCGGTCCATCGGCGTGTGGGCCTCGTCGAACTCGACCAGGAGTAGGCGGGGCAAACGCTTCGTGGCCACCAGGTCCTTCATCACCGCGTACTCAGACCCCTCGATGTCCATCTTGAGCAGGTCGATGGACGGATCACCAAGCCGCCGCATGAGGGTTGATAAGCGCAAGCACTGCGCCGTGAAGTACTCAGCCGTCTTCTGCAAGTTCACGGCTGAGCACGAGACGTGAGCCGGGTTTTTCGGCAGGTAAAACTTGAGCGTCGCGTCCCGGTCAGCCAGCCCGACCGGCACAAAGCGCAGTCGGCCGAAATCTTCGGCCGTGGCGCTATAGTAATCCTCGGTGCTGTTGTTCACAGGGAACCGCTGCCCGGACCTCACGGCCTTCTCGAGACTCTCGAAGTGCTGGATCGCCCGAGGCGTCGGGTCGATGATGCGGACGCGGCAGTGGAACCGTTCGACTAGGGCACAGTCGAAGCTGATATCCTCGCCCGCGCCGGCTGAGTAGACCACGCTGTCCGCAGTGAGGCCAGGCTCTGCGGGGATGGTCCACCCGCCATATGCAGTTCCGAGACGGAGGAGTTTGTTCGTGGCAAGCAATGCCGTGCGGTCCACATGGGGGAGCAGGGACAACGCACCGACTTTGGTCGGGCAGGGGTTGGTGAGGTTCCTGATGCCGTTCTGCGCCCAGACCGGAAGGACTTGCTTGGCCAGCGTGCGTACGAGACTCATCTAATTCCTCCCCGGGAATCGCCCGAGCAGGTCGGCGAGTTCCACGGTGTTCAGCCTCGAATGAATTCGCGAATGGATCGATGCAAAGAGACAGTACTCGCAACGTCAATGGAGCGGAGATTGCGAACGCGATCGTCGATCGGACCCCTCGTTTCGCAGGCGCCACGATGCACGCGACGGAACCTCAGATACTCGGATGGAAAGCGCTAGGTCTTCCCGGCCTTCCCACCTGCGGGTGCTGAGCGCAAGAACTCAGAATAAATCCGGGTTCAGGGATTACTTTCATCAACTCTCATTCGAGCCGTGATGACTTGAGATGGGAGAGAAAGTCCACTTGTGTTTGACCAGAAAGCCGTCGTCATGAGTCCTCAATTGGCCTGTGCCAAAATAGTCCCCCGCAGTAACATGCAGAGAGCCGGCTTCCTGCACC
>Ga0184612_10001102_pt1 | contig 13009 bp, 10 predicted proteins | sample PLM3_60_coex_FD_133163 | JGI IMG/M metagenome (GOLD analysis project Ga0184612, IMG submission 133163) | Groundwater sediment microbial communities from an aquifer in East River, Colorado, USA - PLM3_60_coex | ecosystem: Environmental > Terrestrial > Soil > Riparian zone | place: USA: East...
AGGCACGGCCGTCTTTCAAGTCTTCGCAATGCTGCGCGATGATCGCGGTGTTCGGATCCTGCTCGAAGAAGGCGAGCAGATCGTCCTCGTCGATATCGGACTTGTTGCCGAGGCCGACGATCGCGGAGACGCCCATCTTGGCCGAGCGCGAGAAGCCGATGATCGCCATGCCGATGCCGCCGGACTGCGACGACAACGCCGCCGAACCCTTGACGTCGTAGGCGGTGCAGAACGTGGCGCAGAGATTGGCGGGGGTATAATAGAAGCCGTAGATGTTCGGCCCCATCAGGCGGATATTGTACTTCTTGCCGACTTCGACGATTTCAGCCTGCAATTCGGGCGCGCCCGCTTCGGCAAAGCCCGACGGAATCAGAACGGCGCCTGGAATTTTCTTTTCACCGCATTCGACCAGCGCACCTGCGACGAACTTCGCGGGGATCGCAAACACCGCCGTGTCGATCACGCCGGGCACATCCTTGACGCTCTTGTAGGCCTTGTAGCCCAGGATCTCGGCGGCCTTGGGGTGGATCGGATAGATCTCGCCCTTGTAGCCGCCATTGATCAGGTTCTTCATCACGGAGTTGCCGATCTTGCCGTCCTCGGCGGAGGCGCCGATCACGGCCACGCCCACCGGCTGCATGATGCGGTTCATCGCCGCTACGATTTCTTCGGTCGGGCGCGGCGCCGGGCGCGGCTTGTAATCGAAGTCGACGACGATGCGCACGTCGGCGGCGATCGCGTCCTTCTTGGTGGCGAATACGGGATTGAGGTCGAGTTCGACGATTTCGGGGAAGTCGCTGACGAGCTGCGACACCTTGACGATGACATCGGCGAGCGCCTCGCGAGAGACCGGATCGCCGCCGCGCACGCCCTTCAGCATGTCATGGGCCTGGATGCCGTCGAGCATCGACAGCGCGTCGTCCTTGGTCGCGGGCGCGAGGCGGAAGGTGATGTCCTTGAGAATCTCGACCAGCACGCCGCCGAGGCCGAACGCCACCAGCTTGCCGAACGAGCCGTCGGTAATGGAGCCGACGATGACCTCGGTGCCGCCGGCCAGCATCTGCTGAACCTGGATGCCCTCGATCTTGGCGTCAGCCTTATACTTCTTGGCGTTGGCGAGGATGGTCTCGTAGGTCTTTTCGGCATCGGCCGCGGTCTTGACGCCGACCACGACGCCGCCGGCTTCGGTCTTGTGGAGAATATCCGGCGAGACGATTTTCATCACCACCGGGAAGCCCATGCCCGTTGCGAGTTTGGCAGCCTCGGCGGCGGACTTCGCCACGCCTTCCTGCGGAACCGGGATGCCGTAGGCGTCGCACACCAGTTTGCCTTCCGGCGCGGTGAGGCTGGTGCGCTTCTCGGCTTTCACCGTATCGAGCACCCGGCGGACAGCCTGGTGGGCGCTGGGCTCGGCGATCTTGCGGGCCGCATCTGCAGAATTTGACATTGGCTTCCTCCTGGGGCTAATTTTATGGCATTTGGTATGCCAGAGATCAGATTGTCAAGACAAACTATCGCGCAGAAACATCGAAAACACGGGCATCTTGACATCATGGTATTTGGTATGCCAAAAATATACGGGTGTTTCTCTGCTAAGAAGACGTCTCCAAACACAGGGAGGAGACGAGTCGTGCCCGCACCTAAACAAACCAAGGCGCCGCCTGTCATGGCTGATGCAGATATCGCAATCGTACGGATTGCACCCGAGACGAGCTTCAAGAACAAGGCCTACGAGGCCTTGAAGGAAGCCATTCTCAAGATGGATATCTATGCGACGCCCGAGCAGGTCATGCTCGACGAACGCGCGCTGTCCGAACGCCTCGGCGTCAGCCGCACCCCTATTCGCGAAGCCATCGCGATGCTGGAACAGGACGGCTTCGTCAAAACGGTGCCGCGCCGCGGCATCGTCGTGGTCCGCCGCACCAAGACCGAGATCGTCGACATGATCCGCGCCTGGGCCGCGCTCGAAAGCATGGCCGCGCGCCTGATCACGACCACCGCGCGCAAGAAGGACATCACGGCGCTGCGCGATTTCTTCAAGGATTTTGGCAAGGACCGGCTGCCGCAGGATCATGTCGAGGAATATTCCAAGGCCAATATCGCGTTCCATCAGGCGCTGATCTCGCTTTCGGAATCGCCGGTGCTGGTCGACATGACCAACGACATCCTGCTGCACGTGCGCGGCTACCGGCAACTGACCATCGGGCGGAAGGATCGCACCGCGACCTCGCTGCCCGAGCATCTCGGCATGATCGAAGCGCTGGAAGCACGCGACACCGAACTCGCCGAGAAACGCGCACGCGACCACACGCTGGGCCTTGCCGCCTACGTCGAAGCGCACGGCCAGGAACTTTTTAACTAGACGTAACTTCGCAGCAGAAGACGACGAAAGCTCGTCCGAACCAAACGATCAGGGAGATGAAGCCCATGCTGAATACCGCGACCAAGTCCGAAGCACCGGGCACCGAGCAGGAGCTGACGCAAGAACTGACAGATGGCTTTCATCTCGTCATCGATGCGCTCAAGCTCAACGGCATCAACACCATCTATGGTGTGCCGGGCATCCCGATCACGGATCTTGGACGCATGATGCAGGCCGAGGGCATTCGCGTGCTCTCATTCCGCCACGAGCAGAACGCCGGCTACGCCGCCTCGATCGCCGGCTATTTGACCAAGAAACCGGGCGTCTGCCTCACCGTCTCGGCGCCCGGCTTCCTCAACGGCCTCACCGCGCTCGCCCACGCCACCACCAACTGCTTCCCGATGATCCTGATTTCGGGCTCCTCCGAACGCGAGATCGTCGACCTGCAGCAGGGCGACTATGAAGAAATGGACCAGCTTGCGATCGCCAAGCCGCTCTGCAAGGCGGCCTTCCGCGTCCTGCACGCCGCCGACATCGGCATCGGCCTGGCGCGCGCGATCCGTGCCGCCGTCTCTGGCCGCCCAGGCGGCGTTTATCTCGACCTGCCCGCAAAACTTTTCGGCCAGGTGATCGATGCGGCTGCCGGCGCGAAGTCGCTGGTGAAGGTGATCGACGCAGCGCCCGCCCAGATCCCTGCCCCGTCAGCCGTCAAGCGCGCACTCGACGTGCTCAAGGGTGCGAAGCGCCCCCTCATCATTCTAGGCAAGGGTGCCGCCTATGCGCAGGTCGACGACGAGATCCGCGCCTTCGTCGAAAAGACCGGCGCCCCGTTCCTGCAGATGAGCATGGCCAAGGGCCTCTTGCCCGACACGCATGCGCAGTCGGCCGGTGCGGCGCGCTCGACCGTGCTGAAGGACGCCGACGTCGTCATGCTGATCGGCGCCCGCCTCAACTGGCTGCTGTCGCACGGCAAGGGCAAGACCTGGGGCGATGCGCCGAAGAAATTCATCCAGATCGACATCGAGCCGAAGGAAATGGATTCCAACGTCGAGATCGTGGCCCCCGTGGTCGGCGATATCGGCTCCTGCGTGTCCGCGCTGCTCGAGGGCATGGGCGGCAGCTGGCCGGCCGCACCGGCCGACTGGGTCAATACCGTCAACAAGAAGCGTGACGACAACGTCGCCAAGATGGCGCCGAAGCTGATGAGCAACGCTTCGCCGATGGATTATCACGGCGCGCTCGGCGCCCTGCGCACCATCATCAAGGAACGGCCCGACGCCATCCTGGTCAACGAAGGCGCCAACACGCTCGACCTCGCCCGCGGCGTCATCGACATGTACAAGCCGCGCAAGCGGCTCGACGTCGGCACCTGGGGCGTGATGGGCATCGGCATGGGCTATTCGATCGCAGCCGCCGTCGAGACCGGCAAGCCGGTGCTCGCGATCGAGGGCGACTCGGCCTTCGGTTTCTCCGGCATGGAGATCGAGACCATCTGCCGTTACCAGCTTCCGGTCTGCATCGTCATCTTCAACAATGACGGCATCTATCGCGGCACTGACGTCAATTCGGGCGGTTCGGATCCTGCGACGACGGTGTTCGTCAAGGGCTCGCGCTACGACAAGATGATGGAAGCGTTCGGCGGCGTCGGCATCAACGCCACCTCGCCCGACGAATTGAAGCGCGCCGTCAACGCCGCGATGGATTCCGGCAAGCCGACGCTCATCAATGCCGTGATCGATCCGGCGGCCGGTTCCGAGAGCGGCCGCATCGGCAACCTCAATCCGCAAAGCGTCCTGAAAAAGAAATAACCGACTTCAACCCATTTCATCCTGCACGCGCAGGGCAGACAGACACAGTACGGAGCAAAGACGATGACAAAGGCGCTCAAGGGCGTTCGTATTCTTGATTTCACCCACGTTCAGTCGGGTCCAACCTGCACGCAATTGCTGGCCTGGTTCGGCGCCGACGTGATCAAGGTCGAGCGCCCCGGCGTCGGCGACATCACGCGTGGCCAGTTGCAGGACATTCCCAATGTGGACAGCCTGTATTTCACCATGCTGAACCACAACAAGCGCTCGATCACGCTCGACACCAAGAACCCGAAGGGCAAGGAAGTCCTCACCGCGCTGATCAAGAGCTGCGACGTGCTGGTGGAAAATTTCGGCCCCGGCGTGCTCGACCGCATGGGCTTCCCCTGGGAGAAGATCCACGCCATCAACCCGAAGATGATCGTGGCCTCGATCAAGGGTTTTGGCCCCGGCCCCTTCGAAGACTGCAAGGTCTATGAGAACGTCGCCCAATGCACCGGCGGCGCGGCCTCCACCACCGGCTTCCGCGACGGGCTGCCGCTCGTCACCGGCGCGCAGATCGGCGACAGCGGCACCGGCTTGCATCTCGCGCTCGGCATCGTCACCGCGCTCTACCAGCGCACCATGACCGGCCAGGGCCAGAAGGTGACGGCGGCGATGCAGGACGGCGTCTTGAATCTTGCGCGCGTCAAACTGCGCGATCAGCAGCGCCTCGCCCACGGACCGCTGAAGGAATACAGCCAGTACGGCGAAGGCATTCCGTTCGGCGATGCCGTGCCGCGCGCCGGCAACGATTCCGGTGGCGGCCAGCCCGGCCGCATCGTCAAGTGCAAGGGCTGGGAGACCGATCCCAACGCCTACCTCTATTTCATCACCCAGGCGCCGGTCTGGGAGAAGATCTGCGACGTGATCGGCGAACCCGGCTGGAAGACCCATCCCGACTACGCCAAGCCGCCGGCCCGGCTGTCGCGGCTGAACGAAATCTTCGCACGCGTCGAACAGTGGACGACGACGAAGACAAAATTCGAGGCGATGGAAATCCTCAACAAGGACGACATCCCCTGCGGCCCGATCCTTTCGATGAAGGAGATCATCGAGGACCAGTCGCTGCGCGCCACCGGCACCGTGGTCGAAGTCGATCATCCGACCCGCGGCAAGTACATCTCGGTCGGCAATCCGATCAAGCTGTCGGACTCACCGAGCGAGGTGACCCGCTCGCCGCTGCTCGGCGAGCACACCGACGAAATCCTGCGCCAGGTGCTCGGCTTCTCCGACCACCAGGTCGCCGAGATCCACGATTCCGGCGCGCTCGATCCGCCGCGGAAGCAGGCGGCCGAATAAACCCGCCTTATATTCTGGGATACCGAGGCCGCCGGGTTCCGGCGGCCTTTTTCTATGTGGAATGCCAACAGCCCAACTTTTTGCTGCATTGCACAGGGCTGATTGCTGCTATGCAAACAAGCCTGTCGTTTTTGGTATCTGGTATACATAAATTGTCCCCGATCACGACGCGGAGCTGCTCCGCCACTTCAGAAAGGGGACATCCATGTCCAAGACTGCATCCATCGGCCTCCTTCCCTCCAGCACCCTGTTCGGCCGCTTGATGGCCTCGATCGACCGCCTGCTGACCGCGAGCAGCCGCATCGCCATTCGCAACGGCGACCTCCCCCGTTTTGGGCTTTGATGCGCTAACTTCGCGGGCTTCTCGCGTAAGGATCCGCGCACCGCATCGCGAGCTGCGCCAAGTATTTCGACCAATGGCCCCGGGTTTCCGGGGCCATTTTCGTTTGCCGGGCCGGTTGCCGACATTGCAGGCATCTGCGACAAATTGGCCAGGTCGACAACGGAAGACAAAAACCATTTGCAACGTGGCATATCATATACAAGAATACGTCTAACGCTCATACCAACAATCAAGAGCGTACCAGGGGGATGGGCACGTGCAGTCCGCAAGGGACAGCGAACGCGATCTAGCGGAGGACGGGCAGTACGTGCATGCCTCAGCGTTTTCCTGCGCATCTCAAATCTACAATTGGCCAAAAGGAGCGGATGCCGCCCCGGCAGGTCCCTCGTACAATTCAAGCCTGCATCATTCGCAATGAAGCAACCATTGCGGCGTGACGATCATGGGTGCAAGAAGACCCGAAACGTTTGATCGGGAATGAACTTTCAAGCCGGCAAAGAACGGCGTAACCACAGTTCGACGGGAGTGAAACAAATGAAGCGTTCTGCACAATTTGGCTTGGGTGCGATTGCGGCGCTGTACGCAAGCGGGATCACGGTTCCTGCAACGGCGGCATGGGAGCCGGTGCGACCCGTTGAATTCATCGTTCCCGCCGGCACTGGCGGCGGCGCCGATCAGATGGCACGCACCATCCAGGGCATCGTCACCAAGCACAATCTGATGAAGCAGCCGATGGTCGTCATCAACAAGTCCGGCGGTGCCGGCGGCGAAGGCTTCCTCGACCTCAAGGGATCGAGCGGAAATCCGCACAAGATCATCATCACGCTCTCCAACCTCTTCACAACTCCGCTCGCAACCGGGATTCCCTTCAACTGGAAGGACCTCACACCGGTCGCCATGCTGGCGCTCGACGAATTCGTGCTCTGGGTGAACGCCGACAAGCCGTACAAGACGGTGAAGGATTACGTCGATGCCGTGAAGGCCGCTCCCGCCGGATCCATCAAGATGGGCGGTACCGGTTCGAAGCAGGAAGACCAGATCATTACGGTCGCCGTCGAAAAGGCCACCGGCGCCCGGTTCACCTACATTCCGTACAAGGGCGGCGGCGAAGTCGCCGTTCAGCTCGTCGGCAACCACGTCGATTCGACCGTCAACAATCCGATCGAGGCGGTTGCTCAATGGCGTGGCGGCAAACTGCGCCCGCTCTGCGTGTTCGACGCACAGCCAATGTCCTATGACGAGCAGATCATGGACGGCAAGGGCTGGAAGGATATTCCGACCTGCAAGTCAGAGGGTCTCGACATTGAGTACCTGATGCTGCGCGGCATCTTCATGTCGCCCAAGGCCACCAAGGACCAGGTCGAATATTATATCGAGCTGTTCAAGAAGGTTCGGGCCACCCCGGAGTGGCAGGAATTCATGAAGAACGGCGCCTTCAACACGACCTTCCTGACCGGCGCCGATTACGCCAAGTGGGTCGAGGTCGAGGAAAAGCGCCATCAGGTCCTGATGAAAGATGCCGGTTTCCTCGCGCCCGGAAACTGATCGACAAGAACTGATCGACCGCAGCAGGAATTGCAACGCAGACGGCGGGCTCTGGAACCGCAGGCTCGATTTCGCATGGAGTTTTGATGACAACAGGCAGTTCGAGCAACACCGGCCCGTCCCACAAGCTCGTGGAAGCAGGCATCACGCTACTGATCGCTCTGTTCGGAGTGATCGTGATCGTCGGCAGCGTCAAGGCGGGCATCAACTGGGGCGCAGAAGGCCCGCGCGCCGGTTTCTTTCCGTTCTATATCGGAATCTTCATTGTCGTCTCCAGCGCCATAAATCTGTGGAACGGGCTTCGCGAAGAGAACGACGGGCTGTTCGCGGAGTGGGGACAGCTTCGTCAGGTCCTGAGCGTCGTTATTCCGACGGCTATCTATGTCGGCGCCATGCCATTCACCGGGCTGTATCTCGCCTCGATCATCTTCATCGCATGGTTCATGCGGTGGCTGGGCAAATACCGCTGGGTCGTCGTCCTGGCGGTGGCGTTCGGCATGCCCATCGTCACCTATTTCATTTTCGAGCGCTATTTTCTGGTCCCACTTCCGAAGGGGCCGATCGAAGAGTGGCTCGATCTTTAACGTCGACGCACAGTCAGGATTGGATTATCGGGATGGAAGAACTCGTCAATCTTTTTCACGGCTTTGCGGTCGCGCTGCAGCCGTTCAACATCATGGTGATGGTGCTGGGCATCGTGCTCGGCGTCATCATCGGCGTGCTTCCGGGACTGGGCGGCGCCAATGGCGTTGCGATCCTGTTGCCGCTGACATTCTCGATGCCGCCGACGTCGGCCATTATCATGTTGTCCTGTATTTATTGGGGCGCGTTGTTCGGCGGAGCGATCACCTCCATTCTCTTCAACATACCCGGCGAGCCATGGTCGGTGGCCACGACGTTCGACGGCTATCCGATGGCCCAGCAGGGCAAGGCCGGCGAAGCACTGACCGCCGCCTTTACCTCGTCCTTTGTCGGCGCGCTGTTCGCCGTCATCATGATCACGCTGGTCGCTCCCCTGGTCGCAGGCTTTGCACTGCAATTCGGGCCTGCGGAGAAATTCGCGGTGTATTTCCTGGCCTTCTGCAGCTTCGTCGGCCTGAGTAAGGAACCCCCATTCAAGACCATCGCGGCAATGATGGTCGGTTTTGCGCTTGCCGCGGTAGGACTCGACTCCATCACCGGAAGTTTGCGGCTGACATTCGGCTTCACCCACCTGCTCAACGGGTTCGACTTCCTCATCGCCGTGATCGGACTGTTCGGCATCGGCGAGATCCTGCTGACGATGGAAGAAGGGCTGGCCTTCCGTGGCGGTAAGGCCAAGATCGATTTGCGGGTCGTGCTGCAGACCTGGAAGGAATTGCCAAAATACTGGATTACCTCGTTGCGCTCCTGCTTCATCGGCTGCTGGATGGGCGTTACGCCGGCGGGTGCTACTCCGGCTTCCTTCATGAGCTACGGCATCGCCAAGCGGGTGTCGAAGAACGGCAAAAATTTCGGCAAGGGTGAGATCGAAGGCGTAGTCGCGCCGGAGACCGCGGCGCACGCCGCGGGCACTGCAGCCCTGCTGCCGATGCTCTCGCTCGGCGTGCCCGGTTCGCCGACGGCCGCGGTGTTGCTCGGCGGCCTCCTGATCTGGGGTCTGCAACCCGGGCCGATGCTTTTCGTCGAACAAAAGGAATTCGTCTGGGGGCTGATCGCGTCGATGTATCTCGGCAACCTCGTCGGCCTGATCGTCGTGCTGACCTGCGTTCCGATTTTCGCGGCGATCCTGCGCGTGCCCTTCAGCATCATCGCGCCGCTGATCCTGGTGCTCTGCGCGATCGGCGCCTACTCCGTCCACAGCAGCACGTTCGACGTCGTGATGATGCTGGTGTTCGGCGTGATCGGCTACCTGCTCAAGAAGTGCAACTATCCCCTCGCCCCGCTGGTGCTGGCCATCGTGCTGGGCGACAAGGCGGAAGAGGCCTTCCGGCAGTCGCTGCTGGGATCCCAGGGCTCGCTTGGCGTATTCCTCTCCAACCCTTTGGTCAGCACGATCATGATCCTCGGATTGATCGCGCTGTTCTGGTCGGTGATCCAGGAAGGCTATAGCCGCCTGCGGAGTGCGGTCGTCGGACCGGGCAGCCATGCCGCTTAGCCGCGGTGAAACAACAGCTTAGATAAATTTCCTGGGCTGAGGCCGCGCAAACTGCGCGGCCTTTTTTGTGCGCGCAATATTATTTCGGAATCGAATTCTTTTGCATCGCTCTAAATTTTCTCTTGTCTACTGGCATAACATATACCAGAATTCTTCGGAGCTGTCGGGTACCGATAGAACAGCCCTTTGGAGGAAAAATGACGGACACAGTGCATGGTGCAGCAGCCCCTGTGGTGACCCGCGTCAGCGATACCTACCGCTGGACGCAATTGGCCATCGGCGTCGCCGCGATGGTGATGATCGCCAATTATCAATATGGTTGGACTTTCTTCGTCCCCGACATCCAGAAGAAATTCGGATGGGATCGCGCGTCGATCCAGTGGGCATTTACGCTCTTCGTGCTGTTCGAGACCTGGCTGGTGCCGGTCGAGGGATGGTTCGTCGATAAATACGGCCCGCGCCTCGTGGTTCTCGTCGGCGGCATCCTCTGCGCCGTCGGCTGGGCCATCAACGCCCAGGCGACCACCCTCAACGGCTTCTATCTCGGCATGATCATCGCAGGCATCGGCGCCGGTGGCGTCTACGGCACCTGTGTCGGCAACGCGCTGAAATGGTTTCCCGACAAGCGCGGCCTCGCCGCCGGTATCACCGCCGCAGGCTTCGGCGCGGGCTCGGCGCTGACGGTCGCGCCGATCCAGGCGATGATCAAGGACTCCGGCTTCCAGACCACCTTCCTCTATTTCGGCCTCGGACAGGGCATCATCATCGTGATCCTCGCCTTCTTCCTGTTCTCTCCGAAATCAGGACAAGTGCCTGCGGTGACGCAGAACGCCAACATCATCCAGACCCGGCGCAATTATGCGCCGACCGAGGTGATACGTCAGCCGATCTTCTGGCTGATGTATTTCATGTTCGTGATCGTCGGCGCCGGCGGATTGATGGTCACCGCCAACCTCAAGCCGATCGCCGTCGACTGGAAGGTCGACAGCGTACCGGTCACGCTGATGGCGGTGACGATGACGGCAGTGACGTTCGCGGCTACCATCGATCGCGTGCTCAACGGCCTGACCCGCCCCTTCTTCGGCTGGATCTCGGACATGATCGGCCGCGAGAACACCATGTTCATCGCGTTCGGCATGGAAGGCATCGGCATCTGGGGACTGTACATGCTGGGCCACGATCCGGTGTGGTTCGTGCTGCTGTCGGGCTTCGTGTTCTTTGCCTGGGGTGAGATCTATTCGCTCTTCCCGTCGACCTGCACCGATACCTTCGGTTCGAAGTTCGCGACTACCAATGCCGGCCTGCTCTACACGGCAAAGGGCACCGCGGCGCTGCTGGTACCGGTGGCGAACTACATGCAGCAGTCTTCGGGCACCTGGGACACCGTGTTCATCGTCGCGGCCGGCGCCAATATTCTGGCCTCGGTGCTGGCGATCGCGGTGCTCAAGCCCTGGCGCAAGGCGGTGGTCGCCAAATCGCAGGTTGCGGCCTGATCCGAACCGGATCGGTTGTTCGAAACAAGCGCGCTCATCCTCCGGGATGGGCGCGTTTTCTTTTGCCTGGACGGCCTCTGGTATACCTGAGTGCTTTTTGGACCACTCCAGCGACGTCCCTCCCTCCCCGGGCTGGAATGCAACGCTTCAATAACGTCAGTAATACTGCCTGTTTATCTTCATCCCCGCGAAATATTTCCACTCTAAAGCGTGTTGACAATTGGCATTATGTATACCAGACTTGACGAAATAGTTCACCCCAAGGAGGTTGCCATGCAAGTCGGAGATATCCTGCGCAAGAAAGCCGCCCGTGTCGCAACGGTTCGCATGAACGAGACCGTCGCCATTGCAGCCCAACTGATGCGCTCCAGCAATATCAGCGCACTGGTCGTCAAGGATGTCGTCCGCACCGAAGGCAACACGGCGGTCGGCATGTTCACCGAACGCGACGTGGTGCGCGCCATCGCCGAACACGGCGCGGCCGGCGTGAACATGCGCGTTTCGCAATTCATTTCGGTACAGCAGCTGGTCTCCTGCACATCGACGGATACGCTCGAGCATGTCCGTCACCTCATGAGCAAGCATCACATCCGCCACGTGCCTGTGATCGACAATTACAGCCTGATCGGCGTCATCAGCATTCGCGATATCTTCAACGCGTTCGACGACGAAGCAACGCCCTTCAATCTGGCCGCCTCGGCTTGATATCCGCAGGGACCCTCAGCACCAACGCGCCGGCCTGAGATGAGCTCAGCGCCGGCGCAACGCTGACGCTGAAATCATCAACCACCGGGCTTTGCGAAAGATCACATGAAAATCTGTATCTACGGCGCCGGCGCGATCGGCGGCTATCTCGGTGTGCAGCTCGCGCGCGCGGGCGTCGATGTCAGCCTGGTGGCGCGCGGCGCGCATCTCGCCGCGATGCGCGAGAGCGGGCTCAAGCTCCTGATCGGCGACGAAGAGCGCGTCGTGCATCCGCGCTGCACCGACAACCCGGCCGAACTCGGACCGCAGGATTTCGTCATCATCTGCCTGAAGGCGCATTCGATCACCGGCGTGCTGGAGCAGATGCAGGCGCTGCTCGGGCCGCAGACCCGTGTAGTCACCGCCGTGAACGGCATCCCCTACTGGTACTTCTATAAGCATGGCGGCGCCCTTGAGGGTTCGACGCTGGAAAGCATCGATCCCGGCGGACGGCAGTGGCGCGAACTGACGCCGCAGCGCGCCATCGGCTGCATCGTCTACCCGGCCACCGAGATCGAGGCGCCCGGCGTGATCCGTCACGTCTATGGCGACCGCTTCCCGCTCGGCGAGCCCTCCGGCGAAATCACCGAGCACGTGCAGCGGCTCTCCGACGTCTTCGTCAAGGCCGGCATGCAGGCCCCGGTACTCGACCGCATCCGCGACGAGATCTGGCTCAAGCTGTGGGGCAATGTCTGCCTCAACCCGGTCAGCGCGCTGACCCACGCCACCCTCGACGTGATCTGCTCGGATCCCCCCACCCGCGCGCTGTCGAAGGCGATCATGCTGGAGGCGCAGGCGATCGCCGAATCCTTCGGCGTCAAGTTCCGCGTCGATGTCGAGCGGCGCATCGAGGGCGCCCGCAAGGTCGGCGCGCACAAGACCTCGATGCTGCAGGATCTCGAGCGCAGCCGCCCGATGGAAATCGATCCGCTGGTGACGGTGGTTCAGGAAATGGGCCGGCTGACCAAAATTCCGACGCCGTCGCTGGACGCGGTGCTGGCGCTGGTCGCGCAGCGCGCCAAAATCGCCGGCCTCTATGACGGAACCGTGCTTCCGGCGCCGGAAGCAAAAATTCCGGCGGTGGCGTGATGCTGCAGCGTAACGTCACCAACTGGATTCGCTTCCGCCACCAGGGGCAAACCGGCTTCGGCGCGCTCACGCCATCCGGCATCGCCGTGCATGACGGCAACATGTTCGGCGCCGCGAAGCCGAGCGGGCAAATACTGGCGCTTGGGG
>Ga0184612_10001103_pt1 | contig 13003 bp, 10 predicted proteins | sample PLM3_60_coex_FD_133163 | JGI IMG/M metagenome (GOLD analysis project Ga0184612, IMG submission 133163) | Groundwater sediment microbial communities from an aquifer in East River, Colorado, USA - PLM3_60_coex | ecosystem: Environmental > Terrestrial > Soil > Riparian zone | place: USA: East...
CGGATACTCGCTCGTGCTCCTCGACTGGGGCGACACGGGCGTCGGACACCCGATGCTCGACATGTCCTCGTTCGAGGCGTACGTGCCCGACGACGTTCGGCTACGCGAGCGAGCGGCATGGATCGATGCGTGGAGAGGCGAGCGCCCCGGAGCCGACCCCTCACTGGCCGCCGAGTTGATCGCGCCCATCGCGGCGCTGCGCCGGGCGGTGGTCTATCAGGGGTTCCTCGACCGGATCGAACCCAGCGAGCGCCGCTATCACGCATCCGACGTTCGAGACTGGTTGCGGGCGGCTCTCGAACAAGCCACCGATAGTGGGCGAGGGGGGAGTTGAACCCCCACGTCCTTGCGGACACAGGAACCTGAATCCTGCGCGTCTGCCAATTCCGCCACTCGCCCGAGCGGGAACGAATCGTAGCAGTCGTGCTCGGAGGTTCCGGGCTCGGTTCGCAGGGTAGAATCCGCGCGACCCGCCTTCCGACCAGCGGAAACAGCGACCGTGCCCATCCTTCGTGACTTCGAGCGACGTCTCGGCGGCATCGTCGAGGGCTTCTTCGCGACGACATTCCGCTCGGGCCTGCAGCCGGTCGAACTCGCCAAGCGGATGATGCGCGAGATGGACGCGACCAAGACCGTCGGGGTCAAGGAGGTCTGGGCCCCGAACCGCTACGTGTTCACCTTGTCCGAGTCCGACGCGCAGCGGTTCGAGCAGGCCGAGCAGGCCCTGGCGAACGAGCTCAAGCAGGTCGTGCGCGAGGCCGCGGCCGAACGCGGCTGGGGGCTCGTGGGTCCCCCCGAGGTGGAGTTCGAGGTCGATCCGGAGCTCGGCAAGGGCCGATTCGGCTGCGAGGCCTCGTTCGTCGAGGGCGAGGAGGAGCTCGCGCCGCAGCCCTCCGTGGGCGAGCGGGGCTCGCTGGTCCGCCTGCTCGACGGGGTCAGCTACGCGCTCGCCAAGCCGTCCGTCACGATCGGTCGGCTCCCCGAATGCGACGTGGTCGTGGACGACCCCGGCGCCTCCCGGCAGCACGCCCGGATCCGGCGCACCGAGTCCGGCTTCGTCCTCACCGACCTGGGCTCGACGAACAGCACGATGGTCAACGGCGAGCCGACCCAGGAGCACGTGCTCGAGCACGGCGACCGCATCACGATCGGCGAGACCGAGCTCGAGTTCCGGAGCGGCTGACCGTGTCGCCCTTCGTCCTGTCGGTGCTGAAGTACTCGTTGCTGGTCCTGCTCTACTTCTTCGTGTTCCGCGCGATCCGCTCGGTCGCGGTCGACGTCGGTGGACGCAAGCGGGGAGGGACGACCCAGACGCGGACCCCGGCCTCCACGAGCACCGCCAAGCCGTCGAAGGGCGGCAGGTCGCCAACGCAGGTCGTCGTGCACGATGCCGGCGGCGCAAAGCCCCTAACGGTCAAGCTCCGAGAGACGGCCGAGATCGGCCGCGGCGATCGATGTGCGATTCGCCTCCAAGACACGTACGTTTCACAGGTGCACGCACGCCTGTACGCCAAGAACGGCGCCTGGCACGTCGAGGATCTGGGGTCGACGAACGGCACGCTCCTCAACGATCGGCGGGTCGACGCGCCGGTGGAAGTCCACGCCGGCGACGTCCTGAAGATCGGCAAGACCATCCTGGAGCTCAAGCGATGAACGTCAGCGTCGGCGCCGCGACGGACATCGGCCAGGTTCGCGAGGGCAACGAGGACTCCTATCTGGTCGTCGAGCCCCTGTACGCGGTCGCCGACGGGATGGGCGGCCACCGAGGCGGCGAGGTGGCGTCGAGCCTGGCGCTCGAGACCGTGCAGGGGATGTTCGAGCGGCGAGAGGGCTCGCTCGCCGAACAGGTCGCCGAGGCCAACCGCGCCGTCTTCGACCGCTCACAAAGCGATCGAAAGGTCTCGGGGATGGGGACCACGCTGACGGCGGCTCAGGTCGATGGGAACCGGGTGCACCTCGTGCATGTGGGCGATTCACGGGCGTACCTCCTCCGCGGCGGCGAGCTCACGCAGATCACCGAGGACCACACCCTCGTCCATCGGATGGTGATGGAGGGCGAGATCAGCGAGGAGGAGGCCGAGACGCACCCGCACCGGAGCATCCTCACGCGGGCCCTCGGCGTGGACCAGAACATCCAGGTCGACGAGGGCGACCTCGAGGTCGCCCCGGGCGACAGGCTCCTGCTGTGCACCGACGGCCTCACCGGCATGGTCCCCGAGGGGCAGATCCGGGAGATCCTGCTCGAGAGCCGCGACCCGCAGGAGGCGGTCGACAAGCTCGTCAAGGTCGCCAACCGCGCCGGCGGCATCGACAACATCACCGCCCTGATCCTCGACTTCGCGAACGACGGCAGCGGACCGGGCGCGACGAAGGGGTCCGCGATCCGGCAGCCTACGTCGGAGCGGCCGATCGCGCCGGCGGCTCCCACGAACCGATCCGACATCACGATCGTCGGCGCCGCGATCCCCGAGCCACCGCCCGGGTCCCCGGTGGCCCCGACCTCCCATACTGCGTCCCGCACCGATCGGCCGGCGCCCGAGCGCTCGCGCCCCAGGTCACGCAGGGTCGGGAGGAAGGTGGGGATCTGGACCGGCGTGACCCTCGCGATCGTCGCGCTCGGCGTGGTGGGGCTCCGCCTGTACCTCGACACCCAGTGGTACGTCGGCGTCTCGAACGGCCGGGTCGCGGTCTTCCGCGGGGTGCCCGCGGAGGTCGCCGGGCTCGAGCTGCATTCGGTCGTGGTCGAGACCTCGATCCCGGCGAGGCAGGCCGAGGCCCTGCCCATTTACCGGCAGCTCCCCGACGGCATCACGGCGGACGACCGCGCCGGCGCTGAGGCCATCGTGGAGAGCATCCGCGAAGACGTCGCCCGATTCGAGCAGCCCGGCCCGTGAGTCGCGCCGCGGCGCCGAGGGGCCGCACGTCGCTCGCGCCTTCGGTCGCGTTCACCATCCTCGCGCTGATCCTGTCGGTCGGCGCCTACGTGATCGCGGGGTTCGGCAAGCGCGGTCAGCTGCCGGCGACCTTCGCGCTGTACGTCACGATCTTCGCGGCGGGGTACGCCGGCGCGTTGGTCGTCACCCGTGTGTTCGCTCCGCGGGCCGACCCTGCGCTGTTCCCCACCGCGGCCGTGCTGGTCGGGCTCGGCTTCGCGATGATCTTCCGGCTCTCGGGCGGGCTGGCGGCCGAGCAGGCGACCTGGGTCGTCGTCGGTCTGATCGCGTACGCGCTCACGTTGATCGTCGTGCGCGATGCCCGGATGCTCGACGCGTACACGTACACGATCGGACTGCTCGGTCTCCTGCTGTTGCTCCTGCCGGTCGCGCCCGGCATCGGCCGTACGATCAACGGGGCGCGGCTGTGGGTGCAGATCGGCCCGATCGGGTTCCAACCGGCGGAGATCGGCAAGGTGCTCGTCGTCATCTTCCTCGCGTCCTACCTGACGCAGAAACGAGAACTGCTCCAGGTCGCGACCACGCGGATCGGACCGTTCCGCCTCCCTCCCGCCAAGCACCTCGGCCCCGTCCTGCTCGCGTGGGGGGCGTCGCTCGCGATCCTGTTCCTGCAGAAGGATCTCGGCGCCTCCCTGTTGTACTTCGGGATCTTCGTCGTGATGCTCTGGGTGGCGACGGGCCGCGCCGCGTACCTGGTCATCGGTCTGCTCCTGTTCGTGGTCGGCGCGTACGCGGGGTGGCTGCTGTTCGACCATGTCCAGCTGCGCGTCGACATCTGGCTCCACGCGCTCGATCCGGCGAAGGTCTTCGAGCAGGGCTTCGGGCAGCTCGCACAGGCGGAGTTCGGGATGGCGAGCGGCGGCATCGTCGGGACGGGGCTCGGCCAGGGCTCCCCGGGTCTGATCCCGTTCGCGTCAACCGACTTCATCTTCGCGGCGATCGGCGAGGAGCTCGGGCTGCTCGGCACCACGGCGGTCCTGCTGCTGATCCTCGTGCTCGTGGGCAAGGGGCTGCGCGTGGCGCTCCGCGCGCCGGACGGCTTCTCGACGCTGCTCGCGGTGGGCCTGTCGACGCTCGTCGCGCTGCAGGCGTTCGTGATCATCGGAGGGGTGACGCGGATCATCCCGCTGACCGGCGTCACGCTCCCGTTCGTGAGCTACGGGGGCTCGAGCCTCGTGTCGAACTTCGTCCTGCTCGGGCTGCTCGTCCGCGTCTCGAGCGGTCCGATGGCCCCGAGGGACCGCTCCCCGCGCCTCGGGCTGCTCGAGCGGGCGGAGGCGTAGCGGGTGGGTGGGGTGTAGCGGGTGGGTGGGGCATAGATGGACCGGCAGATCCGCAAGCTCGGGATCGCGCTGCTCGTGCTGTTCCTGATCGCGTTCGCGCAGGTGAACTACATCCAGGTGTTCGCCGCGGACCGGATCGCCGAGGACCCCGCGAACGCGCAGCGGCAGCTGATCGCCGAGTACAAGGTCGACCGCGGCAGCATCCTGGCGGCCGACGGGACGACGGTCCTCGCGTCCAGCCGCAAGAGCCCGGGCCAGCTCCGGTTCCAGCGGCGCTACCCCCACGGGGAGCTGTACGCGCACGAGACCGGCTTCTACTCCTTCGTGTTCGGGCGCACGGAGCTCGAGCAGAGCTACAACGAGTTCCTGACCGGCGACGCGGCCGAGCTCCTGCCGCAGACGCTCACCGATCTGATCCTGGGCCGGCCCAAGCAGGGCGCCACGATCGTGACGACCCTCGTGCCCGAGATCCAGGAAGCCGCCGCGGCCGCGGCGGAGGCGGAGGCGGGCGATGTCGCGATCGCCGCGATCGACCCCGCGACCGGGGACGTGCTCGCCCTGGTCTCCGAGCCGAGCTACGACCCGAACCCGCTCGCCTCGCAGGACCCCAAGATCGTGCGGGATTCGTGGGACGAGCTGAACGCCGATCCCGAGAAGCCGCTGCTCTCGCGAGCGAGCGACGAGCTGTTCCCGCCCGGCTCGACGTTCAAGCTCGTGACGGCGTCGGCGGCGCTCGAGAACGGGTTCGGGCCGGAGAGCCTGTGGCCCAACCCGAACGAGCTCGACCTCCCGCTCACCGACGCGACGATCGAGAACTTCGGCGGGTCGACGTGTTCGGGTGGCTCGCAGATCACGCTCGCCGACGCGCTCCGCCAGTCGTGCAACGTCGTGTTCGGCGGGGTGGGGCTCGAACTCGGCGCCGAGAAGCTCGCCGAGCAGGCGCGCGCGTACGGGTTCACCGCCGAGGCGGGCCAGGACCTCGTGCCGTTCGACATCCCGTGGACCTCGGGCGTGTTCCCGGCGCCCGAGACGTTCGTGGACCGCGAGCCCGCCGTCGCGATCTCGGCGATCGGGCAGCAGGACGTGGCCGCGAACCCGCTGCAGATGGCCCTGGTCGCGGCGGCGATCGCCAACGACGGCGTCGAGATGCAGCCGCGCCTGGCCACCGAGGCCCGAGACCCGAGCGGACGCGTGATCGCGGAGTTCGACCCCCACGAGTTCTCTAAGCCGCTGTCGCCGGAGAACGCCGCGGCCCTCACGCAGATGATGGTCGGCGTCGTGGAGAGCGGGACCGGCACCGCGGCCCAGATCCCCGGTGTCACCGTGGCGGGCAAGACCGGCACCGCCCAGCACGGCGACGGGGAGGATCCGCACGCGTGGTTCGTGTGCTTCGCGCCCGCGGAGGCTCCTCGGATCGCCGTCGCGGTTATCGTCCTCGACGGCGGTAGCCTTGGCAGCGAAGCGACGGGCGGACAGGTCGCCGCGCCGATCGCGAGGGCGGTCCTGGAGGCCGGACTGGGCGCCTGAACGGAGCACGATCGAGCGGGAGGTTCCGAAGATCGATCTGCCGATAACCCTCGGGGGCCGATACCGGGTCGAGCGGGAGCTCGGCCGCGGCGGCATGGCCAAGGTCTTCCTCGGCACCGACACGGTGCTCGGCCGGACCGTGGCCGTGAAGGTCCTGGCGCCGCAGTTCGCCGACGACGACGGCTTCGTGATGCGGTTCCGTCGCGAGGCTCAGGCCGCGGCGAGCATCGGGCATCCGCACATCGTCTCGGTGTTCGATACGGGCTCGGACGACGGCGTGCACTTCATCGTGATGGAGTACGTGGAGGGCCGAACGCTCGCCGAGATCCTCGCCGGGGGCGGCCGCATCCTTCCCGATCGCGCGATCGACATCGCGATGGACGTGTGCCGGGCGCTCGAGGCCGCCCACGCGCAGGGCGTGATCCATCGCGACATCAAGCCCGGCAACATCATGCTCGACGCCCGCGGCGACGTGAAGGTGACGGACTTCGGCATAGCACGGGTCACCACGACGGCCGACACGGTCGCGCAGACCGCGGCGATCCTCGGCACGGCGTCCTACCTGTCGCCGGAACAGGCGCAGGGACAGCCCGTCGACGGGCGTTCGGACATCTACTCGCTCGGATGCGTGCTGTACGAGATGGTCACGGGCCGGCCGCCGTTCCTCGGCGACTCCCCCGTCGCGGTCGCGTCCAAGCAGGTGCTCGAACAGCCGACGCCGGCGTCGCGGCTGAACGCGGACGTCACGGCCGACCTCGATGCCGTGATCCTGCGGGCGCTCGCGAAGAACCCGGCGAATCGCTACCAATCGGCCGAGGAGATGCGGGCCGATCTCGAACGCGCCAAGCGCGGGCTCCCCGTGGATGCGACGCCGCTACTCCCCGCCGGCGCGACCCAGGTCCTGGACCGCCCGCCCGCGCATGCGACCGAGGTCCTCCCGCCGACCGAACCCGAGCGCCGCACGAACTGGGTGCCCATCGTCGTCACGCTCGTGTTGATCGCGCTCCTGGGAGCCCTGCTGTGGTTCCTGGCAGTCAACGTCCTGAACAACGACGACCAGCAGACGGGGGTGCTGGTCTCAGTCCCGAACGTGGTCGGCGACAAACGGGCCCAAGCGATCAGCGAACTCGAGGATGCCGGACTCGAGGTCGGAACCATCACCCCCGTCGCGGCCGCCGACGACACGCAGGAACCGGGCACCGTGCTCGAACAGGACCCGGCCGCGGGCGACGAGGTGGACCGCGGAACCAAGGTGGACCTCACGATCGTCGCCGCGCCGGAGGCCGTGACGATCCCCGACCTCGAGGGCGCGTCGCCCGAGGACGCGCAGGCGGCGCTCCTTGACCTGGGCCTCGAACCCGCCGGCCCGACGGAGGAGCCGAGCGACACGGTGCCGGAGGGCGCCGTCACGCGCACCGATCCCGCCGCCGGGTCCGAGGTCGACCCGGCATCGACCGTGACGATCTTCGTCTCGACCGGGGCCGAGCAGGTCGCCGTGCCCGAGGTGCGGTGTCAGAGCTTCGGCTCGGCCCAGAACGAGCTCGACAAGGCGGGGCTGGGCTCGGTCATCTCGAGCGACACCGCGCCGATCAACCCCGCGTGCCCGCTCGGGAGCAAGGTTGCGGCGCAGGACCCGGGGCCCGGCGAGCTGGTCGACCCGGGGACGACCGTGACCCTGTTCCCGGGGGCGGAGGGGCCGACGGGTCCGACCGGCGGGACCGGCGGGACCGGCGGGACCGGCGGCTAGGCGTGGCCGCCTGGTTCGTCCACGAGGACTTCACCGACGAGGAGCGCGCCCGGCTCGGCCCGCACTTCACGAACCTCGACGGTCCGGTCTTCGCGCTCACGAACCTGCCCGAGGTCGTGAAGGGCGCGCTGTTCGCGCGGTACTCGCGGACCAAGAAGTCGCTCCGCCGCCTGTTCCTCGACGAGTTCGCCGAACCGCTCGAGGCCGGCGCCGTCGCGGGGCTCGAAGGCGTCAAGGTCGAGAAGGCCGAGCAGCTGTTCGACCGCGTGTTCTTCGAGTTCGGCGACGACTCCGTCGCCCAGCTCGGCGGCGTGCACCTCGCGTGCGAGCAGGCATCGCAGCTGCTGGCGAAGGCGATCGAATGGGGGCGCCTCGCGGCGTACCTCGAGCAGTCGACGCGCTACATGCGCTACGACGACCGGCCCGGCGGCCGCTGGCGACTGACGACGCCGCCCGAGATCGACGGTAGCCCCGCCGGCGACGCGTACGAGGCCTACGCGACCCGGACGTTCGAGGCGTACGGGCGGATGTTCCAGCCGCTGTTCGACCTGTTCGCCGAGCGCTTCCCCAAGGACCCGGACGACTCGGACTTCCTCTACCGCTCGACGATCACCGCGAAGACCTGCGACACGCTCCGGGTGCTGCTGCCGGCCGGGACGCGTTCGAACCTCGGCGTGTTCGCGACCGGCCAGGCCTACGAGCAGATGCTGATCCGGATGCACGCCCACCCCCTTGCGGAGGTGCGCGAGTACGCCGACCTGATGCTGGCCGAGCTCCGCAAGGTGATCCCGGCGTTCCTCAAACGCGTCGACCTCCCCGACCGCGGCGTGGCCTGGTCCCGGTACCTCGCGGAGACGCGCGAGGCGACGGCGGAGGTGACCGCGAAGTTCACCGAGGGCGTCGAGCCTGGCCACCGCGAGACCGTGACGCTCACCGACTACGACCCGCTGGGCGAGGAGAAGGTGATCGCCGGCGCGATGTATGCCTCGTCCGACCTGCCCGACGATCGGCTCCAGTCGCTCGCCCACTCGATGAGCGCCGACGAACGCGACGCGGTGCTGCGCGCCTACGTCGGCGAGCGCGGCAACCGGCGGCACAAGCCCGGCCGCGCGTTCGAACGCACCGGCTACCGGTTCGACGTCCTGTGCGACTACGGAGCGTTCCGAGACCTGCAGCGCCATCGCCTGCTCACGCTCGAGTGGCAGCGCCTGTCGCCCGAGCACGGGTTCGACACGCCGGAGGTGATCGCCGACGCCGGCATGACCCAGGAGTGGACCCGTGTGATGGAGGACTCGGCGGCCACGTGGGGCACGCTGTCCGAGCACGCGGGCGAGGACGTCGCGCAGTACGCGGTCGCGATGGCGTACCGGATCCGGTTCGTGATGCAGATGAGCGCTCGGGAGGCGATGCACCTGATCGAGCTCCGCTCGTCACCGCAAGGTCACCCCACCTACCGGCGGATCGCGCAGCAGATGCACGACCTGATCGACCGGACCGCCGGCCACCGAGCGATCGCCTCGACGATGACGTACCTCGACACGAGCGACGTGGATCTCGAGCGCCTGGAGGCCGAGCGCCGCGCCGAGGCAAAGCGGAAGGCCGCCCGCACGGGTTGACATCCCGACCGCGTCGCCGCGTGCAGTAGATTCGGGCCGTGCGTGACGCCGACGGCTACTTCGACGAGCGCGTCGCCGCGAGGTACGACGACTCCGAGGCCGAGATGTTCGAGGCGGAAGTGATCGACCCGGTCGTCGACGTCCTCGTCGAGCTCGCTGGAAGCGGACGCGCGCTCGAGTTGGGGATCGGGACGGGCCGGATCGCTCTCCCACTCGCCCGGCGCGGCGTATCGATGCACGGGATCGACCTGTCGAAGGCGATGGTCGCCAGGCTCCGCGCGAAGCGGGGCGGGGAAGACATCGGCGTGACGATCGGCGACTGCGCGACGACCACGGTGAACGGGTCGTTCTCCCTCGCGTACGTGGTCTTCAACACCATCGTGAACCTGACGACGCAGGCAGCGCAGGTCGCATGCTTCCGCAATGCGGCGGCGCACCTCGAGCCCGGTGGCTGCTTCGTCATCGAGGTCACGATCCCGGACCTACGGCGGCTCCCGCCCGGCGAGACCTTCCACGTTTTCAACGCGAGCGAGAACCATTGGGGAATCGACGAGTACGAGGTCGCGACGCAAGGCCTGACGTCCCATCATTTCGAGACCGTCGACGGAACGGTCGAACGCCTGTCCATTCCCTTCCGATACGCGTGGCCCTCTGAGCTCGACCTGATGGCACAGCTTGCCGGGATGAGGTTGCGGTCGCGCTGGGGCGGGTGGAAGAGGGAACCGTTCACGAGCGAGAGCACCAAGCACGTGTCGGTGTGGGAGAAGCCTGGGGGCTAGCGAATCGCAAGCTCGGGAGCCGTCAACTCCGGAGCGCAGAGTCATCACTCGGGACGTGCAATGCCGAGGATTTCGGCGAGGTCGAAGCTCACGGGCTCCTCGAGCTGCTCGAACGTGCACGAGCGCGGATCGCGGTCGGGGCGCCAACGGACGAACTGGCCCGTGTGCCGGAACCGGTTCCCCTCCATGTGGTCGTAGCGGACCTCGACGACGCGCTCGGGTCGGAGCGGGACGAAGGACAGGTCCTTCTTGGGGTTCCAACGACTGCCCTCGGCGCTCCGCGGGGTCCGCGCCTCGGCCATCTCCTGCTCCCAGTCCCAGGGGTGCCCGTCGAACGTCGTGACCCACGGCTGCAGCTCCACGAGGAGCGAGCGACGGCGATCCATCGGGAACGCGCCGATCACGCCGACGTTCGCAAGCACCCCCGCGTCGTCGTAGAGCCCGAGCAGGAGCGACCCGACGGCATCGGGCCCGCTCTTGTGGAGCCGGTACCCTGCCACGACGCAGTCGGCGGTGCGCTCGTGCTTGATCTTGAACATCACCCGCTTGTCCTGCTGGTAGGTCCCTTGGAGCGGCTTCGCCACCACCCCGTCGAGCCCGGCCCCCTCGAACTCGTCGAACCACCTCCGCGCGACCTCCACGTCGGTCGTGGCCGGCGTGACGTGGATCGGCGACCTCGCGTCCGTGAGCGCCTCCAGGAGAGCGGCCCGACGTTCGGCGAACGGCCGCTGCACGAGGTCGGCGTCGCCGAGCGCGAGCAGATCGAACGCGATGAAGTGCGCCGGGGTGGCCTCGGCCAGCATCCGGACGCGGCTGTCCGCGGGATGGATCCGCTGCTGGAGCGTCTCGAACTCGAGTCGACCCAGCTCGGGGTCGGGGACCACGATCTCGCCGTCGACGACGGCGCGCTCCGGCAGGTTCGCCCTGATCGCCTCCACGACCTCGGGGAAGTAGCGGGTCATCGGCCGCTCGTTCCGGCTGCCGATCTCCACCTCGTCGTGGTCGCGGAAGACGATCGAGCGGAACCCGTCCCACTTGGGCTCGTAGCTGAACGGGCCGGCCGGGATCTCCTTGATCGATTTCGCGAGCATCGGGGCCACGGGCGGCATGACGGGCAGACGCATCCACCTATCTTGCCCGACCGGCGCTCTGCCCGACCCGGCGGGCGGGCGCCAAGCCGTTGCTAGGAGGCCAGGGCCACGCTCACGCGTTCGATCGGGGCGGGGCTCGCGACCGCCACGCCGGCGATCTCGGAGCCGGTCCTCGCGTCCATGACCTCGACCCGATCGTCGAACGCGACGTACAGCCGCTCCCCGTCGGCCGAGAGCCCGAGCCCCGACACGCTGTCGGTGGCCCACGTGCGCTGGACCTCGAAGGTGTCCGTGTCGATCCGCGTGACCCCGCCGCGTTCACCCGCGGTCGCGACGAACAGCGCCGATCCATCGCCGCTCACGACGGCCGAGGTTCGCCGGACGCCGGAGACGGAGAGATCGATCGGATACGTCTGGATCTCGAGCGACGCCGTGTCCATCACGGTCACGAGGCCGAGCGTCGGGTCGGCGATGTAGAGGAGCCGGCCGTTGGGTGACGTGGCCATCGCCTGCTCGCTCGCGGGGCGGTCCCACAACTCCTCGGGAAGTCCGACGCAGTGCGCCCACCCGTCCTGGAGGCTGAGCACGTGGACGAACGACACCGTCGCGCCGTTCGGCACGGGGGCGTGGTGCGGCGCGTACCCGGGCCGCGCGCTCGAATACAGCGTGTACAGCTGGTCGGCGTTCGGCGAGAGCACCTGCTGCAGCCGGATCCCCGGCATCCGCTCGGCCGGGCCCTTGAACGGCCCGAAGACGGGCACCACCCGGCCGGTCCGCAGGTTGAGCACGGTCACGCGGTAGACGGTCGGCGTCTCCGCGGGCAGGTGTTGGATCATGAACAGCTGCCGGTCGTCGGTCGAGAACGCCTCGGGCTCGAAGTTCCCACGCAGGTCGTAGGTCCGTGTCTCGGTCGCCCCCGTCGGGTCGGCCACCACGATGGGCGTCCTCGAGCGCGGGAGCGGCACCTCCGGGTCCCACCCGTCGGGGAGCGGGTCCATCAGCGCGACCGCCCCACCGCTCTCCGCGACCACCCGGACGTCGAGGGTGCCGTCCAGCCGGACGGTGGACGCCGGTTCGGCGTCCGCGCCGTCGACGATCGAGAGCAGTGTGGAGCCCGCGGAGGGGGAGGCCGAGAGCAGCCACGAGCCGCCGAGGCTCGCCACGGTCCCCGGCCGATCGAACAGCACCGACCCGCTCGGGACCTGGACCACCAGCGGTCCCGCCTCGGTGCCCAGGAGCAGGGTCTCGGAAGGCACGGGTTGGCTCGCCGACCCGTCCTGGATGTCGTGCGTGCAGGCGGCGGCGCCCAGGGCCGCCACGGACAGTGCCACGACCAGCTTCCTCAGCATCTGGGACCTCCCCGTTCGGCTCGTTCGAGCACGTCTCGCGTACCTCCAAGCCTTCGATGACAACTACTCCTCGCGGGGCCGCAAGGTTCCCGGGAACCGGCGGAGCCACGGGCGGGTCTGCTCGGTGGCGTGACCGGATCGAGGAGGGGTCGCATGCGCAGAGGTCGATGGATCGGCGCCGCGATGCTCGTCGGGGCGACGCTCGGGGGGCCTTCGGTGGCGTGGGCCGACGGCGGCGCCTACCTGGATCTCGATCGGACGCACTATCTGCCGGGTCAGGCGGCGCACGCCGAGGGGTACGTGTATGTCCCTCGGGCCAAGCAGCATCTGCTCGAACGCGGGCCGTTCTACCTCTACGTCACGCAGGAACGCACCCCGCTCATCGAGGGCCGGCCGATCCCCGAGCGCGCGGTTCGAGTCGGGACGGTCTCGATCGATCGCCAGCGGGGGACGGAGTTCGAGCTGAGCGCGTCCTTCGTGGTCCCGCAGCTCGACGGCGAGTCGTACGCGCTCGCGGTCTGCAACGAGCCCTGCACGATCTCGGGCTTTCGGGAATCCCTGACGGGCACGATCTCGATCATCGCCACGGCTCGCGAAGGCGAGCTGCTCAACCAGGTCGACCTCCTGAAGCGGCAGGCATGGAACCTGCGCCGGCAG
>Ga0184612_10001105_pt1 | contig 12991 bp, 12 predicted proteins | sample PLM3_60_coex_FD_133163 | JGI IMG/M metagenome (GOLD analysis project Ga0184612, IMG submission 133163) | Groundwater sediment microbial communities from an aquifer in East River, Colorado, USA - PLM3_60_coex | ecosystem: Environmental > Terrestrial > Soil > Riparian zone | place: USA: East...
GACCTCAGCAAGCTCATCGCTCTGTCGTTCATGTCCTTGGCGGACATTTTGCCATGCGCGCGCATCGGCAGCAGCACGTTGTCAAGCGCGGTAAATTCGGGAAGCAAGAAGTGGAACTGAAACACGAAGCCGCACTTGGTCAGACGAACGTCGGCGCGCTCGGTTTCCGATAATTTGGATGTTGCCTGGCCGCAGATGATGACCTCACCTTCCGTGGGCGCATCGAGCAGTCCGAGCAAATAGAGCAGCGATGATTTCCCGGATCCCGAAGGGCCGGTGATGGCGAGAAACTCGCCCTTCGCCACGGATAGATCGATGCCATTGACCAGCGTGTGCGTAATGACGCCCTGGACGCGGCGGACCAGATTCACAGTTTGCAGGGCGACTTCGGTCATGACGCGCCCCGGATAATTTCGACAGGATGCACCCGCGTCGCCTTGCGTGCCGGAAAGAAGGCTGCGACGGCGCAGCAAAGAATGGCAATGCCGCCGGAGGCAAAATAATGCATCGGCGAATAGTAGATCTCGAGCGGTACCGTCGCTCCGGTCAGCACGTTGAATATGGTGATCTGAGACCAGCCGTAGCACAGTGCATATCCGAGAATCCATCCAAACAGGATTCCGACGGCTCCCATCATCATCGATTCAACAATGAATATTCGCCGCACAGTGTATTCTCGCATGCCCAGCGATTTCATGATCGCGATGTCGTGACGTTTTTCGTGAGTGATGGTGGAAATGATATTGTACGTTGCAAATGATGAGCTCAGCAGCATGGCACCCATCACGGTCAGCACGATGAAATCACGGGTAGCGAAGGCACCCAGCAGATCGGCGTTGGCTTCCTGCCACGACACCGACTTGTATCCGGTCTGGGCCTCGACTTGCGTGGCCACTTTCTGAGCGACCAGGGGATCGCTCAACCGCAGCCGTAACTGATTGACAATTTGCTGCCCCATCAGGTTCTGGGCCAGACTCATGAGCGAATAGATTTGCCCTTCGTCGACACTTTTGATTCCAGACCGGAAGATTCCGACCACCGTGGCTGAAATCGGGGTTGCCTCACCGCCTCCGAGCAGAACCGTACTTCCACTTTTCACGGCGAGCTTCTGTGCCAGCGCCTCGCCGATGATGATCCCGTTGGCCGCCTTCGACAGATCAGTCAGTTGGCCCTCGCGCATCTGCGAGCCGAGCTTGGAAACGCGAACTTCAAGCCGCGGATCAATGCCGACCAGGCCGACGCCAACTCGTGCTTCGCCGTGATTCACGATCGCGTTGGTCTTGACTGACGGCGCCACGTCGCCTGGCAACCACGACCTCAGCGAGGCCATGATGGCGTCCGGATATCTGATCCCGGGGCGCCGATTGACGTTTGCCACGTTGGACATTCCAACCGCGGCGTATTCCTGGTCCGCCGGCTGGCTGGGTACCGACCGACGCTCATCACCAACCGTGACGTGGGGCATGGTATCGACGAGTTGCCGCAGAAAATCGATCTGCGATCCCTGCATCAGGCCCGCCATCATGATGGTGAAGCCAACCCCCATCGCCACGCCAAACATGCCAACCAGCGTTTGTCGAACGCGGGTGCTCACATGAGTCCACGCAATGCTCAGCACAAGGTTCGTTGCCATGGGTTTTACCTGTATTTGCCGACGTTCCTGCGCGCATCATTAACAACGGAATCGACGTGAGCCGATATGGCAGAGGATATGACGGCATTATCGGCATCGGCAGAACTGGTCACGATGGCGGCGGGTTCGCCGCCAGGAGCAGGACTGGGACCCGGAGTGATATCTGCGGGAACGTCCGTTGCCGGCTTGGCTGCCACGTTTTCGACGCGGACCCGCGTGCCATCGGCCAAATCGGCACGTGCCGGTGACAGCACCGTCGTATCCTTCGACACGTTGCCGACGATCTCGACGTTACGGCTGCCGCGAATCCCGACGGTGACCGGGACACGCTTAATTTTTCCGTTGCTGACGACCTGAACCGCATTGGCGGCAACAGCCTCCGCAGGCACTACAACCGCCGCAGCCTTTTCGCGATGTATGATGTTGACCTCGACCGTCATTCCGATCCGCAATGGCGTGTCGCGTGGCAACAGCAGATAGACACGAAAGGTTTTTCGCGTGGGATCGCCCTTTGGCGTGATTTGCGAGACCGTGGCCCGCAGCGCCTGCGCGGAGAAGGCCTCGCTTCGCAGGAATGCCTTCTGCCCCACAGCAATCCGGGTGATTTCGTCCTCGTTTATTTCAGCCACCACCTGCATGGGCGCCGGCGGGCCTACCCAAAACAGCACATCGGTTGGCCCGACGATCTCGCCGACCTCGCCATCGCGACGCAGCACCATGCCATCCAATGGCGCGCGAAGCACGAGTGAATCGATGCGGGCTCTTTGGGCGTTAATTCGCGATTTGGATTGCTCGAATTGAGTAGACCGTTGCTCGTATTCCGTCTTCGCAGCATCGCTCTTGTCACGATCGCGCTTGGCGCGATCCAGATCGCGCGCAAGTTGCTCATTGTTGATTTCCAGCTCATGGAGCGCACTGACCTCTTCGGCGTCGTCCTGGCGGCCGAGAACTTGACCGACTTTGACGGCCTGCCCTTCGCAGCGGCAGAGTTCTACCACCCGACGCCTTTGGAGCGGGACCACCTTGGCCCAGCGCTCTGGCTCTACCGTTCCCGTTCCATAGACAGCCTCCGAAACGGGCCCAAGGGTTGCTACTCCCGTGGTGACAGTTGGGGGCTGAAAGAAGTCCGGATACATCAGATAGGCGCCACCCACTGCCGCAGCAGCAAGCATTGCAAGCACCGATCCAGACCAAACAAGACCGCGCGAAGACATCGGCTTCTCCTTAATCTCAAAAACCGAACCGCTTGCGCAGTCCGGAGGGTACGCGATCCAATAACGCGTCGATGTCGTTCTTCTTTTCGCCGGCGATGCGCGGCCCCTGAGAAGTGCCGGCATCGGCGGAGCTGCTGGCCGTGGTCGCGGGCGCTTGTCTCGAAACAACCGGTGACGGTTGCGGCGACTGGCTGTCGCGTGTGAGACTGTCGGTCGGAGCCGGAGCAACGGCCGGCTTCGCCTGGCTTGGTACCGCACGCCAGCGGCTGGCGTCGGCCTTGGCCCGATCGATTTGCTCGCGGGTCATCCTGTTTTCCAGAACGCCTATCAGCTGCCGACTTCCGTTCCGGTACTCTTCAACCCGGCTGCCAACCGAGACAATGTAAGCCCACTTATAGGCGTTGAGGTTGTCTTGGGGTACTCCGCGCCCGACGGCATAAATTCCGCTGAGAACCAGCATGGCATGCGAATGGCCCTGGTCAGCGGCGCGTGAGAACCATCGGAACGCCTCTGCATCGGACCTCGAGCGCCCGACACCCGCCGAATAAAGCGCGCCAAGATAAAACTGAGCGTCGCTGTCTCCGGACTGCGCTGCCTGCGAATAGCGATCGGCCATTTCCTTGTCGGATGCCGAATCCGCGGCACAGACAATGGAGCTCGCAAGGAGAGCGGCACCGCAAAACATTGCTAGAAAAGCTCGCTTCATGAAAATTCCCCGGCATCCCGTACGCGATAACCAGCCTGTTGTTTTGCTGATGTTACCCGTGATCATTCATTAGCCCAAGGCCTGATCGCTTGATGTGATTTCTATCACAGTCTGGGACGAAGCGATCTGAGAAGCTGATTGCGTCGGAACCAAGGGAGCCCGCCATGGGAAACTTTCGCAAAACATTGTTCGCCAGCCGCATCCTGATGCTTCTGGGAGTATTAGCCGCCACGCCTGTTGCGGCGGCGACATTTGACGGCGCGTGGAATGTCCAAATTGCCTCTGAGAACACCGCATGCGGCGGCGGAGCAACCATCTCGATCGGAATCAACAATGGCCAGGTCGCATCGAGCAATCCGCTGATGAAAGCATCCGGCCGTGTCGCCGATGCCGGCAATATCAGTGTGACCCTGGTAAGCGGAATCAAGCGCGCGGTCGGGTCGGGTCGCCTCAACGCCACGTCAGGATCGGGTACTTGGCGCGGCGCTCTTTGCTCCGGCACCTGGACGGCGCAGCGTATCTAGCCGCCTGTGCGAGACAACTATCCTCCGACTTTCGCGGTATATTCCGCGTCGGTCACCTGCTCCATCCAGGTCGCATAATTTCCGTCCAGCGACTCCTGCATCGCGATGTGGATCATACCGTTGGTCGGCGAGCCGCCGTGCCAGTGCTTTTCGCCCGGCGGTATCCAGACGACGTCGCCCGGCCGGATCTCGCGTATCGGGCCTCCCGCGCTCTGAACCCGGCCGACGCCCGAGATCACATACAGCGTCTGACCCAAGGGATGCGAATGCCAGGCTGTCCGGGCGCCCGGCTCGAAGGATACCCGGGTCGATACGATCCGCGCCGGGGCTTCAGCGGCAATGATCGGGTCCTGCCAGACCGTACCGGTAAAATACTCTTTGGGCGCGAGCCGTGTCGGCCGCGAACCGGCGAGATGGATGTTCATGGTGTTCCTCCTTCTTGAGCAAGAAATCCTCGTGGTGAGTAGGCGCACGCAGGCAAGTATACGCAGCCTGCGTAAACTTGGCTGCGGCGCCGTCTCGAACCAGAGGCTTCATCCTTCGAGACGCGGCTAAGACGCCGCTCCTCCCGAGTGAGCGCAAACGCGCTCATCCGGGGATGAGGTCGGGCTATTTCTTCGAAGCGGCGTAGCGCGCCTTGGTCTCGGCATTCATCGGATAGAGACCCGGCAACACCGCACCGGAGTTCACTTGTTCAACGATCCAGGCTTCCATTCGCTCCTGCTCCGCACCCTCGGCCAGAATGAGGTCGAGAAATGCTTTCGGAATGACTACGGCACCGTCCTGATCGGCGACGATAATGTCCTCCGGGAAGATCGCGACGCCGCCGCAGCCGACCGGCTCACCCCAGCCGACGAATGTCAGTCCAGCGACCGAGGGTGGAGCCGCGAAGCCATCGCACCACACCGGCAAACCGGTGCCGAGCACCCCTTCTAGATCGCGCACGACGCCGTCGGTCACCAGGGCAGCTACGCCGCGCTTGACCATGCGCGCGCACAGGATATCGCCGAAAATGCCGGCGTCGGTGACGCCCATGGCGTCGACCACGGCGATACAGCCCTCCGGCATGGCTTCGATCGCGGTCCGGGTCGAAATCGGCGACGACCATGATTCCGGCGTGGCCAGATCCTCCCGCGCCGGCACGAAACGCAGCGTGAAGGCCGGCCCGACCAGCCGCTTCTGTCCCGGCCGCAGCGGACGCGTCCCCCGCAACCAGACATTCCGCAGGCCCTTCTTGAGGAGAACCGTGGTGATGGTGGCGGTCGACACGTGCGAAAGGGTCTTGATCGCTTCGGGGGTAAGGGACATCGAACAGGTAGCTCCGGTTGTGGATTGATCGGGCGAGCGCATCTTGCGGGGCACGAGCATCGCGTCAAGTGTCGCTAACTCACGGCTGAAGCCGCTTACTCGCATGGCGCGATCACGCCGTCTTATCACGGCGATGCAGATTAATTTATTGAATTTGCAGGCTCATTTGAGCGAAGCGAATTCCACTTCGCTGGAAAACACGCTAGAGCTTGGCATCCGCCGACGAGCTTGTGAGGCTATGGCCGCGACACTATTCCCGCCCCGCCTTTTGCCGAGTGGCGACAGCGCCATCACGGTGGAATTCAGCCGCAACATCGACGAGACAGCGAACCAGCGGGTGCTGGCGCTCGATCGCACCCTTGCGCGCGAGACCATCGCCGGCGTGACCGAGGCCGTGCCTACCTATCGATCCCTGCTGGTGCATTACGATCCCGTGCAGATCGATTTCGACACGCTGGGCGAGAAGCTCCTCACCCTGGCGCAGTTGCCGATTCCGCCCGCCACAAACACGCGGCGCTGGCGCATTCCGGTGGTTTATGGCGGCGAGCACGGCATCGATCTTGAGGATGTCGCCAAGGCACTCAAAACGACGCCCGATGATGTCGTGGCACGACATGTCGCTGGCGACTACCGGGTCGCCATGATCGGATTTACACCGGGCTGGTCCTATCTCAGTGGTCTCCCGGACTCGCTACGGATGCCGCGACGGCTAAATCCACGGCTGCTGACGCCGGCCGGCACGATCTCGATCGGCGGCGTGCAGGCAGGTGTACAATGCCTGGCCGCTCCGAGCGGGTGGCATCTGCTGGGGCGGACCGCCGTCAGGACCTACCAGCTGCATCGCGATCCGATTTTCCTGCTGGAACCCGGGGATGCCGTGACGTTTGCAGCCGTCGATGCCAAGACTTTCGCGGAGCAGGATCGCGCCGCGGAACGCGGCGAGATCGTCGCCGAGTTGATAGCCGCATGAGTAAACTCGTCATTTCAGCGATTGGTCCTGCGAGCTCGGTGCAGGACGGCGGCCGCCACGGCGCCCAGCGCTATGGCCTGACGCCGAGCGGGGCAATGGACCGATTGGCTCTTGCCGCGGCGAATAGCCTGCTCGGAAACCCAGCCTTCGCCGCGGCGATCGAAATCGGCCCGTTCGGCGCGGCGTTCTCGGCCCGCGAAGGCGCGGCTCGTGTCGCGCTGGCTGGCGCACCACGCAATGCCGACATCTCGGGGCGCGCCGTCACCGCAGATACATCCATGACCCTGGCCGACGGCGAGACCCTGACGCTGGGCTTTGCCCGCGGCGGTTCATTCAGTTACCTTGCGATCGAAGGTGGGATTGCGGGCGAGCCGATGTTCGGCAGCCTGGCCGTGAATGCGCGGGCCGGGCTCGGAAGCCCGTATCCGCGCCCGCTGCAAGCTGGCGATGAATTACGGGCGGCAGCGGCAAACGGCGCGACCGAGCACCGGATCGATCTTCCTCCCCTGTCGGACGGGCCGATCCGCGTGGTGATGGGTCCGCAGGACGACGAGTTCGGCGATGCCAAAGAGTTGTTTCTGGGCAGCGAATGGAAAATATCGGCGACCAGCGACCGCATGGGTTACCGGCTTGAAGGTCCCGCGATAAGACATCTGCACGGTCATAACATCGTCACCGACGGTACGGTGAACGGCAGCATCCAGGTGCCCGGCAATGGCCAGCCCATCGTGCTGATGCCGGACCGCGGCACCAGCGGCGGCTATCCCAAGATCGCAACCGTGATTACAGCCGATCAGGGACGGTTCGCGCAGATACCCGCCGGCCGTGGTTTTCGTTTCAAGGCCGTCAGCATGACTGAGGCGCAAGCCGAGGCCCGGAAGTTCTGCGAAATGCTGCGCACCCTGCCCGACCGCGTCAGACCTATTGAGAATTTTGAGCTCAACATCGAGGCGCTGCAAGATGCCAACGTCGCCGGCGCTGCGGTCAGTGCAGTCGATGCCAGAACATGGCAAATTCCATCGCCGGCAGATGCGCAGGCGCACGACTAACCAAAGATCCACTCAGGGAAAGCGGACACGACATCATGATAATCGATCTCAACTGCGATCTCGGGGAAGGATTTGGCGCATGGGAAATGGGCAATGACGCCGCCATGATTGATCTCGCCACCTCGGTCAACATCGCCTGTGGCTTCCATGCCGGGGATTCCGACACCATGCGCAAGACCGTGGAGCTTGCGAAGGCGCGCGGCGTCAGCATCGGCGCGCATCCGGGTTACCGTGACCTGCACGGCTTTGGCCGCCGGCCCTTTCCAGGCATGAAGGCGTCGGAGATCGAAAATCTGGTCGCCTACCAGATCGGCGCGTTGCAGGCGATCGCGACCATGGCCGGCCATAAAGTCACCCACGTCAAGGCACATGGCGCGCTGTCGAATGTTGCGTGCGAGGACGACATGACCGCGCGGGCGATTGCGTCAGCGATCAAGGCGGTCGATCCCGATCTGATTTTCGTGGTGCTCGCCAATTCGCGTCTGGTGCAGGCCGGTGAAACCGCGAACCTGCCGATGGTGCACGAGGTGTTCGCCGACCGCGCCTATGAAGACGATGGTTCGCTGGTGTCGCGGCGCAAACCCGGCGCGGTCCTGCATGATGCCAGGGAGATCGCGCAGCGGGTGGTGCGGATGGTGCAGGACGGCGCCGTGGTGTCGGTCACGGGCAAAGTGATCAAAATGCGCACCGATACCGTGTGCATTCACGGCGACACGCCCGGCGCGGTCGATATCGCGCGCGGCGTCCGGCAGGCGTTGAAAGATGGCGGTATTGAAGTAGCGCCGTTTAAGAAGGCGAGCTAGCCTCACCCACCGGGTCTCATCCTGAGAGGTTGTGAATGTATCTCTGACCTCATCCATACGTAACGGCTTCGCCATTACCGCTGGCGGAGCGCACCCTTGCGCGCGTCTCGAAGGATAACGTCTTTCTTAGAACGGGTGAACCGAGAGCGTGCCGAACACCACTGCGGCAATGATGGCGAATGCGCCATAAACGGCGGCCGTGTGCAGACGATGTCCCGCCCGCCGCGAAAGCGAACGCGCATGCAGGTGCAGGCGGGCTTCCGCCGATAGTTCGCGCATAGTCGATCTCCAACGCCGCATCAACGATAATGGAATACCGATTGCGGCGGGATGCAAGACGACCTTGGAAATAGCGATATGAACGCTTTGACAGACTCCAATTGCAGTCAAAAAATTCTCTGCGTTGGATTTAAGCGAGAATTTTATTCGGTCGGATTTGAGCTGACGGGAACCGGTCAGTACACGTCCTGCTGGAACCGGCCCTTCTTTTTGAGTTCCGCGACAAAGCTGACGGCCTCGTCGGTTGAGCGCGCCCCGAACTGTGCAACGATATCGACCAGCGCCCGTTCGACATCCTTCGCCATCCGTTTGGCGTCGCCGCAGACGTAGATGTTGGCGCCCTCGGCCAGCCAGGTCCACAACTCGCGGCCGACTTCGCGCATACGGTCCTGCACATAGAATTTCTTGTCGCCGTCGCGCGACCACGCCAGCGACATTCGCGTCAGCAGACCCGATGTTTTCATGGCGCTCAGCTCGTCGGAATAGAAAAAATCGCAATCGCTGCGCTGATGACCGAAGAACAGCCAGTTCTTGCCGGGCGCGCCGGTCGCCTTGCGATCAAGCAGGAACGCGCGGAATGGCGCGACGCCGGTGCCCGGCCCGATCATGATGATCGGCGTTTTCGGATCCTGCGGCAGTGCGAAGCCATGGGCCTTCTGCACATAGACCTTCAATTGATCGCCCGGCTTGATGCGTTCGGCCAGAAATGTCGAGGCCAGTCCGAGGCGCTTCCGCTTGCCGACCACGTAACGCACGCAGTCTACCGTCAGCGACAGCTTGCCGGGCGTGGCGTTATGTGACGACGAGATCGAATAGAGTCGCGGTTGCAGCGGCTCCAGCGCCTCGACAAACGCCTCGGGATGCGGACGCACGCTGGAGAATTTCTGCAGCGCCGCCATCACGTCGAGGGTCGCGGCATCGCCGTCGGGATCTTCCCCCTGCGCCAATGCGCGCGCTTTCTCGCGCTGCGCGCCGCCGGTAATGAACGAGATCAGTTCGAACAGCGTATCCGGGGCGGGCGCCAGCGAAACATCGTCACGTAGCACTTCGCGAAGGGTCTTGCCTCTGATCTCCGTTGTGTGAGAGGCGCCGAGCAAGGCAATGATTTGATCGACATGGCCCAGATCGTTGCTGGCGAAAATCCCAAAGGAATCGCCGACGACATAGTCGAGACCGCAACCACTCAGATCGAAATCGATGTGCCAGGTTTCCTTTTCCGAGCCGGTCTTGTTCAGCAAGCGGCGCGACACGAACGTCGCCGGCACCGGATTGTCGCGCGAACGCCCCGGCTCCGCGGTGACGGCTGGAGCGGCGGTCGCGGGCGCGACTGCCGCGCCAGGCGAAGCCGCCGGCGCCTTCTCCAATTCCTCGTTCAGCGCCTTCAGCATCCGGGCGGTTTCCTTGCCGCCAGGCACGCAAAGATTCAGCCGCGGTTCGGCCTTGCTGACGATCGCGTCCGAGTAGTCGTTGCAATTGTAGCCGCACTGGCCGCAATCCTGCTGCGCCATCGCCGCCATCATGCGCCGCCGCAGCGGGCGGCCTTCCGCGAGCTTCATGCGGTCGGCAATCGGCATGGTCTGGTCGTGCCATGGCGCTTCGCCGTCGTCGCCATCGCCGGTCGGTCCCTGAAGCACGGCAGCGCCCTGCTCTGCCGACAATGGAGCAGGACCATCGGTCGACAGCAGCCCGGCAAAGAAGCCGTTGAGCCAGGAGCGCTGCGCTTCGGAAAACGGCGCGCTTGCGGGAATGATCTCGATCTTCGGAGGCGGTGTCATCTGGTTCATGAGGAAACCTCGGCATCCGCCAGTCTGCGCAGCGTTTCGCCGTCGTGGCGTCGCGCAAATGTCAGGAATGTTTCGTCTGACGACGATCGATGAGCCAGATAGGCTTTCAACAGCTTCTCCACGGTCTTCGGCGCGTCTTCCGCCTTGAGGTCGTGGTAGACCTCCTGCCCGACATCGGCATTGGGGCCGAATCCTCCGCCGGCGAACAGGTGATAGCCTTCGACGGTGTCATCCTCTTCGCCAACAGGTACTTTCGCTGCGATCAAGCCGATATCGCTGATGTAATGCTGCGCGCAGGAATGGTGACAGCCGGTGAGATGGATGTTGAGCGGGGTGTCGATATCGACCCGCGGTTCGCACCAGTCGCCGATCTCGGCGGCGTGGCGCTTGGTGTCGGACGCCGCGAACTTGCAGCCGGCATTGCCGGTGCAGGCGATCAGTCCGGCGCGTATCTGTGAGGCCGAGACCGCTAGTCCAATCGCTTCGATTGCCGCAACGGCAAGTCCCACATTCGCATCGCACACGCCTGGAATTAAAAGGTTCTGCCAAACTGTGAGGCGGATATCGCCGTCGCCAAGATCCTGTGCGATTTTTGCCAGGCCGCGCATCTGCTCACAGGTCACCTTGCCCAGCGGCAATGCGACGCCGATCCAGTTCAAACCTGCCTGCTTCTGCTTGTGCACACCGATATGCGCCATGCGGTCGAATGCCGGGCGCGGCGCCAAGGCATCCGGTGGCACGCGGGTAAAAGCGTGACCAAGTTTTTCCTCGACCAGCACCAGGAACTTCTCCATTCCCATCCCGTCGATCACATATTTCAAGCGTGCCTTGAGCCGGTTGGTGCGGTCGCCGAGGTCGATGAACACGCGGACGATGGCGTCGGCGACCTTGGTCGCGTCGGCGGGCTTGACGATAATGCCGGTTTCCTTGGCAAAATCCTTGTGGCCGGTAATGCCGCCAATGCCCAAGCGAAACCAGATGCCGGGCTCCACGCCGAAACCGTCCTTCACTTCGACCGCGGCGAAGGCGATGTCGTTGGTGTCTTCAAGTACCGCGATCTTGCCGGCGCCATCGAACGCGACGTTGAACTTGCGCGGCAAGCCCGTCAGCGAGCGGTCGTTGAGAATGTGGTAGTGCCATTCGCGGGCGTATTCGCGGGTGTCGAGCAGTTCCTGCGGATCGATCCCCGCCGTCGGCGTGCCCGTTACGTTGCGAATGTTGTCGGCGCCGGAACCGCGCGAGCACAGGCCGAGGTCCTGAATGCCCTCGATCAGGGCAACCGCGTGCTTCGGCGGAATCTCGCGCACCTGCAGATTGGCGCGGGTGGTGACATGGCAAAACGGCCCACACAGGCGCTCGGCGAGATCGGCCATGCCGGCGAACTGCCAATGCTTGAGGATGCCGTTCGGCATCCTTAAGCGGCACATGTAGGAATCCTGCGCCGGCGCGACATAAAACAGGCCGTAATAGCGCCAGCGAAAATTATCCGCAGCCGATGGCGGCGCATTGGTGAGCGCTTGTTCCTTCAGCCGCGGATAAGCATCGAACGGATGCTCTTCGCGCTTGAATTTTTCCTGATCGGCGAGTTTTTTGCCCGATGCGACGACCTTGTCCTGGGCTTTGAAATGCGCCGCGTCAGGTCCAATCGGTTCGGCGTTGGCTTTGCCAGTGCCGCCGAGGCCTCGCCCGACCCGGCTGATCTGCAGGCCGGTGGTAAAGCCTTCAAGGTAGCGTTTCTGTTCGTCGGTAAAGTCGACTGAGAGCGTTTCGATTTTCATGGTGCGCGACGAAGCTCCTGCGGCCACGGCGGGTGGCGTCAACGGGAAAGGGAATGTGACCGCGCGGAAATCGGTTCGGCGAGGAAGCGCCGGATTCAATTTCCAGGAGCGGTCCGACCAGCCTCGTTGCTGCGGAAATCCATCCAGGACGTAAGCCAGCGGGCATCTGCGACGGCTGGCTGCACCGCAACATTCAAGTTGCGTGCCATCCGGACGCCAACAAAATATGTTGTTGAATCAAATGGTTATGTTTATGGGTTTGGAACCCGGCGGCTGGCGTCGCCGCTAATTTCGAGCAGCCAGCCTAAAAATTAGCCCGTTCTGCCGGATGCCCAACATTGATCCATCAATTTCCGCGTCAGGATTTCCGATGCCTGATCCCGAACGCCGCCAGATGCCCCGCGATATCCTCGGCATCGAACGGCGGACCGGCGAAAGCACCCACGGCGTCGGACGCATCAGCGGGCTTCCCTTCGCGCCCCAGTGCCGCATCATAGAGCTCGGGCCTGAACACCGCCTTGGCGACCTTCAGCGCCTCCGGGCTAAGCGGCGCCTGCCCCCATCGGATCATTTGCGCGTAGAGCCATGCGGCCTGCATTGGATCTGGCCGCGCTGCCCCTTCCCGACCGACCAGCAGATAACGGCTGCTTTCGCGCATGGTGGCGTCGGGGGAAATCTTGAGACGGCCATCCAGCGTGCGCCGGATAACATCCGCATCGACGCCGATCCGCTCCGGTTCCGCCAGAATACCGGCGGCCTCGGCGCGATTTTGCGGATGCTCGATGAACTCCGCGGCGCGCTCATGCGCGCGGATCAACGCCGCGAGGGTGTCCGGATTTTTCTCCGACCATTCCTGCCTGGTCGCGAGCACCTTCTCGGCCGCGCGCACCAGAATATCCGAGACGAAATGCAGGATATGTCCGACGCCGAGATCGACCGCGAC
>Ga0184612_10001106_pt1 | contig 12989 bp, 8 predicted proteins | sample PLM3_60_coex_FD_133163 | JGI IMG/M metagenome (GOLD analysis project Ga0184612, IMG submission 133163) | Groundwater sediment microbial communities from an aquifer in East River, Colorado, USA - PLM3_60_coex | ecosystem: Environmental > Terrestrial > Soil > Riparian zone | place: USA: East...
ACCGGGCCGAGCAGATGATACAGAGTCGGCACGCTCCCGTTGTGGAGGTACGGGTAGTTCGCCCACACGCCGGTCAGCGGCGTTGCGGCGTATCCACGGCTCTTGACAAGCGCGCCTTCGGCCGCCAGCGGGCTCTGCCTGAACGCGTCGATGAACTTGTCAGAAACGACGTCGATGCGCGCGTGGTCCGTGCCCACATCCTTGTGGACGCCGGGCCAGTCGACGTTGCCCCGGCCGTCGTACTCACCGTGGCATCGTGCACAACCGACCTCCTCCGAGTAGAACAGTTCCTTCCCCCGTGCCGCGAGAGTCCCGTCGACGTCGTACGGGTAGGGCGGCGGCCGGAGATGACGAATCACGGACTCGAACTCTCCCTTGATCGTGGGGATGACCGACGAGACCAGCGCATCGAAGGGCCGGTCCTTTTCGAGCTCCATCGAAGAGGCCATGAGCGGGAAGCGCCCGTGAAAGCTGCCGTCGGCATACCAGCGTCCCGAAGACATTTTCGCCGCCGTGTGCCAGAGGGGCGGCGTCTTCGTATCGCCGCGACCGACGTCGTCGACCGCGGGCATCGCGCCGTTCGGCCGCATGTACAACTCGACGTGCGAGGCGGCAAACGCGGTGGACCTCGCGCGCGTGAGCGAGTCGATCTTGTCGTGATGATGACTGTTGAGGATCCGGTTGGCCTCCGCGGCCAGCGCGCGATCCACCGGGGCGCCCCCCAGCACGGAACGCCAGCGATCGCTCGTCAGCGTCTTGAGCGCCTCGCCCAGCCACCGGTCGTCGAAGGTCTTGGTGCCCGCGCCCAGATAGGCGACGCCGTCGATCTCGGCGGTGTGACACACGAGACAGTTCACTGTCCAGCGCAGCGGAAGGTCCGACCGCGGACTCGGCGCCATGCCGTAGGCGGGGACCACCGACTGCTCGCGCCACAAGACGAGGCCGACCTTCGCGCCGACAATCGTGTCGACGTCTCCGACGACGGCCTGCGTGACGAGGTTGCTGTCGAATAGCGACTGCGGAATCCAGGCCGAGCTGTCGTAGGTCTGGTAGACGAACTCGAACAAGGCGGCCCGGCGTTCCGGCTCGGGACGGGGATCGGCGGGATCCCAGCGGTACACGAGGTTGCGTGTGTCCGACTTGAACGTCGACCGCAGCGCGTCACGGCTGACGTAGCGGACAGACGCCCGCGTCCCTCGCGACACGAGGATCACTGCCGCAGCAAGCGTCAGCACCATGCTGGCAACTGCGCCGATCGAGCGTGCGCGCCCCGATATCACCGGTACCCGGCTTTCATCAAGGTCCTGGCCTCCTTGACGCACACATCGTCGTCGTCGGCGCCGCAGAGACGGAGCGCCTGGCGATACTCGTCGAGCGCACGCGGGCGATCGCCGGCAAGGTCGGCAAGCTTGCCGAGCTCGGTGTGGATGCGCCCCTGCACCCAGTCCCTCGACTGATCCCGGAGCGCTCGGTCAAACGCGCGCCGGGCCGCGTCGGCCTCTCTCAGCGCCACGAGCGCAGCGCCGTGGTAGTAGCTCCATCGCGCCAGCTCGCCGAACGCACGCGGCCGCGGGTCGCTGGCGAGCATGTCGAGTCCATGCTCGAGCGACTGGCGCGCGATGGCTGGACGGCCGGCCCTGAGCGCCGTGCTGCCGGCTTCGAGCCACAAGAGACGATTGCGCGGGTACTGCCGCTGCAGCTCCGCGATCACGCGCAGCGCATCGTCGAACCTGGCCTCGCGGTTGTAGATGACGATGAGCGTGAAGCGCGCGTTCGTCTGCACGTCGCTCGGATACGCAGCGGCCTCTTCGACCATTCGAAGGCCACGCTCGCGTCCACCACCGAAGCCGGCGATGCGGGCCATCAGACGCGAAGGCAGCGACAGCGAGGAGACGGCGTACCGGTAGAGCCCGACGATGAGGCCGGCGTCCTTGCGGTCGGGATCCAGATCGAGCACGCGCTGGTGCTCGGCATAGGCGCGACGGGCGGCGCCCAGGCCGCCGAAGAGACTCCCCTCGACCGTCGCGGCATACGTCGCCTGGTAGCCGTAGGCGGCTCCGAGCTGGAAGTGCGCATCAGCGCTGCCGGCGGCGGCGCGGCATCGTTCCTCGGCGAGCGCCACCGCGCGATCGAGGTGGTTACGAAAGGCGGCGGCCAGTTCCGGAGGAGGGGGCCGGCGATGAACTTGAGACCGCGCCTGCCCTAGGTAGTCTTCGGCCGTCACCGCGCCTTGCTGAAACAGCGCGCCGATCCAGAGCGTCGCGGCCGTGAGCCGATGCGCCGCCGGGTGCGTGGGATCGACCGCGATCGCCTCGCGAAAGGACGCGAGCGCCGCGTCCCGATCGAGGTTGTACCCGAGCTGCTGGCCGCGCGCGCGAAGCGCCACGGCATCGGCCGCGGGCGGAGCCGCGAGCGCGGCCGTCGGCAACGTGTGGCTGCCCTGGCCCACGAGGACCGTGACGGCCGTTACCGTTGCCGCTGCGGCCGCCATCATGACCGTGCGGACATCGGCGCGCGCACTCACATCATTCTCGCGACCAGCGTAGCGATCGCGGTCGTCGTAAGTCCTGAACCGCGTCTGAAAAAACGCTGATTTACCGTGAGCGGGTCAGTCGTAGGGTCCGGCTTCCGCTAAGATGACCCGAGCTCAACGAACCCACGCCCGTGAATCCAGCCGTCCTGTCGCTCATCGCCCTTATCGTCGCGCTCGCGCTGTCGATGAGCTCCCGCATCAACGTGGGATGGCTCGCGCTCGCCTTCGCGTGGCTGATCGGCGTGTATCAGGCCGGCATGCGGCCGGACGCGGTGATGGCGGGGTTCCCGGTCACGCTCTTTCTGACCCTCGCGGGCGTCACCCTGCTCTTCTCGATCGCCGAAACGAACGGTACACTCGAGGGGCTCGCCCAGCGCGCCATCAGGCTTGCCCGGGGCAACGTGCGTGTGATTCCGCTGCTCTTCTTCATCGTCGCGTGCGTCCTCTGCTCGGTCGGACCTGGAGCCATCTCGACCGTCGCGCTCCTCGCACCCCTCGCCATGGCCGTGGGACAGCGCGTAGGCCTCCCGCCTCTCCTGACCGCCCTGATGGTCGCCAACGGCGCCAACGCCGGGAACCTTTCGCCGTTCTCGTCGGTCGGCATCATCGCCAACGGCGCGATGGCCAAGACCGGCCTCGAGGGGCACGAAGCCCGCGTGTGGTTCGCGAACTTTGCCGCGCACGTCATCGTCGCCTGCGTCGCCTATGCCTGGCTGAGCCGGCGCGCGAGTCCCGGTCGAGACGTGTCGGTACCGGCGTCGGCTCCCGCTCCGGTCGACGCGCTCTCGCCGCACCAGCGACTGACGCTCGTCGTGATCGCCGCATGGATCCTTGGCGTCGTGGTGCTGAACCTGAGCCTCGGGCTCTCGGCCTTCGCCGCATCAGCGGTCCTGCTCGTGGCACAAGCCGCCGACGATGGCGCCGCGGTTCGCGGCGTGCCGTGGGGGATCATCATGATGGTGTGCGGCGTGTCGGTGCTGATCGCGGTCCTCGAGAAGACCGGCGGCATGGATCTGTTTACGTCGCTGCTGGCGCGGCTGGCGTCACCTTCGTCAATCAACGGCGTGATCGCCTTCGTGACGGGAGCCATCTCCACCTACAGCAGCACGTCCGGCGTGGTGCTCCCCGCGTTTCTGCCCACCATCTCGAGCCTGGTCGAACAGCTGGGCGGCGGAGACCCGCTCGCTATCGCCCTTTCGATCAACGTGGGCGCGTCGATCGTCGACGTCTCGCCGCTCTCGACCATCGGCGCACTCTCGGTGGCGGCAGTGGCTGACCCGCAGCAATCGCGTGAGCTGTTTCGCCAGCTCATGGTATGGGGGCTGTCGATGACGCTCGTCGGAGCAGTCCTCTGTCAGCTCTTTGCCGGCCCGCTCGCGCGCGCGTGAGGCGCATAAGGATCGACTCGCGAATGAAACCCTGGGTGCTCGTCGGCCAGACAACCGCCCCTGACGGCACGCCGCTGACGCTGCAGAGTCGTGACAGGGAGTTCCTCCTCCTCGCCGATGGCAAGCCGCTCATGTCGAGCCAGATGCACGGCTCTGAGGACGCGCTGGCGACACTCGCCTGCCGCCGCATCGGCAAGATTCCCAATCCACACGTGCTCATCGGAGGCCTCGGCATGGGCTTCACGCTCCGTGCCGCGCTCGATGTTCTTCCATCAACGGCCACCGTGGTCGTCGCCGAGCTTGTGCCGGCCGTGGTGAGCTGGAATCGCGGTCCGCTCGGTCCGCTCGCCGGCCGCCCGCTCGACGACGGCCGAGTGCGCGTCGAGGAAACCGATGTCGCCATTGCCGTGCGTGCGAACCCAGGGAAGTTCGACGCGGTATTGCTCGACGTTGACAACGGCTCGGATGCCCTGACCACGTCGACCAACGGCTGGCTCTACAGCGACCACGGCATAGGCGCCATCCGCGCGTCGATGACGATCGACGGCGTGCTGGCGATGTGGCTGGCGTCGGAGGATCGGAGCTTCGCGCGGCGCCTTCGCCAGCACGGCTTCACGGTTGACGTGGAGCGCGTGCGCGCTCGAGCGAAGCGGGGTGGCTCGCACCACGCAATCCTGCTCGCCTACCAGTCCGTCGGACGGTAGTCCTTCAGGAACTGCCCCCACACGTGCACGCCGGTGTTGATGCCGGTGATGAGCGGGTCGAGGATGCGCGCGGCGCCGTCGACGATGTCGAGCGGCGGGTGAAAGCGCTGCTCGACGGTCTTTCGTGTGGCAATCTCGGCCGCGTCCTCGTCGGTGACCCATCCGGTGTCGACGCTGTTCATGTGGATCCCGTCGGCGTGGTAGTCGGTGGCCGACGTGCGCGTCATCATGTTCAGCGCCGCCTTCGCCATATTCGTATGCGGATGCCGTGTCGTCTTCCAGCTTCGATAGAACTGCCCTTCGACCGCCGAGACGTTGACGATGTGCTTGTCTCGGTCGGGTGTCCGCAGCATCAGCGGCTTGAGCCGCGCGTTGAGGATGAACGGTGCGATGGCGTTCACGAGCTGTACTTCGAGCAGCTCGACGGTCGACACGTCGGAGAGCAGCAGGCGCCACGAGTTGCGGTGGCGGAGATCCACCTGCTGGAGGTCCTGGTCCAGCCGCCCTTCCGGAAACAACTCGGGCTGCGCGAGAAGCTCCTCCTGAAGCAGCCGGAGCTGCGACAGCTGGGAGGCGTTGGCGAACCCGATCAGCTCTGCCCGGCTTTGTGCGGCCGGCGCGAGCGCGTCATACCCAGCCAGAAGCTTCCGGACAGGCTCCGGCGCGCCCTGGAGCGGCGCCGTCTCGCGGGCCATCATGTGCGCGTAGAAGTCTGGAGGGCGTCGGACCGTCTGGCACGCGTTGTTGACAATCGCGTCGAGACGGCCGCGGGTCGCCACGAGATCACGGCAGAAGGCTTCCACGCTCGGTGTGTGGCGGAGATCCAGACCGTAGATGTCCAACCGATCGCCCCACTCGAGGAAGTCCGTCTCCTGCGCATAGCGACCGGCCGAATCGCGGGGAAACCGCGTGGTGACGATGACGTGCGCGCCCGAACGCAGCAGCTTGAGCCCGGCCTGGTAGCCAATCTTCACGCGACCGCCGGTCACGAGCACTGCGCGCCCGCGCAGATCGGCCCGCTCGGTCCGCTTCGCGAAGTTGAAATCTCCGCACGATGTGCACAGCCGATCGTAGAAATGGTGAATGGTCGAGTACTCGTGCTTGCAGATGTAGCAAATCCGCGGGGCGCTCGTCTCGCGGCGCTCCGCCCGACCAACCCAGCTGCTGACGGCATGCTCGGCGCCTTCTTCGTCTTCGTCCATGGGGCGTTCGAGGTCCTTCGGCGCGAAGCCCTTTGGCGCGAAGACATTCGGTGTCGTGAAGACCGCCTGCCGGCGCAACGCGCGGATGCCAGTCCCGGCGAGCACGGCCTCGTCGTGATCCGACCGTTCCCGCCTGCGCCGCCGCGCGAGGGCTTTCGCCATGGTGCGGCGCGCCCGCACGTCGGGATTGCACACCTGGGCGGCCGCTTCGCGGAGGCGCCGGTGTTCGTCCACTGAGAGGAGCGCCAGGGTGCGGCGGTCAGCGGCGATCAACTCGAGCGTCTCGGTCGCGGCTCGCAGGCGTTCGAGCAGCAGAGACTCGGCGGAGGACGTGATTCCCATGGTGGACATGCTCCGCAAGGGTAATACGGGGCCGCGCTGGCCGCCATCGCCCTCGAGGCGCTCCCGCATCCGACTCTTCGGCGCCCTCGAGCAGCTCTTGACGAACCCTCGGCAGCTCACACAAGCAGCGGCATACGGGATGCATCGCCGGTCGAAGGAGGCTTGCGTGTGTCGCGGATTGTCTAGATTGCTCCGGAAACAGGCACACCGGCCTTTCTGCCCGTGGCGGAAAAGTTCGAACGTGGGCCCATCCAGCCAGTTGACCAAGCCCAGCCGTGAGGGTATACGTACAGCGATCGGCGGGTTTGATGTCGCACCGAAGTGGTGATCCGCTATGAGCACGCGCACGCATGCGTCTTTGGGAACAGCTGCCGCCCCGCCGGTCCACGCGCTGGATAGATCGGACGGCGCCACGCGTCGCCACGTCGGCTGGATCGATCGATGGCTCGCCGCGCGCGTTCAGCGCACTATGGCACCCGTGGCCGTACGCCTGGAACTGTGGGATCGCAGTTCGCCCTACGACGCATCCGGGCCTCCCGTCGGGGACCTCGTCGTCCACGACCGGCGCACGCTGCTGGGCCTTGCCGTCAATCCCGATCTCTGGTTCGGCGAGTCATATATGGCGGGCCGCCTCGATGTTCGCGGGGCGCTCGAACCCGTCGTCGAGGCGTTGTCACGGTTGTCGCCGTTGTCGCCGTCGTGGCGGGCCAGGATAGGCAGGGCTCTCGTCATCCCCAACACGCTGAGGGCGGCTCGCGACAACGTTCATCATCACTACGATCTCGGGAACCACTTCTATCAGCAGTGGCTCGATCGAGAGCTGGTCTACACCTGCGCGTATTTCGAGCGTCCTGAGATGTCGCTCGACGAGGCGCAGCAGGCGAAGCTCGATCTCATCTGCCGCAAGCTGCAGCTGCGGCCCGGCGACACGGTCGTCGAGGCGGGGTGCGGCTGGGGCGCGCTGGCGCTCTTCATGGCGCAGCACTACGGCGTGCGCGTCAAGGCCTTCAACGTCTCGCGCGAACAACTCGCATTCGCGCGCGAGCGGGCGGCACGCGAAGGACTCGCCGGCCGCGTCGAGTTCGTCGACGACGACTACAGGAACGTGCGCGGCACGTTCGACGTGTTCGTCTCCATCGGCATGCTGGAGCACGTGGGACTTCCTCACCTCCACACTTTCGCCGATGTGCTTCGACGCTGCCTGCGGCGCGATGGCCGGGGCCTCCTGCACTTCATCAGTCGAGATGCCCCATGTCCGCTGAACCCGTGGATCCGGCGTCGGATCTTCCCGGGCGCGTACACGCCCACGCTGGCGGAAGTGACCACGCGGGTCCTCACGCCGGCGGGCATGTCGGTCGTCGACGTCGAGAATCTGCGGCTGCACTATGCGCGGACGCTGGAGCTCTGGGCGGCGCGCTACGAGGCTGCGAAAGACTCGGTGCGGAGCACCTACGGTGACCAGTTCGCGCGCGCCTGGGAACTGTACCTTGCGGGTTCGCAGGCGGCATTCGCTACCGGGTGGATGCAGCTGTTCCAGGTGATTTTCACACCACGCGAATCGGCGCCGCCGTTCTGGACGCGGGCCGAAATCTTCAGCCGCCCGGAGAGCACCGAATGATTCGTTGCGACGCACTCGTCGTGGGTGGCGGTCCCGCGGGTTCGACCTGCGCACGCACGCTCCGTCGTGCCGGCTGGAATGTCGTGCTCGCCGATCGCTCTACGTTTCCGCGGGACAAGGTCTGCGCGGGGTGGCTGACTCCCGGTGTTTTTCCACTACTCGACCTGGATCCAGGTGAATACCGCGCCGCGGGGCTGACGCTGGAGGAGATCACAGCTTTCCGTACCGGCGTCATCTCTTCGAGCGGCGACAGGCGGAGCAGCCGGCTCATCGAGACGCACTACCCGCGCGTCGTCAGCTACGCCATCCGCCGGTGCGAGTTCGATGACTTCCTCGTCCGCCGCGCGTGCGTGCGGGTCCTCGACGGAACCCCCATCACGTCCCTTCGCCAGAGCGGCGGCCGGTGGATTGCCAACGACACGATCGAAGCGCCCGTGGTCATTGGCGCGGGCGGGCATTTCTGTCCCGTCGCCAGGCACCTGCGAGGATCGGCAGACACCTCTCCGCCCGTCGTTGCCAAAGAAGCGGAGTTTCGACTAAATGGTCGAGACGCGCGCCTCGACGCGCAGCCGCCTGAGTTGTTGTTCTGCAGGGATCTCGAGGGCTACGCGTGGTGCGTGCGGAAGGGCGAGTATCTGAACGTGGGCATCGGCCGCCGCGACGGTCGGGATTTCGGCAACCACGTCAGGAGCTTCATCGCGCTGCTCGAGGCCAACGGAACACTGAGACCCGAGACCCCGCTGCGGTGGCGAGGGCACGCCTACTTCGCGTCAGGCGTGGGACCCCGCCCGCTCATCGGGCCGGGAATGCTGATCGTCGGAGATGGCGCCGGGCTCGCGTACCCCGAGAGCGGCGAAGGCATCCACCCTGCGATCGCGTCGGCCCGACTCGCGGCTGAAACATTGATCGCTGCCGGCGGGCGGCACACGCTCGACGTGCTGGAACCGTACGCCGCCACGCTTGGCCGACTCCACCCTCCCACGCGACGGCCGGCCGCCCCGATTCGCGCCGCCTCGGCCGCGATCGGCCGCGTGCTCCTCGGTTCTCCCCTCTTCACGAAACGCGTCTTACTCGATCGCTGGTTCCTGCGGATGGGCCTGGCGCGCGATCTGCCGCCCGTCAGCCTGAAGAGTGCGTGAAGAGCCGCTCGACGATTCCAGGACGCATTTCTTCAAGCTGATCGTTGAAGGTGTCCGCCTTGGGGGCTGCTCAAGGGAGTCGATAGGAGGGACCAGGTAATCAGCGCCCACCGCAGGTGCCAAGTGGAGAGGGCCGCGACTACTGAAGGCCGTTCGACACGGCGTTAGTCGGGTGTTAACGACATGCGGCTCAGCCGCGAGCGGCGCGCTCGACGGCCCGCATCTCGCGGAGGAGCGCCTCCGCCAATCTGTTCGGTTCGTCCGAACCAACCCGGAAGCGATGCCCATCATCGAACTGGACCTCCACTCCATCCAGTCCCGACACGTTCCACAGCCAGCCTGTCGGAGTCAGCCGAATGCCCCAGCCGTAATACCAAGGGGTTTTTACCACCCGGACCTCGCGGATGCGACGCAGGGGAATGCGCCGGCGAATCAGCCCCGGCCCAAAGAACACGTCCATGGCCCCATCTCGAACTATTACTGTCAAGGTCGAAAATAGGACCAGCACAGACCCGACGAGCACCGCAGTGGTGACCAGGACCGGGTCGGACACTCGCAAGCTCCACCAGACCGCCGCCGCCCAAGCGATCCCCATTCCTCCCACCGTCGCACGGCTCACCTGTGTGTGTCGGTAAATCGTCCCCATCGCTGACTCCCTCGAAGGTTGATTGGACCGACCTGCATTACACCTCACGAGCGTGGCGCATATCGAGACTAGGCGAGTAGGGCCTGTCTGGTCCCCAAGGGTTGACCCAGTCTCTCGCGCTCGGTCCGGACCGATACTGTGAGAAACACTCAACAGCAGTGGAGTCGGTCGCCGGAGGTCGAGGTCTCGCTGCGGCATTGCGGGTTTTCTGATGTCCCGAGGTGGCTGCGCGATACGCAGGTCGACGCGCTTCGCGCACGAGCAACGGCAATCGCCTGCCAAAGTACTTCTCTGCTTCGTGCAAATTGTGGGCGCGACACCTCAACTCTAGGTTGTCGACAATGGCCCGTCCACCAACGGCGTATGGCTCCACGTGATGGAACTCCAGAAAGCCGCGCTCCTTGCACCGACCATGCGTCCCAACGAACGCGCACTGGCCGCCATCGCGCTTCCACACGTCGCGCTTCACCGCCGCCGGAATGTGACGCTGACCTGGCGCGGCCGCACGAACTGTGCGTGGTCGCGCAGTCGCCGCGAGCTTGGCTCGCTCCAGATCGGCTAGTAGCAGGTTCTGCGAACGAGCGTCGCCCAGCACGGCTTTCACAAGACAACAGCAGATCAGGAGTTCAGGAGTTGTTTTGGTTCAGGATGGATCTCCTGTTCTGAGCTCCTAAGAACCCGAGGACCCTGGCAGCCCGCCCCCTACCGCCGCCGACGCGCGGGTGCACTGATGCGAGGATGCGGCGGTGGCTTCATGCCGTCTCCGAGGAAGAACCCCGGGTGCGGAGGCTGGTTGTAGCCGACGTTCTGCCACGCGATCGCCGTGCGGTACTGCGGATCGTGCATCAGCGTATAGAGGCGATTCGCGGCAGGGATCGTCGTCGTGTAGATCCGGAGCGACTCGTTGTCCTCGGCGCGCCAAATCACTTCCTCCCGCCAATCCCCCAGGATGTCGGCTGCGAGCGCCGGCGTGGCTTTGGTTCCGTTGTTGGCGCTGGCGCCGGTTGCGGTCAGCAGCCTGACGATCGCACCCGCCTTCCAATCCCACTTGCCGATCCAGTTGCTGTCGAGGAGCTCGCGCAGCGGATCGGCGTCCCACCACACGGCGAAGTTGGCCGTCGACGGCGCGTCGGCGATGCGCGTGCCGCGCGTATCGAGCAGGCCAACCGGCGCGTTCGTCCAGAACTCGTTGCCGCGGTGGCGCGGATCGATGTCGGCGGCCAGGCCGCGTCCGACATCGCCGCCGGGCAACAGGCTCCAGAGGATCTGGCCTGTGCGGGCATCGTACAGGGCGAGCCCCGGTGTGTTGAGGGCGACGGTCGCCTCCTCGTTTTCGTGGATCCCGAACACCTCGAGCCCTGGCCTGGCGGGATCGAGATCTCCGGCGTGCAGGGCGTCGCCGTGGCGCAGGCCCGTCGAGAAGAGTCCCTTGCCGTTATCGTCCACGACCATGGCACCGTAGACGATCTCGTCCTTCCCGTCGCCGTCGACGTCCGCGACGGAAAGGCTGTGATTGCCCTGACCTGAATAGGGCGATGCGGTGGGGTTCGGATACGGCGGGGGGCTGCTGCCAGAATCGAACACCCAGCGGGAGGTGAGCAGGCCCTTTCTCCAGTCCCAGGCCGCGAGCACGGTGCGGCCGTAGTACCCGCGCGCCATGATGAGGCTCGGGAGCCGGCCGTCGAGATACGCGACGCCCGCAAGGAATCGATCGACGCGGTTGCCGTTGTTGTCGGTCCCGCCGTTGCCGCCGATCCCTCCCCACCCGTCCTGCGGCTCGCGACCTGGAATGTAGCTGGTCGTTGCGAGCGCAGCGCCGGTCAGTCCGTCGAAGATCGTGACGTACTCGGGACCCGCGAGCACTTTGCCATAGCGGCGATCGACGGCGTCCTTCAGTTGCGCACCATCGGTCGGCACCTCCAGCGAGCGGTAGTCCTTCGACGCGTCCCCGATGGCGCGGCCCTGGCCGTCAACGGTCCCGTCCGCGGTCTTGCAGACCACTTCGGCGCGACCGTCGCCGTCGAGGTCATAGACGATGAACTGGGTGTAGTGAGCACCGGCGCGGATGTTCCTGCCCAGGTCGATCCGCCACAAGCGAGTGCCGTCCAGACGGTAGGCGTCGAGCAAGGGGCGCCCGGACAGCCCCGGCGACGCCGTGTCTCGAGCGTTCGAGGGATCCCATTTCACCACGATCTCGTATTCGCCATCCCCATCGAGGTCGCCAACGCTCGTGTCGTTCGGGCTGTAGGTGTAGTTGACCGTCCGCGCACCGGCCGGCACCTCGACCGCTCCGCCAGCCGGCCGCTGAAGGGGCACCGAGAGGAACTGCTGGATCGGTGTGTTGGCTCGAAGCGTCGCAGGTGCGCTCGCGGTGAGCTCCCGGCCGGCGCGAACCGGGCGCACGGTGTAGACATTGGTTTGGGCCAGGTCTGCGGTGGCATCCACAAAGTCCGTGGTGGCGGCGATGGGCACGGCATTGAGCTTCGACGACGCGCCGGCGTTGGCCGACCGATACACGTTGAATGCGATCTCGTTTGGATCGGTCCCGAGGAGGCGCCATCCAACATACACCGAGGCCTCGCTGGCCCGGATGGCCACGACTCCCCGCCCGAGGTTCTCCATGACGTATTGGCCGTAGACAGCGGCCGGAGCGAGAAGACCTGACATGAGAGCGACGAACACGACCAGCCAGTGCGGCATCTGTTCGAGCGGGATCCTACATCCAATTCGAACGCTGCTGCTCGGCGCTACCGGACCGTCGGGCAACCACAGTGTCCCGCACCAGGCCATTCTGTGAAGCCCCAATTCGAGGCACAATAGCGGACGCATTCCCTTCTCGTACGACATCACGGGAGGCCCCATGAGAGCGCGTTGCCTCGGTTCTCTGGCCGTCGGGATACTCCTCTTCATCGCAGTTCAGGCTTCGCAGCCATCCCAGGCGCCGGCAGCAACGGCGTCCGGGCAGGCAACGCCGCGCCCGGTAAACCCCGCGACTCCGCCACGCGACGATGCGGCGGCGGAGAAAGGTATACCCGGGGACAGCAAACGTTGCGGACGCCGAGCCCATTACCCTTCCGTTGACGCCGGAGGCGTCGGCATCGTTCACCCTCCTGTCGGCGCGACTGACTCGAATCTCGGGTACCGTCCGGAATTCGCTCGGTCACCCCGCGTCGGGTGCTCGCGTGTCGCTGCGTTCAGCCGATGGAATGCTTGGCGACGCAGGTATATCCGGAGGGGGTCAAGCCTCATCAGACGGGAGCTTCAACCTGGCGAACGTCGCGCCGGGAGAGTACGTCCTTGAAGTGCGTGTGGCGGGGTGGCGAACCGAGACCACACCGGCTGGCCCGGAATTCGCGCTTCGGTTCCACTCATGATCACAGGCGGTGGCGAGACAAAGGGGATGGCCATCACGACGAG
>Ga0184612_10001107_pt1 | contig 12986 bp, 15 predicted proteins | sample PLM3_60_coex_FD_133163 | JGI IMG/M metagenome (GOLD analysis project Ga0184612, IMG submission 133163) | Groundwater sediment microbial communities from an aquifer in East River, Colorado, USA - PLM3_60_coex | ecosystem: Environmental > Terrestrial > Soil > Riparian zone | place: USA: East...
ACGAAGCCTATGAGTCTTTTTCAGCAGTTTGCGCGGTGATTTATAGCTTTAACGAGAGACGAGGAAAACCTAAATGTTTGACTTCTTCACACCGAACCATCCCTTCGGCGGCCAAACGCTTCGCCTCGTGGCGCAGGCGCAGCAAGGCGGCGGCGATGTATTCGATATCGCGCGTACCTGCGCCAAGATCGAGCCCGGCGACAAAACCGGTTGGGAACGGGAATGGCTCCAACTGGCGCAAACCACCGAAGCCAAAGCAAAAGCGGCGCGAGACGCTGGACGGCGACACACGGCGATTTCCTATTTTTTTCACGCCAACCAGTACTATCGAATGTCCGACGTGTTTCTGACATATGCACAAAACGACACAAAGGCGGAGTGCTTCCGGAAGGCGCAAGAATGCTTCCGCGCCGGCGCGAAACTGCACAAGCCCAAAATCGAGGTGATTTCGGTCCGCTGCGACAATGAGGACTACGACGGTTATTTCTGTCATCCGGTCGATCCCACACCAGGCAAATGGCCCACGGTGCTTTTTCTGGGTGGCGCGGACGCCTATGCTGAGGAGATCTACTTTGGCGCAAAGCCAATGCTAGAACGAGGCTGGGCCGTCTTGCTTGTCGACACGCCGGGACGCGGCTCTTCCATCTATCTGAAGGGAATTAAAACACGCCCGGATTACGAAGTTCCGGGCAAGGCCTGTATCGACTATCTCATTTCTCGACCGGAAGTAGACCCAGACCGAATCGCCCTCGTCGGCATCAGCATGGCTGCCTACTATGCGCCGCGAGTGGCGGCGTTCGACAAACGAGTCAAGGCCCTCATCGGCTGGAGCGGCTGCTACAGCATCCTTGATGATCTTTACGATTTCTGCCATCACTTGCAACTAACTGTGCAACGGCTGCTTGGCGGCGTGAGTCATGACGAAGCCCGCCGGCTCCTGCGTGACTTTACGATGGCGGGGCTCGCAAAGAATATCACTTGCCCGACTCTGATCACCCACGGCGCTGCGGATACGTTAATGTCAGTCGAAGGCGCCAAGCGGCTGTTCGCTGAGATCGGCGCTAAAGACAAGACGTTAAGAATCTACGATCAGAATGACGTTGGCGGCAGAATCCACTGCAGCCATGACTATTGGGCGCACAATGTTCCGTATATGCTCGACTGGCTGGAGGAAAAGCTGTGAAGAACGGAGGGATGGAGTATTGGAGTATTGCGAAATCGCGTTACTCGCACTACCGCGCGTTCGACAAGAACGCACACTATTTGCGTGATTCCTATCCGGTCTCTTCCCCCTCGACGGGGGAAGATTAAGATGGGGGTGCTGGTCAAGAATCAAAATCACCCCTTCCTTTATCCTTCCCCGTCAAGGGGAAGGAAATTGAGTCGATAACTGAGAAGGAGTTTTCTGGAATGGCGATCAACGGCCAGGCAACAAGCTGGGACAAAGAAGTCGATGTGATCGTCGTGGGCTTTGGAGCCGCCGGCGGTGTGTCAGCCATTACGGCTTACGACGCGGGGGCAAGAGTTTTGTTGATCGAAAAGATGCCGCACCCGGGTGGGATATCCATCTTGTCGGGCGGGGGGATCGCGTTTGCCCGCAATGCTGAAGGCGCTTTTCAATATCTAAAGCGGACTTGCAACGGCACGACACCGGACGACATTCTGCGCACTATGGCGGAAGAGATGGTGGGAATCATCGACTGGGTTAAAGATCTCGCCAAGGTCAGCGGAACAGAGCCGACACAGACAGAAGTGCGCGGCCACGGCACTTATCCCTTCCCCGGCACCAGTGATATCGACTCCATCAAGCTCAAAGACTTCGCCGCATACTCGGAATTTCCTTGGGCCAAAGGCCTTCGAGGCGGCGCTCGGCTTTTCAAGGTCGTCTATGACAATGTCAACGCGCGCAATATCGAAGTGATGCTGTCAGCCCCAGCGAAAGAGCTTATAACTGCCGCGGACGGTGAAGTGTTGGGACTCATAGCGGAGACCGACGGGAAGAAGCTTACGATCAAGGCCAAGAAAGGTGTCATTCTCGCCTGTGGCGGCTACGAGAATGACGACGCCATGAAGTTACAATACTTCGAAGCCCAGCCGGTCTATCCGGTTTACCTCGGCAACACCGGCGACGGTATCAAAATGGCGCAGAAAGCTGGAGCGGGGCTGTGGCACATGTGGCATTTCCACGGTGGTTACGGATTCAAGTTTCCGGAACTGCCCTTCGCGATCCGTCACGTCTGGGCAGGTCCGCGAAACGAAAATCGCCAGATGATCTGGATCGCTGTAGATCGATTGGGCAAACGCTTCATGGATGAATATCCTCCCGCTCCCCAGGACACCGGGACACGGTCGCTGGAATTTTACGACGCCGATATTCAAGACTACCCGCGCATACCTTGTTATCTGATCTTTGACGAAGAAGGGAGAAAGCTCGGGCCGATTGGCATCCCCATCGTCAATGACGAGCGCTACGACGCCAGGTGGAGCGACGACAACGTCGCAGAGTTGAACAAAGGCTGGATCAGGAAAGGAAATACTATCGAAGACATTGCCGGGCAAATTGATGTCAACCCTAAAACTCTCAAAGCCAGCGTGGAGAGGTGGAATTTACTGTGCGGTGAAGGTGAAGATAAAGACTTCCGCCGCCCGCCGAAGACCATGATGCCCATCGCCACTCCCCCCTTCTATGTGATGGAAGCGTGGCCCATCGTGAACAATACTCAAGGCGGCCCGGAGCATGATGTTAAACAGCGAGTCTTAGACCCCATGAAGAACGCGATCCCCCGGCTCTACGTGGCCGGCGAGATCAGCTCCATCTACGGTCATCTCTATTTAGAAGCAGGCAATATCACCGAATGCTTTGTCGCGGGCAAAATCGCCGGAACCAATGCCGCCCAAGAACAGCCTTGGGAATAAGCCAGTAGAGTTACAACCATAGGGAGCGCATAGGCTCAAAGAGAATCTTTTATGCGATCCTTGCGTCCTTTGCGGTTAAATGCACGGCGGGCTACGGGTGCACGTCTTGTGTGAACCAATCCAGCGGCACCTCGCGACCGAGACCTTTCGCTTTCGCCGCGGCATAGACCTTGGCGCCTACGGCTGCAAACTGCGCACCCAAGCCGATATTGTTGACGAAGCCCGTTATTTGGCTGTCGTTTTCTCGCCCTTTGATCCGACCACATAGAAGATCCGAAAGCGTCGGCAAAGACTTCCAATCGATTCCCCGGGTGGTCGGATGGTCCCGTAGTTTGAAATCTTCCCGCTCGAACTGCGCCAGCTCCGAAGAGGTGCTGTTATTTTCCGTTAGCTGGGTGTGCAATACGAGCGGACGACAACAAAGCAAAGCTTCGTCGTCGAATTCGTCGCGCTGCATGCTGCTCAGGTGGATGCCTTCCGCTGTGGCCCATTTACCCAAAAACGGTGTCCGTGAGTTTGTCGCAGTGATAATGATATTGACCTCCCGAACGGCCTCCTCGTAGGAGTTTACCGGAACGATTTCTACACCCACGATTTCACTTGTCTCGCGGGCGAACTTCTCGCGATTCTCCCGCGTCGGGCTGAATACTTTGATTTTCTTGATGCGCCGCGCCTCGCAGACCGCCATGACCTGTGAGCCCGCCTGCCAACCGGAGCCGATGAGCCCGACTGTCTCGGCGTCTTGGCGCGCTAGATATTTAGTTGCGACCCCATTGGCACCACCGACCCGCATGCGCTGGAGGACACCGTCATTCATGATGGCAAGGAGTTCACCGTTAGCAGAGCTGAAAAGTAGGACGATGCCAAGCCAGCGATTGCCGGGCATGGTCGGTAACTTTTCGCGGCGAATCCCGTCTCCCGCTGGGCGCCAGGTAACGATATCCGAAGAAAAGCGCAACGCCGCCGTACCGAAATGTGGCGACGCACCGCTCATGCTTTTCAAATAGTGCGCCATAGGGGCTTCCGCATTCTTGGCTGCTGCCGTCGGCACATGCAGATCGGACCGTGGCGCCCCGACAGCTATCCCCTCCCCCAGTTCACGATAGAGTATCTCCAGAGACTCCATCGTGTCCTTCATCGTAATTACTTGTTCAATATCGTCGTTATTCAAAAATAGCGGCATAAAAACCTCGTCGCGTTACGCTCCAACATCCACTCAACCCGGCCCACAGTACCAAATTGCATTTTAATGTCTCTTCTGGTCTTATTCTCGCCCCCTTTGACGGGGGAGAGTTAGAGAGGGGGTGCCAAGTCTAGTCTCTTATATCCTGCAATAACCACTCGGTGGGAATCTCCCGTCCTAGCCCCTTTTCCTTCGCCAGCTCGTAAACTCTTCCCGCCACAGCAAAGAACTGTGCGCCCTGAATATTACCGCGCTCTGAGTATGTGATCTGCTTTCGAGAGGTCCGGCCGTGTTTTCTGCCGTTCAGGATCTCCGACAAAAAAACGGCACGATCTTCGGCGATCACTCCATGTCCCCTTTCGTTTGCGCGTTTCATTTCAAACCCGGCGTTTTCTTTGGGCTTGGCGGCGTAGGTCAGGTATTCGTCGGCTACACCGAATTCCGGCAAACCCCACGGCGCCGGCGCATTACCGAGACGAAGCGATACATCGATGCGCTTCATAGTATCTTCATCCGGCTTGCCTCCGACGCAAGTCACATGTGTTCCTTCTTCCAGCCACTTCCCTATAACAATCGGCACCGCTGAATCCGTGCAACCCGCCACGATGTCGGCCCCCTTGTAAACGTCTCGAGGATTGGCCACCGTTTTTACGTTGAGACCATACTTCTCTGAGATTTCTCTCGCATACGCATCCCGATTGGTCTTCGTAGGACTATAGACCTGGATCTTTTTGATCTTGCGCGCGAGCAGAAACGACTCAACATGGGAGCGGGCCATACCACCGGAGCCGATCATCCCGACGACCGCGGCATCCTCCCGCGCCATGTACTTGGCACCGATGCCGGAGTCCGCGCCGACCCTCATATGTTGCAGGTAGCCATCATTGATCAGCGCCAGGGGCTCCCCGTTCTCGATGCTGGTTAAAAGAATCAGGCCGCAAAATCGGCCGGGACGCACGCAGTATTTTTCTTGCGTGATCGCCCCTTGATATTCCTGTTCGTAGATTACGTCCGATTTCATTCTTATGGCGAAGTAGCCGGACATGGAGCCGCCTTCCATCGTGCCCCATTGATAGATCTTTTCCTGGTCCTTGGTGGGAATCTGAATGTCGATGCGCGGACGGCAGACCGCTTCCTGCCGGGTTAGTTCGATATAAGCACGCTCGAGAGCGCTCATGGTGACTTCCATGGTGAGGACACTCTGCACATCTTCGTTATTGAGAATAAGCGTCATTGCGTTGTCCTTTGTGCTGCCTATGTGACCTTTGTACTACCATATTTGAAAGTTTTCGTAGCTTGCGCAAATCTTCTGGCCGTCCGTAGCTTTCGGGGTACAGGTACAAATATTGTACTCGCGCCAAGACGCCAAGAACGCCAAGTGGCGGACCAAGGTCCGTCATCCTGAGCGAATGCGAGGGATCTGGGAAAGATTTCTCCCTCCGGTCGAAATGACAAGGCGCGGCCCCTTCGACTTTGCTCAGAACATGCTTTGCGCCTTTGCGCGAGTTACTCCGATTTGCTTGCGGCTTCGCCGCGCGTTTCGTTCTTGTTTATACGGTGAACCGCAGAACAGACACCGACCAGAATACATGCCTGACTCGATGCTGTACAAATAGCCTTAGCCTGTGTCAAGCGCACGACACTTCCCAAAAAAATGTTTGCAATGACACCGGCATTTAAAATATGATCCGCGCTACTGACCATGAGCATTCGCGGAAAAGCTGCAATCGTCGGCATCGGCGAGACGCCAACCGATCGTCTCGGGTCAAAGCCCGGAGAGCCGCGCAAATCGAGCGCGGAATATATTTCCTGGGCGATGCGCCTGGCTCTGGAAGACGCCGGGCTCAGTCTCAAGGATTTCAACGGTCAGGGTCTCGGGGTGACTATCCCCACTGCCTATCCGCAACCTTTTTGGCCCGAAGAGGTAGCCGAGATTCTCGGCATCACGCCCGGGTTTCTCCTCGGCGGCGCCACGGGCGGCGCGGGATCGGTATCGCTGTTAGGTGGGATGGCCGCTGCGATCAATTCGGGCTTGATTGATGTCGCTCTGTGTATTGGCGCGGCAGCGCCTTTTTCCGAACACTTCGGCGGCGGCATACAACCCGGCGACATGCGCGACTGGGAAATTCCCTACGGTACCATGGGGCCCAACAGCAAAATCGCTATGGTCATGCGCCGCCACATGCACCAGTACGGAACGACGCTCGATCATTTGGGTAAAATCGCCGTGGCGGGCCGTTATCACGCCAGCTTGAATCCCGCCGCTTACTTGAAAAAGCCGGTCACCATCGAGGACTACAAAAATTCCCGGCTGGTCGCCGATCCGGTTCGTCTGCTTGACTGCGTGCTCCCGGCAAACGGTGGCAAAGCTTACATCTTGGCGTCACCTGAACGGGCGAAGAAGCTGCGCAAGCGTCCCGTTTATCTCAAGGGCTTTGGCGAGCGGAGCAATCCCTCTTACGGAGCGAGGGCCGGATCCGACGCTCTAATCATGGGCGTAAAAGACGCCGGCAAAGTGGCGATGGAAATGGCCGGCGTAAAACATGGCGATATCAATTTTCTCGAGCTTTACGACGATTACATCATCGTCGTTTACTTGCAGATCGAAGATCTCGGCTTTTGCGCCAAGGGCGATCTCGGCTATTTCGAACGAACCGACTTCACGTTTAAAGGACAACTACCGATTCAAACGGGCGGCGGCATGATCAATTGCGGCCAGCCATCCACGGCCGGCGGAACGCTCCATATCCTGGAAGCGGTGCGCCAGCTGCGCGGCGAAGGCGGCGATAGACAAGTGCCTAACGCCAAGATTGGTTTGGTTTCTGGATTGGGCGTTCTCCCCTATGGCAAGAATCTTGGTTGTTGCGCGGTAGCCGTCTTAGGAAACGAAGCGTAAACATCTATGGCCGAATTAGACACTCGCAAGCCGTTGCCGGGGATCACCACCGAGGCTAAACCTTTTTGGGACGCCGCGGCGCAACAAAAACTCGTCATGCAGCGCTGCCACGATTGCCGCGCCTGGGTCTGGACGCCGCGACCATCGTGTTTCGAGTGCGGCAGCGAGCACATCGATTGGGCGCCGATGAGCGGCAATGGGGAAGTTTATTCATTCACGGTGATTCGCCAAGTGGTTGGCCGCGCGGCATCCAAAGCCTTTGAACCCGAAATTCCCTATGTCATTGCCTGGGTTGATCTCGAAGAAGGCCCGCGCATGATCACGAATGTGGTCGGCTGCGGCGTCGAAGATGTAAAGCTCGGCATGAAAGTTTCCGTCGTGTTTGAACAGCAATCGCCGGAGATCTGGCTGCCGAAGTTTAAACCGCTACTTTGATTAAACGGTATCGCTGATCTCAACAAGACGCTCACCTTGCCGCAGCAAGTCAAGTGCTTTCGGCAAACCGTCCTTCAAAATTCTCTTTAGATGTGCGTTGGATGTGTTACCGCAGGTAATCCACAAAATTTGTGGCGGAGAGCCAAACCGGTCAAGCAATGAGATAAAGTCACTATCTTTTGTCATCACCACTACATTGGCATCGCGCGCTGCCTGAAAGATCTGTGTATCCTTGACGTGGTGGAGGCCAAGCTCCCTTACCGCGTGACTCTCAATTCGAAATGTTGCCGTTATCCAGGGAGCAATAGCAGGCGAGACTTGAGCATCAACCCAAATAATCAAGCTGCGACCACAGGATGATCCAGGCGTCGGCTCGCAAACCGAAGGCAGGCGCTAATATCCTCGGGTTCAAGGTCAGGCAGTTCCTCAAGAACTTGCTGGGAAGTCAAACCATTCGCCAGAAGGTCCAGCACATCACTAACACGTATCCGCAAGCCGCGAATACAAGGGCGCCCGCCGCATTGTTCTGAATCAACCGTAATTCTTTCCGCAAGGTCGGCCACTCGTGTTTGCCTCAGGTTGCGAGTGTACCACCGAGAGGCGGGTCTGTCTAATAGGCGGGGGTGTTTAGAGATGGCCGTATCGATCTCGAAGAAGGCCCGCACATGATCACGAATGTGGTCGGCTGCGGCGTCGAAGAGGTAAAGCTCGGCATGAGGGTTTCCGTCGTGTTTGAAAACAATCGCCGGAAATCTGGCTGCCGAAGTTCAAGCCAGCGAACTAATCACATTCCCGTACTCAGGTAAAAAATGCTTCGACGAAGTGTTTAGAACGTATCGGCTCTCCGACCGACTACGCCGCTTCGCTGCTTTAGCCACCAGCCTCAAGTCCCAAAATCACGCCCTTAACCCTTAAAAGTCAGCGTCATAGCATTCATGACTACCAATCAATATTTAGCTAGACGGCGTGCCTTTTATCACCCCCGTAGGAAAAGTGGCGGACTTCGTTATAGCCGACGCCACCTGTCATCACGGGCACGTGGTTGACGAACGGGTCTGACGTCATTGTCGCCATCGTTGCATCGATGCTTTTCGTTTTGAACTCGGCGGCCATGTGGCTCTCCCACATCTCGACCATCGCCCGCTGCGCATTCAGGTCTTGATCAGTCATAAGTTTTCTTCCTTCTTACGAATACGAGTTTCGCAGCTAACTGCTCCGACAGCGAAGCAAGTTGATTATGGACGCCGTCAGTTCTCTGCGATAAACTGCATTAACAACGTCGCCGTCTGTATCGGATTTTCCACGATAGCCATGTGGCCGGCCGCCTCGATCGTGGCGGCCCGGCCACCCGGCACACACGCAGCTACAGCTTGCCCGATCAGTCTGTACCACATGCGGGTCCGCTCACCGTTCAGCACGAGAGTTGGAACGTGCAAAACATGCAGCTCGTCGCAGGTCACTGTGGGCGCGGGTGCGGCGATGTTAGGTCCGATCGTTTTAGCGTTGGCCAGAAGTCCATCTCTGACAGTTTGTGGCAGTTGACTGAAGCCACCGGCTCCTTGCCTGGACCCAGTCAATCAGCGCCTCGGCGGCTCGCTCATTATCTCTGTCTTGTACGAACGCCTTCACGGTGGCCACCATCGACTCACGGCTAGCCAACTCGGGAGCTAACTCCGGAGTTACCGCCGGCAGCAGACTACCAAACGCGGGTTCGATGAGCGTGAGACTCCGTATCGATTCGCGACCATGGAGGGCAGCCAAAAGTGCCACTCCCGCCCCATAAGAGTGTCCAACGACATGGGCCGGATGACCTATCGCGTGGAGGAATAATTGAAGGTCGGCGCTGTGCCCCTCGTATGTATAGCTGATGTCAGGCTGCGAAGGTGGATTCGGCCAGTGATGCCGTCGGCTCACCGCAATGACACGGTAGTTCGATTCAAGCCGCTCTACAATCGCGTTCCACTGACGATAGTCACCGAGGGAGCCGTGGATAAGAACAACGTCGGGACCGTGACGACGCACTGCCAACGCCAAACCCGATTCCGTCGGTGCTACAACTGACTGCATGGTTTGCAAGTTATTAGGAATGAAATGAGCTGGACCACGCCGCTGAGCATGAATCTAGCGCTTTACTAAGATGATTGTAAAGCTCAGTTGTCATTGGAACGACAAACCGCCGCTTCGCCAATCGTCCAATAACGACAACTGTAAACCTGCTTCGGCCTGGTGGCTTCTTTTAATCCACTCGTTGGTGATCTCGAACTCAAACTTCATCGCACCGCACCTTGGTCGACCGTTCAACGCCGATACAGTGGTCCTAGTTTTCTGGCTTCTTGAGGTGCTGGCCGAAAAACACCATTACCTCGCGAATGCTGTCCTCCCACGCCTTGGGATCCCCGCCGGTCGTGGCGCCGCGCCCACTAGGGGAGTTGGCGTTGACCCGCGTCGGAACGTAGCGCACGGGGTTGCTGCTATCGAACGAGTGATGTGCTCCTGGATAGACTTTGATCGTCACCGGATATCCGGCTTTCTTGGCGGCTTCGGTCAATTTCTGACAGGGTTCCGCTGGAGTCCAGTCGTCATTCTCTCCAATGAGAATTAGCAACGGCGTGACCGGCTGATATATCCCTGACAAGTCGGCCCGCCAGCGGCCCAGCCGCACAGCGCAACCCGGATAAAGCGCCACCGCGGCGGCGAAGCCTGCACGTTTTTCTCGCGCAAGCGGTTCCCTATCGCTTTCCGGTGCGACCATCGAGGCCAGCGTAGTCGTTCCGCCGTGTGATCCGCCCATAAGGCCCACTCGAGAGCCATCGACATAAGGTAACGTTCGAACATAAGCGAGGGCCCCATACGCGTCCCTTACTCGCCGAAAGGGGCTGACTTCAGCTCGGCCCGGTGATGGGTCGCTACACACGCCACCACCGTAGCCGCGGGGCGTGAAGCTGTCGGGAATGACAACGACATGGCCCCGCTTCACTAGTTCCTTTGCCCAGCGGTCCGGGGCGCCGCTTGAGCGGGGACCAAGACCGCTACAGTCGTGCATGATCACGACAGCGGGAAATGGTCCCGGTCCGTCTGGCTTCATCAACGCGGCTGGGATTTGCTCGGCGGCGCCGTTGGTTGTGGTCGTGGTAATGGAAAGGCCCGAAGTGGTGCTGACGCAACCCCCGAGGAACAATAAAGGAAACGCCAAGCGTATGAGCCTTTTGCACATCGCTACTCCTGACGCGCGTGGACCAAGCGCGGTACGAAGTGCAACACTCCTATGATCGCCAAGCTGATCGCACCGAACATGAAAACCCAAAATGGCCACAGGTTATCCACTATTATCCTCACCACAATAAACGCCATGAGCAAAAAATTCTCGCCGCGACCGAGTGAAGTCTCGGGAAGCGGATCAGTGGCGACGACATGTACCTGCACTTCCGCTCGCGCGCTGAATGCCATCGCGAAGTATAGAGTGGTCAATGCCAGGAAACATAGATACTTCTTTCTAATGACGAAACTCACCTGCCACGGTGGCGGGTGAAGCGTTGTACCCTTGAAGAGCCGTCATGCCGCTGCGGTCAGGTGCTTAGCCAACCCGCTACCACGACAGTCTGGTCAAATGATGGTGGAGCAAATGGCGTTTCGGACTGCATCCATAAAAGCATGTGTAGCACCTGGAACAAGCAAATTCCCGCTGCGTCGCCAGTAGACCGACAGGAAGAGGCCCACCGGAACGTGGAGGAGGAGAAGCTGTCCGATCGTCGCTAGCAGCGTTCCGGGCGGCGCAATCGGGTAATGCCACAGGCCCCAGAGGGCCGATACGAACACCGCCGATAATACCTCGTGGCGCTCGCCTGGATAATGAAGATGGGAGTCGAGCGCGCCGCGGAAGGTAACTTCCTCAAGGACAAAAACAATCGGCAGGTATAGAAGAAACGAGCTGCCGGCCGTCTCGAGCATCTCCAGTGGCGGGCGCTGCACGAGAGGACCCAGAGCCCCAAGCAGCATGAGAAGGACGGCGATCCCTCCTGCCGTCACCATACACAGAAGGAACCACCACGCGGTCTCGCACCGGGCGTTCTGCGCGGCATAAGCTGCGGACACGGCCCCGACGGTCCCCGCTAGAAGGAGCCAGAGGAGCACCCAAGAATCTTCCTGGCGCAGCTTCTGGATGAACAAGTAGTCGGGGAAAGTCATCAGTGCAACCGCGATCAGCACACCGGCCCAGCGGAGACGAAAGGGCGGAGCGTTTCGAACCCAGAGGGCGCTTATGGGAGTTCGCCGAACGAAACGCTGGAAGGCCAAGGTGAGCGGAATCCCGAGCAGTACATAAGCGTTCGCATCGAGCCGTAGTGCAAGGCCGAGACCCATCCAGGCAGCAACGAACAGAGTACTTTCCAGCAGACGGCGAAGTCTGCTCCTCATCAACGGATCTGGTAGCGGCAGCGACGTCTCGGTCATGGCTCCTTTTCAGCGAAACTTCGCGTCTACCGCTTTCCCAACTCATCCAACAACGAGAAATCAAAAACCTGCTCCGGCCTGGGCAGATCCTTTAATCCCATGTCGCGTTGGTCGATCTCGAACTCAAACTTAGTCGCGCCGGGCGTCGGTCTGCCGTCCAATGCCCATGCCGAGTGGACGGCGTCATAGATCGATGCCGCGTCTTCCTGTGACAGAGATAGTTGCTTCATAAGGACAGGCAGCACTCTCTCCTTCTGGGTCGCTGTTATCCGGATACACTCCAACGTCGCTTGTATTGTCCTTCGAAAAACGTCCCGTTTATTTTGCAGGCTAGCCACCGAAGCGCCGAGTCCGCCGGTGGACAGTTCGATTACATCCGCTGCTCTGGCGAGTACGCGGAACCCCTGTTTCACCGCATAAACCGTCTCCAGACCGTTGAGCACTGCTGCCGGCACATTGCCGGCGGTCAGCGCCGCAAGACGGGCCGTGCCGACATTGAGGATCTTGTATTCATCAGGCCGGAGCCCCTTGCGCCGCATAAGCTCAGTCAGAATTACATTCACAGTCGCCTGGGCTGTATAACCTCCCAGCACCTTGCCTCGTAGTTGCTCGACACTTGTTATCTCTTTGGCGGCGACAAGGGCATGATCCGGACGGTTCAAGCCCACCACTATGACACGCACGGGTACGCCACGAAGCGCTGCGCGTATGGTGGTTCCCGTCGCGGTATAGAAGTCTAAATCGCCGGTCAATAGAGCGGCGACCGCCGCGCGCGGCTCCAGCACCAATATCTGTGGCTCAAATCCGTAGTTCTCAAAAATTCCCAGACTCTTGCCGACGTAGAAATGAGTCGCGCCGATTGTGTTACTTGGCAGCGCTATTCTTAACGGCCTGAGTTTCGGTTGCTGTTGGGCGAACGCCAGGCTCGAGGTGAGCGACAATTCGATTGCGAGAGCAATTAGTGTTCTGTTCCAATCACGCATTCGTCGGAACCCCCTTTTCAATCACTGGGGGGTTGATTCCCCGCAGCTTGCTGCGAAAAGTGCTATTCCCAGACCTCTTAGAGTCCGTCATTCCCGAATGCTTCTATCGGGAATCCAGGCGAGA
>Ga0184612_10001108_pt1 | contig 12976 bp, 9 predicted proteins | sample PLM3_60_coex_FD_133163 | JGI IMG/M metagenome (GOLD analysis project Ga0184612, IMG submission 133163) | Groundwater sediment microbial communities from an aquifer in East River, Colorado, USA - PLM3_60_coex | ecosystem: Environmental > Terrestrial > Soil > Riparian zone | place: USA: East...
GCCGGCATCAAGCACACCGGTGCGCCGAATCAGATCACCTATGTGGACGTCAAGGGCGTCAAGGTGGCGGTGCTGGGCTTCGCGATCTACAGCTGGAGTCAGGATCTCAACGACATTCCGGCCGCCGCGGCGCTGGTCCGCAAGGCCGACGAGCTGGCCGACGTTGTCGTGATCCAGATGCAGGGCGGTGCCGAGGGCTCCAATAAGTCGCACCAGCGTCCGGGCCACGAGACCTTCCTGGGCGAGGACCGGGGCGACCTGATGAGATTCAGCCGCGCGGTGGTCGACGCGGGGGCGGATGTGATCTTCGGTCACGGACCGCACGTCATGCGCGGGATGGAGTTCTACAAGGGCCGGCTGATCGCCTACAGCCTCGGGAACTTCTGCGGCTACGGCGTGCTCCAGTCCACGGGCTACCTGGGGGTCGGCGGCGTACTGAAGGTGACGCTGCGCAAGGACGGCTCCTGGGCCGGCGGCCAACTCGTCGCCACCGAGATGGTCCGGGGCGGCCTAGTCGCACCCGATCCGGACAGACGAGCGCTCGCCTTTGTCAACCGACTGTCCCGGGAGGACTTCGGCGCCAATGGCGCGAGGGTCTCCGGCGACGGAACGATCTCCCCACCGCCGGCGGCGTGATCCTCCATCGCACAGAATGGTCGCCGATCATGAAGTTGCGGTTGCCAAAACGCGCCGATCATGACCTCTAGTTCATGATCGGCGAAAGGGGGCCGGTAGCTTTGGTGCCGTGACGCAGCAGGAGACCGAGCTCGGTCGTAAGCGCCGGGCGCGTCGGATGGCGCGCGTGCTCGCGCAGACTCACCCCGATGCGCATTGTGAGCTCAACCACGACGGTCCCCTGCAACTCACGGTGGCCACGATCCTGTCGGCACAGTGCACGGACGATCGGGTCAACGAGGTGACTCCGAAGCTGTTCGCGCGCTATCCGACCGCCGCCAGCTATGCCGCCGCCGACCGGTCCGAGCTGGAAGAGATGATCAAGCCCACGGGCTTCTTCCGCAACAAGACCGACTCGCTAATCAAGCTGGGGCAGGCGCTGGTGGAGCGCCACGGCGGCGAGGTACCGGGCCGGATGGAGGACCTGGTCGATCTCCCCGGGATCGGGCGAAAGACGGCGAACGTGATCCTGGGCAATGCCTTTGGGGTGCCGGGCATCACGGTTGACACCCACTTCGCCCGGCTTGTCGGTCGCTGGCAATGGACGGCGGAGACGGACGCGGTGAAGATCGAGCACGCCGTCGGCCGCCTCATTGAGCGTCGCGATTGGACGATGCTGTCGCACCGCGTGATCTTCCACGGCCGGCGCGTGTGCCACGCTCGCAAGCCGGCATGCGGCGCCTGCACTCTGGCTCGCGACTGCCCATCGTTCGGCGCCGGGCCGACCGAGCCCGCCGTCGCCGCCAAGTTGGTGAAGGGGCCCCGGGCGGCGGAGATCGTCGCGCTGGCCGGGTCCGGCTGATGCGAGCCGCACGGCCGGCCATCGCGACGGTCGCCCTGGTCGCGGCCGTCACCCTGACCGGTTGTACGGGCGAGGAAGGGGTACGGACTCCGGAGCCCGCGTCGCCCTTTCGGCCGTGTCCGGTGGCGGTGGCCGTCGAGTCCGCGCCGACGCCGGGGACGACACAGCCAATGCCGGCAGTCACGCTGCCGTGCTTCACCGGCGACCGACCGGTGAAGCTGGCGGCCCTGGGTCGGCCCGCCGTCATCAATCTCTGGGCATCGTGGTGCGAGCCGTGCCGGACCGAACTGCCTGAGTTCCAGCGCTTCGCGGATTCGGCCGGCGACCAGGTCACCGTGCTCGGCGTCATCACCGGCGACACGAGGGTCGGCTCCGCGTCCGCTGGACAGGACTTCGGGATCTCGTTCCCGGCCGTGTTCGATCCCGAGGAGTCGTTGCGGCGCGGTCTCGGCCTGGTGGGCATACCGATCACGCTCTTCGTTGACGCCCACGGCGGGCTGCGCCACGTGTATCACCAAGCCGAGCCGCTGACACGGTCCACTCTGGAGGAGCTCACGCGCCAGTACCTCGGGGTGGTGGTGCGGTGATCGAGCTGCCGGGCTGGTGGGAGCCGCTAGCCGGGCGTGCCGCGGTCGCGCGCCGGTCGGACTTCACCAGATGGCCGACGCCGCCGGTGGGTGGTCGCCGCTCCGCCGTGCTGGTCCTGGTCGGCGAGCAGGCCGACACCGGGCCGGATCTCCTCGTTTTGCAGCGGGCGGCGACGCTGCGCAATCACGCCGGGCAGCCGGCGTTCCCCGGCGGCGCGGCGGATCCCGGCGACGTCGACGCGCCCGCGACGGCGCTGCGCGAGGCCAACGAGGAGGTTGGCCTCGTGGCGAGCTCCACCACAGTGGTCGCCACGCTGCCCCGGCTGTGGATCCCCGTCAGCGGATACGTCGTCACGCCGGTTCTCGCTTGGTGGCACGACCCCCACCCGGTGGCGCCCGTCGACCTCGGGGAGGTGGCCCGGGTGGAGCGGCTCCCCGTGCGGGAACTCGTCGACCCGGCCAACCGGCTTCGGATTCGCCACCCCAGTGGCTACGTCGGGGCGGCGTTCGACCTGCGCGGCATGCTCGTGTGGGGCTTCACCGCCGGCATCATCAACACAATTCTGGAGATGGCCGGCTGGGCTCGACCCTGGGACGAGAGCCGGGTGGCGGAGCTGCCGGCGTCCGCGACATGAGCTCCGACCCACGCCGGTGGCGGGCCGGCCGTACCCTAGCGAGGTGTTCGGCAGCGTGGTCGATCTCATCCTGATCGTCCTCATCGTGATGTTCGCCCTGAACGGCTACCGTCAGGGCTTTCTCGTCGGCGCGCTGTCGTTCGTCGGCTTCTTCGGCGGTGCGCTGCTGGGCCTGCAGCTCGCACCGTTCCTTATCGAGCGGGTGGACAGCCCCTTCGGCCGGGTCGTCCTGTCCCTCGGGGTCGTGTTCGGCCTGGCCCTGATCGGACAGACCCTCGCGGCCTGGGCCGGCACGAAGCTGCGCTACGCCATCAAGAGCGCTGAGGGGCGGCGGGCCGACGATGTGGGCGGGATCTTCGTATCCGTGATCGCCCTGCTGCTCGTCGCGTGGATGGTCGCCGGTCCGCTCGCCTCATCATCCATCCCGTCGGTCGCCAGGTCGGTGCGCAACAGCGCGATCCTGGGCGCGGTCAACAGCGTGATGCCGGACCCGGCGCGGAAGCTCTACGACGGGCTGCGCGACACGATCGCCAACGGGGATTTTCCCAGCGTGTTCGGCGATCTCACGCCTACTCGCGCCCGCGATGTCGGTCCGCCCGACCCCAAGCTCGCGAACTCGGCGGCGGTCCGGATCGCCCGTGCGTCGACGGTCAAGGTGCGCGGCGTCGCGCCGACCTGCCGCCGGCGCATCGAGGGCTCGGGCTTCGTCTACGCGCGCGGGTACGTCATTACGAACGCTCACGTGGTCGCCGGTACGGCGGGTGGGCTGACGATTCAGGTGAACGGCGAGGAGGAGACGGGACGCGTGGTCTACTACGACCCGAACCTGGATCTGGCCGTCCTGCACGTGCCCGGTCTCGACGCCCCGGCACTGCGGTGGGCACCCGCGGAGGCAGGGACCGGATCGGATGCGGTCGTGGTCGGCTATCCGCTGGACGGCCCGTTCCGGGCGATGTCGGCCAGGATCCGTGACGTGAAGCAGGTCAGGGGTCCCAACATCTACGACAGCAAGACGGTCGTGCGCGAGGTCTACACGATCCGCGCGGTCGTCCGCGGTGGAAACTCCGGCGGCCCGCTGCTCGACACCCGCGGCCGGGTCCTCGGTGTGATCTTCGCCGCGGCCGTCGATGACCCGGAGACCGGCTTCGCCCTCACCGCGGACGAGGCAGTTCCGGTGGCCCGGGTCGCCGAGTCCCGCACCACTCCGGTCGCCACCGGGTCCTGCACCTAATCTCTCTTTCCCGTCGATCTAGGACTTATGCTCGTTGTTAGAGATCGACTCACGCGAATAACCCCTAGATCGACGGGACCTTTAGCGGGTCTCTAGGCGGGGTCGGGCAGGTGCGCCAGCTGGATCAGCCGCGCGCCTTCTCTTCGCGTGACGATCCAGCCGCGGCCCGGGGGCAGCGGGCCGGGTCGTACGTTGCCGACGAGCGCGCCCTCGTCCCGGTCGCCGGACATGACGAGGCCGGGCGAGCCGAGTTCCCGCAGCCGTTGCAGGATCGGCTCGTAGAGCGCACGGCTGGCCCCGCCGGCGCGGCGCGTCAACACGAGGTGCAGGCCGACGTCGCGCGCCTGGGCGAGGTGCTCAAGTAGCGGCAGTAGCGGGTGGGTCGGGCCGGTCGCGACGAGGTCGTAATCGTCAACCAGCACGAAGCACTCGGGCCCGGTCCACCAGGACCGCTCGCGCAGTTGCTGCGGCGTGACGTCCGGGCCGGGCCGGCGGCCGGCCATGTACCCCGCGACCGACTCGATGAGTGGACCGGTGTCGTTGGCCGTCGTGCCGTATCCGATGAGGTGCCCGCTCGTGATGGCGCCGAGCAGGCTGCGCCGATAGTCGATGAGCACGATCCGCGCCTGCTCGGGGGCGTACCTTCGGACGATCGACTCGGCGATGCAGCGCAGGAGCGAGGACTTGCCGCACTCGCTGTCGCCGAAGGCGACCAGGTGTGGCTCGGCGGCGAAGTCGACGAGTACCGGCCGCAGGTCCGACTCGGCGATGCCGAGCGGCAGCGCCAGTCCGTCTCCGAGCGGCAGTGCCCGACCGTCCTCGGTGCGGCCGAGGACCGAGTCGTACGGCAGCAGAGACGGCAGCATCCGGACCGGTGGCGCGGACGGACCGGTCCACTCGGCCGTGATCGCCTTCACCAGGGAAACCGGGTCGACCGAGGTCGTCTGGGGCAGGGCCGTGAGCAGATGCAGGCCGTCGGGGGATACGCCGCGTCCGGGCGTTGCCTCGGGCACGTTCGCGGCCGCCTTGCGGTTGATCGTGGTCTCGCCGGGATCGCCGAGGCGGAGCTCCAGTCGCGACCCGAACAGGTCCTTGCTGCTGATGCGGAAGTCGGTCCATCGGTTCGCGGTGGCCACGAGATGGACGCCGTAGCTCAGGCCCCGCGTCGCGATGTCGACGAGGACGGGCTCCAGATCCTCGTACTCGTTTCGCAGCGTCCCCCAGCCGTCCACAACCAGGAAGACATCGCCAAATCCATCCTCCGGCACGGCCAGCGTGGAGTCCAGATCGGACGGACGGCGTAGGCGCCGGAAGACTGCCATCGACTCGATGCCGCGACCGGCGAAGCGCCGCTCCCGGTCGGCGAGCAGCGTGGCGACCTCGCCGACCGTGCGCCGCACCGCCGCGGTATCGAGGCGACCGGCAACGCCACCCACGTGAGGGAGCTCGCGGAGACCGCCCATCGCTCCGCCACCGAAGTCGAGGCAGTAGATCTGCACCTCTCTCGGTGTGTGCGTCAGCGCCAGCGCCAGGACGAGGGTCCGGGCCGCGGTCGACTTGCCGCTCTGCGGCCTGCCCACGATGGCCACGTGCCCGGCGGCCCCGGACAGATCGAGCCAGTGCACGTCCCGGCGTTGTTCAAACGGCTTGTCGATCAGCGCCACGGGTACCTGGAGAGCACCGCGCAGCGAGGGGTTGGCCACGGTGATCCCGTGTGAGGGATCGGCCGTCAGCCCGCCGAGCAGCTCGTCGAGGGTGGGCGGCTCGGCCAGCGGCGGGAGCCAGACCCGGTGAGCCGGAGTGCCGCGGCCGCTGAGCCGGCCGACGATGACCTCCATCAGGCTCTCGCCGACGGGCTCGGCGACCTCCTCCGGCGCGGGCGCCTGCTCCGTCTGCGGGACGTGGTGGGTCGTGTACGGCTGCACGCCGACCATTGCGGACGCGACCGTGGTCGTTCGCGGGCGGTACGGCCCGGAGACGTACGCGGCCTTGAATCGGCGCAGTGGTTCGGTTCCGAGCCTGATGAGGCCGTGCCCGGGTGACGGCGGTAGCTCGAATGCGTCGCCAACGCCCAGCACGGCACGCGACTCCATCGTGCTGAAGGTGCGCAGGCTGATGCGGTACGAGAGGTGAGTCTCCAGCCCGCGCAGCCTGCCCTCCTCCAGCCGCTGCGACGCGAGCAGCAGGTGGACCGCGAGCGACCGGCCGAGCCGTCCAATCTGGAGGAACAGATCGATGAACTCGGGCTTGGCCGTGAGCAGTTCGGTGAACTCATCGCAGATCACGAGCAGGCTGGGCAGTGGCGGCAGGTCGGTGCGACCCGCGCGGAGGCGGTCGTACTCGCGCACCGACGCCAGGTTGCCGGCTCGGCGCAGGAGTTCCTGCCGCCGTACCAGCTCGCCATCGAGGGCGTCGGTCATCCGGTCGACGAGCGGAAGCTCGTCGGCCAGGTTCGTGATGACGGCCGACGTGTGCGGCAGGCGGTCCAGGCTGGCGAACGTGGCGCCGCCCTTGAAGTCGACGAGCACGAAGTTGAGCGCGTCCGACGAGTGCGTCGCGGCCAGGCCGAGGACGAGCGTGCGCAGCAGCTCCGACTTTCCCGAGCCGGTGGCGCCGACGAGCAGCCCGTGCGGCCCCATGCCGTCCTGCGCCGACTCCTTGAGGTCGAGCTCGATGGCGTCGCCGTTCGGGCTGCTGCCAATGGGAACGCGCAGCACGTCGCGTGGCGGTCGGGGGGCCCACAGCAAGGACGTGTCGGCGTTCGCGATGTCGAGGATGCCGAGCAGCTCCATGAGGTCGTGGTCGACGGCGAGCGGTGCCTGTTCCTTGGCGGCGCCGCCCAACCGCAGCGGTGCCAGTCGGCGGGCGAGCCCTTCGGCGTCCGCGATGGCCATCTGGTCGGCCCGGCCGACCGTCATTCGATCGTCCATTGTGGTGCTATGCAGCGAACCGTCCGCGTCGAGGCGGAGCACGATGGTCGCGCGGTCGAGTACCCGCGGGGCGTCGGCATTGACCTCGATCAGCGTCACGCCGGCCAGTCCGCCGTCTACGCCGAGGTCGGCGGAGCCATGCGTCTCGCCGCCGTCCACCACGACGATGACGTGCGGAGCGGCGACCGGTCCGCCGCCTGCGGCCACGTTAGTGAACCGCGGCCGCTTACTGACCACGTCGGCGAGCAACTCGTCCAGCTCGCTCAGGCTGGTCGCCACGAGTCGCCGTGGCCCGAGCGCGTCGGACATGCTCGGATGCAGTGCGTGCGGCAGCCATTTGAGCCATTCCCACTCGGCGCGGTGCTGCGGTCCGACGCAGGCGGCGACGATGAGGTCGTCCGGCGCGTGAAACGTGGCGAGTTGCCCGACCAAGGCCCGGGCGAGGTCACGTGCCGGGTGGCCGGCCAGCCGCCGATCGGCGGACGGCGGATCGGCGGACGGCGGATCGGCGGGCAGGCCATCGCGTACGAGGAGCCGGGCGAAGGAGCGGATCGCCACCGCGATCGGCAGGTCGGGCACCACGGCGTAGGTGTCAAGGAAGCGACGCAAGGCCCCCGCCGTGACCGGCTCGAGGTCGGCGGTCGGGTCCATGACCGGAGCGACGAGCGTGGTCGCGAGCGACTGTTGACCCACGCCGATGCGCACCACGCCGAAGTCCCCGTCGGTGGGCCGGCGCTCCCATACCCGACGACCGATCGCCTCGGCCCAGAGCGCGTCTGGGTCCGGGTGCCGGTAGTTCAACGCCACGCGTTGGTCGGCGACGACAGTGCGCACCCGGCGCCGAAGCCCGGATAGGTAACGGAGATAGTCCCGCCGGGCCTGCATGAGTTCGGCCTTGCGCGGCCCGCCCGCCCCGCCCCAGTTGGTTATCAGCATGCCCAATGTGGAGAGGCCGAAGATGCCACCCACAACGTAGGTGTACGTGCTCGCGCCCTCACGGCCGCCGAACATCATCGCCGTGGCCACGGTGCCGGCGAGCATCGGTAGGACGGATAGCCATTGTTGCCAGCGTGCGCCGGTGGGCTGCGGGATCACCGGCGGTGGCTCGATCGCGAGGTCGCCGCCGGGCAGTGGAGGGGCGGAGCGCCGCGGCGGACGCTTGACGACGACCGTACTCACGACGCCCGATGCTAGACCAAGATCCGAACTTGGTGGGCCAGCGGTGATCCACTGACGCCGCAAATGGGGCAAACCGCACCCCGCTAACCCACCAAGCTCGGATCTTGCACTGGGTGGTGCAGACTCTCGGGATGACCGGCACCCCCTCGCCCGCGCCGCCGGGTCTCGACCTGGCTCGGCTGGCGACCTATCTGGACTCAGCGTGTCCGGGGGTGCTGCGGGGCCCGCTGGTCGCCGAGGTGATCGCCGGCGGGAAGTCCAACCTCACCTACCGGGTGACCGACGCGGACCACGACGTCGTGCTGCGCCGGCCACCGCTCGGGCACGTGCTGCCCACCGCGCACGACATGGCGCGCGAGTACCGCGTCATCGCCGCGCTCCACCCGACCGGGTTCCCGGTGCCGGTACCGCTGCACCTGTGCCAGGATGTCGAGCCGCTCGGCGCGCCGTTCTACCTGATGTCCTTTGTGGACGGCCGGGTCCTGCGAAGCCACGAAGACATCGACGGCCTGAGCCCACAGACGGCGCACCGCACCGGCGAGCTCCTCGTCGACACCTTGGCCCAGCTGCACGCCGCGAACCCCGCGGCCGTGGGGTTGGCGGACTTCGGCCGGCCCGATGGCTACCTTGAGCGGCAGGTGCGCCGGTGGTACGAGCAGTGGGAACGCTCGAAGACGCGCGAGCTCGCCGCGCTGGAGCGGGTGGTGGCCCGCCTGCGCGAATCGGTGCCGCGACCGGCCCGCGCCGGCATCGTGCATGGCGACTTCCGGCTCGACAACGTCATCATGGATGCGGATGTCACGCGGATCGTCGCCGTCCTGGACTGGGAGATGGCCACCCTTGGCGATCCGCTGGCGGACCTGGGACTCATGGTCGTCTACACCGAGCTCGCCGCGGCGGGATTGGCTCCGACCCAGCCGACGATGCGTCCGGACCACGGCTTCCTCTCGGCCGCCGAGGTGGTCCAGCGGTACGGGCAGGTGGCCGGCGCCGACGTCGACCAGATCGGTTGGTACGTGGCATTGGGCTACTACAAGCTCGCCATCGTCAGCGAGGGCATTCACGCACGGTTCCTGCAGGGCAAGACCGTCGGCTCCGGCTTCGAATCGATGGGCTCGTCCGTACCCGTACTCATCGACCGTGCCAACGCCGCCCTGCCGTCGTGACGACCCGGGGTCGCTTGAGGCTGCGCGCACCATCGACCCGTTCTAGGATGGCCGAGCACACAATCGGGGAGGAGTTCTGACATGCAGCCCGCTCAATATCCCGGCGATCCGATGGCTGGATATTCGGTGCCGATGGCGCCTGCGGCCACGTCGCTGCGAGTTCCGGCGATGCTCGTCCAGCTGGGCCTGGGTGTCTACATCCTGTCCGCGTTCGCCGACATCGCTCTGGCCGGCGTGTTTGAGAAGGCTCTCGTACGAGCCGACGAAAACGCGGCGACCGACGCCGACCGGACACTCCTGCTCGCCGGAGCGGCGACAGCCCTGGTGGTGATCCTGGGATTCGTCTTCACAGCCGTGGCATTCATCGTGTGGTTGTACCGCGCCCGCAAGAACCTGGTGACCTGGGGCATCCAAGGGCTTAAGTGGGGCCCCGGTTGGGCCATCGGCGGCTGGTTCATCCCGATCGCCAACCTGGTGATCCCCAAACTGGTGGTCGACACGGTCTGGAGCGGCAGCAAACTGCCACCCGCCGAGCGCATGGCCCGGCGGTCATCGAGCGGCCTCATCTGGTCGTGGTGGCTCTGCCTGCTCATCGGAAACTTCATGACGAACGTCGCCGCCCGGCGGCGGTTCACGCGGGACGACACCGTCGCGGAGATTGTTGGCTACAACGCTCCCAGTACGGCCCTGATGGTCGTCGCCGCGATCCTCGCGATCGTCCTGGTACGGAGGATCACGAGCATGCAGGGGCAGCGGCAGGCCGCGCTGGATCAGCCCTGGCAGCAGATGGCCTTCCCGCAGGGGTAGACCGCGGCCCGCCGGGTATCGGCGAAGTGCACTGGCGTGGTAGGAGTCTGGGGTGCCCGCACCCACCAGCGGCCTCGCCCGCATCACGGTCCGCGCCCCGCGCCGCCGGCTCGACCTCGCCGTGCCCGATCAGGTGCCGCTGGCCGAGATCCTGCCCGAGGTACTGCGTCGCGCTGGCGAGATTGGCGCCGACCCGGCGTTCGGAGCTGACCAGCCGTTTGGACCGGCGCCCGGAGGCTGGGCGCTACGCCGGGCCGATGGTGCCGCGCTGGCGGGTGCCTCAGCACTGTCCCAGCAAGGGGTACGCGACGGAGACGTGCTCTATCTCGTCCCGCGCAGCGTGACCTGGCCGGAGCCGGAGTACGACGACGTCGTCGAGGAGATCGCCGACCGCGCGCGTCGCAACGGAAGGCCGTGGGACGCGACGGTGACCCGCCTCTTCGGGCTGGTCACCGCTGGGTTTGTCCTGCTTGGCGGGCTCGTCGCGCTGCTGGCCGTGGGTCCTGTGTGGACGGTGCCCGCGCTGGCCGCGGCGGCGGTCACGCTCGTACTGATAGTCACCGGAGCGCTGCTTTCCAGAGCGCTCGGCGACGGCGTGGCGGGTGCGGCCGCCGCTGGGTTCGCCCTGCCGTACGCGGCCGCCGCCGGCGTGCTCGGCCTCGCCGGCAATGCATCGCTCGACGGCCTCGGCCCCGAACACGTGCTGGTCGGGGCGACCGCGCTGCTGCTGGCGTCGGTCGTCGGGGCGGTCGCGGTCGGTCACGGGCTGCGCGTCTTCGCCGCCGGCGTCGCCGCGGGAATCTTCGGGGCGGTCGGAGCCGTACTCGGATTGTTCGTGTCAGGCGCCGGCGCAGCCGCCATCCTCATCGTGGCCCTCGTTGCGGGTATCGGCGCTGCGCCTCTCGTCGCCGTGCGCCTGGGCAAGCTGCCGATCCCGATCGTGTCCGCGTCCCCCGAAATGATCGCGTCCGAGACGCGCCCGTTGAGGCCCAGCGTGGCCGCGGCCGTGGTGCGGGCGGACGAGATCCTCTCCGGTTCGCTGCTGGGCATCGCCGTGCTGGCGGTCGGGTGCATCGCCGTACTCGCGGCCACATCGGGGCTCGCCGGTCCGCTGCTCGGCGCCCTCGCGTCGGCGGCCCTCCTGCTGCGCGGGCGGCTCTTTCCAACCGTGGCGGCCCGGCTGCCGCTGCTCGCCGGTGGTCTGCTGGGGCTGGCCCTGGTCGGGTGGGCGGTGCTGAGCAACGCTGGCGCCGCGATGCGCCTGCTCGGGGTGGCGCTGGCCTTCGGTGCGGTCGCCGCCCTCCTGATGACCGCGGCGATGGCCTATCGGCGGCGGGCCACATCGCCGTACCTCGGTCGTCTTGGCGACATCCTGGACGTCGTGGCCGTCATCGCCCTGGCGCCGGTCGCCTGCGCCGTCCTGGATCTCTACTCCTGGGTCCGCGGTCTGGCCGGATGACTCCGGTCCCGGCCCATCGGCGCGTACGGCTCGGCGATCATGAAGTTAGGGTGGCAAATTTCCGCCGATCATGAACAGTAGTTCATGATCGGCGCACGTCAGTGTGCTGACCAAGTCAGTGTGAGAGCGGGTGGCGCACGCCGGGGTCGTGCCAATCGCCGGACGCGATCGCGTCGACGTAGCGCTGCCGCGACAGCTCGATCTCGGCCTCCGCCTCCTTGCGCCCGACCCAGGTCGCGCCCTCAACACTCTTGCCCGGCTCCAGGTCCTTGTAGACCTCGAAGAAGTGCTGGATCTCGGCCAGGTCGAACTGCGCCAGGTTGTGGATGTCTCGAAGGTGCGCCTGCCTGGGATCGTCCGCCGGTACGCAAAGGACTTTGTCGTCGCCGCCCTTCTCGTCCGTCATCCGGAACATCCCGATCGCGCGGCAGTGGATCAGGCAGCCCGGGAAGGTGGGTTCCTGCACGAGCACGAGCGCGTCGAGCGGATCCCCGTCATCGCCGAGCGTCCCCTCGATGAAGCCGTAGTCGGCGGGGTACTGGGTTGCCGTGAACAGGGTGCGGTCCAGCCTGATTCGTCCCGACTTGTGGTCGACCTCGTATTTGTTGCGCTGTCCCTTGGGAATCTCAACCGTGACGTCGAAGTCCAACATTGCGCACTCCTTTGGGCCGGGCCGGATCTCCGGCTAGTGTCACCTACGCTCAAGGCGGTGAGCAGAGGAGGGCCGGGTGGGGAGCTCGGAGACACGCCCGGGGGGCGAGGAGGCCGAGGGTACGGCCACTGACGCGGGCGCGGACGAGAGTACGGGCGTCGTCCGCCCCGGTGACGGTGTCGTGCGCCCCGGCACGGGTGTGGTCCGACCGGGCACAGGTGTCGTGCGCCCCGGCACCGGTGTGGTCGCGCCCGCCGCCACGGCCGCCAAGGCGAGCGCGGTCGTGCCGGATGCGCCAGACAAGCCGCGCGAGCCCATCCACATCGTCCTTCCCGTCATCCCGCTTAAGCCCGCGAAGCAGGGCTTCCTCGACCGTCTCGTCGCGCCGAAGAAGAAGAAGGAGAAGGAGCCCGCTCGGCCGGAGCCGTCCCTAGCGGAGCAGGAGCCGCCGACCTCGGTGGTGAGCGCCCCGCCGCCCGCCGCGCCGCCGCAGACTCCACCCGCGCCGCCGGCCCGACCCGCGCCGCCCGCGCCGCCGGCCCCGCCGGCGCCGAAGGCGCCTCCCGCATCCCAGCGGTTCGAGGTTCCGCCGCCGCCGGTGATCCAGCCTCCGGCGCCAGCGGCCCGCCCCGACGTCCAGCGCCCCGACGTCCAGCGCCCCGATCCTCCGCGCGCCGCCGCGGGCGCGCCGCCGGACACGCGGCCTCCAGACGTACGACCGCCGGACAGCCGGCCTCCCGACGTACGGACACCGGATGTACGGCCGCCGATGCGGGGCGGTCCGCAGGCCGCGGTTCCGGCCGCGGCGCCGACGCGCGGGGTACCGCCGTCCGCTCCCCGGGCGCCCGAGGCC
>Ga0184612_10001109_pt1 | contig 12967 bp, 12 predicted proteins | sample PLM3_60_coex_FD_133163 | JGI IMG/M metagenome (GOLD analysis project Ga0184612, IMG submission 133163) | Groundwater sediment microbial communities from an aquifer in East River, Colorado, USA - PLM3_60_coex | ecosystem: Environmental > Terrestrial > Soil > Riparian zone | place: USA: East...
CAAAACGCGCAGACGCGTTTCGCACAGCGCCCACAGGCCGTCCCTGTTGTGTTGAGGAACAAGAACCACAGGGGACATCTCTATTTCGCTAAGAACGGGGACATTTCTATTTCGCCTTGACACGCCTGGCTTCGACATCTTGACCGGAACGGCCGCCCGGTTGTAGCGTGTCGACCGCAAGCGCCACTCCCGAATCCCGCTTCACCAGGATGGAGGCCCACCATGCGCCGCTTCGCCGTTGCCGTGTTGCTACTGACGGTCTCGGTCACTCCCACCCACACGCAGGATGCGCTCACGAAAGATCAGCGGATTGAGGATCTCACCCAGCTCGCGAACTTCTACGCCAAGAACTACGCGCCATACGAATGGAAGCGCGACACGCAAGGATTCGATCTGCTGCGGCTCACGCCGTGGCTCCACCGGATCCACCACGCGGACGATCTGGATTTCCACGAGGGGCTCATCGAGTACGTCGCCTCTCTGAACGACGCGCACGACCTCATCGCGTTCCCCACGACGTTCTTCGCGTCGCTCCCAATGGCCGTTGACATCTACGACGGGAAGGTGCTCATCGAGGCCCTGAGCACTGCGGTATTCCCTGGCGCCCAGCGGGGTGACGAGCTCGTGTCGATTGACGGCCGCTCGGTTCAGTCGCTGATTGCGGACTTCAGGAAGTATGCGATCGCCGCGAATCAGCGGAGTACCGATCGCGTAGCAGCCGGCCGACTCGTCAGCCGCAGTCAGCAGATCATGCCTCACATCTCCGATCTTGGAGACACGGCGACCGTCGTGATCAGGCTGGCAGCCACCGGCGCGACGAACTCCTACGTTGTCCAGTGGAGCAAATTCGGGATCCCGGTCACCTCGCAAGGGCCGGTGCCTAGCCCCCGACGCGGCAATGGGCGCCTGCTGCTTCAACCGGGCGAGCAAGCGCTCGCGACGGGGCCGGCAGGCGCAGTGGCGGGAAACGTCTTCCAGTTCGCGGACCTGGGCACCACCGACAATACGTTGCCGTCCTATATGGAACCGATTCGGGCGCTACTCAACGTCAGCGTGTCAAAGGACTACTACTCGGTGTCAGGAATCGGCAGCAGATTCCCCGTCTACGGTCCGCCTCCGGGATTCGTCCAGCGCCCCGTCCCACCCGGAGTGCCGGCTTTCTTGTTGAGCGGAACTTACATGTCGAATGGCGTCCGGATCGGTCTACTGCGGATCCCGTCCATGTCTCCGCCAAGCGTCGCGCTGGTTTTGCAACATCTCGATCAGGAGATCGCGTTCTTCAATGCCAACACGGACGCTCTGATCATCGACGTGATGCGGAACCCTGGAGGCCTGGTGTCGTTTGTCGAGGCGATCTCGCAGCGCTTCATGCCGGCCCCATTTCAGACGATCGGGTTCGAAATCCGCGCGACGGCGGCGTGGCTGTTCAGCTTCGCGGCCCAGCTCACAAACGCCAGGCTCAACCCGTCGACCCCGCCTGCGGTCCTCGCGAATCTGGAGGCGAACTTCAACGAGGTGCTCAGGGCATACAACGAAGATCGCGGCCGCAGCGCGCCCGTGTCCCTCAACGCCACGGGGAGCCTCACGCTCGCGCCCTCGCCGGTCACCTATAACAAACCGCTCATGGTGCTGACCGACGAATTCTCCGCATCCGGCGCGGACATGTTTCCGGCCATTATTCAGAGCAACAACCGCGGGCCGCTATTTGGCATGCGGACGATGGGCGCCGGCGGCAGCGTCGTCGGATTCAATGGGACGGCTTTCACCGAAAGCTTCTTCAGGATCACCGTGTCATTGATGAACCGTGGGCACGTGGTTCAGACGCCGGACTTTCCGCCCGCGCCGTACATCGAAAACATCGGTGTGCGTCCCGACATTCCGGTCGACTATATGACCCGGGCGAACCTGGTCGGCTTTGGTGCGCCGTTCGTGCAGGCCTTCACGGAGGCGATCGTCAGGCTCGCGCAGCCGACGGCCACGCAATAGGCGAGGGGCAGCGGGCGCGGCGCGGTGCCTGCGACACCGGCCGCGCCTGTCCCGCGCGTCGCTCGACCAGCACCATCCGTCTGCCGTCGGGGGTGATGCCGACGTGTGGGCGGCGGTCCCTTATGGCCGAACTGGGCGGTAACCGTAAATTGCTGCTCCAATCGCATCGCCGAGCTCGAGTGCAGTTCCTTCACCGCCCGTTCGGTGACATCGGAGACAGATTTCGGCGCTGGCTCGAACGGGGCGCGCGACGAACTTCCAGCCCGAGTTGACGAACTCGTGCGATTCACTCGCGCCGAACAGGCGCATGGCCCGCTGGCTGTCGTCCCAGAGGTCACGCGGGCGGGGAGGCGCATCATTCGAAGAGTCCAGACTCCTGAATGTGGTGATCTCGACGGGTCCTTTGATGATTCCCCGTCCACGCTGTTGGTCCCAGTAGCCGGGACCAGGCATTGGTCGCAGAACCGCCCGCCTCACAAGATAGAACACGACCTGTAGATGTGCCTGCTCCAAGTCGCGGACGGCACTCACTTCACGGACGGTTTCAGGCCGGAAACGGTGAGCCGTGTTGCCCGGCTTCAACACACGGGCCATGCCAAACCCCTCGTTGACGTCCTTGAAGCGCTGCTGGATACAGTCGTTCAGCGCCGAGATGACGCGCACCTCGCGCGTGACCGTACTCGACTTCTCGCGCGGCTGAGCATGTACGGGTCCTGAGGCCCAGACCGCCGCGCCGATTACGAAACTGACAGTGCCAACGATGGCGATGACTCCTATCGTGGTGCGCATGGGTTGGCCTCCGATCGAGGGTGACAAAGATCGTCTTTACAGATCAGAACGTTTGGCACCAACGATTCTTGCGGGAGTGGATCGGCACGCTTGCCGTCTTGCGCGAGCTCCACGCCGTTGTAGCCAATCGTGGAGGCGAACCGCGACTTCGATCCGTTTGAGCAGTTGCTCGGCTTGAGCGTGGTGCATCCGCGCTCAACGACTCGGTCCACGATCAGGACGCAACTCCCAGTAACAGATCGGCCAAGGTATCGGGCGCCGTGATGGCGGGGTGATGGGAGGTCGCCAGCTCCATATAGCGCCAGCGCGCGGTCCGCTGGGCCATCTCGCCATACTGGTCGAACCGGGCGCTCTGAAACCGCCGACAACGAATATACGTACGCGGTAGTGTCTCGGCTCCAGCTCCTCTTGGGCGGACTGAGCACCGCGGCCAAGCGGCGCACAGGCCCTGGCTGCGTTCCTACGGATTTTGGGACGCGGGCCGCGAACGTCGCCTGGTCGGATGATCAATAGTACGATTGGACCAGCGCCTTGCAGTTCTGGGAGTCGGGGCGGACCGATTGCCTTCGAGCTCTCGAAAGGAACGTGAGATGAGCCCCAGACGAACGCTCGGGATGGGCCTCCTGGCCGTGCTGTTGGCGCCCTCACCGGCGAAGGCCGATGGGTTGATCATTCCGTTCGTAGGGGTCAACTTCGGCGGCGACTCCGGAAAGGAGCTCTCGACCGCGCTTGATGCGAAGCGCTTCAACTGGGGCGCCAGCGTAGCCTACATGGGCGGTGGCGTGCTGGGCGTCGAAGGAGACATCGGGTACAGTCCGGATTTCTTCGGCAAGTCCGACATCGGTGGCAGCAGCGTGCTCACCGTGACCGGCAATCTGCTGTTTGGCATACCGCGCTGACCTTCGCTACTTCCGCACGTTTGGCGGCGTGGATTTCGGGCTCCTCGACCTCATTGACGACTCCCGCAACGTCGACTTCGCCCGCGCCTCAGCGGGGGTGGTGTTGAGATTCTGATTGAACGGTCCATCGAAGACGGCGCGATCGTCTTGCGCGCCCTGCCAACGCCATCTTCGCGGCAACAGGGAAGCGTGTCCGGGAGCTGCCGATTTCGAAGACCAAGTTGGGTCAAGTCGTTCGCCTTCAATAGCAGGTAAAGCGCTCAGGACGTGGGCGCGGCGCGTAAAATAAAAGCTCAACTTCACATGAAGCGCTGGACGCCGTCTGTTGACATCGCTGCGTATGTCAGAGGCTCTACCGCCGAGGACAAGGACGTCGCACGCGACATACGGCGAAACGTGATTCTCCCAACGATGGCCGGGTCGCAGCGGATTCGGTTGGATTTTACTGGCATCAAACGAGCCACCCAATCGTTTGTTGACGCCTGCATATCTGAAGCAATTCGCAAGTACGGCCGGGACGCGGTGAAACGGATTGAGCTCCACGGCTGCGCCGCCTCGGTGCGCAGCGTGATCGAGACTGTTGTTTCTTATTCTCTGGATTTTTCAAGAGAGAAGGCAGCACCAGCCTTGATGACGTGCGATGTGCCTCAGGCGGATGACCTCTCGACAATCAGGACCGTCGTCGAAGCTGCAGCGGCGGGCGCTTCAAATGCACAGACCATCGAAAGACGCACGAAGTTTTCTGCCAGACATGTTGCGTATCGCGTCAACGCCGCACGCGTGCTCGGGCTCCTCTCACCGGCACCAGTCTTGACGCCGACGGACAATGGTCTGAAGCTGTTGGAGATCCCTGCGGGGTGTTCTGAGGAAGCCCTTCATTTTCGTCGGTGCATTGAGCAATCCGCCGCCTTCAGTTCGGCCGTACCCGATCTTTTTGAAGAGCCTCCCCCTTCGCGCGCGGTCATCGCGGATCGCCTTCGGAAGGTGTCTGGCTTGACCCGCGCGACTGCAAGCAGGCGGGCCCAGACGCTCGTGTCATGGCGGCGCCAGGTGTTGCAGGAACACGGACAGTGACAGCCCAATCGATCCACTCACCTCCGGGCGGATTAGGCCATCACGTTTGGTCAACAGCGCGAGAGCATACAATGGTCTCGATTGCAGCGCGACCGACGGCGGATGGCGCGCCCTGGCAGGCGGCAGGCCGGACGCGTATCAGCCTCGTCACGCTCGAGCTTGCATAACGGACCGCCATACGCAGAATGGAAGTACTCCACCAAGGAGGATAGTCATGAGAACGGCAGGACTGTCAGTAGCGATCGGGCTTCTCGTCGTGGCAGCAGCGGCCGTTGCAGGCCAGGCGCCAGCAACCGCCGGACAAGGCAAGGGCCGCGGAGATAGCGGCGATGCGATCAAGGCGGTCGCCGATGCCTACGTGAAGGCCACGCTTGCTGGGGACGCAAAGGCGATCGCCGCGCTGTACACGGAGGATGCGATCGAGATGCCGCCCAACGCGCCGATGATCAAAGGGCGGGCCGCCATCCTGCAGTATTACCAGCAGGAATTCGCCGGCGGGACGACGATGAACAGTTTCACATTGGTTCACCTCGAGTCTCATGCCACGGGCGATCGTGCGTACGACGTCGGAACGTACCAGCAGAGCGTCACCCCTAAAGGCGCGACAAGTGCGTTTACCGACAGCGGGAAGTACGCCGTGATCCTGAAGCGCGTCGGTGGCGATTGGCAGGTCGCGTACGCGATTTACAACAGCGACCAGCCGCCGCAGCCGAAGCGCTGAACGCTGCGCCTTCACTTGGCTTACCGGGCAGGACGCAGTCACGCGCTTAGAAAAACGCGCGTTGGGTAGCACCCGCGATGCTGGTCAACGCTCTAGGAGCTATCGCAAGTGCCATCCGCGAGATCCGCGTGATCCGCGACCCTAGTCGCGCGCCACGAGTGCCGCGAAATCCTCGTAGCGCATCGCGATTCGCTGATGGAAAGCGCTGGCAAACGGCGCGCCGCGTGCCAGATCCCCCAGCAGCGCGACGACGGCGGCCGCGCCACGCTGCTCAATCAAGCGCCGTACGGCCCGTGCGGCCGACGCGTATGCGATTTCGGCGTCGCGCCTGGAGAAACCGACGAAGCCACGGTGCAACTGTGATAGTCCGGGCCGCACGTCGGTGCGCGCCAGCGTTGCTTCCGCATCGTTGGGCCCCGCTGGTTCGAGCACGGTGGCGAGACCCTCGTTCACCCATGCGGGCACGGTGCGGCCACCTAACATGGCGACCACGGCATGAACGAATTCGTGTGACAGCACGCGATCGAGCTCATCGCGCTGTTCCAGCGCGCCACCGAGCGGCACCCGAATGCGTCCGTCGTACGCCGCCACTGACCATGCGGCCAACCTCGTGATGTCACCGAATTGTTCGCGGGTGTAGAGCACAACGATAATCGGCCGAGATGGGTACACGCCGAGCGTGTTGCCGACTCGCCAGTACGCCACATCGAGCCGCTCGACGACCTCACGAGCGAGTGGTTCGTCGGTGGGCACCTCGAAAAGCGCCGTGAAGTGCTCCGTGCGTACTTCGTGGAAGCGGCTCTGCAGCTCCTGCTCCTTGCGCCAGCTAGCGAGCTGCTCCTGAAGCTCGCGCCCGCTCGGCGAGCGCTGCCGTGCGGCGGTTTCGTAGATCGAGATCGCCTCGTGCAGACGCCCCGCCCGATAGTGCAGGTCCCCGAGCCACACCGCCGCTGGCAGATAATTCGCCTTGAGAGCAAGGGCGCACTCGAAGCGGCTCTGCGCCACGTCATTTTGCCCGAGCATGAACGCGGCGACGCCCGCACCGAAGCAGAAGCTCGCGTCAGCGGGCCGCATCGCCGCTGCCTTGGTGAACGCCTCCAGCGCGTCACCGAAACGCTGATTTTCGAGGGCTGCCGTGCCCGTGCGCGCCAGTGCGATTGGATCTTGCGCTGCGCGAGCGTCAGCAGCGGTCACGGACCCCGCGAGCATCAGCACAGTCGGCGCGATCAAGAGTCGGATTGGCAGAGCAACCCGCTGTTGTGCAAGAAGGACACCCGGAAGATACCAGGCAACCTACTGGTGTTCCGTCCGGGGTCGGGCACTTTGTCTTTCAGCGGGTCTACAAAAGTCGCCCCCACGGCTGTAGTCGCAACGCAGTTGGGGAGGCGTGTCGCCAGAAGTCGGCCGGCCCGCTTGCGTCTGGATTGGTGCGTGGTGTCAGCTCGCGTTGAGCTGCGGGTGATTCCGCCAGCTCCACAGAAACAGCACTCCGACCGTCAGCAGCGGACCGGATATCGCAAGGATCCAGTCGAGGCGAAACCGGACGGTGACCGCATACGCGGCGGCGAGCAGGACGAACGCCACTCCGCCAATCCACGCCCGCCGCCACGACAGCGCGACGATTGCCAGAACCACGGCGGCGGGCACGAGATGAATCGCAAAATCTGGCAAGGCCCGCGCGAGTGGTTTGCCCGGCTCGACAGCGTCCAACGCGAACAGACTCAGGAAGAAGCTCATCGCGATCCCCAGGATTCGCGAACTCCAGAGCAGCAGAAGGTATTTTCGGGTCATGGCAAGCGAAGAATGAACCGGCATGCTGGCTGAAGTCGTGAGCGCGGGATGAATGAACCGTGAAATGAGGTGAACTTACCGCACCCGTCTATACTCTTCTGCGTAGAGGCGGCGCTGCATTACGATCTGCGCTGTGGGTGAGGTGTGCCGTGAGACAGCCTTCGGTGGTGATGACTGCATTACTCCTGGTGCTCTTCGTCATCTGCTCGGCCCCCGTTCTCGTCGCACTCGTCGCCAGCAGAAAGGACACCTCAAACCGCTTCCCTGAGACCGGCGCATTCATCGTCTGGGCAGGTCCGAACTCGGCAGGATTCCGCGAAGGCCTCCTCGGGATATGCACAGGCGCGCTCGAGAAAGCTGGCGCGGGAACCTGCGACCCTCGGCTTAGAAGGCGAGGGTCATGTGTCGGATGCGGCTTTCCTTTCAGCAGGTTGCGATGACTGCCACGCCGGTTCGCCACGCAACTCGTGCTCGGCTCGCTGTCGCTCCACGTTCTCGACCGCCCGCGCCCGCGTGGGGGCTCGGTCGATTGCAGGACTTGTTCAAAGCGCAACAGTCACGCGCAGGAAGGTCGCAGGAATGGAGGTCGCATTCCTGCTAAGGCTCTTGTCTTGGCTGTTGAACAGAACTTCCAGCTCCTGCTGCAGATCAGCTGCTCGGCCGTTCTTTTCTGCAGCCTCGAATGCGGTCATGGTTGGCCCGTAGTATTTTCTGAACACAGCAACGAGCTCTGACGGTGCGCTGGAAAAGTTGAAGGTATACGTGTCTCTGACGAAGGATATCTTCTCTTTCGGAACCCCCGCGCCTGCAAATCGCTCGATCACGTTGTTCTCGATCCCCCAGGTCATCGGGCTAATGAAGCCTTCCGGCGGTGGCGGCGAATATGAGGAGCTGATTTTCAGAATTTGTGCCACCAATGTCGGATCACTTGGAATCCAGTTCCCCATAACGATCCAACCTCCGGGCCGCGTCACGCGCACCATCTCCTTGGCCACCTCAAAGGGCTTTGGCGCGAACATGGCTCCAAAGATGCTCACGACGAGGTCAAACGTATGATCGTTCAGCTCGTGCAAATTGGAGGCATCGCCTTCTTGAAACGTGCAGTTCGTGAGGCCCTCCTCTCTTGCGCGCTTGTTCCCAGCCTCAACAAGGTTCCTCGCGATATCGACGCCCAATACGTCCGCTCCGAGTCTCGCCTCTGGTAGTGCTGTCGTTCCATCGCCGCATCCGAGATCCAGAACCTTGAGCCCTTTCGTGATTCCGATTTCCTTGACGAGCGCCTCTCCGCTCTCTCTCATTGTCTCGGCAATGCGCGTAAAGTCGCCTTTTTCCCACAGTGCTTTGTTTGGATTCATTGGAGCACTCCCTCTCGTCACTAAGCGCAACCATTAGGGGGGATTGCAGGTGACTGTGACCTGCACCCCGACGGCAAGCGCTTCGCTGTGCTGATGCCAGCGGACCGTGTAAACGACGGACTCCATGGGGTCCGAGACGCGTACAGTGAACGTCACAGCAGCTTGCCGCGCTCGGCGACCGCTTCCTTGTAAATCGGCGTGTCCTTGTCGGCGGGTTGCCAGAGTTGCAGGAACTCGTCGTACGCCTGATCGTGTAGCGGTTGGCGAACCTCTGTCCGGGCTCGAGTTGAGATGACGCGGTCGTGCTGAGCGGCGCTGCCGCGTCGCTCGGCCGCATCGAGTCCGAGTCGGTGAGCTGAGCCGTCGAGTCGCCTGCGCCGACGCCGCCGTTCAACGGCGGAAACGGCGTGTGGCACATCACACAACTGCCGGTGGCGGGCGAGCCGTCGGCCCCGCACCGCGCGCAAATCATGGTTACAACAGGCTCAATCGCGTACAGTATGAGCCACTCCGACCCTTTCGCCAACAACGCGACCGCGCGTCCCGCCCGGAGGATCCTCCGCCAGTCTAAGGGGCCTTGCGCCGCAGATCGGGGAAGACTCTCGACACTTTCGCGAGGATGTAGTCTCCGTACGTCCCGCTGAACTCGTGGACGCTCGCGCCGTCCCACCGCTGCGGCTTGTCGTCCACGACAGCCAAGCCCAGCTCGATCGGCCGCACGTCGGCATCGAAGCCGGGATCGAAGAAGAACGGAAACGACAGCCGCGCCCGGCCGCTCGGGTTGCGAACTCGATGCGGCGTCGAGCGGTAGAAGCCGCCGGTCATCCGGTCGAGCATGTCGCCGATGTTGCAGACGAACGCCCCCCGTATCGGCGGCGCGTCAATCCATCCCGACGGTCCATTCACCTGCAGTCCGCCCACGTCGTCCTGCTTCAGGATGGTGAGCAAGCCGTAGTCGGTGTGCTCGCCGACGCCCCATTCAGGCTCCGCAGCGGCCGGCTCGCTCGCCGGATAGTTGAAGATGCGGAAAAGGATCAGCGGGTCGCGCGTGTACCGATCGTGGAAGTACGACGCCTCGAGGCCAAGGCTGAGCCCGATGCCTTCCATCAGCGCATGTCCGAGCCGGGTCATGACGCTCATGTAGTCGAGGACAGCCGCGCGGAACCCGGGAAGATCGGGAAAGAGGTTGCGGCCGTGCAGCGGCGTTCCGGCGGCGACGCGCGGGTGATCGTCGGGCAGCTCCGCGCCGAAGTACAAACCTTCCTTGAGGTCGGGCTTCCCACTAGTCAGCTCCCCGCGCACCGGGAAGTACCCGCGCCACGCGTGACCCCCCAGCTCCATCCGGATGGCAAGCTTCTTCTGCAGCGGTTCTGCGAAGAACTGTCGGCTGAGCGACTCGAGACGGGTCTGCAGCGCCTCGTCCACACCGTGGCCGATGACGTAGAAAAAGCCGGCATGACGGCAGGCAACGCGGATCGCCTCGGCAGCGGCTGTTGGGTCGCGGCCCTCAGAGGCGAGCGCGGAAACATCGATGACCGGAAGGGCGTCCACTTGTGACTATTTTGCTCGAAAAATAGGCATTCGAGAAAAAGTAAGCAGCTCCGCCCCCGCGTCTTGAAGGCTGTCGACCACCGCTGGACACCGCAGCCGCCACTTCTCGGTGAACCGCGTGCGCGGCTAGCGAAGGCTCTGGGCCCCAGTTCCGCAGGGGATGTAACCCGCGAGCCGGTCAAGTGAGACTCGAGCGAAATGCCCAATCGCGTGATCGAATGTGACAATCGTTCCGGCAGAGAGCTGCTCGATCACCGTAGACCACCCATCGGGTTTTTCATAAAGAGGAGTCGCGTCGTCTGTTAAGCGGAATTGTGTGCCAGGCGCAGTCTGTCCGTTGAAGGTGAGGCCGCGTACGGGCTTGTCGTGATTCCCGCTCTCTCGATCGGCGTCAGCCACCAAGTAACGAGTCCCTGCGTCAAGGGCCGCCGCCAATTCGCCTTGCGTGATGCCATCCCCCATCTTTGCCAGCAAGTTGATTCGAGCATCGATGGAAGGATGGGATGAACTCTTGCCCGAGGCTCCTCGGTCGATGGGATCGACGAAGTACATGTGCGCGGTGGCAGCACCCGCCTCGATCGGTGCGCCCCTGGCGGCACCAATTTTGGCAAGGGCGAGGGCGAGGCCTTCCGGATCGCGGGTCAGCAACGCGGCATCGGCGTCAGCCAGAAACTCTCGCTGTTCGGACATCATCCTGCGGAGCATCAGCGCCACGGGAGGCGCAACGAACAACGCATAGGCGGGAGTGAGTAGGGCGATCTTCATGCGGGTCGTCAGCCCATACGTGTACACATCAAACAGGACAAAGCCGAGGAAGCCCCATATGAACGGCGCAGCAAATAGAGCAGAGATCAGAAGGAGGGCGAGGGCCTGGGGATTCAGTCCGGTCACGATCTTCAGCGGCACCATGACCGTTCCGACCAGTGCGGCAAGCAGTGTGTTCAGAGCGGTGTCGCGGTTGCCGATGTGGGAAAGCTCGTGAGCGAGCACGCCGGCAAGCTCTCGCCGATCGAGGAGCCGTAACAGCCCGCGTGTGACGGCAAGCGATGCATTTTTGGGATTCCGTCCAATGGCGAACGCATTCGGCGCCCTCGTTTCGATCACGTACAGCGCGGGGGAAGGCAGGCCGGCGCCGATGCAGAGGTTTTCGACGGCGCGACAGAGGTCCGGATCCTGCTCACGACGGACGCGGCGCGCCCCGAGCTGCTGAATCAGGAAGAGCGAACCAGACCAATGACAAAAAGACGCAATGGCCGCGGCAAGCAGGAACGGCGCGCTGAGGAACACCATGATCTCGGTGTGAGGATCCAGACGATAAAGTAAGTGGGGATCGACTGGTTTGCCAGCCGTGGCGATGATGGCTACGAAGAAAGACAGATTCTGTCCTGCGCCGTAGACAAGCGGCAGCAAGAGAGCAGCAAACACTGCGAGCAGGAGACAGGTGTTGCGCCGGTTGGCGGTGATCCGGTCGTAGGCGAGTACCGGCGCCGGCAACTCCGTTGCCACGGCTTAAGTGGCCGGAGGGACCGCCGGTTCCTTGGAACGCGCCGGAGGTTGGGCGAAGCTCACCCTCACTTCGGCGCGTCCTTCGTCGTCAGCTTCAAAGAACTCAGCTGAGGCAAAGCTGAATAGGTTGGCCACGAAGGCGGTCGGATATGTTTCAATGCGCGTGTTGTAATCGAGCACGTTGCGGTTATAGAACTGACGCGCAAACGCGATCTTGTCTTCGACGTCATTGAGATCGGCGCGCAGGCTCATGAAGTTCTCGGAGCCGCGCAGCTGAGGGTAGTTTTCCACAACGGCAAAGATACGAGCCAAAGCCTGACTGAGCATGTTGTTGGCGTTGGCGGCCTGACCGGCGCCGCTTGCCTGCTGCAGCGCGCCACGTGCGCTGGCGACGTCCTGGAAGACCTCGCGCTCATGTGCTGCGTACCCTTTCACAACTTCGACGAGGTTCGGGACCAAGCTCGCGCGGCGCCGAAAATGCACGTCGATACCTGACCACGCCTCCTGCACTCGCTTCTGTGAGCGAATCAGGCCGTTGTACAAGCTGAACGCGACTATCACGACGACGAACAACGCAGACACCAGAACCAGCGAGAGTTGCAATGGTGGCATGCGCCTACCCTTCTTATTGAACCGCCTGCACAGATCGATCGCAAGTGTCCGCAACAACGATGCCACAGCGTGGCGAAAGCAGCTCCGTCCTTCGAGCGCTGCAGCCGCGTTACGAAACTAACGATCGGCGTCGCGGTCGCAACAGCGAGATTACAAACACGTAATTGGGGTGACAGATTACGGGCGCGCCGGTCGCGAGTCGCGTGTCTCGGTCGACAATCTCAGTCGTCAGTCCGGTCGACAGTCGAGCGTCTCCGTGGTCTGTCGCTCAAAGGATCCGGGACAAGCCACATCCGGCGGCGACTGCTGACTGCCGACTGCGACTTTCGACCGACTGTCCACTGATTGGCGCGCCCGGAGGCGCGCTCGAAAGGTTGCACGACGCGATTCCGCGGGATTGCGGCCTGATTGTACCCCACCTAGCATGCCAACCGGCCGGCGGGGCAGGTCGCGGAGTCGCAAAAAGCCGCGTAACATAGGGAGCGAGGTGCCCCATGACGTTGGTTGTCGCGCCGCTCCTTCTGAGTCTCACGCTCGCGGCCGGACTGGAGCAGACAAAGCCTGACTTCTCCGGCAAGTGGACAAGGGGTTGCCCCTTCCGCTGTTGAAATTCAGCGGCGGCTCAGTGACATTCTACGCGACGTTCTCGACTGACACCGCGATGCCGAGTTGTTGATCGCGAG
>Ga0184612_10001110_pt1 | contig 12960 bp, 11 predicted proteins | sample PLM3_60_coex_FD_133163 | JGI IMG/M metagenome (GOLD analysis project Ga0184612, IMG submission 133163) | Groundwater sediment microbial communities from an aquifer in East River, Colorado, USA - PLM3_60_coex | ecosystem: Environmental > Terrestrial > Soil > Riparian zone | place: USA: East...
CCCAAGAGTTCACATCGACGGGGGTGTTTGGCACCTCGATGTCGGCTCGTCACATCCTGGGGCTGAAGTAGGTCCCAAGGGTTCGGCTGTTCGCCGATTAAAGTGGCACGCGAGCTGGGTTCAGAACGTCGTGAGACAGTTCGGTCCCTATCCGCCGTGGGCGCAGGATACTTGAGGGGAGTTTTCTCTAGTACGAGAGGACCGAGAAGAACGCACCGCTAGTGTTCCGGTTGTCACGCCAGTGGCAGCGCCGGGTAGCTATGTGCGGACGGGATAACCGCTGAAAGCATATAAGCGGGAAGCCCCCTCCAAGATTAGGTATCCCAGGTCGTAAGACCTCTAAAGACCCCTTCTAGACTAGGAGGTTGATAGGCCGGATGTGGAAGGCCAGTAATGGTCGCAGCTAACCGGTACTAATTGGTCGTGCGGCTTGACCATATTTACTAATGCGACTCCGCGTTTTTTGCAGAGTACTCGTATTCAGTCTAAATCGTGGCTCGTGTTCGTGATGCGTGTTCGAGAACGAGCACGTTGATCGAGCACGAACACGATGAGCAAGATGAGGCCGTTCAAAAAGGGTCCAGATGCAAGGCTCGCGCAGGGACACGAATGGAGGCGTACTGAGTTCGGTACGTCGGAACGAGGGGACCAGGCGCGACGAAGCAGGTGGCCTTTTTCAACGGCCGAACGGTTTCCGGTGGCGATAGCGGAGGTGATACACCCGATCCCATCCCGAACTCGGCCGTTAAGCCCTCCAGCGCCGATGGTACTATACGGTCGCCGTATGGGAGAGTAGGACGCTGCCGGATTTAAATTAAAAGCCCCAACTTCGAAAGAGGTTGGGGCTTTTTTTGGCCTTTTCTCAGAATCATACGTATGCGAGCATACGTATGTGATGAACGATGGTGAGCCATGAAGAGAACAACTGTATTTGCGGATGAGGATGTTCTCCGAAAGCTTCGAGAAATTGCTAAGAGGGAGAATAGTAGTGTCTCGGAGGTGACGAGAAAAGCACTTATCGAATATGTTTCGCGTCGTCGAGCGAGACGATCGCGTCTGTCGCTAATTGGAGTTGACCGTAGTGGCCGGAAAGATGTTGCAGAACGCTCCGAGGAGTTACTCGGCAAAGGGTTTGGTCGATAATGCCTCCGATATATGGACCGCTTTATGCGCTGGCTGATCGGGACGATGATTGGCACCATCGGACTGTCAGATTTCTCCAGCTCTCGCGTGATGAGCTTATTCCGGTTACTGTGTTGCCCGAGGCCGCCTATCTCCTAAGCGGCTCATTTGGGAGCAAAGGCCGAACAACGGTTGGTCCAATCGATTGTCGGCGGAGAAATGGAAGTCGAAGAACTTACCATCCCGCACTTGCGGTGGAGTCAAGAGCTGATGCGCCGGTCGAAGACGCGCAAATCGGGTTCGTCGATGCAACAGCATGGCGGAGCGTCTTAAACTCCAGCGCATCCTGACGACCGATCGGCGTGATTTTTCCCTGGTGCGTCCCCGCCACTGCAAAGAGTTCGAGTTGCTACCCTGACGGCAACCACGGTGCGGGTACCGTCCGCTCATCCCGAACTCGGCCGTTAAGCCCTCCAGCGCCGATGAACCTAGACGGTCGCGCACATCGCCCGAGGCTCGGAATCACGAATCTCAGATTCCAGATTTCCCTAAGGAATGAGGAAATTGTTTTACGGTGAGTTTTTTCTGCTCGACCAATGCCTGCTAGACTAGCTAGTTTCTGGCGCGAAACTGCTTGTCATCGCCGGTGTCACGAGGCGCGCCCTTGAAAAGTCAGCATTTTTTTCGACGTTGAAGAGCTAGAACCGAAGAAATCATGAGTTTCGCGCCAGAAACTAGCTAAGCTAGCAATGGGCAGTGACGGCTCATTGCTTCATTTGTCGCAGCAAAAATATCTATGCGCGGTGCAATTCTCGCTCAGTTGGAACAGATCTGTTCGCTTGGCTTGGCGTCAATTTTCCCACTTAGGGGCAAAAGCTACTAGTAGTAGTGATGGCATTCGAGTTGCTCCATCCCTTAGGATTCCGTATCCACCATCAAACGAGGAAAGAATCACTTAAGGCATTTTTAAACTGTTAAGGGCAAACCACACGAAAGGGTGGGACGCAAAGCCGCTGGCCTAAGTCTCGGAAAGAGATATGGCAGCAGGGCTGCCGGTAAGCTGCACTAACCTTTGGGGGCCGTGCGCATGTCGGGTTCATGTCGCGTCCCTCAAGGGTATAGGGCATGTTTCAAGAAAAATCATTTCTCAAGCTATTTCTTCTATCTTTCCTATTCACGCTCCTCACAGTTCTCAGTTCCCCAGCGGCAGTTACCGCTGCACAGCTGACCTTGAGCTGGTCAGACAATTCCACTAACGAAGATGGTTTTCGAATCGAAAGACGCACGGGCACAACAGGTACCTATGCTGAGATCGCGGCGCTTGGCGTGAATGCTGCCTCCTACACGGACGTGAACTTGGCCAACGGGACGACTTATTGTTATCGCGTGCGAGCATACAATGCTGGGGGAGCGTCCGGATATTCCAATGAACAGTGTGCCACGACTTCGGTCGCGACAAGTTACGCGCTTACAGTAGCCAAGAGCGGAACTGGCGGTGGCGTTGTGACGGCGACGGGCATCAATTGCGGCGCAGATTGCAGTGAGCTTTACGTCAGCGGCACCTCGGTAACGCTCACGGCGATACCGGCAGGCGGATCGTCGTTTGCCGGCTGGTCAGGCACGGGCTGTACTACGGGAACGGTCACGGTCAACGGGAACATGACTTGTACGGCCACCTTCAATGTAAACTCCTTTACGCTTACAGTAGCCAAGAGCGGAACTGGCGGTGGCGTTGTGACGGCGACGGGTATCAATTGCGGAGCAGATTGTAGTGAGCTTTACGCCAGCGGTACCTCGGTAACGCTCACGGCGATGCCGGCAGGCGGATCGTCGTTTGCCGGCTGGTCAGGCACGGGCTGTACTACGGCAACGGTCACGGTCAACGGGAACATGACTTGTACGGCTAACTTCAACCTTGTCCCTGGGTTTGCGCTAACGGTCAACATGGCTCAGCAGGTTACGACCGGTGGCTCCGCCAGCGGCCGAGTGATTAGCAATCCGAGTGGAATCGACTGTGGGTCTGATTGCAGCGAGAACTACTCGTCAGGAATGGTGATTAACTTAACGCCAATTCCGGCGACGGGTTCTGTCTTCACCGGTTGGAGCGGGCATGCTGACTGTACTGATGGATCTGTGACGATGAATGCGAACAAAAGCTGCACGGCGAATTTCGCCCAGACTAACGCGATGCTGACGGTTACAAAGGTTGGAAGTGGTAGCGTCTCAAGCACACCATCGGGGATCAATTGCGGGAGCACTTGCTCTTATAGTTTCAGTATGGGAGGGGCTATTACCTTGCAAGCAACTCCGTCGGCGGGATTTACCTTTGCGGGCTGGAGCGGGTCCGGGTGCCAGGGCACAGCAGGCTGTACGATGACTATTTCGTCCAATACGGCAGTTACGGCTACGTTTGTTAGCAACCAGACTGACAAAGTCGGCATCTACCGGCCATCAACCGGCGAATGGTTCCTTGACCAAAACGGTAATGGAATTTGGGATGGATGCAGCACTGATAAGTGCGTCCAATCTTTTACTACCGCCGGGGCAGTGCCGGTGGTTGGGGAGTGGAACAGATCGGGAGTAACACTACTCGGGTTGTTCCTACCCGCTACTGCTCAATGGCGCTTGGATATAAATGGCAACGAAGCTTTGGAAGACTGTGGAATCGACAATTGTTTAGGTCCATTTGGACAAGGGACGGACATCCCCATTGCCGGGAAATGGTCTTCTACGGGATATGACCGGATCGGGGTTTTTCGACCGAGCAATGAGAGATGGTATCTGGATGTGAACGGCAACGGAAGTTTGAACAGCTGCAGCAAGGATCGATGCGCCAGTCTGTCTGTTTATAGGGATGGGGATTTACCGGTAACCGGCGACTGGAGCGGGGATGGAGTCACTCAAGTGGGACTTTATCGGCCGAGCACAGGTCAATGGTTTCTCGATCGTAACGGTGATAGGTCGTGGGACGGTTGCCGCAGAGATCTTTGTGTCAGCTCATTCGGGACTGCTGAAGATCTACCTGTAACTGGCGATTGGAACGGGGCGGGAAGAAGCAAGATCGGGCTGTTTCGTCCGCGGACTGGCGAGTGGTTATTGGACCTCAACGGTAACAATCAATGGGACGGTTGCGGTATTGATCTATGCTTAACAGACTTCGGGGACGTGGGAGACATTCCAGTCGCTGGCAAATGGTGACGATCGCGCATGATGAGATAACGAGCGCGACAGCCTACATGCAGCCTTAACCGATACCAGCCATAAGTCTCAAAAGGCCCGATCTCAAGATGAGGTCGGGCTTTTTTTGTTTGTGTGTCCAGATGAATTGCTGTCGTGATCCATAGGGTGACTCTCAGTTAGGTAGTGAGAGAAGTCCCGCTCCGCCTGAGACCGATAGCTTGGATAACAGCATGAAGAGCGATCGACATGCTGAAGCCTATCGACAAGCCTGCTTCAGGCAGGTAAGCGAGTTGCCGGGTTGCAACGTGAGTAAACGCTGAGCAAGCCTCGTAAAAGTCAAGATTCCGGTGGTCGAGTCGTTAGTCGTACGGCGAAGACGGGATAGGCTATTTCAACTAGCTTAAGAGGTAGCCTACACCGGCGGGGTAGTGGCGGCGACACGGTAACAAGGACACTGTAGACTTGCGTCCTCGCGTCGGCACATCTCAATGTGAGAAATAATGTTATCACTCAATCAAAGAACTCCAGAGCGACAGAAGCGCTGGATTTAACAAGGCGCTGTCACGGACCGATTTAAGGGCTCCAAGCGACGTCAAGGGAAGAAGAAACGATTTCAAGCCAAAGGCTGGAAGACTCAGCGCCGGTCGCCGTTCGGCTAAGCTCACGACAGGCCGTATGAAGAGTAGGACGCTGCCGGATTTAAATTAAAGGCCCGATCTCAAAACGAGGTCGGGGCTTTTTTGTTTCAAACTCATAGTGATAGAGTCGCTTCTATGGTAAAGAGCAGCAACACAGCCGTAACCGTAAATAATAGACAAGAAAAAGATATAAGTCGGCTCTGACGCTCACTGCCGGGAGGAGACATACATGAGAGTGGGTTTTATTGGTCTAGGGACTATGGGTTCCAGCATGGCGCTCAACGTGCGCGCCGCGGGCTACGACATCGTTGTCAACGACATCCGGCGCGAAGCCGGCGTGCCGCACTTGAATGCCGGCGCGTCATGGGGCGACTCGGCGCGCGACGTGGCCGAGGCGGCCGACGTCGTTTTCACATCGCTGCCGGGGCCGCGCGAAGTCGAAGAGGTGGCGCTCGCGGAGGATGGATTACTCGCCGGCATGCGCCGCGAGACCGCGTGGTTTGACCTCTCGACCAACTCCCCGACAGTGGTCCGACGCCTGCACGAGCGCTTCGCCGCAAAGGGCGTCGCGATGCTCGATTCGCCGGTGAGCGGGGGTCCCGCCGGCGCAAAGAGCCGCAAGCTCGCCCTGTGGGTAAGCGGCGACAAGACCGCATTCGACCGCCACAAGCCCGTGCTCGACGCCATCGGCGATCAGGCCATGTACGTCGGCCCGATCGGCGCCGGTACAGTAGCGAAGCTCGTACACAACACCGCGGGCTACGCGATCCTGGCTGCGCTCGCCGAAGTGTTCACGCTGGGAGTCAAAGCCGGGGTCGAGCCCCTCGCGCTGTGGCAGGCGGTGCGCCAGGGAGCGTTCGGCCGCAGGAGAACCTTCGACCGGCTCGCCGAACAGTTTCTACCCCGCCTATTCGATCCACCCGCGTTCGCCCTGAAACTCGCTCACAAAGACATAACCCTGGCGACCGAGCTCGGCCGCGAGTTGAATGTCCCGCTACGGATCGCCGCGCTGGTGCACGAGGAGCTGACGGAAGCGCTCAACCGCGGCTGGGCCGAGCGCGATTCACGCATCTTCATGCTGCTCCAGGAGGAGCGCGCCGGCGTGAACATCGCCGTGCCGGCGGACGAAGTCCAGGAAGTCCTCGCGCGCGGCTAGCCGCAAAGAAGAAGGCTGGTGTCCGCTGGCTTTCTTTCGTGAAATATTCCGAGGGGATTTTCTGGGGACACAATACTGATTTTCATCCGAACGAAAAAACGTTTGCCCGCCGCCCAAAGACGCGATATGGTCCAATCAATTCGATAACTGGGAGGGTTGACGATGGCCGACACAAGACCCAATTATTCCACGCCGAGCGCGGTTCGCTCGGTCACATCTTACCCTGCCCGCCGCGGCTTCAAACAGGCCGTCGATCCCGCGCTTGACCACGTGGTCGGAGTCGAGGACGCCATCGACATTCACTGCCACGCGCACGAAGGGCAGCAGGACGCGCTCGGCGTCGCCAAGCTCGCCTCGAAGAGCGGCATGCAAGGGATACTCTACAAGACGATCGTGGGCCGGAAGGATCCGGCGGGCACGGTCGGCGGCGTGCGTAGCGCGTTAGAATCCTGGTGCGAGGAGAAAGGTTTGACGCCGGTGCATGTCTGGCCCGGCAGCTCGGTCACCCAGGGGTTTCTTTCGAAGATCGAGCCGGCGTGGTCGGCCAAGATGCTGAACGCGGGAGTCATCGCGCTCTGGATGCCCAACAACACCTCGGCCAATACGCTCTCGATCGTCGGCGGCAAACCCAGCGCTTGGGACAAAACCGCCGATCCGAATGCCCATACGGAACCTTTATCCTGGGCCGAATCGCTCAAATACGGCCACTACCTTCTCGACGACAAGAGCCGGCTCTTACCGGAGATCGAAGAGATCTTCCGGATAGCCACGACCGCGATGCGGCGATCTTTTTTGGCCATCCGACCAAGCAGGAGTACCGGGCGATGGCGGAGCTCAGTCAGAAGATCGGCTTCAAAAAGGGAATCGTCGACCATCCCTTCAGCCCCTTTGTCAACTTGACCATCGAGGAAATGAAGGAGGCGGGCGCGGCCGGCCTATGGCTCAACTTCACTTTCGACGAATTGTCGCCGCTGCTCGGCATCGACCCGGCAAACATGTATAAGGCCATTCGGACGGTCGGCCCCGAGCACTGCACGCTCTCGTCGGACGCGGGAGAGCCGCTGTTTCCCAACTCGGTGGAGTCGCTCCGTCTGCTGCGCGGCTACATGGCGGCTTTTGGCTGCACATCGGACGAGATCTACACCATGTGCACTCTGAACCCGTCGTTCATCGTCGGATTCAACCTGTCGACGACGCAACGGGCGAGCGCGGCCCACTAGCGGTCGCCGAACAGCCGCGCGCCCGATGCCGCAGGCACCAGCAGTAAGTCCGCCTGGTGCCTAGAGACCTTAAAGAAACGCCGCCGGCCCATCCGCCAAAGTGATAGGGGGATGGGCCTTTTTGTTTCCGCCGAGCAGGTCACTAAAGCCTCGCTGCCGACATGGGGAAAATTCAACTCTGAGTTGACTGTGATGGTACCCTAGTGTACATCTTCAGTGTACATTTGGAGGTGTTTATGGCTAAAGAGAAAGTAATGCCGTTTGTTGAGGCACGGGCAAGACTGAGTGAAATTGTCGATCGAGTGGCCGAACATGGAGACACCTACGTCGTTGCTAAGCGACAAAAGCCGGTCGCGGTCATTATCGGGATCGATCGATACCGGCAACTATCGGGCACCGCTAAACATGTAAGGGAAATTGCCGGCAAACGCATTTTAAACATCGATGGTATCGCCACGGCTGTTGGAGATATCGATGAAGCTATTCGCGCCTTGCGGAGATCAAGGTTGGAAGGAGCGAGTCATTCTCTCTGACTCGCGCTTTTTGTCACTGACACCCACGCACTCATCCACCATATCACGGGCCGGAAGAGAAGGCTTGGCCGGAGAGCGCGCAGCACGTTTGAACGAGTAAAGCGTGGAGCTGATGCGGTGCTTGTCCCGTTTACTGTTCTTGAAGAAGTAATGCTTCTTTCCGAAGCCGGCAAGGTTCGCCTTCCTCTGCCATTCCGCGACCTCGTCATTTCTCTTGCCCAAGCAGATAATTTTGATTTGGGCGTCAACGACATGCAGCTGCTTCTCGAGGCCGCGTCCTTTACGACTCTTCCGGATCCCTATGATCGTCTCGTTGTTGCGCAGGCGAGAGTCGTGGGCCTACCCCTCATTACCGGCGACGGGGAGATTCAGCAATCCGGCTTGGTTCGTACTGTGTGGGATTAACAAGTCGAGGCAGCACGGCAGGCCGGGGTATCAACATCTGCGATTTCCAAGTGACTGGACTAAGTTGTTCCAGCTAGTCAACAACGTTTCTTGTTTGCAAATCCCACTTACTGGAACTCAGCCCCTATTCGTACTTGCTTTCGATAACCTTCAGGGCGTCGATACTTAATCCAAAAGCTCCAATGCGTGGATCGCCAAACCTTCGGCGACCGATGTAAATTCCTCGCCAGCGCGGACCGGTGTTTCCGCGCCGAACTTCTGCGCGAATAGTTTTCGAATTGCCGGGACGAAGGACGAGCCGCCGGTCATGAAGATGGCGTCGACGTCTTGTGGCGCGACACTGCACGTCGTAAGCAAACGATCCACGCAGCGGCTGATCTGCGAGACTTCCGGGTCAATCCAGCCTTCAAATTGTGGGCGGGAGATGGGCTTTTCGATGGCCACTGCTGCTTCGTCGAAACGGAACTCGGTTTGAGTGTCGTGGGACAACACGTGCGCTCGATGGACTGATAGAGCCGATAGCCGAGGTCGTGATCGACGAGGTCGATTAGGGCGTCGATTTTCTGCGGCAAGCGCCTGGACACGAATCCGGCGCAGTAGATCCGTATTCTTCCGGGTCTTAAGAAAGGACAGATAGTGCCAGCGTTCGAGATGCTCGTAGAGCCAGTTCGGCACGGGTAAAACCTTGCCGAATTGGCTCCTGTATTTGGAGCCCAGACCCAACATCGGCGCGACCAAGTTGCGCACCAGTTTGCTATCGAAAGTATCGCCGGCAATGCCGACGCCGTCGGTGCCGATGACCGAGCTTTGCGCCTTTCCTGCGCTGGACGGTTTGGCTCGCAGTTGAACCAAAGAAAAATCACTCGTGCCGCCGCCGAAATCGGCAATCAGCACGAGCTCATCGTGATCGAGGCGCTGTTGGTACTTGTAAGCCGCAGCTACGGGCTCCGGCAAAAAGTGCACGTGTTCGAAACCGGCGTGGCCGAAGGCGGCGCGTAGTCGGTTTACGGCGAATTCGTCATCAGCTTCGTCTTGCGTGCCGCTAAAGTGTGCCGGCCGGCCGACGACTAGCTTGGAACCAAGGTCGCCGAACTCTGCTTCGGCAGACTGTCGCAGATAGCGGAGCAAGATGCCGATCAGCTCCTCGAGCGAGTACGTTTCACCCATAATCTGAGTTTGATTGAACAAGCGGCTGGCGAGGTAAGACTTCATCGACTGAATCAACCGGCCCGGCGTCTTCGCGTTCAAATAGCTTTGGATCGCGTCGGGCCCGGCGACCACGCGGAGCTTCCTGGTTCGAGCGCTGTCATGCTCGTCGAAATAAAGAATGGATCGAAACGCCGCTTCGCCATTGAATCGCGCCAGTTGTACAGTCCCGTCCGGCTTGGCGAGCGCGAGTGCGCTGTTGGTTGTGCCAAAGTCGAGTCCGATTGCTTTCCGCAAGACTGTTTCCTCCCTGCGGGCGAGCGGCAGCGCCCTGAGGGCCATCGCTCCGCCAAACCGAAATTTGCAGTCTAACACTGGGGAAGCAATTTCTTAAGCAGCGGAGGAAAGTGGGTCCGTGCGCTCGGCGTGCGTGTATTCGAGATCGTCGATGCTGGCCTTGAGAACTTCGATCACTTCGCTCTGCCTGGCTTTTGAGGGTTTCGTCTGTGATGGCAAGACCGGCTTAGGAAATCTGGAGGAACGTCCCTGTGGATGGGTCGCAGTGTCGGGGTCGCGTCTCCATCGCGACAATGTGTGATTGCAAGACCTGGCGCTCGGCTCTGCTCCATAGCCTCACCCTGCGTCCCGTCTGATCACGGTTGACTGCTCACGCCGATTCGGTAGATTCGAAGCGCGCCCCTTGTCCTGCTAAAATCGTCGCCATATCCGACCCAGGGGTCCTGGCACCACCAAATCTAAATTGATAAAATCATTAACTTTCCGAACCGGTCGCTTGATTACCGTAATTTTATCCTCTACTGAAAAAACCTCTCGTGATTAAGATCAACCAACTTTCCAAGTCGTATTTCGCTCGGGAGCTTTTCACTGACGTCAGTTTTCAGATGAATGCCGGCGATCGTTTGGGTCTAGTCGGACGAAACGGTCACGGTAAATCGACTCTCTTTAAACTCATCTTAGGACAGGAAGAGCCCGACTCCGGGGAGATAACTATCCCGCGTAGTTATCGCATCGGCCATCTTGAGCAACATCTGCACTTCACTCAGCCGACGATTTTGGAAGAGGCGGCTTTAGGACTGCCGAAGGAACAATCCCATTCCATTTATAAGGCTGAAGCCATCTTATTCGGACTGGGATTTTCCCAAGCCGATCTTGAAAAAGCGCCGCGCGAGTTTTCCGGCGGGTTTCAAATTCGAATTAACCTGGCGAAACTCTTACTTTCCGAGCCCAATCTTCTGTTACTCGATGAACCGACCAACTACCTCGACATCACATCGGTCCGTTGGGTCGCCAGATTTCTGGCTAATTTTAAAGGCGAGCTTATTTTGATCTCCCATGATCGTGACTCTATGGACAGTGTCACGACGCACACCGCGGTTATCCATCGCCAGAAAATTCGCAAATTCGAGGGCGGCACCGCAAAAGCGTATGCTCAAATCGTCCTCGAAGACGAAATCCACGAAAAAACCCGCGCCAACGAAGAAAGAAAACGGGCCCATGCCGAAGCTTTTATCAATCGGTTTAGAGCCCAGGCATCAAAAGCCAAAATGGTTCAATCACGTATCAAGATGCTCGAAAAGCTCCCTAAACTCGATGGGCTAGCCGATATTGAGTCTTTGGATTTCGAATTTAGACACGCCACCTTTCCCGCCAAAACGTTGCTTGAGGCACGCAATATTTCGTTTGGCTACACGGCCGATAATCTTTTGTTTCGGCATATGAATCTGACCCTCAACGCACGCGACAGATTCGGCGTGATCGGCAACAACGGTAAAGGCAAATCGACCTTGTTAAATGTACTGTCAGGCGGACTTAAACCACTGACGGGTGAGCTCAAAGCTCATCCCGACATGAAACTCGGATACTTCGGCCAAACCAACATTCAACGGCTCAATCCAAAGCTGACCATCGAACAGGAAATCGAACAAACCAATCCGGCACTGACGCGCACCCAAGTCCGAAACATTTGCGGCACGATGATGTTCGGCGGCGACCTGGCTTTGAAGAAAGTTTCCGTGTTGTCGGGCGGCGAAAAAAGTCGCACCCTTTTGGGCAAGATTCTCGCTCATCCTTCAAATCTGCTTTTATTGGATGAACCGAACAACCACCTCGACATGGAATCCATCGACGCCTTGATCGAGAGCTTACAAAACTTTCCCGGGGCTTTATTGATTGTGACCCATAACGAAAGGATTCTTCGCGCCCTAGCCACGAAACTTATCGTGTTTCACCGGGGCAGAGTTGATGTCTTTAATACAGGTTATGGCGAGTTTTTAGAAAAGATCGGCTGGGAGGACGAAAACGACGGCGGCGCACAGAAAAAGCCTACGTCGCGAAACAATTACAACGAGAAAAGAGAACGCGAAAAAGCGGAACGCAGAGAAAAAGCAAGAATCGAGAAGCTCGAGGCCCAGAAATCCTTCCCTGAATAGTCAATACTCAAGCCTGCGCCGCCTTTGCCGGATTGACCGTGGCGACCGCGCTCGTGTACCTAGATTCGCGGACATCGGGCTCAGTTCATTGAAAGCAAATGTGGTTGGGAGGAGGCTGTTATTCCAAGTGACTGCGTTGTGCGCCGATGGAGCGGTGCCATCACGTTCGCAATCGCTTCGCTCCATGTTTCCCTAGTCGACGCGGCTACGCCGCTGCAGAAAATTTGTCTTCGTCTTTTCCTGGTTCAACGAGAGAACCAGTTTTATCTTCGTCGCCAAGGACATGCGCTTCTTCGAAGAGCAGAGTTTGGAGGCGCAGATCGTGCAGGTGCGCAACGCTCCCGTGGCCATATCCGCGATGGCCTCTAACGAAGCGCAGTTCTACACTACCTCGACAACCGGCTCGGCTCTCGGGTCGATGGCCGGAGGGCTCGATCCGATCTGGTCGTCGTCGCCGGGATCATCAACAAGCTCGACGGCGACTTCGTGGTCTCGCCCAAGATCGTTACGCCGGCGGATCTCAAGGGCAAGGCGCTCGGCGCGTACCAGGCTTTCATGGTGCTCGGCGGGCTAACCGTTCTTTCCACCATCGTCTTCCGCGAGTTGAAAAACAACGACGGCGACAGCGTCAGCCAGCACAACGTCATGTAGGCCGCGTACTGGGGCCTGGCATTACATTCTTATCAATCTTTGATCTCGTTGCGTAAAATCTCAGGGAGAATCGATTCTAGGTCTCGTAAAAGTCTCGCGCAGTTCATGCAAGCACCGACGCTGGTCGTCTTTAGTTGGAGGTTCCAATTGTTCCAACCGTTCAACCGCTTTGCTCCGTTCAAATCGTTCGGGACTCTTGAAACTCGAACCAGTGCAGCCTTTAGAGCATTGATTTATGCGATTTATCTTGGTGCGTTCACGCCAGTAGCAAGGTCGTCGCTTGCCGTGGTCGTTTGCCGGCGTCTAGTTTGCCGCGGGGGCTAACTTGTAGAACCGGGCGGCGTTCCCGCGCAGGATCGCTTGCTTGGCCGTTTCGCTGATCTCCTCGCGCTCGCAAAGTTCGCGAATCTCCTTCTGGACGGTCTGAGTATTCACCTCGTGGGGAAAGTCCGAGGAGAA